>Ga0209839_10000406_pt1 | contig 22117 bp, 18 predicted proteins | sample OrgsoiDNA2013050_FD_185800 | JGI IMG/M metagenome (GOLD analysis project Ga0209839, IMG submission 185800) | Permafrost soil microbial communities from the Arctic, to analyse light accelerated degradation of dissolved organic matter (DOM) -... | ecosystem: Environmental > Terrestrial > Soil >... | reverse complement strand
ACCGGCCCGACTTCATGGCCGCGCAGCTGCGGACGCTGGGCGACGCGGCGGAGGTACTCGACCTGGTCGACGCGATCTACGTCGTCGACCAGGGCACCGACCGCGCGTCCGACCACCCGGACTTCCCCGACGCGGCCAAGAAGATCGCCGGCCGGCTGCAGGTCATCGAGCAAGGCAACATCGGCGGCTCGGGCGGCTTCTCCCGCGCCATGGCCGAGACGCTGAGCGCCGGCCAGAGCGACTACCTGCTGCTTCTCGACGATGACATCACTCTCGACCCCGAGGGCATCGCGCGGGCCGTGGCCTTCGCCGACCTCGCGCGCCGGCCGACCATCGTCGGCGGGCACATGTTCAGCCTCTATGACCGGTCGGTCCTGCACGCGTTCGGCGAGACCGTCGCGCCCTACAAGTGGTGGTGGGGGGCCGCGCCGCACACCAAGCAGGGCCACGACTTCGGCCGCCGGAACCTGCGGCACACCCCGTGGCTGCACCGCCGCGTCGATGCCGACTACAACGGCTGGTGGATGTGCCTGATCCCGACCCGGATCATCAACGAGATTGGCCTCGCGCTGCCGGTCTTCATCAAGTGGGACGACGCGGAGTACGGCTTGCGGGCCCGCAAGGCCGGCTACCCGACCGTCTCGATGCCGGGCGTCGCCGCCTGGCACGTTCCCTGGCAGGACAAGAACGACGCTCAGGACTGGCAGGCGTACTACCACCTGCGCAACCGTGTCGTCACCGCGCTCCTGCACTCGCCCTACGACCGGGGCGGCCGGCTCGTCGCCGAGAGTGCGGAAACCCAGGTCCAGCACCTGCTGTCGATGCAGTACTCGACGGCCGCGCTGAGGTTGCTGGCGATCGAGGATGTGCTGTCCGGGCCGGAGCACCTGCACCGCGACCTGCAGACCAAGATGCGGGAGCTGCGGGAGCTGCGCCTGCAGTTCAGCGACGCGCGCGCCGAATCGGATATCGAGCGGTTCCCCCCGGTCCGGCGGCGTAAGCCGCCGGCGAAGGGAAAGGAGCTTTCCTCTCCGAGCAACAAGATCGGCCTGCTGACCAAGGCGGCGGCCGGGACGGCCCGTCAGCTGACCGGGCTGCGGGCCGAGGCCCGGCGCCGGCCGCAGCTGGCCCTGCCGAACCAGGATGCGTCCTGGTGGGTGCTGTCCAACGTCGACAGCGCCCTGGTGTCGGCACCCGACGGCGCGACCACCGCGTGGTACCAGCGCGACCCGCAGCTGTTCCGGTCGCTCACCCAGCGCAGCCTGATGCTGCACGCCCGGCTGCTGCGAGAGTGGCCGCGGCTGGCCGCGGGCTACCGCGCCGAGGCGGCCGGCTTCACCTCGCCGAGCCGGTGGCGGCAGACCTTCGAGGCGTCGCTCGGCGACGCTCGCGGCGAGCCGTGAGCCCGGCGCCGACGAAGGCCGGATCTCCGATCACCCGGGGCCCAGTACAGGCGGGGCGCACCAGGGCACGGGCGGTGGCCGCCAACGGGCCGGTCGTTCTCGCGGCTGCCACGATGGCGGCTCTTGGCCTGTGGGGATTGTCGCGCGACTCGTCCATGGGCAACGACGAGTCCGCGACCCACTGGGCCGCCCTGCTCAGCCTTCCTCAGCTCGGTCACCTGCTCGCCCACATCGACGCCGTGCACGGGCTGTACTACCTGCTGATGCACGGATGGGCGGCCCTCGGCGCTAGCCCGACGACCATGCGCATCCCCTCGGTGATCGCCATGATCGCCGCCGTGGCGATGACGGTCATCCTCGGCAGGCGGCTCACCCGATCGGCCTGGACCGGACTGTGCGCCGGCCTGATCGTGGCGCTGACCCCCGCCATCAGCTATTACGCCCAGACCGCGCGTTCTTACGCGCTGGTGTTCGCGTGCGTCATCGGCCTGACGCTGGCTCTGCTGCGCGCCATGGCGGCGCAGACCGCGGGAGCCGCCGGGGCTCGGATCGCCCGCCGGTGGCTGGCCTACGGCGGGCTCGTTACGCTAGCCGGTTACCTGAACGAGCTGTCCCTGCTGGTCCTGGCCGCGCACGCGGTCACGGTCCTGCTCGCCCGCTACGGGCGGCGAGCCGCCGCGCACTGGGCCGTCGCGGCGGCGGCGGGCGCCGTGGCCGTCACGCCCGTCGTGGTGATCAGCGGCCGGGAGACCAGCGCCGTCAGCTGGATCCCGCGCCCGAGCCCGACGACCCTGGCGCTGCTCTTCCATGACTACTTCGGCGTCACGGCCGCGGTTGCCGCGGTCATCATCGGGTGCGCCGTCGTCGCATTGCTCCCGCCGCTCGGGGCCCGGCGCGGCCGGCCGGGCGGCACGCCGGCCGGTCCCGGCGCGCCAGCCGAGATCGCCTGGTGGCGCCGCGGCGGGTTCACGGTGCAGTCCGTGGCCACGCCCCTGCTCGTGGTCCCGGCCGGCGCGCTGATCCTCGAATCGCTGGTGGCGCGGCCGTTTTACGTCGATCGTTATGTCCTCTACGGAGAGGCCGGGGCGGCGCTGCTGGCCGCCGCCGGCGCCTACCGGATCGGCCAGTGGCTGGCGGGCCAGTGGCTGGCGGACTCGGCCCGCCGGCGGGCGCTGGTCCTGGTGCCGGGCGGCGTCGTGTGCCTGTGCGCGCTGCTCCTCCAGCTGGGGCCGCAGCAGTTCGTCCGTACTCCGGACAGCCGCCTGTTCAACTTCGGCGGCCCGGCCCGCTACGTGGCCGCCCACGCGCGGCAGGGTGACGGGGTGCTCTTCCTCGGCGCGTTCTACCGCACCGCCCGGCTGGGCTACCCGGCCGACTTCCGCAAGACCAGCGATTTCGGGCTGGCCGTATCGCCGGCGAAGTCGGGCACGTTCCAGGGCACCGACCAGCCGTTCAAGGCCACCCGCCTGCTCATGCTCGCGCAGCAGCGGATCTGGACCGTCGGCAAGTCACCCGTGACGCCGCTGCCCGCGGGGCTGATGAGAGACGAGGGCGCAGTGCTGAGAAATCACTATTCCCTGGTCGCCAGGAGACGCTTCCGCGGGGTCGTCGTCACACTCTGGCTCCGGCGCTGAGCGGGCGAGTGGCGCCAGCCGTAGCGCCGCAGGAGCGGGTCGCTGCTCGCGCGGGCCGGGCTCGCTGGCTGGTGGTCGGCGGGACGGCCGCGTTCGCCGTGGCCCTGGCCGGGTACCTCGCCAAGCTGGTGATCCTGCCGATGCGCGACTGGATGAAGCCGGTTGACCTGCGGGTCTACCGCTTCGGGGGCATGATCGCGGCGCACGTCCGGCCCCTGTACAACCCCCGGCTCGCCTCGCCGCTCTACGACTGGCCCGGCTTCGCGCACCTGAGGTTCACCTACCCCCCCTTCGCCGCGATGATCTTCACGGTGCTCCGGGTCCCGCCGCTCAAGGTGCTGTTCGGCGTGTCGATCGTCGTCGGCATCCTGGCGTTCCTCGCGACGATCTGGGTGACTCTCGGCGGCCTCGGTTACCGGGCGGGTGCCGTCAAGGCGGGCGCCACCCTGCTGGTGGCGGGCGCGACGTTCTGGACCGAGCCGGTGCAGCGCACCCTGTTCCTCGGCCAGGTCGAGCTGGTGCTGATGGCGCTGGTCATGTGGGACATGTGCCAGCCCGACGGGCGCCGGCTCAAGGGCATCGGCGTCGGGATCGCCGCCGGGATCAAGCTGGTGCCGCTGATCTTCATCCCGTACCTGCTGCTGACGCGCAGGTTCCGACAGGCCGCGGTGGCCAGCGCGACCTTCGCGGTGACGGTCGGGCTGGGCTTCGCCGTGCTCCCCGCCGACTCCTCGGCGTGGTGGCTGCACGGCGTGTTCGCCCAGGGCGCCCGGACCGGCTTCACCGGCTGGGAGGGCAATCAGTCGCTGCTGGCCATCATCACCCGGCTGGCGGGCAGCACGGCGGGCGCACAGCCGGCCTGGCTGGCGGCGGCCGCTCTGGCGGTGATCCTCGGGCTGGGCAGCGCGGCGCTGGCGCACCGGGCCGGCCAGCCGATGCTCGGGCTCCTGACGTGTGCCCTGACCGGCCTGCTGGTCTCGCCGATCAGCTGGGATCATCACTGGGTCTGGATTGTGCCGGGCGTCGCGGTCCTGGCCGGCTACGCGCTGCGAGCGCGCGGCGCGCTGCGCTGGTCCTGCGCCGGCCTGGCGGCCGCGGTCACCCTGGTGTTCGGCGCGTGGCCGACGAGCCTGTGGGGCGAGAACAAGGGCCTGTTTTCCCTCGGGCTCTTCTGGGAGCCGCCCGACTCGAACCCGATCACCTTCTACCGGATCGGCGATCAGCCGTGGTACGCGGAGTACCACTGGCACGGCATCCAGCTGATCGCCGGGAACCTGTACGTCCTCACCGGCCTGGCGGCGTTCGCGCTGCTCGTGGCGCTCGCCTGCCGGATCGCGCTGACCGCGCGCCCGCCCCGGCGCCCCAGCCCGGTGACGCGCGGCTCCAGCCCGGTGACGCGCGGCTCCAGCCGGTGATCACTACCGTTTTTTCGCGTTGCGTGCAGAAAAACGGTAGTGATCACGAAACCCGGCCGGCTTGCCCCGCCGCCACGCCGGGGCTGGTGTGCACGGGGGCCGGGCCGGTCGAGCCGCGAACGACCAGTTCGGGCTCGAAGAGCAGTTCCTCCGGGTAGACCGAGACGCTCTCCATCTGGTTGACCAGCAGGGCGACCGCGGCCTTGCCCATCGACTCGATCGGCTGGCGGACGGTGGTCAGCGGCGGGTCGGTGCAGTTCATGAACCCGGAGTCGTCGAACCCGACGACCGACACGTCGCCGGGGACGGACAGCCCGGCTCGCCGTACCGCCCGGATCGCGCCGAGCGCCAGGACGTCGCTGCCGCAGATGACGCCGGTGATGCCGTGCCGCAGCATCCGGGTGGTCGCGGCCTGGCCGCCCTCCAGCGAGAAAAGCGCGTGCTCGACGGGTGCGATCTCGTGGCCAGCGCGCTCGGCGAGCTCCCGGAAGGCCGCGAGCTTGCGCCGGGACGGCATATGATCCTCCGGTCCCACCACCAGGCCGATCCGCCGGTGGCCGAGCGAGGCCAGGTGCCGGAACGACTGCCCCGCCGCGGTCATGTCATCGGTCGATACGCACGGGAAGTCCAGGTTCTCGATCGCGGCGTTCAGCAGCACCACCGGGATGCCGCGGCTGTGCAACAGGCGGTAGTGCTCATGCGGGGCGGCCATCTCGGCAAAGTGACCGCCCGCGAACACGACCCCCGAGACGTGCTGGTCGAGCAGCATCGAGACATAGTCGGCCTCCGACAGGCCGCCCGCCGTGCGGGTAATACACAGCACGGGGGTGAAGCCGCGCTGCGCGAGGCCGCCGCCGATGACCTCGGCCAGCGCCGGGAAGATCGGGTTGATCAGCTCGGGCAGGACCAGCCCGATCAGCCGGGCGCGCTCGCCGCGCAGCTGGGTCGGACGCTCGTAGCCCAGGACATCCAGCGCGGTCAGCACGGCCTCCCGGGTGGAGTCCGAAACGCCGGCCTTGCCGTTCAGAACCCGGCTCACGGTGGCCTCGCTGACCCCGACCTTCTTGGCGACCTCGGCTAGCCGCCGGGTGGGTGTACGCGTCATGTCGCAACGATACGACATCTGGCAGCAAGCCCTTGCGTTAGGTGGCCCACCATTTTCCGTAACTCTCGACCCCAGGGCCTCACCCCTTGCAGCATCGCGAGGACGGCCTGGCCTGTGCTGGGGTGGCCCGTGACCGACCAGCCGCGAGACGCATTGATGCGACTCGGCTGGCGGCCCGGCGCAGCTCTGATTCCTCGGCATCTCCGTAATCAAGTTGTGTCCTTGCTAACTTTCATCGATATCTTGCTGCTGCGTGTCTGCCTAAGTAAGTTGAACTATCGCCATGTTCCAGCCCAGCGAAGGGATCGATCGATGAGCAGACAGCTTCACCGACGGGCCGGCTGTCGCCAGATAGCCGGGGTCGTCGCCGTCGCAGCCCTCGGGCTAGCCGCCGCGGCGTGCTCGAGCAGCAGCTCCACGAGTTCGTCTGGCGGCGGCCATGTGACCATCAGCGTCGACTGCGCCCCGCCCGCCAGTTCGCCGGTGCAGCACAAGGAGTGGACCGAGGACGTCGCCCTCTTCGAGAAGCAGAACCCCAGCATCACCATTCAGAGCATCAACACCAGCCCGTGTGAGGTGCCGGCAACTTTCACCGCGAGGCTCAGGGCTGGCACCGAGCCCAACGTTTTCTACACCTACTTCACCGACCGCAGCCAGGTCCTCGACGCGGGCCAGGCCGCCGACATCACGCCGCAGGTGACCGCCAAGACGGTCCCGGCGCTCAGCGACATTGACCCGTCGGCGATGACCGCGGTCACCGCGGGCAAGACGATCTACGGGCTGCCGACCTCCAACTACACCCAGGGCCTCATCATCAACCGGGCGCTGTTCACCCAGGCCCACCTCAACCCGGACCAGCCGCCGACCACCTGGGCGGCCGTAGCGCAGGACGCCAAGGCGATCACGGCCCTGGGTCACGGCATTTACGGGTACGGCGACTACAGTGCCGGCAACAACGGCGGCTGGCACTTCTCCTCGGAAGTGGACGCCAATGGCGGCCAGATGGTCAGCTCCGACGGGACGACGGCGTCCTTCAACTCCGCGCCCGGCACGGCGGTCCTGCAGGCGCTGCACACGATGCGCTTCACCGACCACAGCATGAGCCCGACCCAGCAGCTGGCCTGGGGCACCCTGCAGAAGCAGATGGCCGCGGGCAAGCTCGGGATGTACATCGCCGCCCCGGACGACATCTACAACGTCATCGTCCCGCAGGACGGCGGTCACATTAACGACTACGGAATGGGTCCGCTGCCCAGCGCGAGCGGCACCCCCGTCGGCTCGCTGTCGGGGGGCAACGACTACATGTTCGCCAAGCGCGACACCCCCGCGCAGATCCAGGCGGGCATCAAGTGGCTGAACTTCGAGAACCTGACGCCCGGCGTGGGCCAGTTCAACTACGCCCGGCAGAAGGCCGACGGATTCCCGGTCGGCTTCCCCGAGCCGCAGCTGTTCACCGGCGCGACTCAGGTGAAGAACCAGCAGCTCCTGGACAAGAGCGCGACGATCAACACGGCCTACTACTCGACCTTCACCGCCGCGCACGAGAAGGGAATGGGCGAGCCGAAGGACGCCCAGGCGGTGTACAAGACACTCGACCCGGTCATGCTCGCCGTGCTGACCAACCCGAACGCCAATATCAGCAAGCTGCTGTCCTCCGCCGCGAGCCAGGTCACCCAGATCCTGGCGAACAACTAACAGGAGCCTGGCGGGGGCCGGTCGGCCAGCCGGCCCCCGCCAGGCCTTCGCCTCAGCAGCACCGGCAGGAGAACCGATGGCGGATACCCTCGTCAGGCTCGGCAAGGTCAAGGGCAGCTCGGACTCGATGAGGTCGCTCGCCGGCGGCAGGCTGGGCCGGAAGGTCCGGCGCAACCTCTCCGCCCACGGCTTCCTGATCGGGGCGGTAATCTGCTTCGCGTTCTTCTCGTGGTACCCGATCGCCCGCGAGATCATCATGAGCTTCCAGAAGACGCAGCTGGGCGTGACCACCTGGGCGGGCTGGAAGAACTACACCCGGATCTTCAACGACCCGACCTTCTGGCAGGCGTGGCGCAACACGCTGGAGTTCACCGTCCTGGCGCTGATCGTCGGCTACGCGGTGCCGTTCTTCGTGGCGATCCTGCTCAACGAGCTGCGGCACGCCCGGGGTTACCTGCGGATCCTGGTCTACCTGCCGGTCATGCTGCCGCCGGCCTCCGCGCTGCTGCTCTTCGCCTATTTTTACGACCCGGCCTACGGCCTGTTCAACCATGTCCTGCAGGCGGTCCACTTGCCGACCTCGCAGTGGGTCCAGTCGCCCGACACGACCATCCCCACGACGGCCATGATCTCCGTGGTGATCGCGGCCACCTGGATGAACATGGGCGGCGCGACGCTGATTTACCTGGCCGCGCTGCAGAACATCCCCGGCGAGCTGTATGAGGCCGCCGAGCTTGACGGCGCGGGGGTCTTCAGCCGGATCAGGCACGTCACGATCCCGCAGACCAGGCTGATCCTGTCGATGCTGCTGGCGCTCCAGGTCGTCGCGACCATGCAGATGTTCGTCGAGGCATTCATCCTGACCAACGGCGGTTCCGGGACGACGGTCATTTCGGTGGTCAACCTGATCTACCAGTACGCGTTCGCGCTGAGCGGCGCGAGCAACTACAACAGCGCCTCGGCGCTCGGCGTGGTTCTCATGCTGGTTCTCGCCGTCTTCTCCGGCGGGTACCTGTGGCTGAGCCGCGACCGCGACTAGGAGAGGAGCTCACGTGGCAGGGCTCACCGCCCAGGCACCAGTCGGCCCGCCGTCCGCCGGCCCGCGGCGCTCGGCGCGCCGCCGCGGCGTCCGCGACACGCAGACCAGGACGCTGATATCCAGCGCCCAGCTGAACCGGCCGCGTGGCCGGATCGCGTACCGGATCGTCCTGACCCTGGTTATCGTGATCTTCACGCTGGCCTTCATCGGCCCGATGTACTTCCTGTTCAGCGACGGGCTCAAGTCCACCCAGGAAGCGATCCAGGTGCCCCCGACCATCATCCCGGCGCACGTGCACCCGAGCACCTACGGGACGGCCTGGAGCCGGTTCGGCATCGGGCGCCTGCTGTTCAATACCCTGTACTACGCGTTCGGCGCGCTCGCCCTGCAGCTGATCTTCGACGTCGCCGCGGCCTACGCCTTCTCCAAGCTGCGGCCGGTGCTCGGGAACGTTGTCTTCTTCATGATGCTGGCGACGCTGATGATCCCGTCCACGGTCCTGATCGTCCCGCAATACCTCACCGTGGCCAGCCTGCCGCTCTTGCACCTGAACCTGATCGGCAGCCCGGCGGCTATCTGGCTGCCGTCGGTGGCCAACGCCTTTAACATCTTCCTGCTCAAGCGGTTCTTCGACTCAATCCCCGACGACCTGATGGCTGCGGCCGCCATCGACGGTGCCTCCCCGCTGCGAACCCTGCGCAAGATCGTGCTGCCCATGTCCCGCCCGATCCTCGGCGTCGTCTCCATCTTCGCCGTGGTCGCCGTCTGGAAGGACTTCCTCTGGCCGCTGCTGGTCGAGGGCGGCTACAGTCCGGAACGGGAGACGCTCAACGTCGGGATCTGGCAGGCCGCCCAGACGAACCCGCAGAATTTCATCATCGCCGCGTCCGCCATCGCCGCGGTCCCGACGGTCGTCTTCTTCCTGATCTTCCAGCGCAACATCATGTCTGGCCTGACCGCCGGCAGCCTCAAAGGCTGAGTCCCCAACCTTCGTCATCCGGGCAGCGTCGCCACGTCCGATCACGACAGAAAGCAGGTTCACCGGTGCACGACCTCGGATCTCACGGGCGCGGCGGGCAGGTCACGGCGGGTGGCGGCTGGTGGCGTGGTGCCGCGATCTACCAGCTGTACGTGCGCAGTTTCGCCGACGCCAGCGGCGACGGGGTCGGCGACCTGGCCGGCGTGCGGGCCCGCCTGCCCTACCTCGCCGAGCTCGGCATCGACGCGATCTGGTTCAACCCGTGGTACCCCTCGCCGATGTCGGACGCCGGGTATGACATCGCGGACTACCGGAACATCGACCCGGTGTTCGGCACGCTGGCCGACGCCGACGCGCTGATCGCCGAGGCCCACGCCCGCAACATCAAGATCATCATCGACGTCGTGCCGAACCACGGATCGGACCAGCACCCCTGGTTCACCGAAGCGCTGGGCGCCTCGCCGGGGTCACCGCAGCGCGCCCGATTCTGGTTCCGCCCGGGCCGCGGGCCGGGCGGTGAGCTGCCGCCGAACGACTGGCAATCTATCTTCGGGGGCCCGGCGTGGACTCGGGTCACTGACGGGGATGGCTCGCCGGGTGAGTGGTACCTGCACTTGTTCGCGCCCGAGCAGCCCGACTTCAACTGGGCTAACCCGGAGGTGCGGGCGGAGTTCGAGGATGTCCTGCGGTTCTGGTTTGACCGCGGCGCCGACGGCATCCGGATCGACTCCGCGGCGCTGCTGACCAAGGACCCGCAGCTGCGCGACGCCGCCCCCGACGAGCCGCCCGGCGCCACGCATCCCTACTCCGACCGCGACGACGTCCATGACATTTACCGGGCGTGGCGCCTGATCGCCGAGCAGTACCCGGCCCGCGTGCTGATCGGCGAGGTCTGGCTGGCGGACGCCGCCCGGTCCGCCCGTTACCTGAGCCCCGATGAGCTGCACACCGTTTTTAACTTTCCCTATCTGTGCTGTACCTGGGATGCCGCGCAGCTGCGCGGCGTGATCGACGGGACGCTGGCGCTGCATGCCCCGGTCGGCGCGCCGGCGACCTGGGTGCTGTCTAACCATGACGTCGACCGGCACGTCTCCCGGTACGGCCGCGCCGACACCTCGTTCAGCCTGCAGGCGCGCGACCATAGCCAGCCGGTTGACCTGGAGCGCGGTGCCCGCCGGGCGCGGGCCGCGGCGCTGCTGACTATGGCGCTGCCCGGGTCGGTGTATGTGTATCAGGGGGAGGAGCTGGGCTTGTGGGAGGTGGAGGATATTCCTGGTGAGCGGCGGCAGGACCCGATCTGGCACCGTACCGGCGGCGCCGATCCGGGGCGGGACGGGAGCCGGGTGCCGCTGCCCTGGTCGGGGGTCGAGCCGCCGTTCGGGTTCTCGCCCGCCGGGGCGGCGGGGGAGCCGTGGCTGCCGCAGCCCAAGGAGTGGCGGGACCTGACCGTGGAGGTCGAGACGGGCGACCCGGACTCGATGCTCGAGCTTTACCGCAACGCGCTGGCGATCCGCCGCGCGGAGCCCGCACTCGGCGACGGCCCGATGACCTGGCGGCCCGCACCCGGCGGCGTCCTCGCCTTCGACCGCGGCACGGGCGACCGCGGCACGGGCGACCGCAGCACGGGCGACCGCGGCACGGGCGACCGCGGCACGGGCGTGCGGTGCATCGCCAACCTCTCGCCGGTCCCGGTCGACCTGCCCGGCCACGCCGGCGTCCTGCTGGCCAGCGGCCCGCTGTCCGACGGCCGCCTCCCGGCCGACACCGCCATCTGGCTGCGCACCGGGGCCATTTCCTGAGTGGTTCGGATTGCACTTGCTCCCGCAAGTGCAATCCGAACCACTGACAATTTTCCACAGGCGCGCGGGCGGCGAGCCGGCCACGGCGGCGGAGGAACGGGGCGAGGTCCGGCCAGGGCCGTGACAGGCTGGCGCGAGCTAAGCCTTCGGGGAATGCGTTATTTCCGGCATGGGGCCCGATCGTATTCAACAACGCCATCCGTTGCCTTGAGCATCGCGAGTCACTTTGACATCAAGGGCTTGAACCTGGACGATCTCAACATGGCAAAGACTGTGAGTGTGGTCATCACTGATGACCTAGACGGATCGCCCGAAGCCGAGACCGTGACCTTCGGCTTCGATGGCCAAAGCTACGAGATCGACCTGGCTAAGAAGAACCTCGCCAAGCTGCAGAAGTCGCTTCAGCCATTCACGGACGCCGGACGCCGTACTGCGCAACGCAGAACGGTCAAGGCCGCTAGGGGCGCCGGATCGAGGGTCGACCGCGCAGTGGTGCGCGCATGGGCCACCGAGCAAGGGCTCCAGGTATCAGAGCGCGGCCGGATCAGCTCCGAGGTCATGGGCAAATACGAGGCCGCGCACTAATTCCGCCGCCGCGCGACCTGACGGGCCCGCGTCTTTCCGGCAGGCTTACGCGATCGTGTCCTTGCGGTCAGCCGCGCGTGTCGCCTTGGTTACCGCAGGCTGCCAGGCTTGCGGTCCATGGCTTCATGTCCGGCCACAGTAGGGTGAGCCGATGGCGCGAATATCGCTGGCTGCCGCCACCGAGGAGGTCGCGGGCCGCGATCCGGTGCTGGCCCGGCTCGTCGCCGCGGCGGGGCCGATCGCGCACCGGCCTCGCAGCGCGGACGGCGCCTTCGGCGCTCTGGTCCGCGCGATCGTCTTTCAGCAGCTGGCGGGGCGGGCCGCGCAGGCCATCCTCGGGCGGGTCCTGGCCGCTGTCGGCGGGGTGCTCAGCCCGGCGGCGCTCGCCGCCGTGCCCGACGGGGCGCTGCGGGCCGCAGGGCTGTCGGGCAACAAGCTGGCCTCGTTGCGTGACCTGTCGGCGAAGGTCCTCGACGGCACGGTCGACCTGGCCACCCCGGCCCGGCGCAGCGATGAGGAGATCATCGCCTCGCTGGTAACCGTGCGCGGCATTGGCCGGTGGACCGCCGACATGTACCTGATGTTCGAGCTGCGCCGTCTCGACGTCTGGCCCGTCGAGGATCTCGGTGTCCGGCAAGGTTACGGCCTGGCCTGGGGCATCGATCCGCCGCCGCGCGCCAGGGAACTCGCCCCGCTGGGCGATCCGTTCCGGCCCTACCGTTCCGTCGTCGCCCGCTACTGCTGGGCGGCTGTCCCGCTGCTGCGGGGCGGAACCGACGTCAGCCTCCGGTAACCGGCCGCCGGCCCGGACCGGCAGGGCCCGGGCCGCTCAGGCCAGCTGGCCCGGCTGCGGGAGGTCGCCGTTCTCGATGGCCCTAGTCACCGCCGCGGTCCGGCCGGAGACGCCCAGCTTCGCCCCGGCGCGCAGCAGGTGCGTCTTGACCGTGGCCTCGCTGATGAACAGCTCCCGGCCGATCTCGGCGTTGGTCAGCCCGCGTGCGGCCTGGGCGAGGACGGCGACCTCCCTGGCCGACAGCGTCTCCGGCCTGCTGGTGCGCATCCGGCGCAGTAGCGCGCCGGCCACGGCCGGCGCCAGGACCGTCTCACCGAGCGCCGCCGCCCGGATCGCGGCGACCAGTTCGGTGCGCGGCGTGTCCTTGAGCAGGTAGCCGCTGGCCCCGGCCTCCACGGCCCGCAGGATGTCGGCGTCGGTGTCGTAGGTGGTCAGCACGACGACCCGGACGGCCGGCCGGTCGCTGGTGATCTGGCTGATCGCCGGCACCCCGCCGCCGGCCGGCATCCGCAGGTCCATCAGCACGACATGCGGCCCGCTGGTCCTGGCCAGCTCGACGGCCTCCGGCCCGGAGGCGGCCTCGCCGACGACCTCGATGCCGGGCTCGGCGGCCAGCATCGCCCGCAGGCCCTGGCGGACCACGGGGTGATCGTCGGCCAGCAGCACCCGGATCGGGCCGGCCGTCTCGCCTGCCCGCCCGGCCGTCTCGCCTGCCCGCCCGGCCGTCACGCGGGCACCTCCACGATGACCGTCGCGCCCGCGCCGGGCTCGCTGCGCACGCTCAGGCTCCCGCCGGCCTCGGTCACCCGGCCGCGCATGCCGCGCAGCCCGAATCCGCCGCTGACCCGGGCCGGATCGAATCCGGCGCCGTCGTCGCGTACCTCGAGCCGTACCGCGTCGCTGCCATAGCTCAGCATGATCTGCGCCCGGTGCGCCGCCGCGTGCTTGCGGACGTTGGACAGCGCCTCCTGGCAGACCCGCAGCAGCACCACCTGCGCCCCGGTGGCCAGTTCCCGGCGCGGGCCGCGGATCTGCAGGTCTGCCTCGATGCCCAGCTCGGCCGTCGTCTGCGCGGCCAGCCGGCGCAGCGCGTCATCGAGGCCGCCGCCGTCCAGGCTGGCCGGGGCCAGGCCGGCCACCATCCCGCGTGCCTCGGCGAGGTTCTCCCGCGCGGCGGCGCTGGCCAGGGCCAGATGCTGCCGCGCGGCGGCGGGGTCGCTGGCCATCGCCGCCTCCGCGGCCTGCACGAGCATCACGATGCTGCTGAAGCCCTGGGCGATCGTGTCGTGGATCTCGGCTGCCAGCCGCTGCCGCTCGGCCAGCGTGCCGGCCTCGTGCTGGGCGCGCCCTAGCTCGGCGCGAGTCGCCTCGAGCTGCTCGATCAGCGCCGCGCGCTCCTCGCTCCGGTCGATGATGTCCGACACCCAGCTACCGAACGCGACGGAGAACGCGACGCCCAGCGCCGCGATGCCCGCCGCGCTTCCCACGCGTGCCGCCGTCTCGTGCTGAGTCAGCGCGATGAGCACCGGAGTGCCGTTGAGCGCTACCACCGCGGCGACCGCGCTGCGAAACGAGACGGCCATGAAGCACTGCGGGCACAGCGCGAGCAGGATGAACGTGTCGGTGCCGGACAGGATCTCGGCGATGGCCAGCAGGCCGATCAGGCCGGCCAGGTAGAGCGCGCCCCGCCGGCCGGTTTCCGCGCCCGCGCCGCCGCCGTACAAGACGCTGCGACCCATGAGGACGTACCACGCCGCCATGGCGAGCAGCGCGGCGGCGGCCAGCAGGCGGTCCCGAAACTGCGGCGGCCCTTCGGCCACGATGATCAGCAGCGTGATCACCAGGATCGTGAGGTTGTAGGCATCCCAGCGCCGGACGCCGCCGACCCAGGAGGAGGGCTGGCCCGTGCTGTCGGCCACCACCGTGCTGTCCGCCGCCACCGTGCTGTCGGCCACCACCGTGCTGTCGGTCACCGCTCGCCGGGCCGCTGCCACCGGAAGGTCCGAACGCATAGCACCAGGCTAATGACTAGCCAGGCGCCGAGCACGAGGGCGATCCGGCCGAGCTCCCAGCTGTGGACGGGCTCGACAGCCAGCGCCCGGGCAGGCAGGAAAACCGAGCGCAGGCCCTGGCACATCCACTTCAGCGGGAAGATCGCCGCAATGTGCTGCAGGCTCTGGGGAAGGCTGCTGAAAACGAAATAGACCCCGGAGATGAACGACAGCACGAGGTAGGGCAGATTGACCACCGCCGAGGCGCTCTGCGCCGATCGCGGAATGCTGCTGACGGCGATCCCCAGCAGCGAGCAGGTGACCACCCCGAGCGCGAAAACCCAGCCTAGGGTGGCCCATTTCGCGGCCGAGTCGGGAAGCCTCAGCCCGAGCAGCGCCACGCCCGCGCCCAGTGTCACGGCGGTCTCCAGCGCCGATATGACCAGCGCGCTGATCGCCTTTCCGGCGAAGTAGGCGACCGGCGGCAGCGGGGTGCCGGCCAGGCGCTTCAGGGCGCCGGTGTCCCGTTCCACCGCGATGCTCACGCCAAGGTTGACGAAGGTTACCGACATGATGCCGCTGGCGATGATGCCGGCCGCGAAATACTGCCGAAAGGCGACGCCGGTATGCCCGATGTCGCCGCGAAAGATCTGACCGAAGATAACGAGGAGGATGACCGGCAGCCCGAACGTGAACAGGACGGAGTCGCGGTGCCGGAAGAACGACCTGATCTCCATGCCGCCGCGGGCCAGGCTCGTGCCCACCGCCGAGGGCAGCCGGGGGAGCTGAGCGCTGGCCGCGCCGGCGGGTGTGGTGGTGGCCGTCATTGCTGTGCTCCGATCTGGGTCGCGCCGATCATGGTCAGGTAGACGTCTTCCAGTGAGGGCCGGGCGACGGTCAGGCCGGGCACCTCGCCCGGGTACCGGCTGGCCAGTTCCAGGACGACGCTCGTCGGCCTATGGGTGTGCACGCGGCGCGGGCCCTGCTCGTCCAGCCAGGTCACGGTCACCGGGGCCTGCTGCCGGCCGCCCAGGCTGTCGGGGGGACCGGAATCGACGATCGCGCCGTCGGCGATGACCGCGACCCGGTCGGCGAGGGCCTGTGCCTCATCCAGGTAATGAGTGGTCAGCACGATCGTGGTGCCGTCGCCGGACAGGCCGACGATCAGCTCCCAGAACTGCCGGCGCGCCGCCGGGTCGAAGCCGGTCGTCGGCTCGTCGAGGAACAGCAACTCGGGACGGCCGAGGATGCCGAGGGCCACGTCTACGCGTCGGCGCTGCCCGCCCGACAGCTGACTCAGCTGCGACCGGGCCTGGTCGGTGAGGCCCACGCTGGCGATGACCTCGTCTGGATCGCGCGGGGACGGATAGTAGCGGGCGACATGGCGGACCAGTTCTCCGACGCTTAGCGCGGGCAGGTCCGCCGAGGACTGCAGCACGATGCCCAGGCGCGCCCGCCAGCGGCGCCCGGCCCGGCCGGTGACGGCCGGGTCGACGCCCAGCACCGCCGCCTCGCCGCCGTCCCTGGCCCGGTAGCCCGCCAGGATCTCCACGGTCGTGGTCTTTCCCGCGCCGTTCGGGCCCAGCAGCGCGAAGATCTCGCCGCGCCGGATGTCCAGGTCGATGCCGTCGACCGCCGTGACGTCCCGGTACTGCTTGCGCAGCCCCCTGACGCGCACCGCCAATTCTGCTGTCTGACTCATGAGTCCAGCATTAACGGCGGCGGGCCGGGCCCGCGCCGGCTGGCCGGGTAGACCGCGTTCAGCCGATCGGCTGACACGCTTGCGCGCGGCGCTGCGCTGGAATACCACCCGGACGTACGTAGTTGCACATTCAACAAGATGGACCACCCAGCTGGCCCGGACCGGGCCGGGCGCGAGCACAGCGGAGCAGCACATGCAGTTCGGGATCTTCACCGTCGGCGACGTGACCACCGACCCGGTGACCGGCGGCACGCCGAGCGAGCATGAGCGGATCAAGTCGATGGTCGCGATCGCCCGCAAGGCGGAGGAGGTCGGGCTGGACGTGTTCGCGACCGGCGAGCACCACAACCCGCCGTTCGTGCCCTCCTCGCCGACGACCATGCTCGGCTACCTCGCCGCCCAGACCGACAAGCTGATCCTGTCAACCTCGACGACGCTGATCACCACGAACGACCCGGTGAAGATCGCCGAGGACTTCGCGATGCTGCAGCACCTGGCCGACGGGCGGGTGGACCTGATGCTCGGCCGCGGCAACACCGGCCCGGTGTACCCGTGGTTCGGGCAGGACATCAGCAAGGGCATCGAGCTGGCGATCGAGAACTACCACCTGCTGCACCGGCTGTGGCGCGAGGACGTCGTGGACTGGGCGGGCGAGTTCCGCACGCCGCTGCAGGGATTCACCTCGACACCGCGCCCGCTGGACGGCGTGCCGCCGTTCGTGTGGCACGGCTCGATCCGCAGCCCGCAGATCGCTGAGCAGGCGGCCTTTTATGGTGACGGCTTCTTCGCCAACCACATCTTCTGGCCGACGGAGCACTTCGTCCGGCTCGTCGGCTTCTACCGGCAGCGCTTCGCCCACTACGGGCATGGCGCGCCGGAGCAGGCGATCGTCGGGCTGGGGGGCCAGGTCTTCATGCGCGAGAACTCCCAGGACGCGGTGGCAGAGTTCCGCCCCTACTTCGACAACGCCCCGGTCTACGGCCACGGCCCGTCGCTGGCGGAGTTCACCCAGCAGACCCCGCTGACCGTGGGCAGCCCGCAGCAGGTCATCGACAAGACGCTCACCTTCCGCGAGAACTTCGGTGACTACCAGCGCCAGCTGTTCCTGATGGACCACGCCGGCCTGCCGCTCAAGACCGTCCTTGAGCAGCTGGACCTGCTCGGTGAGGTCGTGCCGGTGCTGCGCCGGGAGCTCGACGCCCTGCGGCCGGCGAACGTGCCGGACGGTCCCACCCATGAGGCCCTGGTGGCGGCGGCGCTGGCCGAGTCCGACACCGAGGCCAACAGCGAGGGCGACTCCGAGCTGGAGACGAGCTCCCGATGACACCACCCGCGATCGCTGTCGTCTGCGCCGGGATCAGCCAGCCCTCGTCCACCCGGCTGCTGGCCGACAGGCTCGCCGCGGCGACGGTCGCGGACCTGCCCGCCAGGACGCAGATCGTCACCATCGAGCTGCGTGAGCTGGCGCACGACATCGTGAACAACCTGCTGGCCGGGTTCCCGAGCCCGGCGCTGCAGCGAGCCATCGACCAGGTGGTCAGCGCCGATGGCCTCGTTACCGTTACGCCGCTCTATAACGGCTCCTACAACGGCCTGTTCAAGTCGTTCTTCGACGTGCTCGACCCCGACGCGCTCGCGGGAAAGCCCGTGCTGATCGCGGCCACCGGCGGCACGGCCCGGCACTCTCTCGCGCTGGAGCACGCCATCCGGCCGCTGTTCAGCTACCTGCGGGCGGTGACGGTGCCCACGGCCGTCTTCGCCGCCACCCAGGACTGGGGCTCGGCGGGCAGCTCCGGCGATGCGCTCACCGCCCGGATCGAGCGGGCCGGCGCCGGGCTGGCCGCCCTGATCGGCCGGCGCCGGCCCGCCGCCGCGGCCGATCCGTACGCACTGACCACGCCCTTCGACCAGCTATTGCGCAGTCGCGGGGCCTGACGAGCTCGGCTAGCGCGGCGGCCCGTCGTTCGCCGGCACGTTGCGCGGCGGCAGGCTCGGCGGCCGGCGGCCTAGTTGCGGGCGCTGTCGTGGCCCGCCAGCAGATCCCGTCCGCGGCCGATGCGGGCATCGAGGTCGGCCAGGAAACTCTCCAGGGCGGCCCGCTTGGCCTCCACCGTCGCCCGCAGGTCCTCCTGCAGGGCCAGGCACTCACGGGTCAGCCGCCGGCGTTCATCGTCGCTGGTGCGCTCGTCATGAAACCTGCGGCGAATCTCCGCCATGCGGTCCTCGCTGCGCAGCACTACCGCGATCTCGTCGAGGTTGAGGCCCAGGACCGTCTGCAGCTCGCGAATGCGGGACACCCGATCCAGGTCGCCGGGCGAGTAACGGCGCAGGCCGCCAGGTGTCGTGCAGGTGGGAACGATCAGGCCTAGCTGCTGGTAGTACCGCAGCGCCCGCTCCGACACGCCGAGACGGGTCGCCGCAGCGCCGATGCCGAGGAGTTCCTCGGTCTGCGTCGGCGGCCGGTCGTCGCTGACCAGCCCTGCAGTGCCCGTCCGGGGCGTCGTGTCCATTGGCTCAGCCGCCTCCGCGTGACGCGCCGAGTTCCCCGTCGGACTCGGTGACTTGCGATCTGGATAGCATGCTATCCGCGGGGGGCGTGGCGGGAGCGGCAGCGCCATTCGTGGCAGCACCGTTGGCCGCAGCACCGGTAGTCGGTAGGGCCGCCGTCTCGTCGAGGCCGAACAGGCCGGACTCCAGCGCCGCCCCCTCCGCCAGCTCGGTCAGGAGCGGCTCGGTGGCGTGCAAGTAACGCTGGCCGCGGATGGCCGAGGCGATGATGGCGATGACGGTCGCCCCGGCGGCGAAGCTGAAGGCCAGGTGCAGGCCGCTGGCAAACGGCTGCTCGATCAGCTTGGGGAAAAACGACCGGCCGGTGATGTAGGCGACCTGCTTGGCCGGCAGCTTCGTGAGTGCTCCCGTGGGGCCGAGAAGTTCCTTGATCGGGTTGTACCCGAGGAACGCCGAGAACAGGCTGCCGATCGGCGGCTCGTTGGCGACCGTGTGAGCGGCGGCGGGGGCCACGCCCGCCGCGACCAGACCGCGGTACAGATGACCGGGCAGGCGCGCGGCCAGCCCGAGGGTGACGATGGTGAAGAACAGGCCCATCGACAGCACGGTGGCCGAGTTCTGGAAGGTGTTGAGCATGCCGGCGCCCGCACCGCGCTGGTCGGCCGGAAGGCTGTTCATGACCGCGGCCTGGTTGGGTGAGAAGAACAGCCCCATGCCGATCGCGAACAGGAAGATGAGCAGCGCGAACCAGACGTAGCTGAAGTTGATTGGCAGCAGTTCCAGCAGCAGGAAGCTGGCTCCCGAGACCACCAGCCCGGCAGTGGCGAAGGCCCGGGCCCCGTAGCGGTCGGACAGCGTTCCGGACACGGGTCCGGAGATCAGGAAACCGACGGTCAGCGGGACCATGTAAATGCCCGCCCACAGCGGCGTCTGCGAGAAGCTGTAGCCGTGCTGAGGCAGCCAGATGCCCTGCAGCCAGATGATCAGCATGAACTGCAGGCCGCCGCGGCCCAGCGCGCCGAGCAGCCCGGCGATGTTGCCGGCCGTGAACGCCCGGATCTTGAACAGGTCCAGGCGGAACATCGGCTGCTCCACCTTGGTCTCCACCCAGGCGAACAGGACAAGGACGGCGATTCCGCCGACGATGGCGGTCAGCACGTAGGGGTTGGTCCAGCCGGTCGGGTGGCCGCCGTAGGGGAGCAGCGAGTACACGATCCCGGTGAGCACTGAGATCAGCCCGATCGCGAACAGGGCGTTGCCCAGCCAGTCGATCTTCGCCGCGATCCGGATCCCGTTGTCGTGCAGCTTGAGGTAGGCCCAGACCGTCCCGAACAGGCCGAACGGAACCGACACCAGGAACACCAGCCGCCACTCGACGGGGGCGAGCACGCCGCCCAGGATCAGCCCGAGGAACGAGCCGCCCACCGCGGCGACGCCGTTGATCCCCATCGCCTTGCCCCGCTCGTTCTGCGGGAAGGCGTCGGTCAGGATGGCGGTCGAGTTGGCGAACAGGAGCGCTCCGCCGACTCCCTGGAAGACGCGCATGATGATGATCCACAGCGCCCCCGCCGAGCCGGTGAGCCAGGTCACCGACAGCAGGATCGAGAAGAACGTGAAGACGGCGAAGCCCAGGTTGTACATCCGCACCCGGCCGTAGATGTCGCCGACGCGTCCCAGGCTGACGACCAGCACGGCCGTCACGAGCAGGAAGCCCATGAAGACCCACAGGAAGTAGGACGTGTTGGACGGCACCAGCGGGTTGAGGTTGATGCCCCGGAAGAGCGCCGGAAGCGAGATCAGCAGGATCGACTGGTTGATCGTGACCATCAGGATGCCGAGCGTGGTGTTAGACAGGGCAATCCATTTGTAGCGATCGCGCCTGCCGCCCGCCGTCGAGGGCGGTGCCTGCATGTGTCCAGCCACCGGCATGGACTCTCCCCACTCTGTTGTTCGCTGACTGTGTTGTCGCTGACCCGCTCGTTCGCGTCCAGCATATCTAACCTTGACGTCAAGGTTAGATGCACCCTCCGGCTGAGGTGGCAGCGCTGGCCACGGGTGGCCGGCGACAAGGGCGTCCGGCGACCGGGACGCGCTAAGGGACGGGCCGGGGGGACTGCGTTACGGACTGCGTTACCAGGAGGAATGGGTCATGACGGAGACTGGATCATGACGGGGATTGGGGACAGGCCGAGTCGGGCAGGCAGGCGGATCGCGAGGCGCGGGAGAGCAACTCGTGGTTGCGGTCGCCACCGTAGATGCCGCTGACCAGGGGCGAGTGGGCGAGCCAGTACGCCCCGGCAAACATGACCAGGAGCGAGATCGCCTCCAGAGGCCCCCAGGGGCCGCCGGTGCGCAGGTTGTCACCGAAGATCCCGATGCCGATCAGGATGCTCGCCAGGGGATCGACCAGGACGATGGTCGACTGGGAAGCGACGATGGGTCCGGCGTGGAAGGCGTTCTGGGCCAGGAATACCGCGAGCGCCCCGAAGCAGGCGAGGGCGTAGGTCTGCCAGTGCCGGTACAGCGAGACCAGGTCCGAGGCCGCGAAGTCGGAGACCGCCTTGGTGCAGGCCGAGGTGAAGGCGAAGCTGATGGCCGCCGCCGTTCCGAACATGGCGGCCCGCCACCAGTCTGGCCCGCGCAGGGCGGCCAGGATGGCGATCCCGATGGCGGCACTGCACGCGCCGCCCGCGACCATCCATTCCCACGTCGGCGGTGACTCCATGCCGTACTCGGGGTGCGCGAAGTACAAGAAGCCGGCCAGGCCGCCGCTGACCGCTAGCGCGCCGAGCCATTCGCGGCGCCCGATCGTGAATCCGAACCAGGTGCCCAGCACCACGACGAGGAAGACCAGTTCGGTCGTCAGGATCGGCTGTACCTGGGAGAGGCGGCCGATGTGCAGGGCGACGGCCTGGAGCAGGAAGGAGACGATCATCAGGGCGAATCCGAGGAGCCAGATCCGCCGCCGCAGTGCGTAGCGAATAAGGCTGAGCCGCAGCGTGGTTCCCGCGGGCGCATTCTCGACGCCGAGGCGCTGGAACACGCTGGTCAGGGCGTTGGCCAGCGAGGCGCCCAGGGCCAGCACAACGATCATCGAACCCCGCTCATCGAACCCCGCTCATCGAACCCGTTCAGCAAAGATGCATGTATCATACAGATACTTCAGGGAATTGTACACGGAGAGTAAGGGGCTGGGGGATGAGGGGCGGCGGAGATGGACGCGGTAAACGACGAGCCACGCGGCACTGACGCGATCGGCATCATCGAGCTAGAGCTGATCAAGCTCGTCCGTCACCTGGACACCTTCGGCCGGCGCAGTTCGCTGTACGTGCGCGTCGACCGCGCCGGTTACCTGGTCATGCGGATGCTCGACGGGCTGGGTCCAGTGACCGCGAATGCCCTCGCCCGGGCCCTGCGCCTGGATGCCTCGACGGTCACCCGCCAGATCACCGTCCTCGAATGCCAGGGA
>Ga0209839_10000405_pt1 | contig 22151 bp, 14 predicted proteins | sample OrgsoiDNA2013050_FD_185800 | JGI IMG/M metagenome (GOLD analysis project Ga0209839, IMG submission 185800) | Permafrost soil microbial communities from the Arctic, to analyse light accelerated degradation of dissolved organic matter (DOM) -... | ecosystem: Environmental > Terrestrial > Soil >... | reverse complement strand
TACCGGAAGGTCACGGCGGGGCCGGTGCCTCCTACCGGGAGGCGGCGGCCGCCGCGGAGGCGCTGGCTGCCTTCGTCGCCCCGGTGCCCTTCCTGGGCAGTGCCGTCGTCGCCACCGCCGCCCTGCTGAGCGTGACGGCCGGGGCCGGCGAGACGTCCGCTTCGGCGCGGGCCGTGTCGGACCTGCTTGGCCGGCTGGCGGAAGGCGACGCGACGGCGGCGCTGGCGGTCCCGTTCGCGACCGCGCCGGGCGCTGCCTACCCGACCTCGGTCCGGCTGTCAGGAACCCGGCCGGGGGACGCGGCGGACGGGATAGCCCGGCTGCGTGGCATGGTCACCGGGGTCGCCGACGCCCTGCCGGCCGGGGTGCTGCTCGTGCCGGCCGACGGCGTGCCGCACGGGCTCTACCTGGTCGACATGGCCGCTCCCGGGGTAGCCAAACGACCCGTGGTGTCACTGGACATGACCAGGCAGCTCTGCGACCTGTCGTTCGACGACACGCCGGGCACGCTGATCGCGTCCGGGCCGGTCGCCTCGCGGGCGCTGGAGGCGGCGCTGGCCGCCGGCGCGGGCGTGCTGGCCTCGGAGCAGGTCGGGCTGGCCCAGCGCTGCCTGGACATGACGGTCGCCTACGTCTCAGAACGCCGCCAGTTCGCCCGGCCCGTCGGCTCTTTCCAGGCGCTCAAGCACCGGCTGGCCGACCTGTGGGTGGCGGTCACGCAGGCTCGCGCGGCAGCCAGGTACGCGGCGGCTTGCCTGGCCACCGCTGACCCCGACGCCAAGGTCGCGGTGGCGCTGGCCCAGGCCTACTGCTCGGAGGTCGCGGTGCAGGCCGCGCAGGAATGCGTGCAGCTGCACGGTGGTATCGGCTTCACCTGGGAACACCCCGCGCACCTGTACCTCAAACGCGCGAAGGCGGACTCGATCGCCTTCGGCACGGCGTACGCGCACCGCGCCGCCCTGGCGTCCCTCGTCAACCTGCCCGCACGGTGACCGGCCCGGTGACCGGCCACGTCGCCGTGGCCACCGCCGCGATCGACGAGGCCGAGCTAAGGAGCCGGGTCGACCGTCTTTCGGTGGAGCAGAAGATCCGGCTGCTGACCGGGGCGGATTTCTGGGCGCTCTATCCCGAGCCCGAGGCCGGGTTGCGCCGGGTAGTGCTCTCGGACGGCCCGGCCGGAGTGCGCGGCGAGACCTGGGATGAGCGCGACACCTCAGCGAACGTGCCGTCGCCGACGGCGCTGGCCGCGTCCTGGGACTGTGAGCGGGTCGAGGGCATCGGCAGGCTGCTGGCCCACGAGGCCAGGCGCAAGGGCGTCGACGTGCTGCTCGCCCCCACCGTGAACCTGCACCGCAGCCCGTACGGCGGCAGGCACTTCGAGTGCTTCTCCGAGGATCCGCTGCTCACCGCGCGGATCGGGGTCGCTTATGTGCGGGGGCTTCAGCGGGCCGGCGTCGGGGGATGCGTCAAGCACTTTGCCGGCAACGACTCCGAGACCGAGCGGATGACGGTCGACGTCCAGGTCGACGAGCGGACGCTGCGCGAGCTTTACCTGGCGCCGTTCGAAGCCATCGTGCGCGAGGCGGGCGTGTGGGCCGTGATGGCCTCCTACAACGAGGTCAACGGGTTCACCATGACCGAGAGCCCGCTGCTGCGCGACATCCTGCACGACGAATGGGACTTTGACGGTCTGGTGATGTCGGACTGGACGGCCACCCGCTCCACCGTGGCCGCCGCCAAGGCGGCTCTGGACCTGGCCATGCCGGGACCGGCCAGCCAGTTCGGCCCGTGGGGCGACGCCCTGGTCGTGGCCGTGGCGGACGGCCTCGTCGACGAGGCCACCCTCGACGACAAGGTGCTGCGGATTCTCCGCCTAGCCGCCCGGGTCGGCGGTCTGACCGATGCCCCCGCGGGCTTCGCGTCAGCCGGACACCCTCCGACCCTGCCGAACCCCACGTCCCTCCAACACCCCACGACCCACCCGGACCCCGCCGCGCGCCCCGCGGGTACTCCGGCCGGGTACGGGGCCGCGTACGGTCCGGCGGAGATCGCGAGGGACCTGCGGGCCGCCGCGGCGGCTTCGTTCGTGCTGGCCGGCAACCGTGGCCTGCTGCCGCTGGACCGCTCCGGGCTAGGCCGGGTCGCCGTCATCGGGCCGAACGCCGAGGTCGCCAGGACCCTCGGCGGCGGCAGCGCCATTGTCTTCCCGCCCTATACGATCTCGCCGCTGGACGGCCTGCGTGCCGCCGGCCTCGACGTGGCGCACGCGCCGGGCGTGCTCGCGCACCTGCGCACCTCGGCGGCCCGGGCGCCCTGGCTGCTGCGACCGGATGGCTCCGGCCCGGGCACCGAGGTCCGGTTCTTCGCTCCCTCTGGCGAGCTGATCGGATCCGAGCAGCGCGACGGCGCCGCGTTCCGGTGGATGAGCCTGTTCGGGGCGATCGGCCCTGCGGAGGCGGTCGGCCGGCTGGAGATCAGCTGCGTGATCAGCGCCACCGTGGCCGGCACCTATCAGCTCGGCGTCTCCGGGCTCGGGCGTTTCCGCTTGCTCGTGGGCGGCACGGAGGCCTTCGACGCCACGCTGACGCTGCCCGAGGATGCGGACGTGGTCGAGGCCCTGATCACGCCGCCGCAGCAGCTGGCCCCGCTCGAGCTGGCCGCGGGCCAGTCGGTCTCGGTGCTGCTTGAGCACGATGTGCATTCCTCGCCGAGGGTGGACTTGGGTACCTTCCTTGAGCTCAGCCTGGAGGTACCGCACGGCACTGACGACGCGGAGATCGCCGCTGCGGTGTCGCTGGCGGCGGCCAGCGACGTGGCCGTGGTCGTGGTCGGCACCACGGCGGAGGTGGAGAGCGAAGGCTTCGACCGGACGTCGCTCACGCTGCCCGGACGTCAGGAAGACCTGGTCCGCCAGGTGGCCGCGGCTAACCCGCGGACCGTGGTCGTGGTGAACTCCGGCGCGCCGGTCCTGCTGCCCTGGGCCGATGACGTGGCTGCGGTGCTGCTGACCTGGTTCGGCGGCCAGGAGTTCGGGCACGCCCTGGCTGACGTGCTGCTCGGGGACACCGAACCAGGCGGCCGGCTGCCCACCACGTGGCCCGCCAGTGAGGTCGGCGTGCTGTCCACCCAGCCGGCCGACGGCGTGCTGGCATATACCGAGGGACTGTTCATCGGCTACCGCGGCTATGACCGTGACGGCCGGGAGCCGCTGTACCCGTTCGGCCACGGCGCCGGCTACACCACCTGGTCCTACGACGCCATCATGGTGGGCGCCTCAGGGGCCCGTGGCGAGCCGGAGGTCGCGGTCGGCGTGCAGGTGCGCAACACCGGGGCGCGGCGCGGCCGTGAGGTGGTCCAGGTGTACGCGTCCCGCCCGGACTCAGCGGTAGAACGCCCGGTCAAGTGGCTGGCCGGCTTCGCCGCCGTCGACGCAGACCCCGGCGAGACGGTCAGCGCCGAGATCAGCGTCCCTGAGCGCGTTTTCCAGCACTGGTCCGACCAGGGCTGGACGCTTGAGCCCGGCACGTTCGTGCTCTCGGCCGGCCCTTCATCGGCATCCCTCCCGCTGGCCGGCCGCGTCGAGCTCAGCTAGCAGGGCGGCGCGGACCGGAAGGTCCTGGCGCCGTTGCCGATCAGCGGACCCTGGATACCGCCGAGGGTCACGCCGTCTTGCCATCGGTACACCAGCACCCAGACGCCGGCCGCCCGGGCGCTGATGGTGAGGTTGGGCGCGACGATCGTGAGGTCACCGGCCCGGTTCGCGGTGCCGTCCGCCAGGTCGGACGCGGTGACGTACTGGCCTCCGCAGGTGCCTTCGAGCAGGCCGTAGCGCGCTCCGGGTTCGGCGTGCCGGTCGTAGATGTAAAGCCAGGTAAGCGCGGCTGAGCCTGGCCTGGGCCGGACGGCCGCCCCAGGGCCGTGCCCAGGCCGCCGCGGTTTCGCCGTGGCCCGAACGACACGGTGTCCGGCTGTTCGTCCGTGACCCATCACCGCCTACCCGCTACCCAGGTGAAAGCCTGATCAGACTGTATACGCCCGCGTCCGATCTCGGCGGTAAGCGCTGACCGGCTTCGTATGGCGGATAAGTGCGGTTATCCGCCGATTTATCGCTGAGCAGGTATCGTGACTGTTTCAGGGACGTGACATGAGCCGGATGGCCCTGTCCGCAGGGCTTCCGCGGCCGCGACCGGCTCGAAGCCGCTGACCACCCCGCCAGCTGCGACATCTCAAAGTAACCTCTCGTCCACTCGTTACCGTCCGCGTAACAACCGAGAAATACGCCTGAAACTCGCGTATGGGACACATGCCTTGCAGGAATACTGAGCGGCCGGGGTATAGCCAGCAGAAGTTGGACCCCTGAAGGCCCAATTGCCCCATGGAGGCGTAGTGAATCCATATCCCAGCTGGCTTAGTGCCGGGGATAACTCCTGGCAGATGACAGCGGCAACGCTGGTCGGGCTGATGTCCATCCCGGCCCTGGCTGTGCTGTACGGCGGCCTGGTGCAGCGGAAGTGGGCCATGAACACCGTGATCATGGTGTTCACCACCTTCTGCCTGGTGCTGATCACCTGGGTCCTCTGGGCCTTCAAGATGAGCTTCGGCACGCCGCTGATCAGCACGTTCATCGGTGATCCCCGTACCGTGCTCGGCGCTGCGGCCGAGCAGGGCCAGGCGAATATCCCGCTGCTTAATGGCCTGATGCCGACGTTCAGGTTCCCCCAGTCCTCGCTGGTCTACTTCCAGTTCGTGTTCGCGGCGATCACGCCGATCCTGTTCATCGGCAGTGTGCTCGGCCGGATCAGCCTGAAGGCCTGGATGATCTTCGTTCCGCTCTGGATCACGTTCGCCTACGCGGTGAACGCGTTCCTGCTGTGGGGCGGCGGTTACTGGGCCGGCAAGGGCGCGCTGGACTTCTCCGGCGGCTACGTCATCCACCTGGCCGCGGGCGTGTCCGGTTTTGTCGCGGCGGCCGTGGTCGGGCCCAGGCTCAAGCGTGACCGCGAGCGGGCCGTGCCGAACAACCTGCTGTTCGTCGCCGTCGGAGCCGGGATCTTGTGGCTCGGCTGGAACGGCTTCAACGGTGGTGACCCGTACTTCGCCAGCCAGGACGCCGCATCCGCAGTCGTCAACACCAACCTCGCCACCGCGGTGGCCATGATGACCTGGATCATCATGGACATGACGTTGAGCAAGGAGAAGAAGCCGACCTTCCTGGGCGGCCTTAACGGCATGATCTGCGGCCTGGTCGGCATCACCCCGGCGGCCGGCTACGTGAACGGTTTCGGCGCGATGGTGATCGGCCTGGTCTGCTCCGCGATCGTCTGGGTGGCCTGGGCCTACCTGCCGAAGTACGTGTGGCCGTTCAACAGGGTCGACGACGCGCTCGGCGTGGTGTACACGCACGGCATCGCGGGGTTGTTCGGCGGCCTGCTGGTCGGCTTGCTGGCCGATCCGCACATGATCGTTTACCTCGGCCTGGGCAAGAACCCCTCGATCGCGGGCACCGGGTTGTTCTACGGTCACGGCAAGCAGCTGGCCATCCAGGCCGGCGCCGCGCTCACGATCATCATCTGGGACGGCGCGGTCACGTTCATCCTGCTGAAGGCGATCGGGCTGTTCGTCAAGCTCCGGATACCGGACGAGCAGCTGGAGATCGGCGACGTGGCGGTGCACGGCGAGGAGGTCTACCCGTCCGAGGACATGGTCAGCGTGGGCTCCTCGATGGCCGACGAGGCCTCCCCGACGGCGCGGGAGCCGGAGAAGGCAGGCACGGCGGACGAGGTGTAGTTTGCTTCGCTCCTAGGCCTGCGCTGCGTGCGGCCGCAGCGTAAACCGGGCGCGCGTCCGGGCACCTTCCACAGGTGCCCGGACGCGCAGTCGGCTTTTTTAAAGGGGTCAGTGGCCGCGGAAGGCCTCCTCCAGCCACCAGGAACCGTGCGCGGACGTGACCTTCGCGTCGATCAGCAGCGGCTGCCGCCGCGGGCCGTCCAGCCACTGGCGGACCGGGGCGAGGTCCGCCCAGGTGCACCGGCCGCTGGGCGCCGATGGCGCTGGCGTCGTCGTCCACCTGGACCAGCGTGGCCTGCGGTCCCAGCAGCTTGCCGTGCCGCGTCGTCCACATGTTTCCGGTCACGATGTCGTTCCAGTACCACGCGGGCCCGCGCTCGTCATAGTGGCTGATCGCGGTCAGCGTGAAACGAGCGGTGTTGCCGAACGGCTCAGGCAGGTTGATGATCGGCGTGTCTGACGTCAGCGGGGCGGTGAGATCGATGACCTCGACGGAGCTGTCGCGAATGGCGTCGGTGAGGGCCTTCAGCGACATGATGCTCCTTTGCTCGGCGGCTAACCGAAGCTTTCCCCATCGGCGGCGGGTTCGGCTAGTCCCCGGGTTGATCCGGCCGCACCGGGACTGATACCGCTGCCGACGTGGTTACCTTTGGGAAAACCGCCGGATCACGGCGGTAACCTGTCTGGCGGGGTGAACTATGACCAAGCCTGTTGTCACGGCAACAACCCTGGTCACGGAAGATGGTGTCCCGATCGAGGCCATTCATCTTCCTGGTGCGGGGGATCTCGCGATCGTGGTCGCGCACGGTTTCACGCTGTCCTGGCAGCGGCCTAACGTCTGGCGCATCGCCAACCGGTTCAACCGGATGGCTGGCGTGCTCACCTTCGATTTCCGCGGTCACGGACGCTCCGGCGGCATGTCCACGCTAGGCGACCGGGAGATCAAGGACCTCGACGTGGTGGTCGCCTACGCGCGCCAACTCGGCTACCAGCGGATCGCCACGGTCGGGTTCTCGATGGGCGCGTCGATCATTCTCCGGCACGCCGGCCTGATCGGAGGGCTCGACGCGGTGGTGTCGGTCAGCGGCCCGGGCCGCTGGTACTACCGCGGCACCGAACCGATGCGCCGGGTGCACTTCGCGGTCGAGCACCGGCTCGGCCGGTTTGTCACCAGCCGGTGGCTGAAGACCAGGATCAGCCCGGAGGGCTGGAAGCTGGTGCCCGTCCCTCCGGCCGAGGCGGCGGCGCGGATCTCGCCGGTCCCGCTGCTGATCGTGCACGGCGGCAAGGACAACTACTTCCCGCCCGAGCACGCGCGGCAGCTGTACATGGCGGCCCGGGAGCCCAAGGACCTCTGGCTGCTGCCGGACATGGGCCACGCTGAGGCCGCCTGCAGTCAGGATCTCGTCGATCGCATCGGTGGCTGGATCGCTCAGGCGGTCGCGCCGGCCCGGGCCGCTAACGGTCAGGCCAGCGAGCCAGGCAGCAACGGAACCGCACCCGCCAAGGCAACCTCGCAGGCCAGCCCCAACGCCGCCGCCTTAACACCCGGCCCAGGCTCCTGGACGCCGTGCCACCTGGTCCTGGTAACGGCGGGGGCCATCGCCCATGATCATTGTCATGTAAGCGTTTACAAATTTTTTATGATCATGCAATGATGTTTATGCCGCGTTAACAACGTTACCGATATGTTAAGGCCCGGTGCTATTCCTGGAAATTCACGAAAAGCGGTCGTGGAAGGTGGCCTGGTCGCCGCGTCGTCATGAACTGCGGTTCTTTTTCTGCCGTCAAAGTTATCACCGGGAAATAGCCACCGATGGGCACGATCCGGGGGGAGGGCGATATCTAAAGCTGAAGGGACCAAGGTAACGCAATGAGACTTCCACAGCTAGCGGCCCTCCGGGGCGGCATTATGACGAGAACCTTTGCCGCCCGCGGGCGGCCCGGCCCGGCCATGTACGTGGCGGCGGCCCTGATCGCCGGGGCCGGACTCGCGGCGGTGCCCGCCGCCGCTGCCGCCAGCGCAGCTACCGGGGCTCGGCCCGCGCAGGCACCGTCCTCCTTGTGCCCAGGGGAGAACGCGACCTCCTTCGGCGCCAACGTCTGCGTCTTCAGCGACACCATGAGCCAGGCCACCATCCAGACTGACCTCGACAACATCGCCAGCCAGCAGGTCCCGGTAGCCAGCCAGTTCAGCAGCCAGCGTTATGCGATCTTCTTCCAGCCCGGGACCTACGGGTCGGCCGCCGACCCGCTAGTGTTCCAGGTCGGTTACTACACCGAGGTGGCCGGCCTGGGCTCGCTGCCGCAGGACACGGTCATCAACGGCGCCATCGACGTGTTCAACAACCTGTGCACGGCCGGCACCAGCAGTTGCAACTCCGACGACAACTTCTGGCGCTCACTGTCCAACCTGGACCTCAACGTCGACCTGCCGAGCTCGCCGCCGGCCTACGCGCCCCCGGTCCTGGATCCCTACGGCACCGGCTGCGCCAACAGCGCGGAGATCTGGTCGGCCTCTCAGGCCTCTCCGATCAGGCGCGCCATCGTCAACGGCAACGTCGTCTTCCAGGACTACTGCGCGGCGAACAACTTCGCCAGCGGCGGCTTCATCGCCGACAGCAAGGTCAGCGGTGCCCTCGACTTCTACGGCAACCAGCAGTACATGGTCCGCAACAGCGACATCGGCGGAGCCAACGGGTGCCCGCAGGGGCTGTGGAACATGGTCTACTCCGGCGTCCAGGGCGCGCCATCGCCGGTCTTCACCGGTCAGTGCGAGCAGAATACGGTTCTGTCCGCCAGCCCGGTGACTCAGGAAGAGCCCTTCTTGTTCACCGACTCGAGCGGCAACTACAACGTCTTCGTCCCCGCGACGCAGCACAATTCGTCGGGCCCGTCCTGGGCCAGCGGGCAGGAAGCCGGCACGTCCTTGCCCCTGTCGAAGTTCTTCGTGGCCAGCCCGGCCACCCCCACCCTCGCGATCAGCGTCGCGCTGGCCCTGGGCAAGAACCTCATCCTCACGCCCGGCGTCTACAACCTGAACCTGCCCATCGTGGTCAGCCGTCCGGACACTGTGGTCCTAGGCCTGGGCCTGGCCACCCTGGTGCCCCAGCACGGCAATGCCGCCATGATCGTCCTGCCCAACCGCGGGGTGAAGCTGTCCGGTCTCATCATCGACGCAGGCCCGGTTAACTCGCCGGTGCTGCTCTCGGTCGGGCTCCCCGGTCCCAGCTCGGCTAGTGACCCTGACCTGGTCCAGGATGTGTACTTCCGCATCGGCGGCGCCGAGACCACGCCCGTCTCGGCGGCCGTCAGCCTGCTCGACAATGCCGGGAACTCGATCATCGACAACGTCTGGGCCTGGCGTGCTGATCACGGCAACGCGGTCGGCTGGACCGCCAACACCGCCAGCACCGGGGTTATCGTCACCGGAGACAACGTGACCGCCTACGGCCTGGCCGTCGAGCACTACCAGAAGAACGAGGTCGTCTGGAGCGGCCAGGGCGGCACGGACATCTTCTTCCAGAACGAGATGCCCTACGATCCGCCCAGCCAGTCGGCCTGGATGGCAACTCCGACCCAGGACGGCTATCCCGCTTTCGTTGTCAGTCCCAGAGTCACGACGTTCAAGGGCTACGCCATGGGCAGCTATTCCTTCTTCAACCAGGGGGTGGCGATCTACGCCGCGACCGCCTTCCAGGCTCCCGATACCCCGAACGTTCAATTCCAGGATGTGTTCACCCGCTTCCTGAGTGGGTCGGGCGGCATCAATTCGGTGATCAACGGCACCGGCGCCGCCGTCACGACCACCTCACCCGGCCCGAGCGACGTCATCACCTATCCCTAATCGCATCATCGTGGATAGTTACCTCCGAAATTCGGAGGTAACTATCCACGATCATTGCAGGCGTGATGTGGGTGAGGCGCCTGGGGTCTGCGGGAGAGGAAAAGCAGTGAGCGGCAACCTGGCCGAGCTGGTTGGCATCGAGGTACCCACGGGGCTGCTCATCGGCGGCAAGTGGACCTGCGGCCGGGACGGCGGCACGATACCCGTGATCGACCCGGCACCGAGGACGCGGTGGCCGAAGTGGCGGCCGGGACCGAGGAAGACGCGCTCGATGCGGTCGGCGCGGCCCACGATGCGCTGGCCGGCTGGGCGGCGACACCGGCGCGGCAGCGGGCGGAATGCCTGCGCCGGACCTTCGAGCTGATGACCAGGGACGCGGATGCGCTGGCCCGGCTGATGGTGGCCGAGCTCGTCGCGTCGGCCGCCGCGGAGGGCGGCACGATCGTCACCGGCGGCCGTGCGCCGGACCGCCGGGGTTACTTCTACCAGCCGACCGTGATCGACCAGGTGCCCGCGGGAGCCAGCATCCTCGGTACGGAGATCTTCGGGTCGGTCGCCCCCGTGGTCAGGTTCACCGCAGAAGCAGATGCAGTCGCCTGGGCCAACGACACCGAGTTCGGGCTTGTCTCCGATCCGGCCGCCCCGTTCGGCGGTGTGAAGCAGTCCGGCATCGGCCGTGAGGGTGCCCACGAAGGCCTGCTGGAATTTACCGAAACGAAGTACATCGCCACCAACTGGTGACTCCGGCTACTTACCGGACCGGCTAAGCTTCCCTTTCCATGGGCGGACTGCGGGCCGGCGCTGAGATCCACTCACCAGCCAGGGCGGCCTCATCGGCCGGGGCAGCCGCGGGTGAAAGCGTGCACGGCGTCCCTAGGCGCTGGGCCCTGGTCGCGGCTTATCTGGTCGTCGGCGTGGTCCTGTTCACGGTGTACCTGCGGCTTTCCGAGACCTACACCCTTAACTCTGACAGCGCCAACATCCTGCTGATGGGATGGGACCTGCTGCATGGCCACCTGCTGCTGCACGGCTGGTACATGTCCGACGTGTCGTTCTACCCGACCGAACTGCCGCAGTACGCCCTGCTGGAAAGCTTCCTCGGCCCGCACATGCAGACCGCGCACGTCGCCGCCGCGATGACCTACACGCTGACATTTCTGCTCGCCGTGGTGCTGGCCCGGAGCGGCTCGTCCGGGCGCGCGGCCTGGATCAGGACGCTGATCGCGGCGGGCATCATGCTGGCCCCGCAGTTCGGCCTGGGCGTCTTCGCCCTGGACCTGTCGGTCGGACACATCGGCACCTCGGTCCCGCTGCTGCTCAGCTGGCTGCTGCTCGACAAGATGGCGCCGAAATGGTACGTGCCGGTGCTGACCGCCGTGCTGCTCACCTGGGCGCTGGTCGCCGACCCCGTTGTGTACGTGGTCGGGATCGGCCCGCTGGGAGCGGTCGCCGCGGCGCGGGTCATCCGGGGCTTTGCGGTCGGTCGCGGCCACTGGACTGGCCGCATCGCCGCCCAGTGGTACGACCTGTCGCTTGGCGCCGCGGCCCTGTCCGCGGCAGGGGCCGGCTGGGTCGTCAATAACCTGCTCAGCGCCCTAGGCGGCTACACCGTCAACCGGCTGCCGTTCTACCTGGTGTCGTGGCATAACTTGCACAACAACGCGCAGGCCGGGTGGAAGGTGCTCGAGGTTTTCGGAGCCAACTACGGCGGCCTCAGCGGCGTGTGGCTCGCTTTGGCGCTCCTGCACCTGGCCAGCGTGCTCGCGGTCTTGTCGGCTCTGGCGCGGACGGCATGGCGGTTCATCAGCGTCAGCCTGGTCGACCAGGTTCTCGCCGTGGCCATCGTCCTCAACGTGGCGCTGTACCTGCTCAGCAACGCCGCGGACGAGGCGGCGCACGAGGTCGCCATCATCGTCCCGTTCGGAGCGGCGCTGGCCGCGCGGGTGCTGACCCGGAGAGTCCAGGCGGTCAAGGAGGGTGCCGCCGAAGGCGGGAACCAGCCCGCCGCGTCCGGTGGCCTGGGCCGCCGGCTCAGGCTGGCTGGCTTCGCCGCCGGGATCCTGGTCCTGGCTGGCTATACTGCGGGGCTCGGATACGAGATCAGCCAGCCGACGGCCCCCCCGGCCAACACCAGCCTCGCGTCCTGGCTGCTTGACCATCACCTGACCTATGGGCTCAGCGGCTACTGGACGAGTAGCAGCGTGACGGTGGACAGCGGCGGCCGGGTCGAGGTCAGGGCGCTGATGCAGTACAGCATGAAACGCGACCTGTGGATGTCCAACGTCTCGTGGTACAGCCCGAAGCTGCATTACGCCAACTTCATCGTCCTGGACAGCCGGCCGGGCTTCATGAACCACTGGGAGCCGCGGGCACTGGTCCGGAAGTATTTCGGCCGTCCTGACCGGACGTATCACACCGGCCCCTACACCGTTCTGGTCTGGGAAAGGAACCTGCTCAACAGCGTCCCACGGTTAAGGGAGACCGCCACGTGAGCGTCAGCGAGGAGCACGAATCGATTATCTCGGCCGTGACGGACGGAACCGGGCACGTGACAGAGCACGCGGCGGAGGGCGCGGGCCGGCGCGGTAGATGGTGGGTGGTGACGGCGGCGACGGCCGTCCTGCTCGTGCTGCTCTGCGTCCGTAACCGGTTCCTGTTCAGCACGCGGCTGTATGAGGACGCGGACATGGGCGCGAACTCTCTGCTGATCGAGCAAGCCCGGCACTTCACGCTGCTGATCGGAAACTACTCCCGGGACCACTTTCACCATCCAGGCCCCGCGTACATGTACGTCCAGGCAGCCGGTGAATCCCTGTTCTGGGCCGGGCTGCACGTCGTCCCGACCGCCTGGAATGGCCAGTTGCTCGCGGTCTACGCGCTGAACGCGATGTTGATGGCGCTCGTCGCCGGGATCGGCTACAGCTGGACCGGGTCGGTGCGCGGCGCGGCGGCCTGCTTCGCGGCCGTGGTCGCCTTCACGTCCGTGCACCCGGCCATACTCAGCACGGACTGGATGCCGTATTTGTACGTGCCGACGTACATTGCCTTCCTTGTCGCGGCCGCGTCGGTGGCGGCGGGGCGGGAGCGGGACGCGTGGATACTGGCGCTGACGGGCTGGTTCCTGATTCACGGGCACGCGTGCTTCCTCTTCTTCGTGCCGGTGATCACGTGTACCGTCCTGGTGGCGGTGCTGTGGTCCCGGCGGCACGTCCTCGGCGCCTCGATCCGGTCCTTCTTCGCCACGCAGCGGCGGGTATGGATTCCGGTGGCGGTCATCAGCACCGTCTTCGCCTTCCCGATCGTCCTCAACCTGGTGCTGCACTGGCCAGGTCAATTCGGCCTTTACCTGGCGTACACGTCCTCCAAGAAGGTGGGCGGGCACAGCCTGGCCCAGACGGTGCAGGATGCGTTGTGGTACTGGTGGCCGTACCGGGATGCGTGGGTGGTCCCGGTAGCGGGATACGCGGTCGCCGCCGCGGTCACCAGGTGGCTTGCCCCCGTTCGGCTCCGCCGTTTCCTGATCGCGCTGCTGGCCGTCAATGCGGTGTCGTCGCTGGCGTTCCTGTACTACGCCAAGTCCGGGATCGATGTCATATCCTCGCACTACATCGGCTATTTCTACTGGTCGGCGCCGGCCATCACGCTGCTGGTCGTCGTGGTGGGCGTGGTCGAGGCGCTGCCGTCGCGGCCGGGTGCCCTCACGGCCATCGGCGCGGTGGCGCTCGCGCTGGCCGCATTGGCGATCGCACCGGGCACACACACCAGCACGAACCTCAGCGATCCGGCCGTGGCCAGTAGCGGCGCCGACACCGATCCCGCGCTGCCCGGGGTGGTGTCCGCTCTCGCCGCGCGCTCAGGCGGCCGGATGATCGTCCTGCGGTTCGACCACGATTCCTGGCCCGACGTCACCGGCTTCCTGGTGCAGGCGGAGCGGACCGGCGTCCGGGCGTGCGTGCCGGACCCCACCTGGACGTTCATCATGACCGCCCAGTTCACCTGCACGGGGCCGGAGATCGCAGCTGGCCAGGTCTACTGGCTCCGCCCCACCGCCCCGCCCGGCAGCATCGTCATCGGACGGCTCCGGCAGGCCGTCGTGACCGCCGGATGAGTGCCAGCGAAGCGCTGCTTTCCGCAGCGGGGGATGACCAGGCACCAGGCGCGCCAGGGTCGGCCGGGCTTGGTGCCCAGCGGCCGCGTCGATGGCTGCGAGCGGCGCTCTGGGTACTGTGCGTGCTGGCCGCTTTTGTGACCTATCTGCTACTGGCGCGGACCCGGGCGGTCAATTCCGACGGCGCGTCCCAGGCCTTGCAGGCCTGGGACATGCTGCACGGCAACCTTCTGCTGCATGGCTGGATGCTGGGGGATGTCTCGTACTACACCACGGAACTGCCGCAGTACATGCTGGTGGAGTCCCTGCGCGGGCTGAACCAGGACGTCGTGCACGTGGCCGCGGCCATGACGTACACGCTCGCGACGCTGCTAGCTGGGTTGCTGGCCAAGGGCAATGCCACCGGGCGTCAGGCCCTGGCGCGCGTGCTCATCGCGGTCGGCATCATGCTCGCGCCCCAGCTGGCGTCGGGGGTTAACATCCTCATCTCCTCACCGGACCACATCGGCACGTCCATGACGGTCCTGGTGGTCTGGCTGATCCTGGACCGTGCCCGCCCCCGCTGGTATATCCCGGTCATCGCCGGGACGCTCCTTGGCTGGGTAGAGGTGGCGGACAGGCTGGTGCTTTACATCGGGGCACTGCCGCTCGCGCTCGTATGCGCGATCCGTGCCGGCCAGGCCGTGGCCGTCGAGCGGAAGCCGCTGGCGGCGCAGTGGTACGACATGGCTCTCGGCGCGGCCGCCCTCGTCGCTGCGGCCGCGGGCGTACTGGCGGTGCACGTCATTCACGCTCACGGCGGGTTTTACATGCCGGCGCCCTCGGCGCAGTTCGCCCGCAGTGGCACGACCGTGGCGCGCAACCTCGGCATCACCGCCCAGGGGCTCCTGCTCCTGGGCGGCGCCGACTTCCTCGGGCTCCGCCTGACGGCCAGTATTATCTTCACCTGGCTGCACGTGGTCGGTGTCTTCCTGGCGGCCTGCGGGACATGGCTGGCGGCGCTGCGCTTCCTGCGGGACCGTGATCTGGTCGCTCAGCTGCTGATTACGGGCCTGGCCATCAACTTGGCCGCCTACGTGCTCAGCACCAAGGCCAATGTGGTCAGCCAGACGCGTGAGATCGTCGCCGTGCTGCCGTTCAGCGCTGCCTTGGCCGGACGCCTCCTGGGCGGCCGGCTTCAGGCATCCAAGCTAGTCCCGATCCTGCTCGTTGTGCTGCTCGGCTACCTGGCCGGCCTAGCCCGCGAGATCAGTCAGCCGCCGGTGCCCGCGCAGAACCAGCAGCTCACCTCCTGGCTGCTGGCGCGGCATCTGCGCACTGGCCTGTCCGGTTACTGGGAATCGAACGTCGTCACTTTGACCAGCGGTAACCAGGTCCAGATCCGGCTCGTGGCCCAGTCGGGCGGACGGCTGATCCCGGTTGCCTTTGAGTCCAAGACGGACTGGTATGACCCGGAGCGGAGCACAGCGAACTTCGTCGTGCTCTCTCCGGGCGGGGGAGGGTATCCCGGCTTTACCGGCAAGCGGGCCGCGCTGGCCACCTTCGGCGAGCCTGCGCGAACCTACCATGTCGGTGCCTACACCGTCCTGGTCTGGAACCGTAACCTGCTGAGCGAACTCGGATGAGCGACGGGATCGGGTGCTCTGCCAGCGGGCGACCCGGGCCGCCCGTGGTCAGGACCCGGCGAGCCTGCGTTGCGTCACGACGATCAGGGCGGGCACGGTGAGGGCCGCGAGCACGGGGAGCAGCCAGGCCCCGGCGCTTCGCCGGCGGGCACCCAGGAGGATGATCACGGCCAGCAGGTAGACCTCGATGAAAGATCGCAGGTCGGCATCGAGGCTGCCCCAGGTGCTCGGCGTGACGATGCAGATTTCCATCAGGTAAAGGACGAGAGCCACCCGTTCATGGACCGGTGCGCTGGTGGACCGCAGCGACAGCAACGCGGCGATCGCGAAGAAGACCAGGATCGCTAGCTCCAGAAGCCACAGGTCGGTCTGGTCGAACTGGTGCGTATTGAGGTGGGCGAGGTTGTTCCGCAGCGCCTGGAACGGGGCAATGAACGGCGCGCCCGCGTTACGGCCGCCGTCGGCCAGCAGGGGGATGCTTCCGGTCGCGGCTTTCACCACCACCTGCCAGGCCACGAACATCACGGCGGGCAGCACCCAGGCGAGATCATCGCGGCCTGGGCGCTGCCTCCGGCGCAGGACGCCGATGACCCGGACGATGGCGATGGCTGCGACCGCGACCATGACCGTCTCCCTGGTCAGCGCACCGTAGGCCAGCAGCAGGGCGGCCAGGACAGGCCGCCTGGCCCGCACGGCGAGCAAGCCGGCCAGCAGGCAGGCGGCGGCGAGCGGCTCCGCGGTATCCCGGGACAGGCTGGTGAGGAGGCCGAAGTAGCCGGGCAGCAGCAGGCCGGCCAGCGCGTGCCACCCGCCGTCCCGGGCGAAGACGGCGCCCAGGTAGCCCATGGCGCCGATAGCGGCGATGTTGACGGCGACCAGCACCACGGGAACCGCGGCGTGCTGGCCCAGGGAGAACAGCCAGGTCACGGCGGGATAGCCGATCCGCATGTAGCGGTAGGGCCGGTCCATGGTGATGCCGTACGCCGTGTGGTGGAAGTTCAGCGGGTTGAGCGCCAGCCGGTAGAAGAACTGGCCGTCATAGCCGTAGGTCGGTGCGACGGGTATCCCGTGTGGCAGCTGGGCGGAGGACGCGAAGTGGTGCCCGACGAGGATGAACCGGCCGATGTTGCCGTGAGCCCAGATCTGCCAGCGGGCCAGCACGAAGCCGAGCGCGGCGAGCAGGGCGATCAGGCCGGTCACGGCGGGCCGGTCGGTCCTTGACCCGAGCGAGCGGAGCGGCCCGTCCGGCGTCACCGGCTCCGCGACCTGCGTGCGGTGCATCACGGGCTCCTGACCGGGCATGGTGCATCCTTGACGAATGCGGGCCAGGCCAGCCGCGCTGCGAGAGCTTACCGTAGGTGACACCGGTTCGCTTATCAAGGCCTCTAATCTACTGCCGTCACGGGAAAGGGCTGTTGGCGTGCTATGTGACGGGCAGGTCGGCATGTGGCGACAGCGGGATAACAAGACCATGCGCGGGATGGGCATGGCGGTAAGGTAAAGCGCCGGAGACGTGACGCAGTTGCGCCCATACGGTGCTCCCGAGGCCCCGGAGGCCTGCTATCCCAGCCGGAGGTGTGCAGTGACGAAGTTGCCTGACCAGGTCGACCAAGATGTGGTCGTCATCGGGGGTTGCGGGCACGTGGGATTGCCGCTTGCGCTCGCGTTCGCGGACCGCGGCGCCCGGGTGGCCATTTACGACCTGAGCGAGACCGCGGTCGCCACGGTGAACTCGGGCCGGATGCCGTTCGCGGAACCCGGCGCGGAGGAGGTGCTGCACCGGGTGCTCAGCGCCGGTCGTCTTGAGGCGTCCATTGATCCGGCGATCGTCGGCACGGCGGAGCACGTGGTGGTGGTCATCGGCACGCCGGTGGACGAGCACCTGAATCCCGACCAGAACGCGATCCCCAAGGCCCTCGCCGGCTGCGCCGGCTACCTGCGCGACGGCCAGCTGCTTATCCTGCGCAGCACCGTATTTCCCGGGGTGACGGCGCTGGTGGAGAAGATGGTAGCCGGGCTGGGGCTGGAGATAGAGGTCGCGTTCTGCCCGGAGCGGATCGCCGAAGGCAAGGCGATGACCGAGCTCTTCGAGCTGCCGCAGATCGTCTCGGCCCGCACCGCGACCGGGACGGAACGAGCGTCCCGGCTGTTCGAGCAGCTGACCAGCAAGCTGGTGGTGATGTCGCCCGAGGAGGCGGAGCTGGCGAAACTGTTCACCAACGTCTGGCGGTACATCAAGTTCGCCACCGCCAACCAGCTCTACATGATGGCTAACGAGCGGGGGCTGGACTTCGAGCGGATCCGGCAGGGGCTGGCCGCGGATTACCCGCGGGCGGCCGACATGCCCGCGGCGGGCTTCGCCGCGGGGCCGTGCCTGTTCAAGGACACCATGCAGCTCGCCGCCTATAACGACAACAACTTCCCGCTTGGCCACTCGGCGATGGCGATCAACGAGGGCCTGCCGCTCTACGTGGTGCACCGGCTGGAGCAGCAATTCGACCTGGAATCGATGACCGTCGGGATCCTGGGCATGGCGTTCAAGGCGGGCTCGGACGACATCAGGTCGAGCCTGTCGTACAAGCTCAAGCGGATCCTGGAGTTCAAGGCGGGGGCGGTCCTTTGCACCGACCCGTACGTGACCGTCGATCCTCATCTGCTGCCGCTCGACGAGGTCATCGCCCGGTCGGACCTGCTTGTGGTCGGCGCGCCGCACCCGGACTACCGGGGCCTGGTGATCGACAAGCCGGCCGCCGACATCTGGGATGTGCTCGGAGGCGGTGTCCGGATATGACCGAGCGTCCCCGGGTCTCGGTGGTAGTGCCCGCGTACAACGAAGGTGAGCAGGTGCTCAGCGTGCTGGACCGGCTGTTCGAGTCGGTGCGGCTGCCGTGTGAGGTGCTGGTGGTCGTCGACTCCGCCGACGACACGACCGTTCCGGTGGCCGAGGAGTACGCCCGGAAGGAGCCGCGGCTGAAGTGCCTGGTCAACACCTATGGCCCCGGACCCGCCAACGCGATCAGGTACGGCATCGACGCGGCGAACGCCCCGGTCGCCGTGGTCACCATGGCCGACGGATGCGACGACGCCAGGCAGATCGACGAGCTCGCCCGGCTGGTGGAGCGCGGGGTGGCGGTGGCCGCAGCGTCCCGCTACATGCCCGGCGGCCAGCAGGTCGGCGGCCCCGTCATCAAGGGCACGTTGTCCCGCCTGGCAGGCCGGTCGCTGCGGACCTTCGCTCACGTCGGGACCAGGGACGCGACCAACTCGTTCAAGGCCTACTCCACCGAATTCGTCAGGGAAGTCGGCATCGACTCAAGGGACGGGTTCGAGATCGGCATCGAGCTGACCGCCAAGGCCAAGCGGCTGCGCAGGCCGGTGGCGGAAATCCCGACCATCTGGCTGGACCGGCAGGCCGGAGTATCGAACTTCAAGGTCGCGAAATGGGTGCCGAGTTACGTGCGCTGGTATCGTTTCGCGTTCGGCCCGCAGCTGACCGCTGAGCAAGTTCGTGAGCGCGGGCCCGATCATGAGGGCCATCAACGGGAGCAGCAGAAACGGCAGGAGACGTAATGGAGCAGGTTCTGGTCAGCGGGTCCGCGGGCTTCATCGGCGGGTACGTCGTCGAAGAACTGCTGAAGCGCGGCTACGCGGTGATAGGCCTCGACAACTTTTCCAAATACGGGAGGGTCAGGAAGTCTTACGACGATCACCCTCATTACCGGCTCGTCGAAGGCGACGCCAGGGACGTCGCCCTGATGACGGAGCTGCTGGCCGACTGCGATCATTTCATCGCGGGCGCTGCGATGATCGGCGGCATCTCCTACTTCCACACCTATGCCTATGATCTGCTCGCCACCAACGAGCGCATCATCGCGGCGTCCTGTGACGCGGCGATCGCCGCGCACCGGGACGGCCGGCTGCGCAAGGTCACCTACCTGTCCTCGTCCATGGTCTTCGAGAGCGCGGCCGAATGGCCGTCCTACGAGGGCCAGCAGAAGGAGATCCCGCCGCCGCTGTCGTCCTACGGGTTCCAGAAGCTGGCGGTGGAGTACTTCGCGCGGGCCGCATGGGACCAGTACCAGCTTCCCTTCACGCTGGTCCGGCCGTTTAACTGCGTCGGCATCGGCGAGAGCCGGGCCCTGGGTGACGAGGAGATCCTGTCCGGGAACGTGCGGCTGGCCATGAGCCACGTCGTCCCTGACCTGGTGCAGAAGGTGCTCAAAGGCCAGGACCCGCTGCACATCCTCGGTTCAGGTGACCAGATCAGGCACTACACCTACGGCGGTGACCTGGCGGTGGGCGTGGTGACGGCGATGGAGCACGAAGACGCCTGTAACGAGGACTTCAACCTCTCGACCGCGGAGAGCACCACCGTGCGGGAGCTGGCCGAGGTCATCTGGCGCAAGGTGCACGGAGCCGGGGAGCCGCTGCGGCTCGTCCAGGACGACCCGTTCGAGTACGACGTGCAGCGACGGGTCCCGGCCACCGACAAGGCCAAGCGGATGCTCGGTTTCGAGGCGGCCACCTCGCTGGAGACCATGCTGGACGAGGTCATTCCCTGGATCGACGCGGCCATCAAGGCCGGAACCATCTGAGTGTGGCGGCTGGCGGTGAGCGGATGACGGTGGTGCCGGGATCCGGGGCCGTGAGCCCGGATGCCCCGGACCGCGCCACCGCCGCCCCCGGCGAGACTGCCGCCGGCCCGGTGGCCGGAGGCTCGGCGGGCTCGACGGGGTCGACGGGACGGCGGCCGTGGTGGGTCTGGGCGGTCCCCTTCACCCTCTTGTTCGCCCTGCTGTGCGCGCGCAACCGTTTCCTGTTCACCACCCGCCTGTACGAGCAGGGTGATGCGGGCGCGAACTCGATCCTGATCACGCAGGCCAAGCACTTCACCCTGCTTATCGGCAACTACTCACGGGAGGGTTTCCACCACCCCGGGCCTGCCTACATGTACGTGCAGGCCTTCGGCGAGTACCTGTTCGCCAATGCCCTGCATGTGGTGCCGACCGCGTGGAACGCGCACATGCTGGCCGTGTTCGCGCTGGACTGCGTTTTCGTCGCGCTGGCCGTCGCGGTGGTCTTCGGCTGGACCCGCTCGCTGGCCGGCGCGGCGGCCTGCTTCGCCGTCTTCACCGGCTTCGCGATCGCCTACCCCCCGATCGTGAATTCCGACTGGATGCCGTACATGTACGTGCTGGCGTACATGGTGTTCGTGATCGCGGCCGGATCGCTGGCGTCCGGGCGCGCCCAGGACGCGTGGATCTTCGCCCTGACCGGCTGGTTCCTCATCCACGGGCATGCCTGCTTCCTGTTCTTCGTGCCGGTCATCAGCCTGGCCGTGCTCGCGGCCGTCCTGTGGCCGCACCGGCGCACGCTGCGAGCGTCGGCCGGCTCGTTCTTCCGCGAGCGACGTGGAGTCTGGATTCCGGTCGCGGTCATCAGCGCGATTTTTGCGCTCCCGATCGTCGTTAACCTGGTGCTGCACTGGCCGGGGGACTTCGCCAAGTACCTGTCCTACAGCAGCTCGGGACAGGCCGGCGGCCACGGCCTGCGGCAGGTGGCGCAGTATGCGCTGTGGTTCTGGTGGCCACATCAGCACACCTGGGTGGCCGGACTGGTGCCGGTGGTGGGTTACGCGATCGCGATCGCTGTCACCGTCGGGCTGAGCCGCGGTCCGCTGCGCCGGTTCCTGCTTGCGCTACTCGCCGTTAACGCGGTCTCGTCGCTGGCGTTCCTGTTCTACGCCGCGGTCGGGATCGACGACCTGACCGAGTACTACATCGGCTATTTCTACTGGTCAGCCCCGTTGGTGACGGTGCTGGTGGTGGTACTCGGCGCAGTCGGGGCCATGCGCGCGCGGCTGGGTGCCGGCCTGGCGGCGCTGGCCGCGGTGGTTACCTTCGTCGTGTTCGCGGTCATACCGGGGACTCATGCCAGCACCAACGACATCGACGAGTCCCTGCCGCAGGTGGTGGCGACGCTGGCCGCGCGCGCGCCAGGCCAGACGATCGTGCTGCACATCGACCACTCAGCCTGGGTCGAGACGGCCGGATTCCTCGTCCAGGCCGAGCGCTCAGGGGTCAAGGCATGCCTGGACGACCCGCGGCTCACGTTCCTGATGACCGAGCAGTTCATCTGCACACCCGCGCAGGTCGCCAGCGGCCAGGGTTACTGGTTCTACATGCCGGATAGCACGCCGCCCGGCGCGCGGGTCATCATGCGCTTCAGCGGTGTCGCGGTGGCGCCAGCGTCGTGATGAGCCGCGGATGAGCGTGGGCGGGCGCGAACATCAGGCTACTGCCCTGACCACTGCGGCAGCAGGGACGTCTGGGACCAGGCGAGCGGGACAGGCGTGCCTGATCGTGGGCGCGGCCGCGGTCCTCTTCTTCTGCTACTGGCGCCAGTCTCAGTCGGTGTCGTTGTCCTCGGACGGCTCGGGCAACGTGCTGCAGGCGTGGGACATGCTGCACGGAAACCTGCTGCTGCAGCACTGGTGGGTCTCGGACGTGTCCTTCTACACCACCGAACTGCCTCAGTACATGCTGATCGAGGCCGTGGGCGGCGGCCTGGGCGTCTGGGTCGTGCACGTGGCCGCCGCCATGACCTACACACTGCTCGTGCTGTTCGCCGCCCTGCTCGCCAAGGGCCACGCCTGCGGACCGGCCGGCCTGGCCCGCGCTCTGCTCGCCGCGGGCCCCATGCTGGCGCCCCAGCTCAGCGCCACCGGGATCGTGCTCCTGTCCCCGGACCACACCGGCACCGCCGTCCCCTTGCTGCTTATCTG
>Ga0209839_10000404_pt1 | contig 22176 bp, 18 predicted proteins | sample OrgsoiDNA2013050_FD_185800 | JGI IMG/M metagenome (GOLD analysis project Ga0209839, IMG submission 185800) | Permafrost soil microbial communities from the Arctic, to analyse light accelerated degradation of dissolved organic matter (DOM) -... | ecosystem: Environmental > Terrestrial > Soil >... | reverse complement strand
CTGGCCGTCGAGCAGGAGGATCGAGTGCGGCCCCGCGAACGGGCGCAGGAACTCCCAGCTCTCCCCGGCCGGCGCGACCGCCGGATCCAGCCGGAACACCTCGCGCACCGCGTCCGGGTGCGAGAAGAGCACCATCGGCTCCTCGGTCCAGTACGTGCGGATCGTGACCGGGTCCCCGAACGTGTCGTGGGCTCGCCGCAGGAACGCCGCCGGCCGCGCCATCCAGGCCACCGTCTGCCACAGGGCCGGGGCGCGCGGGCCGGGCGGGAGATCCATCCCGCCGATGCTACGCAAGCGGGCGCCCGGCGCCTCCCGCGCGAGATCCCCCACGGCGGATGCCCGTCGTACACAGCACGAGGCCCCGCGAGAGGGAGGAACGATGCGCCGGAGCAAGCGAGCACGCAGTGCCGAGATCTGGCAAACTCCCCGGAGCGGCTCATCCTCGAGCTCACCGAGGGGTGCGCTGATCGAAGCGAGTGCGCCCGAGATCCTCGGTCGGCTGCCGTGATCGTCCGCTCGACGATCGAGCTTGCCCACAGCCTCGGGCCGACGGTCGTGGCCGAAGGCGTCGAGGACGAGACGACAAAGGAGATCCTCATCCGCTATGGATGCGATCGGGCGCAGGGATATTTCTTCGCTCGCCCATGTTCGGCCGACGACTTCATGGCATGGCTGATGCGGTCCCCGTACGCCGCGCGGGTATCGACCGACGGGTAGCGCTCTTCAGGCCGACGCCCGCAGCACGTCGGCTCGCATCGGCTGCAGGAAACAGCCCTCGCCCTCGCCCTCTCCGTCCTCGCCGAGCCGCTCGAAGGCTTCGGCAAGCCGGGCCTTGCGGGCGTCAAAGGCCGCCGCCCGGGCTGGGTCGACGCTCACCATGCGGGCCCGCAGGCCGGCCAGGCCGGGGACGGACACGCGGACGTCGTAGTCGACGGTGGTGACGCGATCGAGGCCGGCCGGGCCGGCGGCGGCGAGAGCGGCCTGGGCCGCCTCACGGACCTCGAGCTCATCATCGACCAGGCTGGTGAGCGCGAAGAAGTCCCCCTCGGCGAGCGGCTCGGCGACGTAGACCGCGCCGCCGGGGCGCAGCACGCGACGGGCCTCAGCCAATGTCAGCCTCAGATCGGCCGGCGGCACGTGGTGAAGCGTGCGCATGAACACGGCGACGTCGACCGATGCGTCCGGAAGCGGCAGCGCCTGCGCGCGCCCGACGAGGTAGCGGGCCCGGCCGTCGGGATCGCGAGCCAGCGCGGGCCCAAGCTGCTGCTGCGAGACCTCGAGGCCGATCGCCCGAGCGCCGCGGCAGGCGAGCTCGCGGACGAGCGCGCCGCCGCCGCAGCCGATGTCGAGAACGTCCTTGCCGTCAGGCGCGACAAGGCGCTCGAGCATCGAGACGTCGGTGGTCTGCTCGCGGCGCACGGCCTGTCGGTTCAGTCGGTCCACCACCCCGGCTGCATCTCGGCGTCGTTCTCGGCGTGGCCGCCGAACGCCAGCATCTCGAGGCCATCGGGACCGGCCTCCCATCCGCGCATGGCCTCCGGCGGGCAGTAGACGACGTCCCTGGGCGACACCTCGAAGATGTCGTCCTCGACCCTGAACCGACCGGAGCCGGCCAGCACGACGTAGACCTCCTCGGACTGCCGGTGGCGGTGCCCGAATCCGATCCGGTGACCCGGATTGATGCGGTACTGGCTCAGACCGATGTGCTCGGCGCCGAGCGCGTCGCGGACGAAGCGAGCCTGGCCCATGTCGCCCATGCCGTACTCAGGGGCGAAGTCCTTCGCGGTGTTCAGGTTCAGCTTCGCGTGTGGTCTGGTCATGGTCTCCAACCTCGGATCTCGGTGATGATTCCTGGGCGAGTCTTCTTGGATGTAATGCCCGGCGCCCTCGAGTATGACCGTGCGATGGTTCGGGAATGTCTGCTCCCAGCGCCGTGGCTCGGGCTCGCGCAAGGCGACGTCCTTGGTCGGCCAGACGGCCGGCCGCTGCGCGGAGCTCGCGTTGGCACTCATGTCGACAACCTCCAGATCGTCGTGGCCGATGAACCGTATCGGTGCTGGGTCGACCGGCCTGACGAGCCCCGCTTGAGCGACGCGAGCCGATCTCTGGAGCGTTGCCGCCTGCCGTGTCCCTCGATCTGGCGGCGGGGACGGGGAAGCTGTCGCGGGCGCTGCTGGACGCAGGCCTGGACGTCGTCGCCGTCGAGCCGCTGGATTAGCTGCGCGCGGTGCTGGCCGAGGGCATCGGTGCGGACCGCGTGGGCGCCGGCGTGGCTGAGGCGATCCCGCTGCCCGACGCCTCGGTCGACGGTGTGACCGTGGGCGACGCGTTTCTCCGTGCCGACGGCGGGTGGACCGCGTTGCGGGAGATCCGGGTCACGACCTCTCAGCCGGCGCGGCCCGAGCGCATCGTCGACCACATCGGCTCCATGAGCTGGACCGCCGCGATGCCCGGCGTCGAGCGGGTCCAGGCGCTCAGCCGTATGCGCGCGATCATCGACGCCGGCGACACACCGGCCGAGCTACCGATCCACGTGGTGATCGGCCTGAGCGAGGTCGCGTAAGAGGCTCTAAGCGCCGCGCACGCCCGTGTAGGTGGGCGAGTCCCGGGATCGTGTCTCGCTCCTGGTATGAGCGTGCCGGGGTCTCGCCGGACCCGTCCCGTGCCGGGAAGAAAGCACATGCCCGACGGAGTCGCCCTGCGCCAGCGCGATCAGCGCCCACGTGGCCGGATCGTCGAGCAGTTCGCCGGTGCGATCACGATTGGCGCTCGAGTTCCTCGCACAGAGCCTGGACGACGGCGGGATCGAACTGGGTCCCGGCGCAGCGGCGCAGCTCTGTCACGGCCTGATCCATGGTGCGAGCCGGCCGGTAGGGGTGCGCGGAGCGCATCGCATGGTAGGCGTCGCAGACGGCGATGATGCGGGCGCCGATCGGCGCCTCGTCGTGGCGCAGCCCGTCCGGGTACCCGCGGCCGTCCCAGCGCTCATGGGAGGAGCGGACCAGCGCCGCGGAGGGGGCCAGCGAGGGCGCCGCGCGGAGGATTCGCTCTCCGACGATCGGATACTCGCGCATGAAGCGTCGCTCGTTGGCGTCGAGCGGGCCGGCCTTGTGCAGGATCGCGTCCGGGACGGCGATCTTGCCGATGTCGTGCAGCTCGGCGGCGCTCTCGATCTGCTGCGCGGTCGATTCGTCGAGCCCGAGGCGGCGGGCGACGAGGACCGAGAGCCCGGCCACCGCGCGCATGTGCTCGTGCAGCGCAGGGTCGCGCTCGTAGAGCATCTTTAGAACGGCGTCCCGGGTCTGCGCCTGGTCGAGCGCCCGGGCTGCCTTGGCCACGTACATTCGTGCGTCTGCGGTGCGTAGGGCCGCCGGCACGGTGCGCGCCTCGGCGGGACACGCGACCACACCCGACGAGCTCGTGATCGAGAACGCGTCGCCGTGCTCGGTGAGCGCCTTCTCGGCGCGGATCAGCGCTGCCTGGGCGGCGGGACCCGCTCCCTCCAGGATCGCGCAGAACTCATCTCCGCCCATCCGATAGGCGGTACCGGGAGCGACCGCCGCCGCGAGTCGCGTGGCGAGCCGGACAAGCAGCGCGTCCCCACTGGGATGCCCGAAGGTGTCGTTGTAGCGCTTGAACCCGTCGAGGTCGAACAGCGCCAACATGAACGGCTGCCGCTCGTTTGCGGGTGTAAGCCGGTGTTCGAGGTCACTCACCAGCAACCGGCGGTTGCCCAGGCCGGTGAGCTCGTCGGCGAGCGCTTGGGTGCGGGTGTGCTCGAGCAGCTCGAGCGCCACCGACATGCGGACGATCATGACGACGAGCGCCGCGGCGGCGAGTCCGGCCGCCAGGCCACGGGCGCCGTGAGCCGCCGCGGCGATCAGGACGCCGAGTGCTGCCACCGCACTGAGGATCGCGGCCGGCAGCCGGCGCGCGGCGTCGTGCGGAACGGTCGCGTGGCGACTGGGGTAGAACGCGGCGAGGCCGAGGAGCAGTGCCGAGGAGACGAACAACGTATCCGCGGCCGAGCCGCGATGGAACGTTCCGGCATCGGCCAGCTGGACGAGGACCACGTCCCCGATCACGTTCACGGCGATCGCGGTGACGATCAGCGCCCAGGCCGGACCTGGGCGCCAGCCCGTCATACCGAGAACGGTGATCACGAACATCAACCCGATCAGCGCGCCGACCAGCAACAGCTGCGGCGGCAGGGCGGGGTGGACGCGGCCGCGGCCAAAAGCCGGAAACAGCAGCAGCGCGCCGACCGCGGCGGCGGCGAGTCCGGTGAGCACGCCGTCGAGCGCGAGTACCGGGTCGAAGCGGCGCACTCGCTCGCGCGCGAGCAGGCCGAGCGTCGCGTACGCGAGGGTGAAGGCGACGAACAGGAGCGTCAGCGTCGCGTGCGAATACATCGTGTGGCGGTTCGGTGTCGAGAGCCGGAAGACGACCTCCGCCGTCCCCCACACGACCACGCCGACGGCGGCTACGGTCCAGGCCACTCCGGCGTCCCCGCGACGGCCGCGATAGGCGCAGCTGGCGGCGGCGAAGTAGAACAGCCCGCAGTACAGCCAGTCGTCCACGACCGTCGAAGTGCTGCCGGCCAGCGCGCACACACCATGGACCGCAACACCGACCGCCGCGACACCGACGAACGCTCGCCGGGCGTCGTCGGCCTGCGCTCGATGATCGGGCCGCGCCCCTTGGTGCAGCGGTGCGTCAGTGCTGATCGAGGAGTGCAAGGCCGGTAGCTGCTCCGGGGCTGGTCACGAATCTCGGCGCCGTCTGCCGTTCGGGCACCCGGGGTCATCGTACGGGGCGCCGGGGAAATGGACTAGACGCTGACCCATCAGTCGTGTGGGTTAGAACAAATGTCCAGCGCGGCCGTCAGCGCCGCGGCGGGCGTGGGCTCGCGCCCCTGGCCCTGCGCGCGGCGCGCACGTCGCCGATCGGTCCGGCGGCGAGACGGCGGTACGGGCGAGCCAATGGCCAGTGTTCGTCCTCGAGCGCCGAGGCGGCGTCCAGATGACCCATGCTCTGGATCAGCCGCGCGAGCCCGTCGGACACTCGACCTTCAGATCGTTGCCGTAATACCGGTAGTGCTGGAGCAGAGCGCGGATCAGGAGCAGGTTGATCGGGAACCAGACCGGCCCGCGCCAGTTGGAGTTCCCCCCGAACATCCCGCTAGTCGACTCTGCCTGCTCCAGGCGCCCGCCCGTGGGCAGCGCGGCACTGCGATCGAATGCGCCGATGTTGTCCAGGCCGAGGAAGCCGCCCTCGAACACATTGCGGCCGCTGGGATCCTTGCGGTTGACCCACCAGGTGAAGTTCAACAGCAGGCGCTCGAAGCACTGCTGGAGAAACGGCAGATCCATCTCGCCCAGCTCTGATTCCAGCCTCTGCAGGAACAGCGTCGCGACGCATGCACCGGGGGGTTGACGTCGCCGAAGTTCCACTCGTAGGCGGGCATCTGGCCCGTCGGATGCAGGTAGTCCTGCCAGAGCATCAGATCGATCTGGCTCTTGGCGAAGTCCGGGTCGACGATGGCCAGGGGAATGCAGTGAAAGGCGAGGTCCCAGGCCGCGTACCCCTTGGTTCCTTCGCCGGCGGGGTTGACCGTGTCGGCGCCGTGCAGCACGCAGTCACCGATCCCGTCCTTGGCGAATCGCGTCGTGCTCTCCTTACCCCACAGCCGCGCCGTGTTGGTCTCGCGCGAGCGCGAGCGGTTCACCGCCGCGAGATCGGCATACGGGAACTCGGCCCGCTGACGCTCGCTCAGGTACGGCCCCCATCGCCGCCAGGGAACGCCGGCCCGCGCCTCCTCGATCGCGCTCGAGCGCCGGCGAGCCAGGATCTGCGCGACCACCTCGGGATCCCGCGGGGCGGCGTCGATCGCGGGCTCGAGCCGGAGTGGGCGCGGGGGCGCTGCCGCCGTGATCCGGGATCGGCGCGGCGGATCTCAAGCTATGGTGCGCTCGTTGTCCGGGAGCTGTCGATTTCGTCGCTGCCCGTTCGTCTCAACGGCGACCATCCCGAACAGGAGGAAGCGATGAAGTACATGCTGTTGATCCACCAGGGCACGACCCCCACGCCGCACGATCCGGACGCGTGGGCGCGCCTCTCGGAGGATGAGAAGGCCGCGGTGTTCGCCGACTACCAGGCGATCAACGAAACCCCAGGCGTCACCTCCGGTGTGCAGATGCAGCCCCCCGAGATGGCGACCACGGTGCGGGTCCAGGACGGCAGGACGCTGAGCACCGATGGCCCGTTCGTGGAGATCAAGGAAGCGATCGGCGGCTATCTGTTCTTCGAGGCCGATGACCTCGACGCCGCGATCGAGCTGGCCGCGCGGATCCCGGCGGCCCGCATGGGCGGCGCGATCGAGGTGCGCCCGATTGCGGAGTGGTAGCGATTCTGGAGCAGGCCTTCCGCGACCACTGGGGTCAGGTCCTCGCGGCCCTGATCGGCTTCCTCGGCGACTTCGAGCTCGCCGAGGAAGCCGCGCAGGAGGCGTTCGCGATCGCGGCGGAGCGCTGGCCGCAGGATGGAGCTCCCGCCTCCCCGAGCGGCTGGCTGATCACGACGGCGCGCAACCGCGCCATCGACCGGGTCCGCCGCGACCGCACGCTGGCCGCGAAGACCCGGCTGCTCGAGATGCCCGAGGCAGTGGAGGACGCAATGGACGACGCGACGATCTTCCCCGACGAGCGCCTCGAGCTCATCTTCACCTGCTGTCACCCGGCACTGGCCACCGACGCTCAGGTCGCCCTCACCCTGCGCACGCTCGGCGGCCTGAGCACGGACGAGATCGCCCGTGCATTCCTCGTTGGCGAGGCGACGATGGCCCAGCGGCTGGTGCGGGCCAAGCGCAAGATCAAAGCGGCCGGAATCCCGTTCCGGGTGCCGCCCGACCACCTCCTGCCCGATCGCCTCGCCGCCGTGCTCGCGATCCTATATCTGATCTTCAACGAGGGATATTCGGTCCCGCCCACCCGGGGCGCACTGGCGGCCGAGGCGATTCGGCTCGCGCGAGCGCTCGCCGAGCTGATGCCGGACGAGCCGGAGGTCCATGGCTTGCGGGCGATGATGCTGCTGCACGACGCCCGCCGCGAGGCGCGATTCCGGGATGGCGACCTGGTTCTGCTCGCCGACCAGGACCGCTCGCTCTGGGACCGGTCGCAGATCGACGCCGGCCGGGTCGTGCTCGACCGGGCCCTGGCCCTGCGCGGCGGCGGTCCGTACGTGGTGCAGGCGGCGATCGCGTCCCTGCACGCCGACGAGCCGCGCGACTGGCCCCAGATCGCGGCGTTGTACGGCGAGCTGGTCCGCCTCACCGGCTCACCCGTTGTCCAGCTGAGCCGGGCCGTCGCGGTGGCCGAGGAGCAGGGGCCTCAGGCGGGCCTGGAGATCGTCGATCGCCTCGGCCTGGAGGATTACCGCTACCTGCACGCGACGCGGGGGGAACTGCTGCGGCGCCTCGGGCGAATGCAGGACGCGCGCGACGCCTACCGCCGGGCGCTGGCTCTGGTCCACGACGATGTCGAGCGGCGCCTGCTCGAGCGGCGCCTGGCGGAGCTCGGCACGGCGGCCGGACCTGCCGGGCAGTGACGGACGAGGTCGTGACCTGGCCGGCTGCCGAACCGATCGTGACGGCAGGTCGTACCTGGCGATCAGAAACACGATTACCAGGATCGACGACAGGTTGAGTACGGCATAAGCGAAGAAGATGCCAACGATCGTTCTCTGTAGCCACACTTCGCCTGAGACCGTGTCGTAGCCGCGCTCGGCCCATGCGACAAGGCGTCTGGCGGGCGACGGCGGAGGTCCGGGCACCGTGGGCGCGCCCTGGATCAGCGCTTGCAGCTGGGGTACGAGCGGATGGTCCCCGGGCGGATGAATCGGAGGACGAAGTAGACGACGATGAACGTCAGGTAGATGATCGCCCCCCGTCGGCTTGAAGAAGTAGTCATGGTTGGAGGTCACGAACTTGCCGACCTCATCGATGAAGAAGCCGAAGCCGGCCCCGGCCAGAACCGCGGCAGGCACGCGGAGGCGCCGGTCGACAAAGGACAGCAGGATCCCGATCGCCACGAGCATCAGCAAACCGCCCCATAGCAAGTGGGCGAAGTGCAGCCTGCCGCTGCTGAGCTTGGGGTAGTTCGTCGCCCACAGCTGCAACCGGATGATGAGGATCATCCCGATCGATGAGACCAGGAAGATCTCGTGCAGGCCGCCGATGGAAAGACTGCGCGTAACCGGCCGCCGACGGCGCCTATGCGTGGCCATCATCGATCGCCGACCGGCCGAGCAGGCGTCGTACATCTTTGTAGCGGCGTAACCGCTCGGGGGCGGGAGGGTTCGGTGCCTGGAGCCGCGCCCGCAGCGCGGTGCGGTCGGCGGCGAGCAGCTCGAGCAGCTGGGGCTCGCCGCTGCGCTCCTCTGTGTCGATCACGACGGCGCTTCCGGGCCAGTTGTGTTCCAGGTACCGGAGGTAGTCTGAGACCGAGCCCGCCGGCGGCTCGTAGATCCAGGACCCCGTGTTCCAGAACCGCGGCCCGGCGCTCGTGTCGCCGGCGCGGACTCCGTCGAGTGGCTGGTGCGTGTGGGCGAACACGAACCACCGCGCACCCTGGTCCCAGCCTAGGTTGCGGCACACGCGCGCATATGCGCGCACCGAGGGCAGCACCGAGGACCCGGGCGCGACCACCCGAGCGAGCACGTAATCCGCCGCCGGCGCCTGCGGCTCGGTGCCGCCGCGCAAGCGCCGCGCGAGCGAGCGACCCAGGCGCTCCAGCTCCCGTCCCGGTGCGGCAACCACCGCCGCGAGGCGACCGATGCGGCGCAACTCGGCTTGTATGCGCTGCTCGGCGGCAGCGCCCTTCGGCAGCTGCGCCTCGATGAAGAGCAGCTCGGTCAACGGAACCAGCGCAGCCTCGTAGTCCTCGATCGCCGGTGTGGTCGTACGCCCACCTGCCAGCCGCCAGAACCCGCCCTGCAACAACCGGTTCGGCACCGAGCCGCGCACCTCGCCGTCGAGATAGTGGCCGTGGCTGAGCATCACCTCGCCAACCCGACAGCGCGGATAGGCGATCTCGATCGCGGTGTCGGGAAGCCGCCGCCGCAAGAACGCCTCGAAGAAGAAGCTCCCGCGCCATTGTTCGAGCAGCTCCTCGTCAGGCTTGCCCGTCGCGATCCGCAACTCGATCAGGGCCTCGAGCCGGCGAACGAGGACGTGGTGATCGTGATTGCCCGCGAGCCACGTCAAGTGCTTGCCGGCCAGCGTCTGGGCGAACAATTCGACCAGCCCATCAGCACGCGCGAACGCATGCTCGGTGCTCGCGAACAACAGATCCACGAAATCACCCAGCAACACCACCTCATCCGCCCGCTCGAGCTCGGGACGCAGCACCTCTCGGGCCCACCCATAGGCAAGCAGATCATCGCCCGTCCACGCCCCGAGGTGTGTATCCGAGAGCACTAACGAACGCATCGTTCGCCCCTCAAGCTGAAAAGAACTCCTGGCTTCCGCGTTCGGCGAACAGGACGTACAGCGCCGAAGGCCCCAGGATCGCCTGGATCCACATGAGTACGATCAGGATCGTCACACACCGACGGGTCGATGACGCTCATAGGTGCGTTGGGCCATGTCGTTCTTCTCGGTTGGTCGACTGCCTGGGCGCCCTGAAACCTAACTGAATTGAGATCTCGAGCGCCCGTCGGGCGGCCATCTCCCGAGACCCCGGCGAGTCGGCGCGATGGCGTCGCCGATCGACTCTTCCACAAGCGATGAGCGTCTCTACGGCGGTGCCGGCAGGCCGAGCAGCTGGATCACGGCGAACACGAGGATCAGGCCGCCGATGGCGACCAACCCATACCGGGCCCTGCGCAACGGAAAGTGGCCGCTGATCCCGACCAGGAACAGCACCGTAGCCAGGAAGACCGTGTCGCGAACGTATTCGTCGGCCCTACCACCCGCGTCAGAGCCCCGAGTGAAGGCAGCGTCTGCTTGGACGTCATACGCGCGCGCCGAGGTCTCTTGAGGGATCACGTACCCAGGCATGAATGCGGGTCCGGGCGGCGCGTGCGGATTGTGCGCGGGATCGGTGGCCAGCCAGGCCTTGAACACCACCTGATACGCGGGGCGCATGCGACCCACGGCCAGCCGCTCGGCCGCCACGTTGCCGGCGCTGAACGCGGAGAACCAGGCGTTGAACGACACCGAGTCCAGCGTGCGCACCTGCAGCCCCTGAATGTCGTCGCGACTGGCCCTGGTCCGGGCCGTCGAGGCGCGCGCGAGCGACACGGAGGACTCCGTCCCCCACTTTGCGGCGGCAAACCCCGAGTACGCGGCGAGCACGGCGACCAGCGAGAGCAGCACAGCCTCGGTTATCGACAGGAGCCGATCGTGGCGATCCTGGGCCGCGTCATGGGCGGCTTCACGGGTCGCGTGCTGAGCGTGCTCCTTGATCTCCTTTGCGACCTCCTCCGCTGACAGGCCTTCAGGCATACCTGGTCCTCCGGCTTCGTGACCGCTGGTCAGACGCCGGTCTCAGCGGCAAGTCTTGTGCTCGCCACGGCCTCTTGGAGCATCCGATGGTCGAGCTCGTTCTGGTCGGCATAGGCAATCGAGAAGTCGACCAGGGCGCGGTCGAATGCATCGGACTTGCCCAGGTACGCTGCGATCGCGATCCGGTCGCCCGACCTCGCATGTCCCCGGGCGAGGGTCCAGCCGCACATCTGGCCCCACAGCTCCATGCCCGCCGGGGTCATGCCGGCGAGGTCAGCGGATCCCTTCCAATCGCGCAGTTGGCGGACGTAGTAGTCGTGCTGGTAGCTCTCGAAGTCAAACCGCTCCCATCCCAGCATGATGTCGCTGGCCGTCTGCATCAGGTGCTGGCCCGCCACGACTCGCTCTCCGTGGTTTGAGAATCTGCTCTTGGATGTGAACCGCTCGAGCACGGACATGTCGGCTTCCTTGACCTGCAGGAACAGAGGGGAACCATGCTCGTCGAGCAGCAGCAAGATCCAGGCCTCGGTGCCGACGCTGCCGACCCCGACCACCTTGCGAGCAAGATGAACAAGCCGATACTGGTCGAGCAGCTGCCGCCGATCGGGCGCCAGCGTGCGGTGGTAGGCGCCGATGAACCCATGCATGGCCTGCAAGAGATCGTCCCCGTCGACATGCCCCGCGATGTCCTCGACCGGCAGGATGAGTGGAGGATCGCTGACGATCCTCGGTTCGTTGTCCGGCGTGTGGCACAGCTTTTCGAACGCCTGGTGACTGTCGTGTGCCCGCGCCTTGTTGATAGCCCGCCAAACGCTGGGCGTCCTCTTCGGATCCAGCAGCGACTGGAACCGCGGCAGGAGCTCGTTCATGTCCAGGTGCGCGTACCAGACGTCGAGCATGGACCTTCTCGACAGCTCTCGCATCGTCTGCCGGTAGGAGCCGACCGCCAGCAGGACGATCCGCTTTCGCTCCTTCTGATCGAACTCATTGTCGCGGCCGGCGATCTCGAGGCTGGCCGCCAACCGCTTCACATCCCACTCCCACGGGCCTGGCGCGGTCTCGTCGAAATCGTTGACGTCGAAGAACAGGTGACGCTCGGGCGAGCCGAACATTCCGAAGTTCGATAGATGCGCGTCGCCGCAGAGCTGGACGCTCAGTTCGGAATGTGGCGTGGTCGCCAGGTCCGCTGCCATCGGGAGCGCGGCGCCGCGAAAGTAGGCAAAGGGCGAGACGAGCATGCGCCCATGACGGATGGGCACGAGCTCAGCAACGCGAGCATGCGCCTGCTCCTCCAACAGATCGATCGGGCTGGTTCGACGGGCCGATGGCTCCCACGCGGCGTGACTGGCGCGCGGAGTCTTCGCGCGGGCGATCTTGCCCCGGGCAACCCGGTCCTGCAGCGTGAGGGGCACCTTTGACCGAGCCGCTCGGCGACGCCCTCGCCCGCCGCTCGTCCGAGGTTGCGGATGAGAAGTCTTTGCGCCTCCTGGCGCGCGATTCCCGACCTTCGACCTACCCTCCATACCAATCTCCTATCGTCGCTCCGGGACTTCACCCAGGCTTCGCTGCGCGCACACCTAGGCTACTTCCTGCGGTGCGAGGGCAATCGTCGCTGGATGTCTTGGGGTGTGCGATGTGCCGCCAGTCGATTTCGCCAACGAGGCACTCCTCCGCTCCGGTGGAGTGGCCCGGCGGAGTGGGGCGCGGAAGCGTCAGCTCCGATTAGCCTGCCGCGCGGTGACGGCAACCGAGCCCGCCATCAGGGCCCGTGGTCGCCGGCCCCGGCGTCGATGCCGACCGTGTAGCCCGACAGGAAGAGTGCGACGATCGAGGTCGCGCTGGCGAGCAATGCGGTCACGATCATGCCCGGGTCGATCGCGGTCAGCTCGAAGAAGCTGCTGCTCGCCGGGAGCAGCAGCGCGGCGACGTAGAGGCCCGCGAGCAGGGCGCACATGACGGCCACCAGCGTCGAGCGGCGCCGCGAGCCCTGGGCCTCGAGCGCCAGCACGAGGTACAGGCCGCAGGCGACGAGGATCGTCACGGCCACGGTGCGGGAGTCGGCCACAGAGAGATCCAGATCGTGTAGCGCGAACAGGTAGCCGGCCACAACGCCGGCGCCGAGCAGGGCGCCGGCCGGGACGGCGAACCGCGCCACGCCCCGTACGAAGTTCTCGGGCTGCCAGGGCCCGGTGCTCGGCGCGAGCGCGAGGAAGAACGTGGGGATACCGATCGTCAGGCTCGCGGCCAGCGTCAGGTGGCGCGGCAGCAACGGGTACGCGTCGGAGCTGGTGCCGATGGTGAGGATCAGAAAAGCCGCGAAGGCGGACTTGGTGACGTACAGCTTGGTCACGCGCTGAAGGTTGCGCAGCGCTCGCCGGCCCTCGGCCACGAGCACGGGGACGGTGGCGAAATCGCCGGAGACCAGCACCAGATCGGACACGCTGCGGGCCATCTGCGTGCCGCTGCCCTGCGCGATCGCGAGCCGTGAGCTCTTCAGGGCGGGTACGTCGTTGACACCGTCCCCGACCATCGCCACGTAGCGCCCCTCGTCGGTGAGCGCCCGGACGATGGCCTGCTTGCCCTCGGGTGAGATGCGTCCCACGATCGTCGCCGACAGCGCGAACCGGCGCCGAGCCTGCGGATCGTCCGGGATCGCGTCTCCCTCCTGGACGCCGACCACCGCGATCCCGACGTCACGGGCGATCGCCGCCACGGTCTGCGGAGCATCGCCGGAGAGCACCTTGACCTCCACCCCCTGCTCCTGGAGAAAGGCGATCGTGTCCCTCACGTTGGGACGCAGCTGCTCCGCGAGCACGACCAGTCCGAGCGTCTCCAGACCCGCCGGGGGCTGGTCATCCGGGTGCTCGGGCGCAGGCGCGTCGCCGCGAGCCAGGGCCAGGACGCGCCGGCCCTCGCGCTGGCGCCGATCTGCCAGCTCGTCCAGAGCGCCGAGCGGCAGGCGCCCGGGCGCCCCGAGATAGAAGCTCGCGTCCGGGAACGACACCGCACTCCAGCGCCGGCGGCTGGCGAACGGCACTTCGCCCGACGTCAGGCGGGCCTCGGCGGGATACGCGTCCGCGATCGCCTGCAGCGTCAGATTGCGTGCCGAGGCACTCGCCGCCACCTGACCGAGGACCGCGCGGACGTGCTCCTCGGCCACTCCGGTCGCGGGCACCACCTCCACCACGCGCAGCGACGCCTCGGTCAGCGTTCCGGTCTTGTCGACGCAGATCGTGTTCACCGAGGCGAGCGACTCGATCGCGTTCAGCTGCTGGGCCAGCACCCCCCGGCGGGACATGCGCACGGCCGCGGCCGCGTAGGTGAGCCCGACCAGCAGCACGAGCCCCTCGGGGATCAGGCTGACGACCCCGGCCGCGGAGGTCGCGACCGCCGTGTGAAGGGGGGCGTGGCGGTGATAGAGCGAAAAGCCGAGCACCGCTCCCAGTCCGATGACCAGGCCGATGAGCACGTAGAGGAGGCGGTTGATCGCCAGCTCCAGCGGCGACCGTGGATGGCGAAACGACCGCGCCTCCCCGGTCAGCCGTGCTGCAAAGCTGTCGGCGCCGACGGCGGTCACCTCGTAGGTACCGGTGCCCTCGACCACGAATGCTCCCGATCGCACCGCATCGCCCACGTCGCGACCGGCGAGCTCGGACTCGCCCGTGAGGATCGACTCGTCGAGACGCAGGTCGCGGGCTGCCAGCAGGCGCCCGTCGGCGATCACCTGATCTCCGGTCTCCAGCATGACCGCGTCGCCGACGACGACCTCCTCGACCGCGACCTGCCTCACCGACCCGTCACGCCTGACCCGCGCCTGCGGAGCGACGAGCAGCGAGAGACGGTCGAGAGAGCGCTTGGCCCGCACCTCCTGCGTGATCCCGATGGCCGCGTTGGCGACGATGATGCCCAGGAACAGCGCATCGCGTGCGTCGCCGAAGATCAAGGTCACCGCGCCGAACCCGGCCAGGATCGCGTTGAACACGGTGAGCACATTCGCCCGCACGATGCTGGCATAGGAGCGGCTGGTGCTCTGCGGCCGTGGTCGACCCGCGGCGGCCAGCCGCCGCTGCGCCTCGGCCTCACTCAGGCCGGAGGGCTCGCCCCTGGCGGGCAGCGACGCGACCGGGGTGCCGCTTCCGGGTGCGTGGTCGTGCTCCACGCTCACATTCTGCCCATGCCCTCGCGCGCGGCCGCGGAGAGCTAACGTGTAGCCCGCCCGTGTGCAAGCTGTGCGATCTCTTGCGGGGAGTCAACCGCACAGCCGAGAGGAGGTTGCGTTGTGAGGACTGAGCTGGGGTTCCGTGAGATCGTCGACTCGCTGGCGGAAGCGGTGACGATCCGCGATCCTCACGATCACATCCTCTATGCGAATCGGGCCGCCGTCGCAAGCATGGTCTTCGGCACGCTCGAAGAGCGCCAGCGGCGCCCGCGACCGGCGAGCGCCGATGGCGCACGACGAGACGCTGGTCATCTACACCGACGGCGTGACCGACACCAAGGGCGAGAGCGAGCGCTTCGGGCTGCCGCGACTGCGCCGGTTCCTGTCCGGGCATGTGAGCAGGCGGTGGCCCGGCTGGTGGCCGGCTCAGGTCTCGATGAGCTCGGAAGTGCGGATTGGTCTCGTCGACCACCTGTCGAGTCGCTGGGGCACCGCGCGGGAGCCGGACAGCGACCAGCGCTTCTGCGTCTGGTTCGAGCTCGATGTCTCGGATCGGTAATCCCAGCCGGTCGCCGCCAGCGGCTGACCAGCGGTTATGCCAAGGCCGCGCGTACCCCGTCCGCGATCGCCCTCGCCACGAGTTCGGCCGCCACCACTTCCACCGCGTCATACGGCGCCGGCACGGCGCCGGCGGCCAGGCAGAACAGCGTGTCGCCATCATACATGGTGTGAGACGGGCGGATCGCTCGGGCGATTCCGTCGTGGGCAACCGTGGCCACTCGGTTGGCCTGCTCCTTGGTCAGCTCGGCATCGGTGAGCACCACGCCGATCGTCGTGTTCGCACCGGGCACCAGCTGCGATGCCCGGTCCCAAGCGGTGAACTCGGCGATCCACTCGTGACGCTCGTCGTCCCAGATGCCACCCACGCTGTTGATGACCATCACCGCAGCCACGGTGGCCGCCCCCGCTCTGGCGGCGGCGATCCCGAGCCCTCCGGGCCGCAGCTGCGAGGCATCGGCGCCCTTGGCGACGCTGGCCCCGGTGCCCGCCCCGACCGCCCCGACGGCCGGATCGCGGTTCGCGGCCGCGCAGGCCGCGTACCCGGCCTCGCGATCCGGACGCGCTCTCGGATCCCCGATCGGGAGGTCGAAGATCACCGCCCCGGCGACGATCGGGACCCGCGCCGAGGCGAGCTCGTGGCCGACCCCGTGCTCCTCGAGGTAGCGCATCACGCCCCCGGCCGCCTCGAGGCCAAACGCGCTCCCGCCGGTCAGCAGCACCGCATGCACCCGGTCGACGAGCGTTCCCGGCCGCAGCGTGTCCGTGCACAGGGTCGCCGGCGCGGCGCCGCGAACGTCGACGCCCCCGACGGCGCCTTCGGGAGCGAGCACGACCGTGCATCCGGTGCGCCCCACGGCGTCGGTGAAGTGCCCGACCAGGATGCCCTGCGGAAGCGTCGTCCCGCCGCTCGAAGTTCGCTCCATCGCCGTCGCGCTACGGGCTCATCCCGGTATCGACCCAACGCTCATACGCCTCGAGCCACTCCGCCGGCCACCGTCCGTCGCACGGCATCGTGCCGGCGCGCAGACGGTTCCGGATCGCCTCGGCGTTGGCCCGCACGTCGTCATAGGACCAGAGGTCGAAGGCGAACTGCATCGAGCGGCGGTCGCGAGGCCGGAACAGCGACTTGACGTACCATCGAACGTCACCGGCTCGCCCGGCCCGGGAAGCAGGACCTGCTGCTCGGGCTCCTCGGCTTGTGGGGCCAGCGCCGAGACCCGGCTGCCGGGTGGGCCGGCGGCGGTGTTCCACTCCCAGTGGGGCATGGGCATGTGCGCCGGCGGGTGCGACTCCGTCTGGGAGTTCTCGACCGCGAGCCGCGAGCCCCACTCGATGTAGGACTGAAACGCGGAGCGGAACGGCATCGTTGGGCAGGCCGGCGTCACGGGCGGACTCGAGCAGCGCCGCCGCCCAGCGGGTACGCTGCTCCTCGGAGATCTGCTTGCCCAGGTGCTGGGAGATCATCCGCTCGTATCCGCCGTACTGCCCGCTGTAGTACGTCGGGCCTCCGAACACCTCCGCCAGCCACTTCGCGACGCGCTGCGGATGATCCGCGGCCATGTTCCCGAACAGCTTCGCCAGCAGCGGATCCTGAGGCACGTACTTCTCATAGAACAACCGCGTCATGCGCGTCAGGGCCGGCAGTCCACCCGCCCACTCGAACACGGTTGGGGTGGCATCGGGATCGAGGGCCGGATCGTGAAAGTCGACATACCAGTGCATGCCGCTGCAGAACGGCTTGTTCTGCGACTGCCCGCAGCGGCACAGCGCATAGTGCTCGCGGGATGACCCCTCGGCCCGTGGCGCGTCACGGAGGTCGGCGTCGCGCAGCGGCAGGGAACCGGTGACCCGATAGGGACCGTCCTTGGAAACCTCGATCGCCGGCTCCCGCTGGTCGTGCCAATCGACCGCCTCGGGTGCCTCGACGCCGTCGACGCCGTAGCTGAGCGCACCCGAGGGACAGTCACGCACCGCACGGATGATCTCGTCCATGCGCCCCGCGCTGGGCGCCACGAACGGCTCCTGATCGGTCCGGAAGGCCGTCGCCAGGCGGTCGGTGCAGAAGCCCGAGTGCTGGCAGATGCCGCGGTTGTCATAGACCGTGACCTGGAGGCCGACGTACGTGTCGCGCCGGTCGGGCACTCGGTCGGGGCTCTTCTGATCGGAGAAGCCAACCCGCGCGTGGCTGCCGTCGCAATAGGGCTTGATCGCCGAGGCGCCGCATCGGCATAGTGCGAGCTGCGGCCGCACCGGCAGATCGCGGCCGAGCCAGTCGCGGAGCCGCTCGACGTTCGTGACCAGGTAGGGACCGTTCGCGGCGGTCCTGATGCTGCGCTCGAGCTCGGCTTGCAGCGCGCCGAGCTCCGCGAGCAGGGCGTCGCGCGCATCGGTCCCCTCGAGTGCGGCCGAGCCGCAGGCGAGATCCTGAAGCGCCGCCGTCGCCTCCACCAATCCGGCCGGCGCGTCGGGGACGGCACAGAGCGTGGTCGCACGCACGGCCAGCTCGGCCACGGTCGCGGGGCCGAGCCCTGGGGCTTGACCGGTTTCGGGTTCGCCGCTCACCAGGTCATCGAGCGGACGCAGCACCGAGTCGGCGAGCCGCTGGGCCGCTGCGGCCTGCCGCTCTCGATGCTCGTCATCCTGCTCGCCGGCGTCCCGAACCAGCTCCTCGCGCGCCGATCGTGCCGCCGCGCGCAGGGCGCGCAGCGCGTCCGGATCGACGCTCATCCACCGACGGCCTTCTCGAGCGCGACCTCGGCGATGCGCCGGTCTGCGGCCGCGGTCATCGCTCCGGCCACTCCGATTGCGCCGGCCACCTTCCCGTCGGCCACGACCGGAATGCCGCCCGCGATCAGGGCCAGGCCGGGGCGGGTGCCGAACGAGGCGACCGCCGCCCCGTCGGATTCGATCGCGGCATAGAAGTCGTCGGGGGGCATCCCGATCGCCGCTGCGGCGTAGGCCTTGTTGATCGCGGTCTGAACGCTCACCAGTGGCGCCCCGTCCATCCGCACCAGCTCCTTGAGCACGTCCGACTCGTCAACGGCCACCACGGTCACCGGCGCCGACATCGCCCTCGCCTCGGCCACTGCCGCGTGGACGATCAGCCGCGATGCTCGCACCGAGAGCGTCGGGCGCGTGGTGAGGTCGCTGAGCATCACGGCGAAGCATGCATCGAGGCCGGCGAGAAGTCAAAGACCAGTAGCCCCCGCATCGGTAGGCTCGGCCTATGCAATAGCTCGACCTCAGGCTTGGCGAGTACTTCGTTGCGGTCGCCGAGGAGCTTCACTTCGGGCGCGCCGCCGAGCGGCTGCACATCGCCCAGCCGTCACTCAGCCAGCAGGTGCGACGTCTCGAGGACCGCCTCGGTGTGACGCTGCTAGAGCGCACGAGCCGGCGAGTCGAGCTCACCGCAGCCGGAGAGACGCTGCTGCGCGAGGGTCGGCGCACACTCGCGCAGGCCCGGCAGGCGGTCCAAGCCACCCGCGCGGCGGGCGCCGAGCGCTGGGACGGCCTGCGTCGTGAACACCGTCAACACCTACAATGCTCACCGGTCGGGCCCCCGGCAAGGACGTCTCCTGCCTCGGCACCGCCAAGACGCCCGTGCCCTCCAGGTGACGAGGGCACATACGCGGACATCTCCATCGACGAGCACACGTTCTACGCAGCTAGCTGGGGCTCAACTTCGTGGCCAGGTCGTAGGGGTACACGAACATCGAGATTCTCCCCACGTGATAGACGGCCGTGACCGGACCGAGATCGGGCGTCGGCCCGCGCACGAGCGGCTGCGCGGGATCGACCAGCAGGAAGCTCCCGGCTCCCGGGTGCGGCGTGTACCAGCTGCTGATGTAGTGCAGGTCGAAGGGGCAGAGATGCGCGCCCTGATCGCACACCGACACGGGTGAGATCTGAACGCGGAGCTGCGTCGCCCAGGTGATCGGCGCCGCGTCCCAGTACCCGGCGTAGCCGTATTTGAGGTGGTGGGCGGCGGCGACCGCCGCGATCTGATGGGCGAGGCCGGTTGACGGGAAGCGAGAGGTGTTGCGGGTGTTGACGCCCTCCACCATCGAGGTGATCCCGCCCAGCGCGAACACGCATGTGCCCAGCACCGCGGCGGCCTCCGTCGCCTGGCGGCCGGCTGCCAGCACCGGGATCAGCGCCGCGGCCGCGTACACGAGGCCGACCAGGTAGCGATCGGCGTGGATGTCCAGTGGCAGCGAGCTGAGCAGGAAGCCTCCGGTCAGCAGGATCGCCGACGAGCACCAGAAGACGACGAAGGCCAGCCGGTCAGGTGCGGCCGGGAGTCGCTTGGTGGTCGGGCGATGGCGCAGCTCGCGCCAGCCGATGCGCGGCAGCAGCGCGATCGCGGCGATGCTGAGTGCGGCGCAGAGGACCGCCAGGCCTGAGCTGAAGGACGGATCGCGGCCGAGGAAGTCACCGTTGCCCAGCACGGCGATCGACTGCCACCACAATCGGAAGTTGCGGCCGATCTGATCGATGGCGGCCAGCTTCGCCGTGTGCAGCCCGGGTTGTGGCCCGATGCCCGCGGCGGACATCGCGGCGGCGGTGATCGCCCACGAGATCCCGGCGGCCACGAGCACCACGAGCGTGAGCTGCAGGGCCCGGACGCTGCCCGGGTTCCGAGCTAGCACGAAGCTGACCAGGGCCGCGATGGCGAACGGCCCCAGGCCGGCGATGCTCACGAGGATGTCCGAGGCAGCGTTGACGCCCACGATCGTCCCTACGACCACAGCGAGCGGCACCGCGAGCAGCGGTGCGAGCGTCGTTGCGCGTCGCTGAACCAGGACCAGGAACGCGGCGAGCAGCGCGCAGCAGAACCAGTCGGGGCCGTGCTGGGTCATCGAGAGCAGGAGGCGCAGCGTGTCCGGCGCCGCGCAGATCAGCAGCACGGCGGTGATGCCGGCCGCCCAGCGACCGGCGATCTGCCACACCGACCACGCCATCAGCCCCACCCCGGCCAGGGCCATCGCGTACGGCGCCACCTCCCAGATCTGCCGGTGCAGCGGGAGCCACCTGGTGGCGAGCTCGAACAGCAGGCTCGCGTACCAACCGAACGTTCCGAGGACGACGGATGCGTGCGGGCCGGCGCTTCCGAACAGCTCTCCGATCACGGGCGCCGACACCGTGTCCGCATCCAGGTTGGTGGTGGCGAGGATGCCGCGGAACTGCGTGGCCAAGAGGACGAGATAGATCACGCCGAACGGCAGCGCCGCCCATCGCCAGCCCGTGAGGATGGAGCGAAAAAGCGCCAGCCCATGACCCTCGGGGACAGCAGGGCGGGAGGCGCTTGGTGGGGAGGTCGCCGAGCGGCGCTGGCTCAGCGACAACGGGCGACCCGCGGGGTGACCGGGAGGACGGCTCATCGGAACGGCGAATTGTCACCCAGAGGCATGTCGAACGGCAGCGGGAGGCGACCACGATGACCCGTACTGCGGGTTTCTTGCATAATTGAACGGGGACCTGAGGCGCGCGCCGAGACGGCCTAAAGCTCGGATAAGTACGCGACCGAGTCACGGCGTCAGGCGCGAAAGTACAGCGGATACGGCCGATGAGTACCAACACACAACCGGGCGACGGCTGCGCCCCTGCGCCCATGCGGCGGAGGGGCGAGATCGCAGATGAGCTTCCTGAGAACCCATGAGCGCCGGCGCGGCCTGATCGCGGTCTCCTTCGCTGCCGTCGGCTTCGTGATCTCGTGGTACCTGATCCACCACGGCTGGTTCGCGCTCGACAAGCTGTGGGACACGAAGGAGTACTCGCGCTACGCCCACGACATCCTCGACCGAGGCCTGTTCCCCTACAGCGGCTTCAAGCTCGAGTACCCGCCGCTGGCGATACCGGTGTTCGTGATCCCGAGGATGATCGCGGGCCGTCACTTCTCGGGTTACATGGAGATCTTCGGGATCGGGATGGCTGCCTGCGGCGTGCTCGCCGCCGCCTGCTCGACGCTGATCCTGCTCGCGCGGCGCGTCGGCACGCGCCGGCTGATCGCCGGGGTCGCGCTGGTCGCCCTCGCGCCGCTGCTGCTGGGTCCGGTGCTCCTCTCCCGGTACGACCTGTTCCCCGCGATGCTCTCGATCACCGCGCTGGCAGCGATCTACTTCGGCTGGGATCGCAGCGCCTTCGTGCTGCTCGCCCTGGGCACCGCGGCCAAGGCCTACCCAGCCGTGATCGTTCCGATCGCGGCCGTGTACGTATGGCGGAACCGAGGCTCGCGCCAGGCACTCACCTGCCTGGCCATCTTCGCCGCGGTGGTGCTGGCGTGCTTCCTGCCGTTCCTGATCGGCGCGCCGCGTGGGCTCTGGTGGGCCATCCACGGCCAGGCATCCCGACCGCCGCAGATAGAGAGCCTCGCCGCCTCGCTGTTCCTCGCCGCGCATCGGCTGATCGGAACCCACGTCGTCATCTACTTCACGCACAGCTCCGACAACATCGACGGTCATCCCGCGATGCAGTTGGCCTCGGTGATGAGCGTGCTGCAGCTGGTCTCGCTGCTGGCGGTGTGGCTGTTCTACACCGCCGGGCCGGCCACCAAGGATCGTCTGCTCACCGCGGCCACGGCGGCGGTGTGCGCATTCATCATCTTCGACCGCGTGCTCTCACCGCAGTACCTGATCTGGCTCGCGCCGCTCGTGGCGACGCTGCCCGGCAAGCGGGGAGTGGCGGCCATGGTGATGCTGGCCTGCGCCATGGCGATGACCCAGATCTGGTACCCGGAGCACTTCACGCAGCTGAAGCACCTCGAACCGCTGGAGTCATGGGCGGTGGTCGGTCGTGACCTGCTCCTGCTGGCCCTCTTCGGCACCCTGGCCTGGCCCGAGGCGCCGGTCCGGCGATCGTTGCGCACGCTGACGAGACGCTGGCGCCGCGATCGGCAGATGAGCGGCGCGTTCACCGCCAGAGACCCGGTCTGACCTCGGCCGGGCGAGCGCCC
>Ga0209839_10000403_pt1 | contig 22180 bp, 25 predicted proteins | sample OrgsoiDNA2013050_FD_185800 | JGI IMG/M metagenome (GOLD analysis project Ga0209839, IMG submission 185800) | Permafrost soil microbial communities from the Arctic, to analyse light accelerated degradation of dissolved organic matter (DOM) -... | ecosystem: Environmental > Terrestrial > Soil >... | reverse complement strand
ATTTGCAGCACCGTGGCGACACTGCCGATGTCGTAGAGGTCCTCCGACGACGGCTCGTCCTTGGCGGCGGACTTCTGTGCGACCAGCAGGATGTGCTTTCCGGTTTCCATGGCGACGTCCAGCGCCTTGATCGACTTCGGACGGCCGACGAAAAGCGGGATCACCATATGCGGAAAGACGACGACGTCCCGCAACGGCAGCAGCGGGAAAGGCGTCAGCTCGGAGGAGAGGATCGGTAAGTCGTTGCCCATGGTGGTTCTATTCCTTCTAAGTCCTTCATTGCCGCTCATTGACCATCAATGAATGGACACGGTACGACGAAGATGGGGTCGGTTAAGGGCGTCTTCAAGCCAGCTGACCGCAGCGCAAAAGCGCGCCAAACCCTTGTTTCCGTGTGGCTCGGCGCGAAATTCCCGCACCGGCGCTAAGGAGCATTCAGGAATGAGCCGCCGCGACCTTGGGCGACTCGGCAAACATCAGCAATGGCTTGCCATCGTTGGCAATGGTCGCTTCATCGACGATGACTCGCGAAAGATTGGTCTGCGACGGCAGGTCGTACATGACGTCCAGCAACACCTGTTCGAGTATCGAGCGCAGGCCCCGCGCACCAGTCCTCCGCGCGAGCGCCTTGCTGGCAATCGCGCGCAACGCCGGTTCCCGCACCTCGAGCTCGACGCCTTCCATGCGAAACATCTTGTGGTACTGCTTGATCAGCGCGTTCTTGGGCTCGACCAGAATCTGGATCAGGGCAGCGTCGTCGAGCTCTTCCAGCGTCGCGACGACCGGCAGGCGGCCGACGAACTCGGGAATCAGGCCAAACTTGATCAGGTCCTCGGGCTCGGTCTCGCGCAGGAGAAGGCTCAGGTCCTTGCGATCGTCCGGGCTCAGTACCTCGGCGCCGAAGCCGATCCCCGTCTTCGCGGTGCGCTGGCGGATGATCTTTTCCAGGCCGTCGAACGCTCCGCCGCAGACAAAGAGGATGTTGGTGGTGTCAACCTGGACGAATTCCTGGTTCGGATGCTTGCGGCCGCCTTGTGGCGGAACCGACGCGATCGTGCCCTCGATCAGCTTCAGAAGCGCCTGCTGAACTCCCTCTCCCGACACGTCGCGGGTGATCGAAGGGTTATCGCTCTTGCGCGAGATCTTGTCGATTTCGTCGATGTAGACGATGCCGCGCTGCGCCTTGTCGATGTCGTAATCACACTTCTGCAGCAGCTTCTGGATGATGTTTTCGACATCCTCGCCAACGTAACCCGCCTCGGTCAGGGTGGTGGCATCGGCGATCACGAAGGGAACGTCGAGCAGTCGGGCGAGGGTTTGCGCCAATAGCGTCTTGCCGGAGCCGGTCGGCCCGATCAGCAGGATGTTGCTTTTGGCCAGCTCGACGTCGTCCTCTTTGACGCTGGTTTCGAGCCGCTTATAGTGATTGTAGACTGCAACAGACAGTATCTTTTTGGCCAAATCCTGACCGATGACGTATTGGTCGAGAATCTGACGAATTTCGTGCGGCGTCGGAAGCTTGTTCTTGTCGGTGCGGGCGGCGTCGGCGGTAGCGCCCTCTTCCCGGATGATGTCGTTACAGAGCTCGATGCACTCGTCGCAGATGAACACCGATGGCCCGGCAATGAGCTTCCTCACCTCGTGCTGGCTTTTGCCGCAGAAGGAGCAATAAAGAAGCTTGTCGCCGCTTGTTTTCTCGGCCATTCACCTGCCTCGGGCTCGGGTTAGTTCAATCGATTTGTCTTGCTTGAGCCTACTCTACTCGGCTTGGGCCCGGCTCTGCAAGACTTTGTCTACGATTCCGTACGAAACTGCCTGTTCTGATGTCAGAAATCGGTCACGGTCATGGTCGAGCTCTACCTGCTCAGCCGTGCGGCCGGTCATCTTGACCATCAACGCGATGAAACGGTGCTTGATGTCGATGGCGTACTGCGCATGGCGCTCGATGTCCGAAACCTGTCCCTGAAAGCCGCCGGAGGGCTGGTGAATCATGACCGTCGAATTGGGCAGCGCGAACCGCTTGCCCTTGGTGCCCGCGGCCAGCAAGAACGCGCCCATGCTCGCCGCCATGCCGACACACAGCGTCGAAACGTCGCATTTGATGAACTTCATGGTGTCGTAGATCGCCATCCCGGCCGGAACAGAGCCGCCCGGGGAATTGATGTAGAAATTGATGTCCTTGTCGGGATTCTCGGATTCGAGGAACAACATCTGCGCGATCACCAGGTTGGCCGTGTTGTCGTCCACCGGGCCGACCAGGAAAATCACCCGCTCCTTGAGCAGCCGCGAATAGATGTCGTATGCGCGCTCGCCTCGGCCGCTTTGTTCGATGACCATCGGGATCAGACCCAGACCCCTCGGCTCGTTGCTCGTGAATGCGTTCATGGCTCTGCCTTCTCGCCCTTCGTTTGCGTTGCTGCTGCTACGTCTGCGTCTGCGTCGTTTCGATCGCGCCGGCTGACGCAGACTCCGGCTCCATCAATGCGGAAAAAGTCGTCGCCTGCTCCGCAACCTTTGCTCGACCGAGCGCCCACTCGATGACGTTATGTTCGACCGCGGCAGTCTCGAAATCGTTCAGGCGTTCCGGCTTCTCGTAATGCCAGCGCATGACCGCGTCGGGCTGCTCGTAACTCTGCGCCGCCTCCGCGACCAGCGCACGCACCTGTTCCGGCGTCGGCTGGAGCTCGTTCGCGCGCACGATTTCGTTGAGGATCAGGCCGAACGCAACCCGCTCTTCGGCTTGCGGACGGAATATGTCCGCCGTCGCCGGCAAATCGGTGTCCCGCGCGCCCCGCTGCTTCATCTCGTCGGTGGCACGCCGCCACAGGTTCTCCGCTTCCAGCTCGGTCAGCGACTTCGGCACGACCAGCTGCGAAGTCGTCCTCAGCGCCTGCATCACCTGTTGCTTGAGAACGGTTTCGATCTTCCGCTTCAGCTCGACGGACAGGTTGGCGCTGACCTCCGCGCGCAGCTCATCAACGCTGCCGCTGGCGATGCCGAACTTGCGGGCGAAGTCGGTATCGATCTCCGGCAGCAGCGGCTGCGCCACCGAGTGAACGGTAATCGAGAACTGCGCGGTCTTGCCGGCGACTTCGCGCCCGTGATAGTCCGCCGGGAAGACGAGGTCGAAGGCCTTCGTTTCGGCCGCGGCCATGCCGGCGAGTGCGAGGTCGAACTCCGGCAGCATGCGACGCTCGCCGAGGGTAATCGCGAAATCCTTGGCCTGGCCGCCAGGAAACTCGACGCCATCGATCTTGCCGCTGAAATCGACCATGACGCGATCGTCCGTTTGCGCCGGGCGTTGCACCACTTCGTAACTCACGTTCTGCCGGCGCAGGATGTCGAGCGTGTGCTCGACATCGGCGGCGGTGACTTCGGCCGTCGGCCGCATGATCTGGACGCCGGAAAGTTCGCCCAGCGTTACCTCCGGATAAACCTCGAACACGGCGGAGAATTCGAACTGATCGTCGGCCGCCGCCTGTTTGGGCTCGATGCGCGGATAACCCGCGACGCGCAGGTTCTGCGCGCGAATGGCATCGTTCAGACTCGTCTGCACGGTGTCCGAAATCACATCGGAGCGCACCTGCGGTCCGTATTGCTGGGTGACCATCTTCAGCGGCACCTTGCCCGGGCGAAAGCCGGCGACCTTGACCGTTTTCGCGAGCCGCGCCAGCCGCTTCTGGATTTCGCCCTCGATCTGCTCGATCGGAACGGCGACATGCAACCGTCGCTCAAGCTGACCCAGCGTCTCCAATGTCAATTGAGGTGTCAATTGAGGTGTCATTTGCATACCCGATGATTCCTTGCTAGATTTCCGATGGTGCGAAAGGAGAGACTCGAACTCTCACGCCTTTCGGCTCCGGCTCCTAAGGCCGGTGCGTCTACCAATTCCGCCACTTTCGCAGCCGATTTCGCGAAACGGGTCAGTATAGCGGAAATGCCCCTCTCCCGCTACGTGACTGGTCCCATTCAAGCCTGGAATCCGTGGACACTTCCGTGCCGGTCGATCATTACGAAAACTTTCCCGTAGCGTCCTGGCTGGCTCCGGCCGCGCTGCGCCCGGCCATCGTCGCGATCTACCATTTCGCCCGCGCCGCGGACGACATCGCAGACGAGGGAAACGCCGACGCCACGCAGCGCCTCGCGCAGCTTCACCACTACGACGCAATGCTCGATCGCATCGAGCGCGGCGAGCGGCCAGGCGAGGCTCCGTTCGCGCGGCTTACCGACGCCATCCGCGAACACACGCTGCCGCTGGCGCCTTTTCGGGATCTGCTTTCCGCGTTTCGGCAGGACGTGGTGAAGACCCGCTACGACGATTTCGCGCAGCTGCTCGACTATTGCTCGCGCTCGGCCAATCCGATCGGACGGCTGCTCTTGCACCTGTACCGCATCGACGATGCTGAAAGGAAGCAGCAAGCCGACGCCATATGCAGCGGGCTGCAGCTCGCCAATTTCTGGCAGGACATCGCGATCGACTGGAACAAAGGGCGCATCTACCTGCCTCAGGACGACATGAGCCGTTACCAGGTTGCGGAAGAACACATCGCCGACGGGCTTTGCGACGAGCGTTGGCGCCAGCTGATGGCGTTCGAGGTGCAGCGCACGCGCGCCATGCTGGAATCGGGGCGGGCGCTCGCACAGGCGCTGCCGTTGCGGCTCAAGCTCGAGCTCAGGATGGTGGTCGCGGGCGGACTGCGTATCCTTCGATCGATCGATGCGGTGCAAGGCGACGTGTTCCGTCACCGGCCCGTGCTTAGCCGCGCCGATTGGGCCGCGATGTCCGCACGCGCGCTGTTTCGCTGACGTCCAGTGAGTCCCGACGACTATTGCGAACAGAAGGCCGCCGCCAGCGGCTCGAGCTTCTATAACAGCTTTCGCTTCTTGCCCGCGGAGCGGCGGCGCGCGATTATCGCGCTGTATGCGTTCTGCCGCGAGGTCGACGACGTGGTCGACGAGACCACCGATGCCGCGGTGGCCCGAATCAAGCTCGAGTGGTGGCGCTCGCAAGTTGCGGCGATCTTCGACGGCGTGCCCCAGCACCCGGTCGCACAGGCGTTGAAGCCGGTGGTGCAGGCGTTTCAGCTGCCGCAGGAGCATCTTCTTGCGGTCATCGACGGAATGGCGATGGACCTCGACTTCGACCGCTATCCGGACTTCGCCCTGCTCGAGCGCTACTGCGATCGCGTCGCCGGCGTCGTGGGATTGATGTCGGCGCAAATCTTCGGCTATTCCAACGACTCTACCCGCGCCTATGCCCGCGATCTCGGAATCGCCTTTCAACTCACCAACATCATCCGCGATGTCGGAGAAGACGCACAGCGCGGCCGCATCTACCTGCCGCAGGACGAAATGGAACGATTCGGAGTCGCCAGCGCCGAGCTGTTTCAAAAGCGCGTCACGCCGGGGTTCAAGGCCTTGATGGAATTTCAGGTGCAGCGGGCCCGAAAATTCTACGACAAGGCCTTCGCGGCATTGCCCGCGGCCGATCGCCGCGCGCAACGTCCCGGATTGATCATGGCCGCGATCTATCGCGCGCTGCTCGACGAAATCGTGCGCGATGGTTTTCGCGTGCTCGATCGCCGCTATTCGCTCAGCCCGTTGCGCAAGGCGTGGATCGCATGGATGACATCGTGGAACTACTAGTGCGTCCTCCGGCCCGTCGGCGATGATCGCCAACCGCGTCGCAATCATCGGCGGCGGATACGCCGGCTTCGCGGCGGCGGTGACGCTCGCCGGCGCCGGCCGCGATGTGACCGTGTTCGAGGCCGCCCGCACGCTCGGCGGACGCGCGCGTCGCGTCGAAGCGTATAGCGCCACGGTCGACAACGGCCAGCATCTGCTGCTCGGCGCGTATGCGCAAACCCTCGCCCTGATACGCACCGTTCACGGCGCCGGCGCCGAGCACGAGCTGCTGGATCGGCGCCGGCTCTGTCTGAGCGAGCCCGGCGTGTTCCGCCTTTCGACGCCAGACCTTCCGGCGCCGTTTCACCTGGCCGTTGCGCTTCTGCTCGCCCGGGGATGGTCATGGGCGGATCGGCAGGCGACGATCGCTTTCGTGCGCAATCTCCGGCGCGAGCGATTCCGTTGCGATCCCGCGCTTACCGTAGGCTTGCTGCTCGACGCTCAGCCGGCGGCGGTCATCCGCGCATTGTGGGAGCCGCTTTGTCTCGCGGCGTTGAATACGCCCATCGCGGCGGCGTCCGCGACCCTGTTTCTCAACGTTCTTGCCGCGTCTTTCGGCGCTCACGCGCGCGACTCGGACCTCCTCCTGCCGCGCGTCGATCTGTCGAGCCTTTTTCCCGATCCCGCGGCAGCGTATGTCGCGGACCGCGGCGGCGCCATCCGCAAAAGCGCCATGGTCAACGGCCTCGAGGCGCGTGACGACGGCGTCATCCTCAGGATTGGATACAGCGAAGAGCAGTTCGACGCGGCGATACTCGCGGTAGGTCCGCATCAGCTCACGCACTTGCTGCGCGACGGAAAAAGCGGCGGCGAGCGCGATCCCAGATCGACGCTGGCGTTGCGACAGGTCGCGGCTTTTGCCTACGAGCCTATCGTCACCGTCTACCTGCAGTACCCGACCGCTCTGGGGCTCGAGCATCCGATGCAGAAGCTCGACGGCGCGCCCGGCCAATGGGTCTTCGACCGCGGCCAGCTCGACGGGCCGGCGGGTCTCGCCGCGGTAGTGATCAGCACCGATTTACCGAGCATTCGCGTCGGCCACGACGCGCTAGCGCAGTCCATCGACGCACAGCTGCGCCGTATGAATCCGACGCTTCAGGCGCCGACGTGGATGCAAGTCATCGCCGAGCGGCGCGCGACCTACGCCTGCAGCGCCGGGCTCGCACGTCCCGCGCCGGGGATGATCGCGCCACGCCTTTCGCTCGCAGGCGACTATACCGATCCCCACTTTCCGGCGACGCTGGAGGCGGCCACGCGAAGCGGCGTCGCGGCGGCGCAGGCGCTGCTCAGCGCGTCAGCCTGAGGGCCCGCCGCGCTTCGTCACGGCGCGGGAGTCGAATCGCCCGCACCGAGCGCGCGCTGCATCAACACGGTATCGATCCAGCGGTCGACGGCGCGAACCACGACCGCCGCGGCGACGTCTCCTCTCACTCCGAGCGCTAGGCGCGCGACGCACCGGACCGGTTGCGCAGCAGCCGCTGCTTCTCGCGCGTCCAGTCGCGCAGCTTTTCGGTCTCCCGCTTGTCGTATTGCTTCTTGCCTCGGGCGAGGCCGATGTCGAGCTTGATGCGTCCCCTGCTGAAATGCAGGTTGAGCGGCGTCAGCGTGTAGCCCGCGCGCTGCACTTTGCCGATCAGCCGATTGATCTCCAGCCGATGCATCAACAGCTTGCGCGTGCGCGTCGGGTCGGGCTTGATGTGCGTCGACGCCGTTGCCAGCGGGGTGATATGCGCGCCGAGAAGCACGATCTCGCCGCTTTTCACGACCACGTACGCCTCCTTCAGCTGAGCGCGGCCGGCGCGGATCGCCTTCACCTCCCAACCCTCGAGCGCCACCCCCGCCTCGAATTTCTCCTCGACGAAATAGTCGTGATACGCTTTTTTGTTCTCGACGATGCTCATTGCCACGCCCGATTTCGCACGCGCCGCCTTGCGCGTTCCGTTCCTGAGTCCTGATCGTATTGTAACAATGGCCCGTGTCAGCAAATCGGTGCTCGTCGAGCACAGCGCGCAGCAGATGTTCGATCTGGTCGAACGGGTCGAGGATTATCCCGAGTTTCTACCCTGGTGCGGCGGCGTGACGATCATCGAGCGAACGCCCGAGGCGCTCGTCGCGAGGATCGAAATCGATTTCCACGGCGTGCGCGCGAATTTCACGACCGCCAATCGCAACGAGCCGCCGGAGCGCATTGTCATCGCATTGCGCGACGGGCCTTTCCGCCAGCTCGACGGCACGTGGCGCTTCCGGCCGCTCGCGCCCGCGGCGTGCAAAGTCGAGTTCGACCTGCACTACGAGTTCGCGGCGCCGGTGCTCGAAAGCCTGATCGGCCCGGTGTTCAGCCACATCGCAGCCACGTTCATCGACGCCTTCGTCCAGCGCGCCGACGACCTGCACAAGAAGCGATCATGACCGCGACCGGTCCGGACATCGACGTCACCGTCGTGCTCGCGCTGGCAGATCGTGCCACGGAGATCCCGCTGCAATTGCCGGCCGGGGCCACGGTGGCGGAGGCGCTGGAGCGCTCGGGCCTGGCGGCGCGCCATCCCGAGCTCGACCTGGCTCGGGCACCCGTCGGAATCTTCGGCAGGCTCGCCGAGCGCGACGCGATCCTGGCCGACGGTGACCGGGTCGAGGTCTATCGTCCGCTGCTGGTCGAGCCCAAGGCACGCCGCCAGTCACGTGCCGCGATGCGGCCAAAGCGGCAGCTGAAATAGCCGCAAGGGCCGGGTCCGAATTGCAAGCGCTTGAAAAATAGACTAAAGTGCCGCCGATGCGCCAACCAGCTCCTCCGCGTAAGCCCCGTTGCCCGTACGCTATTTTCCTGGCGGGCTTCGCTTTTGCGGTTCCTGCGGTTCCATTTGCGGGCTCTGCCGCGGCTGCTCCGGTCTCGTCGCACGGTGACTCTGCACAGGTCGCGCCGGCACCCGCCGCCGTTTGGCATGGCGCCCAGGACCTTGCGATCTACGCGCTCGGGCTGATCGGCGTCGATTACAAGTTCGGCGGCACGACGCCGGAGCGGGGTCTCGATTGCAGCGGACTGGTGCGCTATGTCTTCCAGCAGGTGACCGGAGTGACCTTGCCGCGCACCTCGCAGGAGCTCTCCCGCCTGGGAGCGAAGGTCCCGGTCGCCGATCTCATGCCGGGAGACCTGGTTTTCTTCAATACCCGCCGATTGCAGTTTTCCCACGTTGGCATCTATCTCGGGGAAGACCGCTTTATCCATGCGCCCCGACAAGGCGGCGAGGTCGAGATCGTCACCCTTTCCAAGGCCTATTGGCAAAAGCGCTTCGACGGCGCGCGTCGATTGGTCGGAGCGCTGCCGGACCTGATCCCGGCGGCCCAGGCGGAAACGCCCCGAGGGGACGCCTTGCCGTCCGGCCCCGGCGTTGCCGCGGCAGCGCAGTCCTCGGCACCCGAGGAAATGCTGCCCTGATCCGCCCGCCGCTGCGCAATCGCAGCGGCATCCTTGCGGCGGCCCTAGCGGTCGGCTATTGCCGGGCACCTCGCTGGCGGAGCTCCTTTTCGATACCGTCGAATCCGCCGCGCTGCGCCCACGCCAGCGCTGATGCGCCGGTATCGCTGCGGTGGTTGACGCTCGCACCCTTGGCCAGCAGCAGTGACACCGTGTCGGCGTGTCCGCCCCGAACCGCCATCATCAGCGGAGTGAGACCGTTGGGACCTTCCCCATCGACCTTGGCGCCCGCCTCGAGCAGAAATCGTACGACGTCGTCGTGGCCACCGGTCGACGCGTAGATAAGCGGCGTCCATCCGCTGCCATCGATCTCGGCGCCGCGAGCGGCCAGCTTCTTGACGATGGCGAGCCGTCCCTCGATCGCGGCGGCCATGATCGCGCTGTCGCCAAAGCGATTTCGAGCATTGACCTTGGCGCCGGAGCGCAAAAGCGCGTCGAGGGTGGGTTCGAACCCCGCGCGCGCCGCCACCAGCAACGCTGGGTCGCCGTTCGGATCCACGGTGTTGGGGTCCATGCCGCGTGCCAGCAACGCGGCGACTTCGTCGGAGCGATCGGCGGCGACCGCCATGTTGAACCGCTCGAAAAGCGCCTGCGCCTGGAGCAGCGCGGGAGCGGCGCAAAGCGACAGCGCCGCCAGCAGCGCGATCAGGCCGCGTCGCGGCAATCTTTCAGTGCGCATCGGACGGGACTCCGAACAAACGAAAGAAGTTGGACGAAGTCGCGGCGGCGACCTCGTCCAGCGGAATTTCGCGGAGACGGGCTATTTCTTCGGCAACGTAGCGAACGTACGCCGGCTCGTTCTGCTTGCCGCGAAAAGGCACCGGCGCGAGGTACGGCGAGTCGGTCTCGATCAGCATCCGGTCGAGCGGTACGCGGCGGGCGACATCCTTGAGCTCCTGCGCGTTCTTGAAGGTGACGATGCCGGAAAAGGAAATGTGAAAGCCCAGGTCGAGCGCGCCGCGCGCCACGTCCCAGCTTTCGGTGAAACAGTGCATGACCCCGCCGGCCTCCTCCGCCTTTTCCTCGCGCATGATCGCGAGCGTGTCGACCGCCGCGGAACGGGTATGGATCACCAGCGGCTTGCCGCATTCCCGTGCCGCGCGGATGTGGGTCCGAAAGCGCGTGCGCTGCCATTCCAGGTCGCCGGAGACCCGAAAGTAGTCCAGTCCGGTTTCGCCGATCGCCACCACCTTGTCGCGCCGGGAGAGCGCCGTCAGCGTGTCGATCGACGGCTCGGGCGTGTCCTCGTAATCCGGATGGACACCGACGCTGGCGTAGATGTTCGGATGATCGGCTGCGAGCTGAAGCACGCTCGGCAGCTCGGGCAAATTGACGCTGATGCAAAGCGCGTGCGTCACGCGATTCTCGCGCATCGAATCGAGCAGCTCGGGGAGCTTGCCCGCGAGCTCGGGAAAATTGATGTGACAGTGGGAATCGACGAACACGGCGCAGGGCGGGAAAAGGTCAGGAAACGATCATCGTCGGCGCGCGATGCGGCTTATGGCTGGTGCACCTGCTTTCGCCGGCCGCGCGCCGTAACGTCACCGAAGGCGTCGAGTTGCCAAACCGCGCTTCGGAACGCTACATGGTGTGAGTCGGACGGTTCGATGCCAGCGATTCCGCGAGGACCTTTTCGATGGTGGCGCGTGCCGATGCGCCTGTTTCGTCGTGCGTGAACTGGACGCCGATGCCCTGGGTGCGGTTGCCCTGGACACCCTCCGGCGTTATCCAGACCACCTTGCCCTGAACGGCGATGCGCTGCGGGTCGTCCATCAGCGAAAGCAGCATGAATACTTCCTCGCCGAGCTGGTAGACGCGATTGGTGGGGATGAAAATGCCGCCGCCTTTGAGGAAAGGCATGTAAGCCGCGTACAGCGCGGCCTTTTCCCGAATGTTGAGCGAAAGCACTCCCGGCCGCGAAATCGTGGCCGGGCCTGTACTTCCGTTGGAGCGATCCGTTGCCATGCTAGTTCACTTGACCTCTGGCGAACAATTTTCGGTATTCGATCAGCAGCGCTTCGGCGACCCATCGCGGCTGAAGTGGATGCGAAAGCAGCGCGCGCTGCCGCAATAGCGCTCGATAATAGCGGAACAGTGGCACCAGTGCCACCCGGCCGGCCAGCTTGGTCAACGCATCCCGGTGATCGGGGTTGAAGGAAGGCGCTGCTCCCGCGGCGACCGATGCGAGATCGGCGGTCCACGCGAGCAGCCAATATTCGGCATTGGCGAGCTGAGGCTTGCGTTCGTCCTTCGGCGCGCTGTCGAGGCGAGCGCCGAACGCCAACGGCGAAAGCCGCTCCGGCTGGGCGAGTTGCGCAAGCAGATGGTCGCGCTCGCGTTGAATGTCGGCATCGGCCAGCGCGAGCGCGAACAGCGGCGCGCCGCCGGCTTGCGCCAGCACCAGTGCCGGGTCGGCCTTGCCGATGCCGTTGTGCGCCAACCACGCCGCGGCCGCGGAGCGATCGGGCTCGGCTGCGGGAAGTCTCAGGCAACGACTGACGATGGTCGGCGGCAGCCGCGCCGGCTGATGGCTCACCAGCAAGAGGAATGTGCCCGGGGGCGGCTCCTCGAGCGTCTTGAGCAAGGCATTCGCCGCCGCCGCATTCATTGCCTCCGCGGGCGCGATCAAGGCGACCTTCGCCCGCTGCCGGTGCGGCGACAACTGGCTGAACGCGATCAATTCGCGCACACGCTCGACGCCGATGGTATCGACCGCTGTCGCATTGCCTTCATCGTCGTAAGTCACCGGCTCGATCAGCTGCAAGTCGGGGTGAGTGCCCTGACCGACATAGCCGCAGCTCAGGCAAGCGCCGCAAGCCTCGCCGCTGTCGCGCGGGTTTTCGCACAGCAAAGCGCGCGCAAAATGCAGCGCGAGCAGCCGCTTGCCGAGACCCCGCCGCCCGGTGATCAGAAGCGCATGCGGCCAGCGTTGCCGATGAGCAAGCGCGGATGCGGCGATCGCCTCGTGCCATGGCGGCAGCGGCTGCCACGCCGCCAGGTTCGACGTCGGCTCGCTCATATCACCGCGAAGATCGCCGCCAGCTGCTCGCGGACCTTGGCCAGCGGTTGCGTGCTGTCGACGACCCGGCATCGAGCCGGGTCGGCGGCAGCGCGGGCGAGGTAGGTCGCGCGCACACGTTCGAAAAATTCCGCCTGCTGCCGCTCGAACTTGTCCAGCACTCGACCGTTGGCGATCCGCTCGCGGCCGACCCCCACCGGAACGTCGAAGACTATCGTCATGTCCGGCCGAAAATCAGCGAGCGCGACACGCTCCATGTCGGCGATCAGCGCCTGAGCGACGCCATGACCGCCGCCTTGATAGGCATAGGTCGCGTCGGTGAAGCGGTCGCACAGCACCCAGCTGCCCTGCTCCAGCCTTGGCCAGATCTCGCGCTCGCAATGCTCGCGACGCGACGCAAACATCAGCAGCGCTTCGGTGACGGGCGCCATGGGCTCGCGCAGGAGCAGCTCGCGCAGCCGCTCGCCGAGCGCGGTACCGCCGGGCTCGCGAGTGACCCAGACCGGCCGCCCGCCCTGCGCGAGAAGGTCCGCCAGCCACGGTAGGTGCGTGCTTTTGCCGGCGCCGTCGATGCCTTCAAGGGTGATCAGGCGGCCACGGAGCGCTGCGGGCATCGATAACCGTCGGGGAGGGAAGGAAGCTTGTCCAGCGTCGACACCAGGCTACTCGCTTGCGCTCTCATGAGCGCGTCAACGTCCATTGCGCTGGTATTTTGCCACGGCGCGATTATGGTCCGCGAGGTTGGTCGAGAATTCGCTCGAGCCGTCGCCACGCGAGACAAAGAAAAGGAAGGGCGTGGTCGCCGGATGAAGAACGGCATCGATCGAGGCTTGGCTCGGCAACGCGATCGGCGTCGGCGGCAAGCCCTCGCGCGTATAGGTATTGAAGGGATGATCGGCGTCGAGATCGCGCCGCTTGAGATTGCCGCCAAATTGCTCGCCCATGCCGTAGATGACGGTGGGATCGGTCTGCAGGCGCATGCCCTGGCGCAGCCGGTTGATGAAAACCGCGGCGATCAGCGGGCGATCGGCGGGACGGCCGGTCTCTTTTTCGACGATCGACGCGAGCGTGAGCGCCTCGTACGGCGTCGACAGCGGTAACTCGGGCGCGCGCACCGCCCATGCCGCCGCGAGACGCTGCTGCATCGTCCGATAGGCGCGAACGAGGAGCGACGCGTCGGTGGAACCGGTGGCAAAGTAGTACGTATCCGGAAAGAACAGGCCCTCGGGCGCGCTTTCGGCGGCGCCGATTTTTTTCATCAGCTCGGCGTCGGGCAGATCGGCGGCGGCGGGCGCGATGCCGGGTTGCTTTTTCAGCGCGGCTCGGAGCTCGCGGAAGCTCCACCCCTCGATGACGGTGAATGCCGTCTGGGTGACATCCCCCTGCGTCAGTTTTTCCAGAAGGCGGCCCAGCGTCGTCCCTTCGGCGATCTCGTAATTTCCAGCCTTGATGGTTCGGTCGCGGGCGGAGATTCGCGCCCAGGCGATCAGAATCCAGTCGGCGGGAAGCACGCCCGATGCGCTGAGGTCGCGCGCCACCGAACGCAGGCTCGCTCCCGGCTTGACCGTGAACGCGTATGCGGGCTGCGGCAGCGGTAGCGGCGCAGCGACGATCCAGCCATAGGCGGCCGCCGCAGCGATGAGCAGCAATAGGAGACACCACGCCAAGCGACGCATAAGAGCCGCACCCGAAAAGATGATCGTTCGCCGCGCGATTAGTCACGGCGGCCCCGGAGGCCCCGGCGCGGGCGACCGATGAGCGAGCGATTATAATGGGTGCATGCACATGCAGTTCTTCCCGCTGGGGTTTTTGTCTCGCGTCTTCGTTTCCGGTCGCAACCCGAGATTCATGCGACGAAGTCGCGACCGCGGATTCACGCTGGTCGAAATCCTCGTGGTCATCGTCATCCTCGGAATACTCGCAGCGCTGGTCGTGCCGCGGGTGTTGGAGCGGCCCGATGAAGCCAGGGTCATCGCCGCCAAGAACGATGTCGCGGCAATTTTGCAGGCGCTCAAGCTCTATCGACTCGATAACGGCCGCTATCCGACCAGCGAGCAGGGACTCTCGGCGCTGGTCAGCAGGCCCACGCAGGTTCCGCTGCCGCCGAACTGGAAGCCGAACGGATACCTCGAGCGGCTGCCCAAGGACCCATGGAGCAATCCGTATCAATACTTGAGTCCCGGCTTGCGCGGCGAAATCGATGTCTTCAGTTTCGGCGCCGACGGTGCGCCCGGCGGCACCGGCGTCGATGCCGACGTCGGCTCGTGGGATCTGTAACCGCCGCGCACGCGAGCCCCTGCCGCGCAATGAACGTACAGCGGAACGTACAGCGCGTGCTCGCGCGCGGACATCCCGCCGGTTTCACCTTGGCGGAAGTGCTCGTGGTCCTGATCGTGATCGGCCTCGCTTCGGCGCTCGCTTATGCACGCTTCGACAGCGATCCGCGGGCAGAGCTCGAGCGCGAGGGCCGGCGCCTCGGCGCAGCGGTCGAGCACGCGGCGCTCCTCGCGCAGTGGCACAACGAAACGCTCGGAGTGTCGGTGACCGGCGGCAGTTATCGCTTCTGGCGCCGTGACGCCGCCAAGGGCGACGACTGGAGCGCTCTTTCCGGCGACGATGTGCTTGCCGCGCGTGCGCTGCCGGCCTCGTTTGCTGCCGCGCTGCGCTCCTATGCTGCGCAACCGGTCGCGCCCGATGCTGTCGTTCCGTTGCGAGCCAGCGGACAGAACGAGCCCTTTGTCATCGAGCTTGCGGTTGCGCAATGGCATGTCCTGCTCTTGTCCGATCCGATCAACCGGGTGACGGTGTCGACGCCATCGCTGCGCTAGGTCGCCGCCGGGGCTTCACGCTGGTCGAGGTTCTGGTCGCGCTGGCGATTCTCGCCGTCGCGCTGGCGGCGGGCTTCCGAAGCGTGGCGCAGAGCTCAGACAGCGCGACTGCGCTCAAAGCGCGCACGCTTGCGCTTTGGGTTGCCCAGAATCGGCTCGCCGCGGCACAACTCGAGCGGCCGGCCCCTGCGGTCGGCGAGCGCAACGGTACCGAGGCGCAGGCGGGTGCCGCATTTTCGTGGCGCGAAACAGTGTCTGGCACGCCCAACCCCGCATTCCGAAAAATAGAAATCAGCGTCGCGGATCCGTCGACTCCGGACTATGTCCTGGCGCATCTCGTCGGCTACGTCGGCCAGTCGGGGCAGCGATAATGCCCATCTCCATGCCGCGGCGCGGATTTACGTTGATCGAGGTACTGATCGCGGTGGCAATCGTCGCGGTGATCGCAATGCTAGGCTATCGCGCGCTCGCTTCGCTATCCGACGCCGAGACTCGCCTCTCCGCGGAGGCCACGCGTTGGCGCACGCTCGATCTGTTTTTTGCACGGCTCGAAGGCGACATGCGACACGCGGTGCCGCGCTCCGCGCGAGCGGGATCGGCACGGGAATCGCCGTGGATGGGCTTCATTACCACTTCCATGGCCGACAGCGGCGACAGCGCGCTCCTGTTCTCGCGATCGGGTCCGGAGTTCAATCTCGAGCCCGGCAGCGCAGGCCAGCGACTCGGCTATCGGCTGCGGAATGGCGCCGTCGAAGTGCTGTACTGGGCCGGTTACGACCGTCCGCAGGACGCGCCGCCGACGAGCTACATCCTGCTGTCCGATGTCGCGCGTTTCCGGCTGGCCTATCTGGCGCGCGACAACACCTGGGTCGACAACTGGCCCATCACCGGCGATAGCGACCTGCCGCGCGCAGTTCGCGTGCAGCTGACGCTGTCGACCGGCGAGACGATCGAACGTTTGCTGGCGCTGCGTCAATGATCCTGTTTCGCTACGCCGATGCAGCGAGGCCGCGCGGCGCAGCAGTGGTCATGGCGATGCTGCTCGCGGCGCTCGCAGCCACCATTGCCGCCACGCTGCTGTGGCAACAGCAGCGCTGGATCGGAGAGCATCAGCATCGACGCGACCAGGTCCAAGCGCAGGCGCTGGCGATGGCCGGCGTGCAATGGACCCGGCAGATCGTGTTCGAGAACGCTCCGGCGGGATCGATCGTGCATCTGGGCCAGCCATGGGCGGTGAGGCTGCCGCCGGTGCCGATCGAGAACGGCTCGGTCGGCGGCTACATCGTCGACGCTCAGGGCCGCATCAACATCAACAATCTTTCGATGAGCACGACGGCTGCGATGTCGACGCGGGCGAGTCTGCAGCGCCTTTTCGCGGCGCTTGCGCTGCCGTCGAGCATGGTCAACGCGGTCGGCGACTGGGTGGACGCCGACGACAAGAGCACCGATCCTGGTGGCGCCGAGGATGCGTGGTACCTCGCGCAGGCGATTCCGGGTCTCGCCGCCAACGCGCCGGCACGCCGTGTCGGCGAGCTGCTGCTGGTGCGCGATGTGAGTCCCGCGTCGATGGCGCGCTTGCGGCCCTTCATCACCGCGCTCGATGCGCCGACCGCGCTGAACGTCAATACTGCTCCGGTGGAAGTGCTCGCTGCGAGCGTTGACGGACTTGACGCGGCCGCGGCTGCGCTGCTTGTCGCATCGCGCGACAAGACACCGTTCGCGACCGTCGCCGACTTCAGGGCGCGGCTGCCGCGTCAGAACCTGGTGATCGACGAAACATCGCTCGACGTCAAGAGCGACTGGTTCGAAGTCTCCATCGAGGCACAGCAAGGCGACACGGTGGCTCGCGCCCGGGCATTGCTGAAACGCGCGGCCGTTCCGGGCGAGTGGCCGGTCGTCGTGTGGCAGACGGTGGAATGAATGGCGCGCAGAGGCAGAGCGGACCGTTAGAGCGCGGTTGCGCGTCGCGTACAATCGCTCTGATTTCGAGGCCCTCAGCGCGTGCATCCGTGCCTCGCGGCCGGCTCGAATCGTCGCTTCCGTCATGACCACACTGCGCGTCTACCTCGAATTGCCTCCCGATCCGTTGCGCGAGACGGAGTGGGCGCTGTTCGACGATGCGAATCGCCTGCTTCGCCGAGGCAATGCACCGATCGCGGGCTGGCCGTCGGCGGACATCCGGGAGGCGATCATCTCGGCAGCCCACGGACGACTCGCCACCGTCAAGCTGCCGCCGCTCCCGCCGCCGCGCGTGCAAGCCGCGGCCAGCTTCGCGCTCGAAGAGCAGCTCGCCGGCGCACCCGAGGACAGCCACGTCGCGCCGGGACGGCAATCCGCAGACGGCTCACTGCGGGTGGCGATCGTCGGCTCGGCTTGGATGCGTTCTTTTCAAACGGCGTCGAAACGGTGCTCCATCCGATGGCAGCGCGTCTTGCTGGAATGCGACCTTGCGTCGCCGCCGCCGGGCGGCTGGTGCTGGTGCGCCGAATCGCTCGAGGACGCAGGCTTCGTGCGGACCGAAAACGGATCGAGCATCTCGGTCGGACCCGCGCACGCGGCAGGTCTGCCGGAGGAGCTCGCCTTGGCGCTGGCGGGCAGCGGACGCCGGCCGCGCCTCGTCCGCGTCGACGTCGCGGGCGTCGATCAGCCGCTGCTCGAGCGCGCGCGAACGCAAACCGGTGTTGAATTTACCGCCGGCCCGCCGTGGCATTGGTCCAGCGTCGAGGCCGCCGCGTTCGCTGACGCGATCGACCTTCAGGTGGGCTCGTTCGACATCGCAAGCGCAGCGCCCCGGACCAACGCTGCGCGCCTTTTTCGGCCGGCGATGTGGATCGTCGGTGCGGCGTTGATATTCAATGTGCTCGCCGGCGCAGCAGATTGGCTCGCGCTGCAGTGGCAGTTGCATGCGCTCGACCAGGAACTGTCGACGCTGGCGCAAGTCGCGGTGAGCGGCGCGACGCGGGGCTCCGCGGGGGATCCCGCGCCCGCTGCGTTGTCGACCGAGGCACCAGCTTCGGCGATCGCCCGCCGCGATGGTGAGCTTCGCCATCGCGCGGGGCTCGCCGCGAGCACTGATCTGCTTCCGTTGCTGGCACGTGCCGCGCCCGCAATGGCGGCGATTCCAGCCGGTGCGATCCGCTCGCTCCACTACGCCGACGGGCATGTGGTCTTCGAGTTGCAGAAGCTCGACCCGTCGCAAACGACACGCCTCCAGCGCGAGTTGCAGCAACAAGGCCTGGTCGCCATTGCGGTCCCGACCGCGACCGGTGCGCGGCTGCGAATCGGACTCGACTGATGGCAGCGATTTTCCGGCCCGGGACTGAGACGCGCCTGATTCAATGGCGGCAGTGGTGGCAGCTCCGGTCGCCCGCCGAGCGATCGGTCTGGCTCACCGGCGGCGCGGCCGTGCTCGGATTCGCCGCATGGGCGCTCCTCTGGCTGCCGTTGACGCGCGACACCGAGCGGCTCGAGCGGCGGCTGGTCGAGCAGCGCGTCAAGCTCGCGACCGCACATCGCCAAGCCGACGAGATCACCGCGCTCACCCGCAGCGCGGTCGAGCCAGCGCCGCGCGATGCGCGATCCGACATTGAGTCGGCGCTGGCGCGGCAAGGGCTCAAAGCCACGGCCATCGATCGCAGCGACGATCAGCGCCTGCGGCTCACACTCGATGCCGTGTCGTTCGACGGCTTGGCGGCCTTGCTCGAGGGCCTGCAACGCGACGCCCGGTTGAGCGCGGTGGACCTGACCGCCGCGGCGCGCGTCGAGCCGGGTCAGGTGCGCGCCGAAATGACTTTCTCGCCACCGCGCTGACGATGCGGCCGCTGATGATCGGCGCGGCCACCGCGTGCCTGCTGACGGCAGCCGTCGCGGTAGAAGCGCCGGCAACGCTGGCCGACCGGCAGCTCGACACGCTCACCCATGGACGATTGCGCGTTGCCGACGCTTCCGGAACGATCTGGAACGGCTCCGGCGCGCTGACGCTTCTGCCGTACGCCGCACGCGTCCCGGTGGCGTGGCATATCGACGCGCTGCCCCTCTTGCGCTCGCGTTTGAACGGAACGCTCGGCGCCGACACAACGGAAGCCGCACAGGCCAGGTTCGATCTGAGCGCCGAGGATTTCGCGGTTCAGCGTTTTGCCATGGCGCTTCCCGCGGAAGCGTTGCTGAGAGCGGGCGGTGCGCCCGCCGTCATCACCGCAGCCGGAGGCATGGTGGATGTAAAAGTGGACGCGTTCGCGATGCGCCGGGGAATATTCGAGGGCGGCTTTATTGCGCGCTGGCAGGATGCAAGCCTCACCGGCCCGCGGCCGGAAATTCGGATCGCGCTGGGAGACGTTCGTCTCGAGGGCAAAGGCAACGGCGGCGAGATCGAGGGTGTCCTCTCCAATACGGGAGGCGATATCGAAATCACCGGCACGGTGTTCCTCGCCGCGGCGGGCGCCGCGCGCGCGGAAGCACGACTGAAGCCCCGCGCCGGCATCGACCCAGCACGTTCCAATGCAATCACCGCCGCATTGTCGATGATCGGATCGGCGGATGGCTCCGGCGGATTCCGCGTGGCATGGCAGGCGCCACGACGATGAGCCGGCGACCACGCAAGAGCGGCCGCGCCGAAAGCCCCCGCGCGGTCCCCAAGGCCGTTCGCCGCGCGACCCCGGCCGCCGTGGCCGAGGCGAGCATCGCTGACGAGCCGCCGCAGCGCATCGACGCCGTGGATGCGCTGCGCGGCGGTGCGATCTGCATGATGATCGTCTACCACGCGGCGTTCGATCTGAACTGGTTCCATATCATCAACGCCGACTTCAATCATCACCCTTTCTGGCTCGGCTTCCGTGACCTGATCGTCACCAGCTTTCTGCTCCTGGTCGGCATCAGTCTGCTGCTCGCCCGGCGCGCGGGCATTTCGCGCGCGCGGTTCTGGCGCCGGATCGCGCTGGTCGGCGCATGCGCGATGCTGGTCACGGCAGGAAGCTATGCCGCATTCCCGAAAACGTTCATCACCTTCGGCATCCTGCAATGCATCGTGGTGTCGTCGATTCTCGGCTGGCCACTGACTCGGTTTCCGCGCGCGGCTTGGATGGTCGGACTCGCCGCGATCGTCGCCGGCGCTGCGATTGGCGTAACACTGTTCGACCCGCCGTGGTCGAGCGGTGTCGCGCTGTTCGATCAGCCGTGGCTCAACTGGGTCGGATGGGTGACCCGCCGCCCCGCGACCGAAGACTACGTGCCGCTCCTTCCCTGGCTTGGGGTCGTGCTGGTCGGCATCAGCGTCGGCGGGTGGCTGGTGGAGCGCCGGCTGCACGCCCTGAAGCGAATCTCGCGCGCCTCGCCACGGTGGCTGACCTGGCTCGGACGGCATAGCCTCCTCGTGTACATGATCCACCAGCCGATCATGATCGGACTGCTGCGCGTCCTGCACGGCTGAACGTGACGGCCTGCCGTCGCGCGCATAGCGCCGCAGAAACGGCTCCGGTATAATTCGCATCTTTAGGCGCGTAGCTCAGCTGGTTAGAGCACCACCTTGACATGGTGGGGGTCGTTGGTTCGAGTCCAATCGCGCCTACCACCTTCTTGAAACAGGCGTGCGAAGTTCATCGTTTTCAAAGAGAGACATGGTTATGACACCGCGAACGCGTTTGGAGACCGACTGACGATCCTCGAGTTCGCATGTGGCTGTCCCGCGATAGATGCGGAAAAAGTGCGGCTCGTCCGCACTTTTTTTTGGCCTTGGAGAACGCACCATGCCTGATGTCCGATTACCCGATGGCGCCGTCAAGCACTTCGACGCGCCCGTCACCGTAGCCCAGGTCGCTTCCGCGATCGGTCCCGGCCTTGCGAAGGCCGCACTCGCCGGCAAGATCGACGGCAAGCTCGTCGACACTTCATTCCTGATCGATCGCGATGCAAGTCTTGCGATCGTCACCGACAAGGACGCGGAGGGCCTCGAGGTGCTTCGCCACTCCACGGCGCACCTGCTCGCCTACGCGGTCAAGGAGCTTTTTCCCGACGCGCAGGTCACCATTGGCCCGGTGATCGAAGACGGCTTCTACTACGATTTTTCCTACAAGCGTCCGTTCACGCCGGAAGATATTGCGGCGATCGAGCAGCGTATGACCGAGCTCGCGAAAAAAGACGAGCCGGTGACGCGCAAGCTCATGCCGCGCGATGAGGCGGTCAGGTTTTTCGAGTCCCTGGGCGAGCACTACAAGGCCGAGATCATCGCCTCGATTCCGTCGAATGAGGATATCTCGCTCTACAGCGAAGGCGGATTCATCGACCTTTGCCGCGGTCCGCACGTCCCGTCGACCGGCAAGCTCAAGGTGTTCAAGCTCACCAAGCTGGCGGGCGCCTATTGGCGCGGCGATTCGCGCAACGAAATGCTGCAGCGGATCTACGGCACCGCGTGGGCGAAGAAAGACGATCTCGAGCTGTACCTGCACCGCCTCGAGGAAGCCGAGAAGCGCGACCATCGCAAGCTCGGCCGCGCGCTCGATCTGTTCCATCTCCAGGACGAAGCGCCCGGCATGGTGTTCTGGCATCCGAAGGGATGGACCATCTGGCAGCAGGTCGAGCAGACCATGCGCCGCGTGTACCAGAACAACGGCTATCAGGAGATCAAGTGCCCGATGATCCTGGACCTCTCGCTGTGGAAGAAGTCCGGCCACTGGGAGAATTACAAGGAGAACATGTTCTTTACCGAGTCGGAGAAGCGCGAATTCGCGATCAAGCCGATGAACTGCCCGGGTCATGTCCAGGTCTTCAATTCGGACATGCGCAGCTACCGCGATCTGCCGCTGCGCTATGGCGAGTTCGGCTCGTGCCACCGCAACGAGCCGTCCGGCGCGCTGCACGGAGTCATGCGCGTGCGTGCCTTCACGCAGGACGATGGCCACATCTTCTGCAGCGAGGAGCAGATCCAGCCGGAGGTCACCGCATTCAACCGCCTCGCGCTCGAGGTCTACAAGGACTTTGGCTTTACCGACATTTCGATCAAGCTCGCCTTGCGTCCGGACAAGCGGCTCGGCACCGACCAAACCTGGGACCGCGCGGAGAATGCGCTGCGCGAAGCGCTCCGGGCCTGTTCGGTGGACTGGGTCGAGCTGCCGGGGGAAGGGGCGTTCTACGGACCCAAGATCGAGTACCACCTCAAGGACTCGCTGGGTCGCTCCTGGCAGT
>Ga0209839_10000402_pt1 | contig 22240 bp, 20 predicted proteins | sample OrgsoiDNA2013050_FD_185800 | JGI IMG/M metagenome (GOLD analysis project Ga0209839, IMG submission 185800) | Permafrost soil microbial communities from the Arctic, to analyse light accelerated degradation of dissolved organic matter (DOM) -... | ecosystem: Environmental > Terrestrial > Soil >... | reverse complement strand
GCGGCCGGGCAGTCCCCGCGACTGGCCGACGGTGACAGGATGGCGGGTAGGCGGCGCCACGCTTCGCAGAGAATAGTCGTTAAAGGCTGCGCTCAGCGCAGGACGGCGGCGGGACCCTCGCGTCCTATAGGCAAAGATCCTGCTGCGTGATCGAATCGTAGAGCGCGAAATGCTGCGGAAGGATTCCGCCCGGCCCCAGGACAGTGCTGTCGGTCTGTGCCACGCTCATCCCGCTAGCCCAGTCCGCGCATAGGGTTACGCCGGTCTTATTGATCCAGCCAATGGGGGCAACAATTCCGGCATTGGTGATATCTTGGGCATAGCTAGCTGGTACTCCTGGCTCCGCTGGAGTGACTGGAGCCACCGGAGCCGATGGCTGCGGCGCGGGCACAGCAACGGTTTTATGCCTGATGATGATCTTGGTACTGACCCTAGGAGGCGCCACCGTCGAAGTCGGGCTGTGCGTGGTAGATGAAGGGCTAGGACGCTTGACGTAGGCTGTCACGCCCAGTGCAACTCCGGACAGTATTATGAGCGTCACAATCGTCCCGATTACGGTTATAATGACCTTCCTTATTATCGTTGCCTTCTTCCCTTGGGCTCTCGACGCCGGGTCTTGCCAGGGGGACGGCCTCCGCCACATTTAGTCCAAGTTTCTCCTGCTCCGGCTAATTTCGTTAATTCGGCAGTCTGGCCTGGTGCCATCGGCGAACAGAGCCAAGATAAGGCGTTCCATCCGGCTTGGTCACGGTAACGACGTTCCCGTCAAGCCTGCGCGATCCAAATACGCGTCCGGCAAAGAAATCGCGGCTGCTTCGGCCGCATGTCTGCTTGCCTTCATGCTACTCGCCCTACTCAATTGCGGGCCCTCAGCTCGGCGCGGGCAGGCCTGGGCGTGGGTTTCCTCGACCGCGTTGTTCTGGCGGTAGCCCTTTCCGAGGCGGGCGTTTCCTTCCCCGGTAGAGTCCGTGCGAGATTGCGGGATGGGTGGCTGCGGCGCCAATAGCCGGTGGCGGGGCCAGGTTCCTGGGTGTCAGCACGGGCCGGGGGCGTGCGGCGGTTGCGGGGCGATGACCGACGGCGTGGCGGTGACGGCGGCCAGGACGCGGGTCAGGGCGGCGGTCACGTCGGCGGCGGGGGCAGCGGGGTTGGTGTACCAGCGGATCTCGGCGTAGCCGTCCTCGTCGAGCATGATCTCAGTGCGGGCGAGTCCAGGCGGGCGAATGGTGGCGGTGACGTCCAGTCCGGTCAGGTTGTTGCCGTTGGTGCCGGCGGCCACGCCGGCGGCCGTGAGGCCGGCCGCGATGGCGCGGATTCGGCCTGCGGGATCTGCGGTGGCGGGGAGAGCCTGGTCGCGGGCGGTGTCGGTCATGGGGTGTTCCTTCCGAGAAGTGGGCGCGGGGTGGTCGTGCGGGGGCGCAGTCCGCCTGCTGGTTTCCGCGCCGACTGCGGTGGGGAGGCATGTCTCATGGTAGATAAACTTGTTCAGGTCGTCTAGGTCATCCTGATCATACCGGTTATCGAGCACGTCAACACGGCGGTGTGTCATGGCAGGGTGGACGCCAGGAAGATCGACCTGCGCTCGGCCGTGCCCGCCTACCGGCAACTCGCCAGCATCCTGCGCGAGCAGATCGAGACAGGTGAGCTGGGCGCCGACCAGATCGTGCCAAGCGAGGCCACCCTCGTGCAGCGCTACGGAGTCGCGCGCGGCACCGTCCGGCGCGCTATCGAGGTACTCCGCGACGAAGACCTAGTCGTGACCGTCCAGGGCCGCGGAACCTTCGTCAAGTAGCCCGCTGGCCGCAGGCAATCGGGCCACCACCACGCAACCTGGGGGATGTCCCCTGTTCTTTGTTTCTTTGTCGAAGCTGACTCGGAGGTCGGCTTGGGTACCGGCCGTCGCCTTCGTCATGTGGATCGCGCTCCGCACGCGGTGCCCAGGGCCCGGCAGGCCGGCGCCGACTCGAGGCAGTCCGTCGGCGGGGTCAGGCGCCGGGGAGCGCGAGCCGGAGGGCACCCCCCGTTCAGCGCCGTGCCGACCTCTTTGTGGTGTGGTTCCTCGCCTGGCCAGGCCGGGGGGTCGCCGACCAACCAGCGGACGGCTCAGCCGGCGCGCAGGCGGCCCGCGCGGCGCGCGGCGTAGGCGCCGAACGCCGCGGCCAGGGCGGCGCCGATGACGAGGGCTCGGGCGAGCGCCGCCGGATCCGGCGTCCCGATCGCGCTGGAGGCCAGCACGGCCATGGGCGCCACCGCCAGGATCGGGCCCCAGGCATACCAGAAGACGATCCTGACCGCGGCAGTGTTCCCGAAGGGAGTGTCGACCCCGGAGAACAGGTCGGGCGGGTACTGCCCGCGGAAGACGTTGACCATCGCTCCCCCGATCAGCACCGGCACGGCCACCAGCAGGACCAGGAGCCGCGGGTCACCGGCGGCGAGGCAGAGCGCGGCGCCCGGCACGCCCGCGACCACGAGCAGGACGAGGCACGGGACGGCGGCGTGCCACCAGGCCAGCGACGCGAACCGGAACGGCAGGGGCACGGACCGGCGGGTGTCGTCGGCGTCGAGCCGGGCGCCCTCGCAGAGCCAGGCGGCGGCGAGGTAGCCCAGGGCCAGCGCGCAGGCGACCGGCACCAGCGGATCGCGGCCGCCGCGCCGGGCCACGGCGATGAGGCCCACCGCCAGGAGTGTCAGCGCGACCGCGCCGACCAGGCGGGAGGGGGCCCGGCCGAGGGCGAGCAGGTCCCGCCAGAACAGGACCAGCTGCCGCTGCCGCGGCGGCCGCAGCCGGAACCGGGCGCGGCGCGGCGCGCCGGCGGCGCTGTAGGCGACGGCGACGCTGCGGGTGTCCATATTGAACGCGGCCGCGGATATCGCTCCGAGGGTGGCCGCCCGGATCCGGAGCGCGGGGCCGGGAACCCCGGCGGCCGCCCGGTGCGCCCGCGCCAGCGCGGCCACCGCCAGGAGGCCGAGCGCACCGATGGCGAGGGGCCACAGTGGTGCCGCGCCGCCGGCGGCGGCCACGGTGGCCTGGCCGGCCCAGCCCCATGGCCCGGACCACAGCGCGATGTCGGCCAGGACGGCGGGCGGCCGCCCGAGCATGGCCCAGGTGGCGAGCCCGGCGAATGCCGCGGCCACGGCCACGGCGACGGGCGTGACCCGGCGCAGCCAGGGCCAGCTGGCCGGGTACCGCTCGATCAGGCCGGCGACCCCGGTGGCGAAGGCGAAGAGCAGAGCCATGGACAGCATCGAGGCTCCGGTCAGGCGCAGCACGCCACTGGCTCCGTGGTAACGGGCTCCGTGGTTACCGGCGCCGCCGTTACCGGCCCCAAGGCCGAGCGCGACTAGGGCGGCGGCGGGCACGATGCCGGCGGCGGCGCCGGCGAGGATGGCCAGCGCCGCAGACAGCCGGAACCTCGGCCGCAGCAGCGCACCCCGGTCCACCGGCGTCCCCAGCAGCCAGTCGACGGCGGCCTGCGGCAAGGTCACCGGGCCGCGCCACAGCGCGTCACGCGCCAGCACCACGAGCACGATCAGGGCCAGCGCGGCCAGCCCGGCCGGCGCGGCCTGCAGGACGTGCGGCGTCTGGGCGGTGGCCGCCGGCGGATGCCGCAGGGCCCGGACGGCGGCGGCGATGACCGAGCCGCCGTACACGAGCACGAGGAACGCCACCAGGTAGACCCAGTAGGCGACGCTGGCGGCCTGCTTCTTCCCGTGGCCGCGGCGCAGCTCTCGGAGCAGCGCGATGGCGGGCTGGGTGCTGTCCGGGACGGCGATCGCGTCGCGGGTGGCCGTCACCGGATCGCTGCCAGGGCCACTTCCGGCGTGCCCCGCCCGATGACCGAGCCGTCGCTGAGCACCACGACCTGGCCGGCGACCGACTGCGCGAGCTCGGCATGATGCGTGGCGAGCAGCACGGCCGCCCCGGCCTGCTTCTCGGCACTCAGCAGTCCGGCGAGCCAGCGGCGCGCGGCCGGGTCCAGGCGCTGCTCGGGCTCGTCCAGCACCAGCAGCCGGCGCGGCCGGACCAGCACCGCGGCCAGGTGCAGCGCCTGCAGCTGGCCGCTGGACAGCGAGCCGGGCAGCGCGCCGCCGTGGTCACCCAGGCGGCACTCCCCCAGCGCCTGGTCCACCAGCGCCTCGGCGCGGCCGCCGGCGCCGTGCGCGACCGCCACGAGCAGCAGGTGCTCGCGGGCGGTGAGATCCGGGTAGGCGCTGACCATGTCGCCGACGACGGCGATCTCGGTGCGCACCACGGGATCGTCCTCCGCCAGCGTCCGGCCGCCGTAGCGGACCCGGCCCGTCGTCGGCGTGTCACGGCCGGCCGCGATGCGCAGCAGGGTCGATTTGCCGGACCCGTTCGCGCCGAGGACAGCAACGCACGTCCCCGCCGCTAGCTCAAGGTCGATCGGGCGCAGCGCGAGGCGCTCGCCGAATTCGCGGCTGACGCCGGTCAGGGACAGCAGCGGGGGGATACTCACGGGCGGCACGATCAGAGTTCACCACACCCTCCGTCCCGGCGGGGCGGGGCCGCGCGGGCGGCAGGGCGGGGCGGGGCCGCGCGGGCGGCAGGGCGGGGCGGGCGCGGGCGGCCGGGGTTAATGCGTGGCGCGGGCCGGGCCGGGCGGAGACACTGCCCGTATGACTCCTGCCGAGCCGGATCCTCAGGCGCTGGGACGAGACCCCTTCCCGCTGCGCGGCCGCGCGGCGGTCGTGACCGGCGCCAGCCGGCGGGCCGGCATCGGGCACGCCATCGGCCGGCGGCTGGCCGCCCTCGGCGCCAGCGTGTTCCTGCAGCACTACGCGCCGCACGACCGCGAGCAACCCTGGGGCGGCGATCCGGACGGGCCGCAGGCCGTGGCCGCGAGCGTGGCCGATGCCCTGACCGGCCGGCCCGCGAGCGTCCGCGACACCGAGCTCGACCTCGCCGCCGCGGACGCACCCGAGCGCCTGATCCGGGCCGCCGCGGAAGCGTTCGGGCACCTGGACATTCTCGTGTGCAACCACGCCCGCAGCGGAGGGGACGGCCCACTCGGCAGCCTCGATGCGGCCATGCTGGACGCGCACTGGGTCGTTAACGCTCGCTCGGTCATCTTGCTCGCCCAGGCATTCGCCGCACGGCACGACGGGCGCCCCGGCGGCCGGATCATCTTCATGACCTCCGGGCAGGATCTTGGCCCGATGCGCGGCGAGGTCGCCTACGCGGCGGCCAAGGGCGCACTGGCTTCCATCACCCGCACCCTGGCCGACGACCTCGCCGACCGGTCGATCACCCTGAACACGATCAACCCCGGACCGGTGGACACCGGGTACGCCGCACCGCGAGATCACGAGCTGGTTCGCCGCCGCTTCCCGCAGGGCCGCTGGGGCATTCCCGATGATCCGGCCCGGCTCATCGCGTGGCTGGCGACCGACGAGGCCGCCTGGGTCACGGGCCAGGTCATCAACAGCGAGGGCGGCTTCCGCCGCTGGGACTGACGACGTGCCGCCACGACGGCATCGGGCTCCACCCCCGCAGAGGTGGAGCCCGATGGCCGCTGGCCGCGGCAGGGCCGAAGGTCAGGCGATCACGGGTAGCTGACGACGTCGCTGGGGCCGCCATTGCCGGACTTCACGGCGGCGCCGGTGCTGTTGATCACCGACTCGATGCCTCCGGACCCGCTCAGGAACACCGTCAGCAGGTCGTGGAAGTCGACACCCGGGGTGTCGGGGGCCTGGAAGGCCATCGCGTTCTCGATGTCCACGCCCTGGTTGAAGAAGCTGTAGCTGCCCAGCCCGTATCCCTGGAAGCTCTTCACGCTGTTCGGGATGTAGAACGCCGGGTAGCCGTCCTGCGTCGGGCTCACCATCCAGGCGGCCTGGCTCGGCGGGTCGTAGGGGTTCTCGTTCTGGTAGAAGATGACGTCGCCGCCCTGGCCGTTCCAGACGACCTCCTTCTTCTGGAAGTGCTCGACGGCCAGGCCGTAGGCGGTCACGTCATTGCCGTTGACGGTGAGCCCGTTGGCGGCGACGTTGTCGGTCCAGCCGACGCCGGCGCCGTGATCGGCCCGCCAGATCCAGGTGTCGTCCAGGATGACATGGGAGCTGTTCACCACCAGGCTGTCGGTGGCCGCGCCGGCCGCGGCCCCGCCGATGCGGAAGAACACGTCCTGCACCAGCGTGGGATCGGCCGCGCTGCCGGTCAGCGCGGCCAGGGGTCCGCCCACCTGCAGCAGCACCGGGGAGTTCTTGGGGCCGGCGTCAAAGATCATCCCGGAGAGCTTCACTCCCGGCACGTCGAGCACCTGCATCGCCGCCGTCCCGTTCTGCGGGACGAGTGTGGGGAAGCCGAGGCCGAGCACCACGGTGTTCGGGCGCGAGACCAGGATGGGGGCCTTCAGGTCGTACACGCCGGGGGTCAGGATCAGGTTCTTGCCCAGGGCCAGTTCGATGTCGATCAGCAGCACGGGCGTGCGCGGGCTGGCGATGAAGAACTTCCCGATGGGAACGGACGTGCCCGCCGCCGGGCCGCTGCCCCAGGTGGTGCCAGCGGAGTTGTGCTGCAGCGCCGGGACGAACACGCTGTAGGCGCCCGCCGAGTCGGTCTGCAGGAATGGCTCCTCCTGCGTCACCGGGCTGGTCGCCAGCGTGGTGTAGGGAGCGGATCCGCCGAAGCTCTGCGGCGGGACATTGCCGGTGTCGCCGGAGAAGACCTGGTTCCAGACGCCGTTGGACCAGCCGTCGATGTTGCTGTTGCGGACGATGAACTGCTGCTGGGAGCCGTTGATGACGCTCGAGCCGGTGAAGTTCGAGTCGGCGATGAACCCGCCGCTGGCATAGTCGGGGCCGCCGTTGCAGTAATCCATCAGGGACAGCTTGCCGTTGACCTGGACCCGCCGCATGGGTGCGGCCTGTGAGACGGCCCAGAAGTCGGTTGCGGTCTGGCAGCCGGTCCCGCCGGTGACATTGATCGTCAGGTTGGACATGGAGCGCCAGAAGTTGTCCAGCGCGATGCAGTTGTCGCTGGTGGCGGGCGGGGTTGGCGGGAAGCACTGGTTGTACACGTCGATCGTGCCGTTGATGGTGACGTCACCTGGCACGCTCCCCAGGCCGGCCACCTCGGTGTAGTAGCCCACCTGGAAGATCAGCGGGTCGGCGGCCGACCCGTAGGTGCCGGGCTCGAACAGCAGCGCGTAGCGCTGCGTCCCGAACTGGTTGGAGATCTGCTGGCTGGAGATCGAGTCGACCGTCGCCTGGATCTGGCTCTGCGGCATGCTCGGGCTGAAGATGTAGACGTTCGGGCCGAGATTCGGCGCGCCCGCGGGCGTGGTCGCGGGCTTGACCGCGGCGGCCTTGTGGGGAGTAGCGGCGGTCGAGGCCGCGGCGGCGACGCCGCCGACGCCGGCCGTCCAGGCGACCGCCAGGGCAGCCGCCATCAGGATCAGGTAACGGTGCAGCCGGCCGCGATGGCCGCCATTCCCCCTGGTCCCTCCCGGTGTGGTCTCGTCGACCCGAGTCTGTCGCATCAGTGCTCCAGCCTCCTCCTCCCGGCCATTAGCCGGGCTAGTCTTAACGCTCTGCCGCCAGCATTAATGCGTGCATGCAAGTGTCAACGACTTCGGCGCGATATCTCCGGAACGTTAACGCTTCATCTCCGGCAGGTAACGACTGGCGAATGGCAGGGCTGCGCGGCCAAGGCGGCTGCCGCCACCGGCCGGGCGGCCGGGGAATGTCCCGCTTCCGCTACATCATCCTGATTGAGCTGCATAGTCTGGGGTGATGACGATTCCCGTCCATGAGGGATACGCAGGCTTTGAGGACCACCAGACCTGGTACCGGGTCGTCGGCGACCTGGATGCCGCCCGATCCGGCGAGGGCCCCGCACCGCTGGTCACGCTGCACGGCGGACCCGGCGCCACGCACGACTACCTGCTGTCGATGACCGACCTGACCGTCGGCGGCCGTGCCGTCGTTTTCTACGACCAGACCGGCAACGGGAACTCCGCGCACTTCCCCGACCGCGGCGCCGACTATTACACCGTCGACCTGTTTGTCCGCGAGCTGGCCAGCCTGATCAGCCAGCTGGGCATCGGCGGGCGCTACCACGTGCTTGGCCAGTCGTGGGGCGGCATGCTGGCCCAGGAGCATGCCCTCACCCAGCCAGCCGGGCTGCGGTCGGTCGTGCTGTCCAACACCGGCGCATCGTTCGCCGCGTTCGCCGTCGAGGCGAACCGGCTCCGGGCGGACCTGCCCCCGGATGTCGAGGAGACGCTGCGCCGGCACGAGGAGGCGGGCACCACCAGCAACCCGGAGTACGGCGAGGCCTGTGACGTCTTCTACAGCCGCCATGTCTGCCGGCTTGAGGAATGGCCGACTGAGGTACTGCGCTCGTTCGAGCTGATCGACACCGACCCCACCGTCTACCACACGACGAACGGCCCCTCGGAGTTCCACGTCATCGGCTCCTTCAAGGACTGGTCCGCGCTCGACCGCCTGGCCCAGATCAGCGTGCCGGCCCTGGTGATCTCGGGTCGCTACGACGAGGCCACCCCGAGGGTCCAGGAAGATCTCGTCTCCGGCATCAAGGAAGCCGAGCAGGTCATCCTGGAGGAGTCCTCGCACATGCCCTTCTGGGAACAGCGAGATGCCTATATGGCCGCGGTGGATGATTTCCTCCGGCGGCGCGACTAGCCTCTCCCCCGCCACTGGGCCGCGCCACTCGCCGTCCTTTGCGCGAGCCCGGCGCCGGGGTGTCGCCTCGCCAGGGCGCCTACGCCGACCTGGCCAAACGCGACATTGTTACCGTTACTACGCCGATTCGCTGCGGATACGAGATCGGCGACGATACGATACGGATCTCGGCCGGGGGGCCTTGAAAATTCCATGTAGGCAAGCGATTCAGAGTCATCCTTTGCTGCCCCCGGGAGGCTTCTTTGTCAGCTCGGCGCGGGCGTACTGGCGGGTATCACCCGCCGATGCCAGCGGCCCAGCGCTCGTCGTCGCGACGCTGGATTGCGGCCTGGCTCGTGATCATCGTCGTGACCGTCGTCTTGGTCCTGGTGGCGGAGCGCACCGGCCATGGCCGGTCGATCGTCAGCGGCGTGCAGGCGTTCCTGCTCAAGTACACGGGCGTCTTCGCGCTGATCGGGATGACGACCGTGGTCGGCGTTGGCCTGCTGTCCACCGATCGCATCGTCATGCGGCCGGGCAGCCGGGTGGTGGCGCAGGCGGTGCACCGCGGCATGGCGCTGGCCGCGCTGACCGCGCTGGCGGCCCACATCGTGCTGGAGATCCTGGCGCACAACTCGCACGCCATCGACGCCGTCGTGCCGTTCCTGGCGCAGCACCGCCCGCTCTACATCGGCCTCGGGACGATCGCCTCGGACCTGTTCGTCCTGATCGTCATCTCGGGTTTCCTGCGCGGCCGGTTCGCCGGGCGATGGCCGTGGGCCTGGCGCTGCATTCACGCCATCGCCTACCTAGCCTGGCCGCTGTGTATCGTGCACGGCCTGCTGGGCGGCAGGGCGGCGAAGCCGTACGTCAACTGGAGTTACGGAGCATGCCTGGCCGGCGTGGCCCTGGCCCTGACGGTCCGGCACGTCGCGACCTTGCGCAGCAACGACGAGAAAGTCCCGCATCCGGTGTCGGACCGGCTCAGCGTGCCGGCCGAAGGGCTCGTGCCCGGAGCGCGCGTGGCCATGGCCCCGCTCGGCCCGGCCCAGCCGCAGCGCCGCGCGCTGTCGGCCGCCCCGCCCGGGCCGGCCCGCACGGCCCAGGTGTCCGGGATAACGCGGCCCGGCCAGCCGCGGCCCAGCCCGACGGTGTCGACAGACATGACGGACCCGGGCAGCTGGCGATCACCGCAGGAATGGCAATCACCCCAGGAGCATCCGGCGACCCGGGAGTATCCGGCGTCGCAGGAGTGGCCGGCCTCGCCTGACTGGCCGACGTCGCCCGGCTGGAAGGCCTCACCCGACGAGTACCAGCGATGACCCTGCCCCCGGTACCGGAGACCCTGTCGATCGGCCAGGCGCGGCTGACCGCCGGACTCGACCGGCTGAAGCAGGTCGACCTGGCGGCCTATCAGTCGATCTTCGGGAAGCTGCCCCGCCTGACGGCCGACCAGCTCATCGCCATGGCCGCACAGGTGGACCTGCGGGGCCGCGGCGGCGCGGCCTTCCCGGTCGCGAGCAAGCTGCGCGCCGTCGTCGCGTCGGCCCGGGCGCGCAAGCGGCAGGTCGTCGTCGTCGTGAACGCCACCGAGGGCGAGCCGGGCAGCTACAAGGACAAGGTGCTGCTGCAGAAATCGCCCTACCTCGTGCTGGGCGGTGCCCTGGTCGTGGCCTGGGCCCTGCGGGCGCGGGAGATCGTGATCGGCGTGTCCGGCGATGGCAGCATGGCCCGCTGGGTCAGCGCCCTCGCCAACGCCGAGCCCGACCTCAAGCGGATGATGCTGGTTGTCCAGGTGCCGGATCGGTTCGTCTCCGGCGAGGGCAGCGCGCTGGTCAACGCCGTCAACGGCAAGATCGCCCTGCCCAGCGGCCGCAAGGTGCGGGCGAGCGAGAGCGGCGTCGACAACCGGCCCACCTACCTGTCCAACGCCGAGACATTCGCGCAGATCGCCGTACTGGCCATGCTGGGCCCCGAGAACTATGCGACGGTCGGCACGCCGGAAGAGCCCGGCACGGTGCTGCTGTCGGTCAGCGGCTCGGCTACCCGCCCGGCTGTGGTGGAGGTGCCCAGCGGGCTGCCGCTCGGCGAGGTGCTCGACCTGTGCGGCGCCACGCCGGAGGACGGCGTGCTCGTGGGCGGGTATCACGGAATGTGGCTGCCCACCGAGGTGGCCTACGACGTGCCGGTCAGCCGTGCCGGCCTGACGGCCGCGGGCGGCTCGCTCGGCGCCGGGATCGTGCTGCCCCTCGGGTCGGGCACCTGCGCGATGGGCGAGGTTGCCCGGGTCGCCAGCTACCTGGCCGGCGAGTCATCGGGCCAGTGCGGGCCGTGCAAGCTCGGCCTGCCGAGCATCGCGCGCTCGCTGGCCGCCGTCGCCGACGGGTCCGGCGGCCTGGACGCCCTGGACACCGCGCGCCGGGCCGCGGCGGCCGTGCGGGGCCGCGGCGCGTGCGCGCACCCCGATGGCGTGTTCCGGTTCGTCCTGTCCGCGCTGGACGTGCTCACCGAGGACCTGACGGCCCACCTGTTCCGCGGCACCTGCGGACGCCCGGTTCGCGGTGTCCTGCCGATGCCGCCCGAATACGCCGAGAACCGGCTGTCCGTGGACTGGACCCGGTGCCGCGGCCATGGTCTCTGCGCGCACCTGGTCCCCGAGCTTGTGCAGCTCGACCGGCAGGGCTATCCGGTGCCGCTCGACATGCCCGTGCCCCCCTGGCTGGCGCGCGAGGCCCGGCAGGCAGTCGACATGTGCCCGGCGCTAGCGCTCCGGCTGGCCACGGCCCCGCGCGAGGCGGCGCGGGCGACCCCCAAGGCCGATGACCGCCAGAATCCGCTAGCCGAGACGCGCACCGACCTCATCGTGACGGAGTCGTGGATCGCCGAGCTGTCCGATCCCAGCGGCAGGGCCCCCCGCCAGCTTGGCTAGCCCGCAGTCCGCTCCGCGCGGGCCCTTCCTGCAACGACGTGGTTGGCCCCCTACTGCCGCTAGGACGACAGCAGGTGCCCACCCACGTCGTTGGCGTGCGATACGGACCGCGTCAGCGGGGTTCATGCCGCGCATGCTACGCATTGCTCGGCCGCCCCGCCAGATGAGCTAGCGTTGCGCCCACGCCCGCGATCGCCGCCGACCCAGGAGGTCCGACAGATGGCGAAGACACCCGAAGTCGGCCAGCCAGCGCCCGATTTCACCCTGCCGGGGATCGTGGTCACCGGCGACGCGGCAGCACGGGGCGACTACGCGCTGTCGGCACAGCGCGGCAAGCCTCTCGTGCTGGCCTTCTATCCCGGTGATGATACCGCCGTGTGCACCCGGCAGATGTGCTCCTATGCCGCCAGCCTGGACGGATTCGCCGAGGTCGGCGCCACCGTCTGGGGAATCAGCCCGCAGGACATCGCCAGCCATGAGCGGTTCGCCCGCAAGCACGGCCTCGCCTTCCCGCTGCTCGCCGACGTCGGCCTGACCGTCAGCCGGCTGTACGGCATCACCCTCGCGGGCGCCGGTCTGCGCAGGTCGGTCTTCGTGGTGGACTCCGGCGGCGTCGTGCGCTGGAAGCACGTGACCCTCGTCGGCCTGACGTTCCCGAGCGCCGCGACCATCACGGGCAAGGTCGCCTCGCTCACGGGCAGCTGATACCTCAGCGCACCAGGCGCAGGCAGATCCAGGACGGCACCCGGTAGAGCTCACCGCGGTTGGCGGCCACCGTCGCAATGACCAGGTACACCAAGGTCAGAATGCCGACGCCGAGCCAGACGAGGAAGAAGAGCACGAAGCCCGCGCCGTGACTGACGATGCCCCCGACCACGGCGGCTACGAGCAGGACGATGCTGTAGACCGTGGACGTGATGATCATGTTGAGCGACTGCGCCGCGTGGTGGCGGACGAATGGCGACTCGTCCTTCTTGACGAAGAAGATGATCAGCGGCCCGATGAAGCTGACGACGATGGGGCTCAGGTAGGCCAGCATCGCCCAGGTCCGGTCGTCCGACTGCGGCCGCGGGCCGTACGGGCTCGCGGGCTGAGCGGACATCGGCAGGCCCGGCGCCGGGGCCTGGTAGCCGGGGTAGCCGTACTGCTGGCCGGGCTGCTGATAGCCCTGGCCAGGCTGATAGCCCTGGCCCGGCGGCGGGGCATGCTGCTGGCCATGCCCCTGCTGGCCATTGCCCTGGTACCCGTACCCCTGCTGGCCGTTCCCCGGCCACGCGCCCCGCCCGTCCTGCCCGCCCTGGCCGCCCGCTGCGCCCCAGGCAGATCCCGGCGTCTCCTCCGGTGAATCTTGCGACATACCTGTCCCGCCCCTCCCACGATGCCCGCAGCGGTCACCATAGCGCAGCACGTCAGCTGGCAGGCGCGGCCGTCCGGGGTTCTAGAAGCCGAGCAGCCGCCCCGCGATGAGCACCGCGACGATCGCGAGCGCGATCAGCGCCTTGACCGCGAGGCCTTTCTCGTAGGAGACGGCACTGCGTACCTCGTCATCAAACGAGCTGGGCGGCCTGGACTCACGGGGCATCATGCCGAGATCGCCACCTTCCCGGTCTTCTCGGTCTTGTCCCAGGAGGCGTCGGCCCGCCTGAGCTCCTTCACGTAGGCAGCGCACGTCACCGCGCACAGCAGCGGACCGTAGCCGCCGATGTAGATCAGCAGCGGGCTGGTGAACCGGCCCAGGAAACGGTTCTCGGCTAGCTTGCCGAGGTAGGCGACGCCCATCGATGCGGCCAGCCAGATGTAGGTAAACAGCTCGACCTCCGCGCCGTAGCCCCGCAGCGCCGAGGCGCCCAGGTAGTCCAGCGCGTGGTAGGCCAGGAAGCGCAGCGGCGCCGGCGCGATCGCGGCGAGCATGATGACCACGCTGATCAAGCCGGGAAACAAGATCGCCTCCCGCCAGACGTGCCTGCCCGTGCGCGGATCGATCATCAGCGAGTACGCCGTGATGAATACGTAGGCCAGGACATTGGTGATCCACAGCGCGTGGAACGCGTGCCAGGCGAGCGACTGGTCGATGAAATAGAGCGTGACCAGGGACGCCGACGCGGTGATCATGAAGATCGGCTGCAGCAGGAGCGAGAACCAGAACAGCCCGAAGCTGACGCTGCCGAGCCGGTGCCCGGAGTGCGGGCGGAACCACACCCGCCAGAACTGGCGCGTTACCTGCAGGTTGCCGCGGGCCCAGCGCAGCCGCTGCTTCCATAGCGCCCTGATCTCGCCCGGCTCCTCCGCCAAGACGACCGCGTGCGGCTCGAAGACCACCCGCGCCCCCCTGAGCTGAGTCTTGAACGTGGTGACGGTGTCCTCGGCCAGCGATCCGGTCTCGATGCGGCCGCCGAGCGCCTCGATATTGGCCCGCGAGTGCAGCTGCGCCCCTCCGGCCAGGCAGGCGATCGCGCCGATCACGTTCTGGCTGCGCCGGGCGGCGGCCTGCGCGGTGATGTACTCGTACCCGATGAACCTGGTGAGGTAGTTGCCGGGGCGGCTGCCTTCCTTGATGTAGGCAGTGACCGCCGCGACCTGAGGATCGGCGAGGTGGCGGGTCATCAGCCGGAGCGAGTCGGGCTCGTAGATGACGTCGGCGTCCATGATCAGGACGGCCTGCATCCAGCCATCGGCCAGGATCCGCTCCAGGCCGTGATTGAGCGTCTGCGCCTTGCCCTGCCCGCCCACGTCCCGGCGCAGCTGGAAGACGGCGCCCGGGTACTGAGCGGCCTTGGCCTGGATCACGAGCGGCGTCTCGTCGGTGCTGGCATCGTCGATGACAAAAACCCGCAGGCAGTCACGGGGGTACTCCAGCCGCATGAGCCGGTCCACAGAGGCGCCGATCACCGCGGCCTCGTTCCAGGCCGGAATCAGGATCGCGGTCCGCGGGAAGATCGGCGCGCATTTGCTGTAGTGCAGCCGCCGGAAATGCCAGCCTACGAGCAGGAACTGGTAGCTGGCGACAACCAGCGGCCCGGCGCCCGCCATCACGAGGGCGACCAGGACCCACTTGAAGTCGCTCATCGCTGCGTGGCCCTGGCCATCGTCGCCGTCACGCCACCGTCTCGATGATCTCGGACAGGTCGAGGAACCGCTCGTCCAGGAAGCGGACCATGGCCTTCTCGCAGAACTCGGCGTGCTCGGGCAGCGGGTGGCCGCGCATCGCGTCCAGGGCCATCCGCGGCATGTCCACCCCGCTGGCGACGGTCAGCGACAGCGACCCCGGTGCCCGCGGGTTCACCTCGAGCAGCGCGGGCCGACCCGCCACGTCGCGGCGGACCTGGACGTTGGCGATGAAGGTCAGGCCGACCGCAGTAGCGACCGCGGCGCCGAACTGCTCGAGCTCGCGGTCATGCAGCGTGCGACCAGCCACCGACACGCCGGAATCGACCCGGGCTCGGACCCTGGGAACGCCGGCCACGACACGGCCGTCGTTATCGGCGAGGACGTCAATCGAGTATTCCTCGCCCGGCAGGTACTCCTGGACGATGAAGTCGGCCGATGGCGCCAGGTTCTTCAGTTCCTCCGCGGACATGACGGCGGTGATGTCCCGCGAGCCGCTGCCGCTGCGCGGCTTGACGATGACGGGGTAGGTCCACGAGTCGGGGCTGACGTCCCCGCTCAGGGGCTCGGTGCGCGGGACCCGGACCACTGCGGCGCAGGCCCTGGCGAGGGCCAGCTTGTCCAGCGTCAGCGCCAGCGCACGCTCGGGGGCCAGCATGAGCTGCACGCCAGCGCGGGCGAATGCCGCCCGCGCGGCGGCGAGCGGTCGAAGCTCGGAGTCCACGGTCGGGATAACGACATCGGCACCCATCTTCAGGCACCGGGCCAGCAGCGCTTCGGCGAACTCAGGGGCCGCGCCCGCCGGGATCACCGCCCTGGCCGCCGGCGGGACGAGGTACAGGCCGGCGGCCCAGCCGTCCATGTCGGCGGCGAGCAGCCCGACAGACGGGTCGCCCCGCAGCGACTTGAGCACGGCGATGGCGGCGGGACCGCCGGCGCCGGTGACGAGCACGCTGATGCCGCTGGCCTGAGCCCTAGGTGGTGACATGTCCGTCCTCCAGGATGTGGTGGGCCGCGCCCTCGTCCGGGGCGTCTTCCGCAGCCGCGGCCGGCAGCGCCACGGCCTCGGCCTCGACCGCCGGCTGGCTGGTCCCGCTGCCTGACTGGCCGGCCGCGTGGTCACGGACAACCTCGAACGCCTCGGCGTAGCGACCGCTGCCAAACCGGGACCAGTAACGGGCCGTGGCCTCGATCAGGTCCGGCGCCAGGTACTGACGCACGACCGCCTGCGAGCCGAAGGCGGCGATGGCGGCGAGTTTCCCGGTCATGTACTCGTCGATGACGATGAAGCGCGCGGGCTTGAAGTCGACGGTCGCCGATGGCGACTGGAAGCAGCACACCGAGCCGACCTCGCGCGCGGCGACCATGACGGCCCGGTGCGTATTGCGGTGGTCCTGGTGCACATCATGGATGGAGTGGGTGTAGACGATGGTGGGCCGCACCGACTCGATGACGGTGCTGATCGCGCTGATCGTCGGGTCCGACTCGCTGATCCTGGTGTCCTCCAGGTCTTCCAGGTAGAGCGCGGCCCCCAGGATCGTGGCGGCCCGCCGCGCCTCGCCGGCCCGGGCGTCGTCCGGCCCGCCCCGGGCGCCGCGGGTCATCGTGAGGATCGCGACCTTGTGCCCGGCGGCGCGGTGGGCCAGGAGGGCGCCGGCGGCGCCGATCTCGACGTCGTCGGGATGCGCGCCCACGGCCAGGACGACCTCCCGCCCGCCGCGCTCGCTGCGCCCGCGTGAGATCAGGGCGGTAACGGTGGCGATGAGCGCATCCGGCCGCAGCGGCTTCTGCAAGAACTCATCCGCGCGGCCGCGCAGCGCCCCGAGGGCGTTGTCGACGGTGACGTGCGCGGTGATCACGGCGACGGGGAGCGCGGGTGCCTGCCGGCGCAGCGTCTCCAGCAGTTCGATGCCGGTCATGTCCGGCATCTCGATATCGGTGATGACCAGATCCCAGCGCTCGGGGCCGATCCGGGGCAGCGCGACCGTGGGGTCGGGCGCGTGCTCGATGTCGAAACCAGCCCGGCCGCCCAGCACGTGCATGATGAAGCGCGCCGTGTCAGGGTCGTCCTCCACCAGGAGGATCCGGCCGCGAGGCGTCGGCTGGTACTCGGTGCCCATGCCTCGATCCTGGGCGGATGCCGTTGCAGCTCGGCTGGCCATCCGGTAGCAGTCCCGTTGCAGCGGTCACCGTGGCGGCCCGGGACGCGCGCAGGCGCCAGCCGGGACCGTGGTCAGCGCGGCGGCACGTAGCGGTAGCCGAAGCCGCGCACCGCCTCGATCGGCGCCCCGGCGCCGTGCTGACTCAGCTTGCGCCGTAGGCGCATGACGGCGAACTTGACCCGGTCCGGGCCGATGCCGGCCGGGTCCTGCCACGCCTGCGCCAGCAACTGGTCCGGGGACAAGATCCGCGCCTGGTGCCGCACGAGGGTGGCCAGCAGCCGGAACTCCGTCGGAGTCAGGCTGATCGGGCGGTCACCGACGCTGGCCTCGTTATCGGTGAATGCGACCCGTACCAGGCCGTCGTCATACACCTCGGCGTCGGCGTCGGCGGGCCTGCTGCGGCGCAGCAGCGCCTCCACCCGGGCGAGCAGCTCGGCGTTGCTGAACGGCTTGGTGACGTAGTCGTCGGCGCCCGCACGCAGGCCGCGTACCTTTTCGGCCTCCAGGCCATGCGAGGTCAGTATCAGCACGGGCACCTCGCTGAAGTCGCGAATCCGGTCCAGTACCGTCCAGCCATCCAGGACCGGCAGGCCGAGGTCCAGCACGACCAGGCAGGGCCGGCCCGCGTGAAAGGCGCGCAGCCCGGCCCTGCCGTCCGCTGCCGCTAGCACGTCCAGGCCGCCCGACTCCAGCACGGCCCGGATGGCGCGGGCGATATCCGGGTCGTCCTCGATCACCAGGACGGATGCGGCCCGTCCGGGCGCCGGCCGTGCGGTCATGGCTCGATCGGCAGGTAAACGGTGAAGGTGGTGCCGCTGCCGACGGTGCTCGCCACCTCGATCCGGCCGCCGAGCAGCTCGGTGATCGCCTTGGCCGTGGGCAGGCCCAGTCCGGTGCCCGGCACCTCGGCGCGGCGCGCGTTCGAGGCGCGGAAGAACCTGTCGAACAGGTGCTCCACCTCGGCCGGCGGGATGCCGATACCCGTGTCGGCCACGTCAATCCGCCATTCGCGGGCGTCGTGCGTGGCCCGCACCTGGACCCGGCCGCCGGCTTCCGAGAACTTGACCGCATTCGAGATGAGGTTATCCAGGACCTGCTGCAGCCTGCTGGCGTCGGCCTGCACGGCGGGACCGTCCTGCGACGATATGTCCAGGCTGATCCCGTCCACGGCCGCGATCGACCAGCCCGTGCGAACCGACTCCCTGGTGACCCAGGGCACCGAGGTGGGCGCCAGTTCCAGCCGGGCCACCCCTTCCTCCAGGCTGTCGAGGTCCAGCAGGTCACCGACCACCCGAAGCAGCCGCTCCGCATTGCGCTGGATGACGTCGAGATACTCGCCGGCCTCCCGGCCGATCTCCGGGCTCTCGGATCGCATCAGCTCGGCGAAGGACACGATGGAGGTCAGCGGGGTGCGCAGCTCGTGCGAGACCGTCGCCAGGTAGCGGACCCGGGTCTCGTTGAGGTCGCGCAGCTCCACATTCTGCTCGGCGAGCCTGCGCCGGTCCCGTTCCTGCTCAGCCTCCGCCCGCTTACGGTGGTGCACATCGGTCAGCGCGGCTACGCGGCCCACCAGCTTGCCGTGCTGATCCAGGACCCGGCGGACCACGGCATGCACCCAGATCTCGCGGCCCGACGCGGTCTTCAGCCGGCAGTCGGCGGCGAGTTCCGTCGGCGTCCCGCTCACGTCCCGCATCGCGTCCATGCGCACGACATCCTCGGGATTGATGGTGTCGCGCCAGTTCGAGCCGACCACCGCGGCCGGTCCGATACCTGCCATCTCGCACCACTTGTCGTTCACGAACCGGCATACGCCGCCGACGTCGGTCTGCACGATGCCGACGGGGGCGAGGTCGGAGAGCAGCCGGAAGCGCGCTTCGCCCTCCGCGACCGCCATGGTCGCGTTCTCCAGTTCGGTGGCGTCCCGCATGAAGCCGAAGAAGTACGTCTCCCCCGCGACCGTCACCGGCATCGGCGTGAGCTCGATGGATCGCTCGGTCCCGTCGGATCGCAGGGCGCGCAGCCGGGCATGCCGGATGAACCCGCTCTGGTCCCCGCTCGCGAGGTAGCCCGCCATGGCATCCACGAACAGCTGCCGGAACTGCTCCGGGACGAGCGTCTCGGGCATATCCAGCCCGATGACGTCCGCGCGGGCGTAGCCGAACAGTTCCTCCGCCGACGGGTTGAACTCCCGGATCCGGCGGCCCGAGTCGACGGCGACGACCGCGGTAGGCGATCCGGCCACCAGCGCCGTGGCCAGTGAATCGTGGCCGACCGGGCCGGCCGGCTCCGGAGCCGGCCCGACGACCTCCAGGGGCGTGCGGGCGGGCCCGGGATCGGGCAGGACGGCCTCGGGGTCCCGCATGAGCAGCGCCGCCACGACTGTGGCGATGGCCTTGAGCGTGGACCGGGCGCCCGCCTTCCAGCGGGAGGCGTCTCCGACGAGCGCCAGCGCGCACGGTGGCTGCCCGTCGGCCGGCTCGGCGGGAACCACGAGGAGGCCGACGCGCCGGCGACCCGAATCAAGGTCAACCTGGAACGCCTGGCCGCTGGCGGCCGCCCGCCCGCCAAAGGTCGCCCAGGCCGACCGGATCTGGGCGAGCAGCACCAGGTCGCGGCTGATATCGGGCGGGTAGGCCGCCCCCTCGCCCAGCGGCTGCGTGGCTCCGGGCGCAACGACCAGCGCGGCCTCGGCCCCGAAATCGGCGGCCAGTCGGTCGATCAGGTGACCCAGCGAGTCCCGGGAAGGCCTGGGCGGCAGCAGGTGCCCCACCGCGTACTCCAGCAGGACCGCCCGCACGCGCGCGGATGGCTGGCCGGCCGCGCCGGGTGCCTGCCGCGGGACGCGCTTCACGGCCTGCTTTGCCTCTGATGCCCCCATTACCCCCCGCGAACTTCCTGGCTCGTTACCTCGCATTCCGCGCTCTCGTCGCCTAGGAGATTCCCGGCCAGCCGGGAGCTGAACCCCTGGTCACGCCCGCGGCGGGGCGCCCGCGGCGGGCGCCCGCGGTATTCATGCCAGCGGCCCGGGACACAGGCCTGATGCCTGCCGTCGCCGGGCCGCCGCACTTGCCAGGGGCGCGCCTTGCCTCAAGGGGCCAGGACTGCCTCCACCTCCAGGTGGATCGTGATCTTGTCGGCCACGACCGCTCCGCCGTTCTGCATGGGGGCGCTGAAGTTCACGTTGAAGTCACGCCGGTTGATCTCGGCGGTAGCCGTGAAGCCGGCCCTGGTGCCGCCGTAGGCGTCCGGGCCGAAGCCGTTGAGCTCCAGGTGCAGCGGCACGCTCTTGGTCACGCCCTTGAGCGTCAGGTCACCGTCGACGATGAAGTCACCGCCGTCGGCCCGCACGCTCGTCGAGCGGTAGGTCATTGTGGGGTAGGTCTCGACCTCGAAGAAGTCGGCGGACCTGATGTGGTCGTCGCGCTGCTCGGCGCCGGTGTTGATCGAGGCCAGGCTGATCTCGGCCGTCACCGCGGAGTCGGTCGGGTTCTCGCCGGTCACGATCTCGCCCGAGAACTCGGTAAACCTGCCCCGCACCTTGCTGACCATCATGTGCCGGACGGCGAATCCGACCTCGGAGTGGACCGGGTCGATGCTCCACTTGCCGGCGACGTAGCCGGGGATCGTGGAGGTGCTTACTTCCGTCATTCGTTGCTCCTATGGATGTTAGGCCCAACATTCATTGAACTCTCAAATAAGCTATCGCAGACACCCGAGCTTGTCAAACTCTCAACTATCTCTGGTTATACTGAATCCGTGAACCAGACGCAGACCCGATGGCTATCCGCTCAGGAGCAGCAGACCTGGCGGGCGTTCATCAATGCCTGCCGACGGCTGTTCGCAGAGATGGACGCGCATCTGCAGCACATCGCAGGCATCCCGCACGCCTATTACGAGATCCTCGTCCGCCTGTCGGAGGCGCCGGGCCGCGAGCTGCGGATGACCCAGCTGGCCGACGCCTCGACCACGAGCAAGAGCCGGCTGTCGCACGCCGTGGCCAGGCTGGAGGAGCGCGGCTGGGTCGAGCGGGCGGCCTGCCCGACGGACCGGCGCGGGCAGGTGGCTCGACTCACCGATGAGGGCTTCGCGGCCCTCGACTCGGCCGCGCAGGAGCACGTCGGGGTGGTCCGGCAGATGGTGTTCGACCAGCTCACGCCCGAGCAGGTCGAGCAGCTGCGCGTCATCAGCGCGGCCATCGACTCGGGAGTCGAGACTCTGAGCTCGTCCCCGGCCGCCGCCGCCTGCCATGCATCCCAGGAGTCGGACCCAGACCCCGCCGACGAAACCTGCCCCCTGGTCTGACCTGCCCAGCCCGCCCTGCTCCAGCCCAAGGAGTCGCCTAGTCCGAGCCGCCTCGCGCGAGGTTCTCGGCCATCAGCTCGGCGATCGCCGCAGGGCCCGGTCCGGGCTCGCCGCGCAGGCCCGCCACCGTGCCGGCCTGGTCAGCAGGGCTGCGGTTCTGGCTGAGCTTCCGCTTGGCCGCTACCGACGTGACGGTCACCTCGACCCCGACGATCGCCCGAAGCTGCCCGTCGATGTACTCCGACGGGGCGTCGGTCACTTCCCACGGCCGCGGCCGCCCGTCCTCGTACCTGCGGGTCAGCCGGGTCACCAGTTCGCGCAGCCACTCCGGGTCGCGGTGGACGGTCAGCGTCCCGGTCAGGTGCACGGTCTCGTAATTCCACGTCGGCACGGTGCGGCCGTGCCGGGCCGTGCTCTCGTACCAGGACGGCGAGATGTAGGCCTGCGGACCACGCACGATTACCAGCGCCTGCGCACCTGGCTGGGGCGTGCGCCACTGTTCGTTCGCTAGCGCCAGGTGGCCAAGCACGTGCCCGAGCTCGTCCCCGCCGGGCTCGGCGGGCTCGGCGGGCTCGGCGGCCCGGTCCCAGATCACCGGGAGCAAGGTAGCGACGGGCTTGCCGCCGTCGAAAGTGACGAGATCGGCGGCTCCGGCTGCGTCCACGAAGGCCGCGATCTGGGCGAAGTCTGAAACCGTGAAGTGGCGTGGCAGGTACACGAGTCCAGGCTAAGCGGTCGACAGGCCCGTTATCGTAGGTAGTAACGCGCTGACGGAGACGAGTAGCACGGGATCACGCGAGCACGGTTCAGCTGGACACGGTTTCAGCTGGACACAGAGAGCCGCCGGAAGCTGAGAAGGCGGCCTCGCGCCCCCGACGTGAAGACCCTCCTGAGCGCGGGGAGGAACGGCCGCCGCGCCCACCGGCGGTTCCCATGCCCCGCCGGCCGGCCCCCGTCACCGGGCCAGAGCGAGGCCGCTGCGGGCAAGCTAGCAGCGGCGAAAGTGCGGTGGCACCGCGAGTTCCCTTCTCGCCCGCACTCCCAAGGGGTCACGCAATCCCGCAAGGAGTGTGATGATCTCTCGTGTCCTAGCCGC
>Ga0209839_10000401_pt1 | contig 22278 bp, 19 predicted proteins | sample OrgsoiDNA2013050_FD_185800 | JGI IMG/M metagenome (GOLD analysis project Ga0209839, IMG submission 185800) | Permafrost soil microbial communities from the Arctic, to analyse light accelerated degradation of dissolved organic matter (DOM) -... | ecosystem: Environmental > Terrestrial > Soil >... | reverse complement strand
CGCGATGACGAGTGACATCGCGTAAAAAATCCACTGCCCGACGGGCCAGATTTGGTGTGGTCGGGGCTGTCGAGTCCCATAGCAAAAAATTTTTCCGTTCCGCGCCGACCCAAATCACTTCTATAACCGCCGCCGTCTCGTCCCACACGAGGGGCGTATCGCGATCGTCACGAACGCGGGATGAGATGCGGTGGACGCAGCAGCGTCAGGCGTGCGAAGCGAAGCGCAGGGCGGATTGCTCTCCGTGAGCGGTTAGCGGCATGCAAGACGACGGCGCTGCTTGCGGACGGTGAAGTCGTGTGGTCCTGACGCCTCGACGCTGGCGTCAAGTCTTGCGGAGGCTCGTTCGGCTCAACCGGGTCGGACAAAACCTTCAATCCGCAGGGCGACGGCGGCAAAAGAGCCCGATCGCCGGGGAGAGTACGAAGTAAACCGTTAAAACCATTGCGTGCGGGAATGCCGGGTGATTTCGGTGTGCTCGTTGTTACTCGTGTGCCTTTTACCACTACCAAATGCACACGAGACCGCGGGTGCATCGTGCGCCCGGCATTCCCCACGCCCTCTTTGGGCGAAGGTTTCTTGCAAAAGCTCGGGCGCGTCGCGCCGCGGGGCGTGAACGCGTGCTGAGATCGAGGCACGAACCTCTCAGCCAGTCGTCCCGGCGAATGCCGGGATCCATAACCACCGGATGTTGTTGTTGTGCCGTGGCGTCGGCGTCGTCTTTCAAATTTCAGCGTCACTGAGTGGGTCCCGGCGTTCGCCGGGACGACGCGGAGTGTGGGGCGCGCATACGCCCATACGCCTGACGCCCTTGATCTTCGCGATGGGCTGCCGTTACTAGGTCCAAGAAGTAATATCGCGGCGGGAACGCCGCATATCCGGGAGCAAACCGTACCATGGGACCATTGCAGGGCATCAAGGTCGTGGACATGACGACCGTGCTGATGGGCCCCTATGCGACCCAGATGCTCGGCGACTATGGCGCCGACGTCATCAAGATCGAGACAACAGACGGCGACGTGACGCGGCAGATCGGCCCGACGCGCCATCCCGGCATGGGGCCGGTGTTCCTCAATACCAACCGCAGCAAGCGCAGCATCTGCCTCGACCTCAAGAAAGCCGCAGGGCGCGACGCGGTATTGCGGCTGATCGCGTCGGCCGACGTGCTGGTCTATAACGTGCGTCCGCAGGCGATGGCGCGGCTGCAGCTCGGCTACGACGTGGTATCCAAAATCAATCCGCGCCTGATCTATGCCGGCGTGTTCGGCTTCGGCCAGGACGGGCCCTATGCGGCAAAGCCCGCCTATGACGACCTGATCCAGGGCGCCACCGCGCTGCCCGCGTTGATGGCGCAGACCAACGACGGCGTTCCGCGTTACGTCCCCAACGCGCTGGTCGATCGGATCGTCGGGCTCGCGGCGGTCGGTGCGATCTGCGCCAGCCTGGTGCATCGCGAGCGCACCGGGCGCGGTCAGCGCGTCGATATCCCGATGTTCGAGACCATGGCGGGGTTTGTCATGGGCGATCACATGGGCGGCCTGACCTACGAGCCGCCGCTGGACAAAGGTGGCTATGCGCGGCATCTGGCGCGTGACCGCAGGCCCTATAAGACGCTGGACGGTTATATCTGCGTGATCGTCTACAACGACAAGCAATGGGAAAACTTCTTCAAGGCCACCGGCCGCGACGATCTGCGCAGCGATCCCAAATTCGCGACCTTCGCGGGGCGCGCCGTCAATATCGATACGGTCTATGGGGAATTGGCCCGCATCCTCGAAACGCGAACCACCGCCGAATGGACCAGCCTGCTCGAAAACGCCGACGTGCCTGTGATGCCGATGCACGATCTCGAGAGCATGCTGCAGGATCCGCATCTGGTGGCGACGGATTTCTTCCCCGTCGTCGATCATCCGACCGAGGGGCCGATCCGAAACATGAAGGTGGCCGCCACCTGGTCGGAGACATTTGCCGACCCGACGCGGCTGGCGCCACGGCTTAACCAGCACGGTGCCGAGATCTTGCGCGAAGCCGGCTTCTCCACCGACGAGATTGCAGCGCTCGAGCGCGACGGCGTCACCCGCGCGCCGCACAACCCGCAGGACTGATCCGATGGATTTTGCACTCACCGCCAACCAGGAATCGATCCGCGACGCCGTGGCCAGGATCTGTGCGCGCTTCGACGATGCCTATTGGCTGAAGAAGGACAAGGAGGGCGGTTTCCCGGCCGACTTCCACAAGGCGCTGGCGGACGCCGGCTGGCTCGGCATCTGCATACCCGAGGAGTATGGCGGCTCGGGCCTCGGCATCACCGATGCCGCGATCATGATGCGGACGATTTCCGAATCCGGCGCCGGCATGTCCGGGGCGTCAGCCGTGCACATGAATGTTTTCGGGCTCAACCCGGTGGTGGTGTTCGGCACCGACGAGCAGCGCAGCAGGATGTTGCCGCCGATCGTCGCCGGCACCGAAAAATCCTGCTTTGCCGTCACCGAACCGAACACGGGGTTGAATACCACGCAGTTGAAGACCCGCGCGGAGCGGAAGGGCGACAACTACATCGTCAACGGCCAGAAGGTCTGGATCTCCACCGCTCAGGTCGCCAACAAGATATTGCTGCTGGCGCGGACCACGCCGCTGGAAGAGGTGAAGAACCCGACCCGCGGCCTCAGCCTGTTCTATACCGATTTCGATCGAACGCGCGTCGCCGTGCACGAGATCGAGAAGATGGGCCGCAAGGCCGTCGACTCCAATGAACTGTTCTTCGAGAATTTTGAAATCCCGGTGGAAGACCGTCTTGGCGAGGAGGGCCGCGGCTTCGAATACATCCTGCACGGCATGAACCCGGAGCGCATCCTGATCGCCGCCGAAGCGGTCGGGCTCGGCAAGGTGGCGCTGTCGCGTGCCGCGGATTATGCGAAAGGCCGCATCGTGTTCAATCGTCCGATCGGCAAGAACCAGGCGATCCAGCATCCGCTGGCGAAGAACTGGATGGAACTCGAAGCCGCCTGGCTGATGACGCTGTCGGCGGGCTGGCAGTATGATCAGGGCCTGCCATGTGGGCCTGCGGCCAACGCCGCGAAATATCTCGCGGCCGAAGCCGGTTTTCAGGCCTGCGAGCAGGCCGTCATGACGCATGGCGGCTTCGGCTACGCCAGGGAGTACCACGTCGAGCGCTATTTGCGCGAATCCCTGATCCCCCGCATCGCCCCGATCAGCCCCCAGCTCATTCTCAGCTTCATTGCCGAGAAAGTGCTGGGCCTGCCGAAGTCGTATTAGGGATGGGTGTTTGAGGACATGATGGGCGGAAATATTGAGCCGTCATTCCGGGGCGGCGCGCAGCGGCGAACCCGGAATCTCGAGATACCGGGTCTGGTCCGGAGCCTGTCATCGGGCGGCGCAAAGCGCCGACCCGTTGGGACCATCCCGGAATGACGAAATCAAACGAAGTCGTATTGTCATGAGCTTCATCACCGGCGTTGGTCTCACGGCATTCGGCAGGCATGAAGGCTCGTCCTCGCTCGACCTGATGAGCAAGGCCGCCGAGCTTGCGATATCGGATGCCGGCCTGAAACGCTCCGAGATCGACGGCATTCTCTGTGGCTATTCCACCGTCGCGCCGCACATCATGCTGGCGACCGTATTTGCCGAGCATTTTGGGATTCGCCTGGCCTATGCGCATGCCTTGCAGGTCGGCGGCGCCACGGGCCTCGCGATGACCATGCTCGCGCACCATCTGGTGGAAGCCGGCGTTGTCCGGCATGTGCTGGTGGTCGGCGGCGAGAACCGGCTGACCGGACAGAGCCGCGACGCCTCGATCCTGGCGCTGGCGCAGGTCGGCCACCCCGATTACGAGGTGCCGCTGGGGCCGACGATTCCGGCCTATTACGGCCTCGTCGCGTCGCGCTACATGCACGAATACGGCGTGACGGAGCAGGACCTCGCCGAGTTCGCGGTGCTGATGCGCGCCCACGCGCGGACCCATCCCGGCGCGCAATTCCACGACCCCATCACCGTCGCCGACGTGATGGCGTCAAAACCGGTGGCGCTGCCGCTAAAACTACTGGATTGCTGCCCGGTATCCGACGGAGGTGCTGCGTTCGTGATCAGCCGCGAATGCACCGGCGAGACCGGCGTGCGTATCGCCGGTTGCGCGCAGGCCCATACCCACCAGCATGTTACGGCGGCACCAGCTTTAAGCGAACTCGGCGCCGAGATTGCGATCGCGCGGGCGAAAGCCGCATCGGGTCTGGCAATATCCGACGTATGCTACGCAGGCGTCTATGACAGCTTTACCATCACGCTGGCGATGCTGCTGGAAGACCTTGGCCTTGCGGCGCGCGGCGAGGCGGCGGCGCGGGTGCGGTCGGGGTATTTTGGCCGCGATGGCGCGATGCCGCTCAACACCCATGGCGGGCTTCTGAGTTACGGGCATTGCGGCGTCGGCGGCGCGATGGCGCATCTGGTCGAAACCCATCTGCAGATGACGGGACGCGCCGGCAATCGCCAGGTGCGCGACGCCTCGATCGCGCTGCTGCATGGCGACGGCGGCGTGCTTTCCTCCCATGTCAGCATGTTCCTGGAGCGGACACGATGAGCGGCAGCAAGCACGCGCTCGCGGACTGGACCACGGGCGCGGAAGCGATCGTCTATCAATGCTGCAGGACTTGCGGGAGCCTGCAATATTTCCACCGTAGCTTCTGCGTTGCTTGCGGCGCGCCGGATCCTGAAGAGAAGCACGCCAGCGGCGAGGGCACCGTTTACGCCACCTCGCTGGTCGTCCGCGCCGCCACGCCGGAGACCCGCGCGCACGTTCCCTATATTATCGTTCTGGTCGATGCCGCCGAGGGCTTTCGCATGATGGCCCATGGCGACAACGATCTTTCCATCGGCGACAAGGTCACCGCGCGGTTTGCGCCGTTTGCCGGCCGCCTCGTTCCCTATTTCGAAAAGGTCAAATCATGAGCCGTCTTGAGGCCGCACTCGATCCGAAATCCGTCGCCATCATCGGCGCATCGGAAAACCCCAACAAGGTCGGCGGCCGTCCCGTGCATTACCTCGACAAGTTCGGCTTCAAGGGCAGGATTTTCCCGATCAATCCGTCGCGCGCCGAGGTGCAGGGTTTTACCTGTTACAAGAGTCTCGCCGATCTGCCGGAAGCCCCTGAAATGGTGATCGTCGCGGTCGCCGGCGACAACGCCATCGGGGCGGTGGAGGATTGCGCCGCGCATGGCGTCAAGGTCGCGGTGGTGATGGCGTCCGGTTTCGGCGAGGTCGATGCCGTCGCGGGCAAGGCCAAAGAGCGGCGCATGGTGGAGGCCGCGCGGAAAACCGGCATGCGCATCGTCGGCCCGAATTCGCAAGGCCTCGCCAATTTCGGCACCGGCGCCATCGCGAGCTTCTCCACCATGTTCATGGATATGGAGCGATCGGAGGGGCACGTCGCGATGCTCAGCCAGAGCGGCGCGCTGTCGACCGTGCCGGTCGGCTTCTTGCGCCAGCGCGGCATCGGCGTCCGTCATACCCACGCCACCGGCAATGACGCGGACATTTCCGTCGGCGAACTCGCGGTCGCCGTCGCCGAGGACCCCGAAGTGAAGCTGCTGCTGCTCTATCTCGAGAGCATCCCCGAGAAGAAATATCTCGAAGAACTGGCCGCCGTCGCGCTCGATCGCGATCTGCCGATTATCGCTTTGAAGTCGGGCCGCTCCGAGGCCGGCCGCCAGGCGGCGCAATCGCACACCGGCGCGCTTGCCAACGAGGACCGCGTGGTCGACGCGTTCTTCGAACATCACGGCATCTGGCGGGCGCCGGACATGCGCGGGCTGGTCGAGGCGACCGAGCTTTATTTGAAGGGCTGGAAGCCGAAAGGAAGGCGGCTGGTCGCGATCAGCAATTCCGGTGCGGTCTGCGTCTTGACGGCTGATGCCGCAACCGCCGTCGGCATGCCGATGGCGAAGCTTGCCGCCGAGACCGACAAGAAGCTGAAAGGCATCTTGCCGAGTTTTGCGACGACGACCAACCCGATCGACCTGACCGCGGCGTTGTTGTCCAACGGCCGGCTGTTCGGCGATATCCTGCCGGTCATCGCGGAAGATCCCGCGGCCGATGCGTTCCTGATCGGCATTCCCGTCGCCGGTCCCGGCTATGACGTCGAGGCATTTGCACGCGATTCCGCGGCCTTCGGCCGGCAGACCGGAAAGCCGCTGGTGATTGCTGCGACGCAGCGCAGCGTCGCCGATCAATTTGCTTCCGAAGGTCTGACGGTATTCCCGACCGAGACCGAGGCGGTAACGGCGCTGCATCAGTTTCTGGCGCATCGCGAACTGATGGCGCGCACGCTCGCGCGCAAAGTGCGGCGTGTCGCGGCCGGCCCGCCGTTTGGATCCGCCGAGACGACGATGCTGAACGAGGCCGACAGCCTTGCGCTATTGGCCGCGCGCGGCATTCCGGTGGTGCCGCACCGGCTGTGCCGGTCGCGCGCCGAAGCGGTGGCGGCGTTCGAACGGATCGGCGGCCCGGTGGTGGTCAAGGGATGTTCGGCCGATATCGCGCACAAGTCCGAACTCGGACTGGTGAAACTCGGCGTCGGAACCCGTGAGGAGGCCGGCGAAGTCTGGGCGCAGATGGAGGGCATCATTCGCAAGCATGGCGCGCGATTCGACGGCGTCATTATCGCGGCGATGGCCGGAGGCCGGCGTGAAATCATGATCGGCGCGCACCGCGATCCCGTGTTCGGTCCGGTGGTGGCGGTCGGCGACGGCGGCAAATATGTCGAGATCTTTCGCGATAGCGCGCTGCTGCTGCCGCCATTTTCGAAAGACGATGTGCTGGGTGCGCTGGAGAGCTTGCGAATCGCGCCGCTATTTGCGGGCGTCCGCGGCGAGCCGCCGATGGACGTTGACAAGCTGTGCGATGCGGCGGTCCGAATCGGCGAGTTGATGCTCGATCCCGCGGCGGGGGTGATGAGCCTCGATCTCAATCCGGTGCTGCTCGACAGCGCCGGCAAGGGCTGTGTCGTGGTGGATGCGGTGATATTTCGGGAGTAGCGGGAGTTTCGTCACCGGCGGAGCGTCGTCCGGCGAGTTGTGGGGTGAGGTGTGACTAAAAACTAACTACACCTCACCCCGTCTCGCATCACGCTTGGCGTGACGCTCATCCCCCCTGCGGAGGAAACCGAAGAGCAACTTGTTGTATTTGCAAGCGGCTCAAGATGCTCAAACCTTCACCCTGTATGCTCAAACCCTCACCGTGTGTAGAAGATGAAGCTGGCGATAACGAGCATTGCAGTCACCGCCAGCATTTGCGCAAACGCCTCCGAGGCCAACCTTTTGGGGGCTTGCTTCATGCCATTCTCCCTAGACCTGGGCGCGAGTCATCGCTGCCCGGGGACGGGCTTGACGGCTCAAACATTTTTACTCGGAACACCCCTCGACGACCTTCGCTTGATGACTCCCCAGTCAGCGAACATCGACAGTGCTAAAATCGATTAGCAATACGGCGGGAATTTGGCCCGCGCGTAGCGGACTTGTGCACGTGGGGTGACGTTTTTGGAGCGATTTTGACTCTCAAATTTGACGTGCCGGCTCAAGACCACCGCGCATATGCTCTATATCCCCGTGCGCCAGCCGTTGATCCGGCGTTGGGCGCAAGGCATGATCGACCGCTCGGCGTGGTACTTTTTGGCATGCAAGCCCAATCAATTAGCGAAAAACCCCAAGAAAAACCTTAAGCAAAACCCTAAGGTGAAACCATGGCCCGCATCGACTATTCCGACCCCGCCCAGGCCAGCGATCGCACCCGCGAAATCCTGGGCAAGAACCGCAACGCCAACATCTTCCGGATGATGGCGCATTCGCCGAGCTACTTTGAGCAATATTGCCGGCTCGGCGGCGCGATTCGCCACAAGGGCGAGCTCGATCCGGTGGTGCGCGAACTCGCCATCACCCGCACCGGAATTCTATGCGAGGCGCCTTACGAGATCGTCGCGCACAAGCGTATCGGCAGGAATGTCGGGGTTACCGACGAGCAGAATGCCGCACTGGAGGACTGGAAATCGGCGACCTGCTTTAGCGATGTGCAGCGCGCGGCGCTGGCCTTTACCGATGAAATCGTCGGTCTGCGCCGTCCGACCGACGCAACGTTCGACGCCATCGCGGCGAAACTGACGCCGGCGGCGCTGGTCGAACTGCAACTCTCGGTCGGTTTCTACATTATGACGTCGAAATTCCTGGAAACGTTTGAGATCGACATGCAGCCGGTGACGGAGGTGGTTTGAAAGGCTGATCCGTTTTCTTTTCAGCTTCAATCAGCAGTATGGGGCGGGCGTTCATGAACAATGGGTGGGAGCATTCCGCGCAAGCCTGGATCGACTCCATGGGCGAGCGGGGAGACTGGGGGCGAGAGCACGTGCTCGATCCTGTCATGCAGAGCCGCGTCGCGGCAGGCCGGTTTGCATGCGCGTTGGACGTTGGTTGCGGCGAAGGCCGTTTTTGCAGAATGCTCAAGGCAGCGGGCGTGGCTGCGACCGGGATTGACCCCACGCATCGGCTTGTCGAGGCGGCAAGGCGGTGGGATCCGTCCGGCGACTATCGGCTCGGCTGCGCCGAGCGGCTGGAATTCGAGTCGGCGAGTTTCGATCTGGTGGTCAGCTATCTCACCCTTGTCGACATGGCCGATTTCAGAATGGCGATCAGCGAGATGGCCAGGGTGCTGAAGCCGGGCGGCTCGCTGCTGATCGCAAACCTCACCGGCTTTACTTCGGCTTGCGCCGCACAGGGATGGGTGAGGGATGAAGCGGGGCGCCGCCTTCACTTTCCGGTCGATCAGTACCTCGATGAGTTCTCATTCTGGTTCGAATGGGCGGGAATACGCATCGAAAATTGGCACCGACCGCTCGCAGCCTACATGGCGGCCCTTCTCGAAAGCGGTCTGCATCTGACGTTTTTCTCGGAGCCCGAACCGGTGTCCGGCGAGGTGTCTCGCCGGGAAGATTATCGCCGGGCACCCTGGTTTGTCGTGATGGAATGGCGACAACCGTCCACTCGCTAGTTCGAGGTCAGCAAATCCACCTTGGTGTTGGCCACGATCAGGCGGTCGGCGAGCAGCTGCGCGAGATTGCGCATGATGCGTTCGCCGATCCGCGAGTGAGCTTGGCGAAAGCGCTCAAACTCGCGCAGCGGCACTTCGAGGGCGGTAGCGGATACGTCCGCCAGGACATCCGCCGAACGATGCGTTTCCAATAGCGCCATTTCTCCGAACGCCATTCCCGCGGTCAGTGTCGCAAGCCGGATACCATCGGGCAGCGTGACGTGGACCACCCCGGTCTTAAGGAAAAACAGCGACGTTGCCGGCTCGCCGGCGGCGACGATCTTTTCCCCCGGCCGGTAGCTCCGGATCGTGCCCAGCGCGGCCAGGCCTGCAAGTTCCTCCGGCGTCAGTCCGGCGAGCAGCGGTTGTTCGGACAATTCGGTGACCTCATGGAAATCGATCGCGCCGCCATGACGATAGACGACCTGGTCTTCCGCCCATTCGATCGCGGCGTCGAGCAGGTAGAAGTCGCGCAGGTTCGAGATGCCGCCGGTCCATTCCTTGAGCATTTTCCAGTCCGCGGAGGAACGTTTGATGCCGGACAGAATCACGATCACATGGAGGTGCGCCAGTTCGCGGAATTCCTCGGCGAGCAGCCGGGCGCCGGCGCGCGTCATCGCCGCAACCCGGCGCAGGTCGAAAATGACGAATTGCGGGCGCCGCTTGGCCGCGAGCTGGCGCGAAACGTAATCGATGCTGGAAAATGTCAGGGTGCCGACCAGCTCGATGATGCGGACATCCCGGTGATGGGCGGCGAGAATCTTCTGCTCATGCGGGCGGCGGCTGCGCCGCGACGGGCTTTTTCCGATGTTGTAGTCGGCGATGATGCTGTTGCGCGCGTCGTCGCTGCGGTTGAGCATGTGCAGATCGTAGTGTCGCGACAGTGCCTCGCAGACCTTGATGCCGCGCACACTGTTGCCGTGGCGGTCGAGCCGGGGCGAGTAGCTGCCCAGCCCGAGCCGCGCCGGCAGCGCCGCCAGGATGCCGCCGCCGACGCCGCTCTTGGCCGGGATGCCGACGCGATAGATCCATTCGCCGGCGTAGTCATACATGCCGGAAGAGGTCATCACCGAAAGCGTCCGCGAGATGGCGTAGGGGGTCATGACCTGCTCGCCGGTCACGGGATTGATGCCGCGATTGGAGAGCGTCGCGGCCATGACCGCGATATCCCGCGCGGTCACCAGAACCGAGCATTGCCGGAAATAGACTTCAAGCACCGCGTTAACGTTATCCTTGATGACCGTGGAGTTGCGCAGGAGATAGCCGATCGCGCGGTTGCGGTCGCCGGTCGCACTTTCGGACGCAAACACGGCTTCGTCGATGCCGAGTTCACGCCCGGCAAACCGGCCGAGCGCCTGACGGATATATTCGAATGCGCTGTCGCCCTTGGCCTCATGGATCAGGCCGGAGCAGGCGATGGCGCCGGCGTTGACCATCGGATTGAAGGGATGGTTGTCGGCATTGAGGCGGATCGAATTGAAGGGGTCGCCGGACGGTTCGACGCCGATCGCGCTTTCCACCCGTGCCGCGCCCAACGTATCCAGCGCCAGCGCGAACACGAAGGGCTTTGACATCGACTGGATCGTGAAGGGGATCCTGGTATCGCCGACCTCGTAGACATGCCCGTCGAGGGTGGCGAGGCTGATGCCGAAATGCTCGGGGTCGGCCTTGCCGAGTTCGGGGATATAGTCGGCAACGGCGCCGCCGGTCTCGTTAGAAAAATCGGCATGACAGGCGGCGAGGAACCGCAGCAAAGGCGGTGGCGCGGCGGCCCAGGCCCGGGCGGCGGATGCGGAGGGTGCTGGCTTCATCGCCTGCCGTTGTGCCGCGCAATCATGGCGCGCGCAACAGGCCCGCGTCGCCGTCGCTCAGGTCTCGAGGATGGCGAGGACCTGTCCTTCGGCCACCACATCGTCGAGACTGACAAGAATGGTCTTGAGCTTCCCGGCTGCCGGGGCGGCGACCGGGATCTCCATCTTCATGGCTTCGACGAATGCGATGTCGTCGCCATCGCCGACGCTTCCCCCGACCTCAACCGGAAGTGCGCAGACGCGGCCCGCCACCTCGGTCACGATCTTGACGTCTGGCATGGCGTTCTCTCCGGGGCAGCCGCCGCGCGCAATCGCGATTGGAATACGCACACCTGAAGGCGGGCGCCCTCGGCTTGTGGCCGCAGATTGCCTGAGGTAGCTTGTCCTGCAAGTGGAATTTTATTCCGCATAACGGAATTTGGGCGGGGCACCACAATGGGACGACGCTCGGAACGGCTCAGCAAGCAGGGAATGCTCGCCAGCGATCTTGCCGGCGACGGCGACGTTATTCAGGTGGTGTCACGCGCGTTCGACGTGTTGCGCTGTTTCGAGGGCCACGAAGCGCGGCTCGGCAATCTGGAAATTTCCAATCGCTGCGGGCTGCCGCGCTCGACGGTGTCGCGTCTGACCCACACGCTGACCCGGATGGGCCAGCTCGTCTATCTGCCGCGCGACCAGAAATACCGCATCGGTCCGAGTGCGGTGGCGATGAGCACCTCGATGATGCGCGGGCTGCAACTGCGCAACCTGATCCGGCTGCGGCTGCAGGACGTCGCCGAGCAACTGCCGGGAACCGTCGGGTTCGTCATTCCGGATCGCTTTCATCTGGTCTATCTCGAGTTCGCCCGGGCCGCCAACGCGCTCGGTCTGCATGAAAGCACCGGCAGTCGCATCGCGATGGCGAGCACGGCCGCGGGCCACGCCTACACCGCCGCGCTCGACGTCGACGTGGGCGACGCCCTGCTGGCGGAAATGGAACGTGAAATTCCGGCAGGCGCCAAATTGCTGCGGCCCCGAATCGAGGCTAATCGCCGCTTCCTGCGCGAACACGGCTATGTCGTTGCCTGCGGCCTGTGGAGCCCGCATATCAACGGTCTCGCGGTGCCGCTATGGTCGCCGCAATATCAGACCTTCGTGGTCGTCACGATCGGTCTTCTGTCGGCGATGTATGACGAAAAGCGGCTGCACAAGGAGGTGGCCCCTCGGATGCTGGAACTGGGCGTGGCGGTCGGCACCACGCTCGAGGGCACCGAAGGAGATATCTTCAGCAACCGGCTGGAGAGGAAACAGCTTCCGGTAGCGGCCCCAAATAATAAAATCATCAAGACGGAGGACACGAATGAACTGGAAGCCGGAACTCGACGACCTCGCCCGGCGCGAAGCGTTCGCGCGCGAGATGGGAGGCGTTGAGAAGGTCAAGCGGCAGCGCGACCAGGGCCGGCTCACCGTTCGGGAGCGCATCGACAAACTGGTCGATCAGAAGACATTCCACGAAGTTGGGGCGATCTCCGGAACCGCCGAATACGACAACAACGGCGAACTCACCAGTCTGACGCCGGCGAACTGCGTGTTCGGCCGCGGCAAGATCGATGGCCGGACCGTGGTCGTGGTCGGTGACGATTTCACCGTGCGCGGCGGCTCCGCGGACGCCTCGATCTCAACCAAGCCGCTGATGGCGGAGGAGATGGCGCACGATTTTCGTCTGCCGATCATTCGCATCATCGAAGGCTCCGGGGGTGGCGGCTCGGTGAAAACCATCGAAACCAAAGGGGCGGCCAATCTGCCCGGCGGCATCGGCGGCACCCGCTCATACTGGTACACGACGGCGAACATGGCCCGGGTGCCCGTGGTGGGCCTGGGCCTCGGTTCCGTGGCGGGACTGGGGGCGGCGAGACTGGCGGCCAGCCATTATTCGGTCATGACCAAAGACTCCGCGATGTTCGTCGCCGGTCCGCCGGTGGTGAAGCGCCTCGGCCAGGACCTCACCAAACAGGAACTCGGCGGCGCCGATATCCAGACCCGTGCCGGTGGTGTCGATCATGCTGTCGATACCGAGGAGGAAGCTTTTGAATGCGCCAGGCGCTTCCTGTCCTATCTGCCGTCGTCGGTCTTTGAGCTGCCGCCGACGCTGCCCTGCAACGACGACCCGGAGCGCGCGGAGGAGCAGCTGATCAAGGCGGTGCCGCGCAACCGGCGCCAGGTCTACAAGATGCGTCCGATCATCGAGGCCGTCGTCGACAAGGGTTCGTTCTTCGAGATGGCGGCGAATTTCGGCCGGTCGGTGATCGCCGGCTTCGCGCGGCTGGAGGGCCGCGCCGTGCTGCTGCTCGCCAGCGATTCCTTTCATTACGGCGGGTCGTGGACGGCTGACGCCTGCCAGAAGGTGGTGCGGTTCGCCGATCTCGCCGAAACCTTCCATCTGCCGGTGGTCTATCTGATGGATTGTCCAGGCTTCATGATCGGGCTCGATGCCGAGAAGGCGGCGACCATCCGCCACGGCGTGCGCGCCATGGCCGCGGTCAACCAGACCACCGTGCCCTGGTGCACCATCATCGTGCGCAACGCCTTCGGCGTGGCCGGCGTGGTGCATCAGCCAGCGGACCGGTTCTCGATGCGCTATGCGTGGCCGTCGGCCTATTGGGGGTCGCTTCCGCTGGAAGGCGGCATCGAGGCGGCCTATCGCGCCGACATCGACGCCGCGGAGGATCCGAAAGCCAAGCTAAGGGAGATCGAGGACCGTCTCAACAAGCTGCGCTCGCCGTTTCGCTCGGCCGAACGCTTCTGGGTCGAGGAGGTCATCGATCCGCGCAAGACTCGTTCTCTGTTGTGCGAATTCGCCCGGCTCGCCGAGCCGATCCGCACGCCGGGGCTTGCGACCAGCATGACCATCAGGCCGTGACAAGAGGCGAATAGTGAGTGGCGAATAGCGAATAGTGCAGCAAGTTTCCCTATTCGCCACTCGCCACTCACTATTCGCCACGCCTCACGCCACCGCCGGCTTCGGAGCCCGCGAGATCGCAAGCACGATCAGCGCGGCGACGATGCACAGCGCGCCGGCGGCGAAGAAGGCCGGCAGATATGTCGCGAGCACGGTGCGCGACAGGCCGGCACCGAATGCCGCCGTGGCTGCGCCCATTTGGTGACCCGCAAAAATCCAGCCGAACACCAGGTTGGCGCGCTCCGGCCCAAAGCGTTGCGCGGTGAGCCGCACGGTCGGCGGCACCGTCGCGATCCAGTCGAGGCCATAAAACATCGCAAACAGCGACAGGCCGTAGAACGAGAAATCGGTGAAGGGCAGGAACAGCAGCGACAGGCCGCGCAGGCCGTAATACCAGAACAGCAGATAGCGGTTGTCGTAGCGATCCGACAGCCAGCCCGACAGGATGGTGCCGAAGAAATCGAAGATGCCCATGGCGGCGAGCAGGCTCGCGGCCTGAACCTGCGGGATGCCGTAATCGAGGCACATCGGAATCAGGTGCACCTGGACCAGGCCGTTGGTGCTGGCGCCGCAGATGAAGAAGGTGGCGAACAGAATCCAGAACACCCGCGTCTTCGCGGCATCGCGCAGCGCGCCGAGCGCCGCCGCCATGATCGGCGCGGTATTGGGAGCGGGCGTCGGCAACGGCTCCGTGCTCTCATCGCCGAATGGCCGCAAGCCCAGATCGCTCGGACGATCGCGCATCACCAGCAGCACCGCCGACGCCGCGACGGCGAGCATCAGGCACATCAGGGCCAGCGCCACGCGCCAGCCCATTTGTTCGGTGAGCCTCGCCAGCAGCGGCAGGAACACCAATTGCCCGGTGGCCACGCTGGCGGTGAGAATCCCGACCACCAGCCCGCGCCGGGCGGAAAACCAGCGCGCGGCGACCGTGGCGCCCAGCACCAGCGCCGTCATGCCGGTGCCAATGCCGACCACGACGCCCCACAACAGCATCAACTGCCAAAGCTTTGTCATCGCCAGCGACGTCACCAGCGCCGAGGCCACGATCAGCAAGGCTGACAGCACCACGTTGCGCAGGCCGTAGCGGTTCAGCAAGGCGGCCGCGAACGGCGCCATCAGCCCGAACAGGATGAAGCGGATCGACAGCGCCGAGGAAATCTCCGCGGTGGTCCAGCCGAATTCATGTTGCAGCGGGGCGATGAAAACGCCGGGCGCGCCGACGGTACCGGCGGTGATCAGCGCGGTGAGAAACGTCACGCCGACCATCACCCAGCCGTAATGGATGTTGCGGCGGGCGAGGGCGGTCGACAGCCAATTCGAGATCATGAAATTTCAAATTTCCTGCGTGTTGGGCGCCAGCGAACAATTCGCTGCGGTGGCAATGGCGATGCCTTTGCCTCTGAAGCCTAGGTCGGGCGAGGTTCTGTCCCCTATCCAATTTGCGACAGAGGTATCCCGAACGAGAAGTTTTTTCGCCGCCGGCGCGGCCGATGCACCGTGCGGTGACGTAGCGTTAGTGAACGATGCGCTCGATGGCAATGGCGGTGGCTTCGCCGCCGCCGATGCAAAGTGCCGCAACGCCACGTTTCAGGTTTTGCGCTTCCAGCGCATGCAGCAGCGTCACGATCAACCGAGCGCCGGTGGCGCCGATGGGGTGGCCGAGCGCGCAGGCGCCGCCATTGATGTTCAGTTTCTCGCGGGGAATTCCGAGGTCGCGCTGCGCGGCCATCGCCACTACGGCAAACGCTTCGTTGATCTCGAACAGGTCGACATCGCCGACGCTCCAGCCGACCTTGTCGAGCAGCTTGCGGATCGCGGGAATCGGCGCGGTGGTAAACCACTGCGGCTCCTGGCTGTGGGTGGCGTGGCCCCTGATCTCGGCCAGGGTGGGGAGACCGTCGCGGTCGGCGAGCGAGCGTTTGGTCAGGATCAGCGCCGCGGCGCCATCGGCATTTGCGGAGGAAGCCGCGGGCGTAATCGTGCCATTGGCGCGGAAGGCCGGCTTCAATCCGGGAATTTTGGCGGGATCGACCTTTAGCGGAATCTCGTCATTGCCGATCGTGCGGGGGCCTGCCTTCTCTGCGACGGTCAGCGGTATGATCTCGGCCTTGAACGCGCCGCCTTCGACCGCCTTGCGCGCGCGGCTCAGCGTCTCCATCGCGTACGTGTCCTGATCGACGCGGCTGAACTGGTAGGCTTCGGCGGTGGCTTCGCCGAAATCGCCCATCGAACGGCCGACCTCGTAGGCGTCTTCGAGGCCGTCCATCATCATGTGGTCAATGATGCGGTCATGGCCGGCGCGATAGCCGGCGCGCGCCTTTGCCAGCAGATACGGCGCATTGGTCATGCTCTCCATGCCGCCGGACAGCACGATTTCGGCGGAGCCGGCGTTGATGATATCATGCGCCAGCATGGTGGCCTTCATGCCGGAACCACAGACCTTGTTGATGGTGGTCGCACCCGTCGCATCCGGCAGTTTGGCGCCGCGCGCGGCCTGCCGCGCCGGGGCCTGGCCCTGTCCGGCCGGCAGCACGCAGCCCATGAACACCTCGTCGATCCGCTCGGGCGACAATCTGGCCCGTTCGACCGCCGCGCCGATCACCTGGGAACCGAGTTGGTGCGCGCTGAAGGAGGAAAGATCGCCCATGAACCGGCCAAGCGGGGTACGGGCGGCGGAGACGATGACGACCGGATCGGAAACTGTGGCCATGGGCGGTTCCTCAATTTTCGCGCTCGGGAAAGCGACGTATTTGAATGATGATGATCATATGATGCGCTGCAAAAATTACAACGGCAACGAACGGATAATTTATCGTGAAGGGACGGACCGGGCCGAATTCCCACAAACGTCCCGGCGCACTGGACGCCCCGCCGGAGCCTGTCATCGGGCGGCGCTTTGCGCCGATCCGTTGGCGCGGCATGACGGTTCGCTTGCCTGCTACCGCTTCCGGTCGATAAACCCCTGCATCAGCCGCTGCGGCTCGCCGGTCAGGAAGGCTTGCCCGAATATGCCGATGCTGAGGTCGACGGATTCCTTCAGCGGCAGGTCTTCCCATTGGCGGAGCAGGGCTTTTTGCGCGCGCAAGGCTTCCGGAGCGCATTCCAGCAGGGTCGCCACCGTCTTCTCGACCGCGCCATCGAGGCCGCCAGCCGGCGCGACCACATCGACCAGCCCCCAGGCAAGCGCCGTGGGAGCATCGATATTCTCCGCGGTCATGATCAGCCAGCGGGCGCGGCCCCAGCCGATCAGCCGCGGCAGCAGCGCCGCATGGATCACGCTGGGAATGCCGACCCTGACCTCGGGCATGCCGAATTTGGCGTCGTGCGCGGCGATCCGGAAGTCGCAGGCGGCGGCGAATTCGAGGCCGCCGCCGAGACACCAGCCGGGCATCCGCGCGATCACCGGCGCCGGAAATGCCCGCACCGCTTCACAGAGGTCGCGCAGGCCGGTGATGAATTTTTCCGCGGAGGCCTGATCGAGTTTTGCCATCTCCTTGATATCGGCGCCGCCGATCATGCTCTTCTCGCTCTGGCCCGCGATCACCAGCACCCGAATCGGCGGTTCGGTCGCGAGCAGCTCCAGCCCCTTGCGGACGCCGTTGATGACGGCCGATCCGAGGATGTTGAGCGAGCCGGCGTTGCAGATCGTCAGGCGGACCACGCCGCGCGGGTCGCGGCCGACGCCGCAATAGGGATTGAGCATGTCCATGGGTGGTCTCGCAATTTGATGGCGCATCAGTTCCCGGGTAAATCGGGGACCTTGTCAAGACCATTAGGTTTTGCCGCCTCGCAGGGACTTGATGTAAAGATCGTAATGTTGCGGGCGAAATGAAATAAAGTGCAGCTTTTTCGGCAACAGATGCTATTAACAGATGCCATTATATGACCTTAAACATCTTATGGGATTGCGATGCGGTATTCCAAGGAACATAAGCTCGAGACCCACGCGCGGATCGTGAAGAAGGCTTCGGTGCGGCTTCGCGAGAAGGGCGCGCATGGCATTGGCGTCGCCGACCTGATGAAGGAAGCGGGCCTCACCCACGGCGGATTTTACGCCCACTTCGATTCCCGGGAAGCGCTGGTGATCGAGGCTTTCGCTTATGCGATGGATCGGGGGACGGAGCGCTGGCGCAAGCTCGCCGAAGCGACGCCGCCGGAGAAGCGACTGGCGACGATCGTGGGTTCCTATCTGACGCCGCTGCATCGCGACGATCCCGGCAATGGTTGTGCGATCCCGACGCTGGGGGCGGAAATCGCCCGCGAGAGCCCGAAGACCCGAAGGGCATTTGCGGCCAAGCTGGAACGGATGATCGACATGCTCGCCGAGCAAATCCCGGAAGTTCCGCGCAAGGCCGCGCGAAAACAGGCGATGGCGGCGATTGCGACCATGATGGGGACGCTGGTGCTGGCCCGCGTCGCCGGCAATGGCGACTTTTCCGACGAAATTCTAGGCACCGGGCGCGACGCCGTCCTCGATCGCGCCAACCTGCCGAAACGGGTGGCGAAGAAATCCAGCCCCAAAAGAACCGCACCGTCAGCGCGGCGCTGAATAGTTTTCGCGGCAAATTGCATCCGACATTGGTCGTAAGGGGCGGCAAAACGCGAATTATGCCCGCATTTTCGCAAATGCGCTGCGCGTAGAAACCCTTCCCAAACGCTGCAAAGGCTGCAAGATGCCGCCAAAACCGGGACTTGCAAAGGTATTGCAAAGGTATTGGAGGAGCGCATGCGCACAATCGGGCATTTTATCGGCGGCCGCGAGGTCAAGGGCACCTCGGGCCGGTTCGCGGACGTGTTTGAGCCGATGACCGGCGACGTCCAGGCGAAGGTGGCGCTGGCCTCCAGGGCCGAGCTGCGCGCTGCGGTCGAAAACGCCAAGGCGGCGCAAGTGGAGTGGGGCGCGACCAATCCGCAGCGCCGCGCCCGCGTGCTGATGAAGTTCCTCGAACTGGCGCAGCGCGATTACGACAAGCTTGCCGATCTCTTGGCGCGCGAGCACGGCAAGACCGTTCCCGACGCCAAGGGCGATATCCAGCGCGGCCTCGAGGTGGTCGAATTCGCCTGCGGCATTCCGCATCTGATGAAGGGCGAATACACCGAAGGCGCCGGCCCCGGCATCGACATCTATTCGATGCGGCAACCCCTGGGCGTCGTCGCTGGAATCACCCCGTTCAATTTCCCGGCGATGATCCCGATGTGGAAATTCGCGCCCGCGATCGCCTGCGGCAACGCGTTCGTCTTGAAGCCGTCGGAGCGCGATCCCGGAGTGCCGATGGCGCTCGCGGCGCTGATGATCGAGTCCGGCCTGCCACCGGGCATTCTCAACGTCGTCAACGGCGACAAGGAAGCCGTCGACGCCATCCTCGACGATCCCGATATCCGCGCCGTGGGTTTTGTCGGCTCCTCGCCGATCGCGCAATATATCTATGAGCGCGCCGCCGCCACCGGCAAGCGCGCGCAATGTTTTGGCGGCGCCAAGAACCACGCCATCGTGATGCCGGACGCCGACATGGACCAGACCGTCGATGCCTTGATCGGCGCCGGTTACGGCTCGGCCGGCGAGCGCTGCATGGCGATTTCGGTGGCGGTGCCCGTCGGCAAGACCACCGCCGACCGGCTGATGGAGAAACTGATTCCGCGGGTCGAATCCTTGAAGATCGGCACCTCGATCGATCCGTCGGCGGATTACGGTCCGCTGGTGACCAGGGCCGCACTCGATCGCGTGAAAAACTATGTCGAGATCGGCATCCAGGAAGGGGCCAAACTCGCGGTCGATGGCAGAAGCTTCAAGATGCAGGGCTACGAGAACGGGTTTTATATGGGCGGCTGCCTGTTCGACCATGTGACAAAAGACATGCGGATCTACAAGGAAGAGATTTTTGGGCCGGTGCTGTCGGTGGTGCGCGCCCACGACTACAACGAGGCGCTGGCGCTGCCGTCCGATCACGACTACGGCAATGGCGTTGCGATCTTCACCCGCGACGGCGATGCCGCGCGCGATTTCGCCGCCAAGGTCAATGTCGGCATGGTCGGCATCAACGTGCCGATCCCGGTGCCGATCGCCTATTACACGTTCGGCGGCTGGAAGAAATCCGGCTTCGGCGATCTCAACCAGCACGGCCCGGATTCGATCCGCTTCTATACCAAGACCAAGACCGTCACCGCGCGCTGGCCCTCCGGCGTCAAGGAAGGTGCGGAGTTCTCCATACCGACGATGAACTAAGCGCGCGAAAATGCTGTTCGCTCTCAACGAGGACCAGATTGCGGTTCGCGAGATGGCGCGGGAATTTGCCGCTGAAAAAATCGCGCCGCATGCGATCCGCTGGGATGAGGAGAAGCATTTTCCGGTCGATGTGATGCGCGAGGCGGCGACGCTCGGCATCGGCGGCATCTACATCCGCGACGATGTCGGCGGTTCGGCAATGACGCGGTTCGATGCGGCGCTGATCTTCGAGGCGCTGGCGCAGGGCTGTCCGACGGTGTCGGCGTTTATCTCGATCCACAACATGGCGGCGTGGATGATCGACGCCTATGGCAATGACGCGCAGCGCAGGAAGTGGCTGCCAAAGCTCTGCACCATGGAATTGTTGGCGAGCTATTGCCTGACCGAGCCGGGCGCCGGATCGGATGCGGCGGCACTCCGCACCCGCGCGGTGCGTGACGGCGATCATTATGTGCTCAACGGCCAGAAACAGTTCATCTCCGGCGCCGGCAAGGGCGACCTCTATGTGGTGATGGTGCGGACCGGTGGCGACGGGCCCGGCGGCATCTCGACGCTGGTGATCCCGGGCGATACGCCGGGGCTTTCGTTCGGTGCCAACGAGCGCAAGATGGGCTGGAATGCGCAGCCGACCCGGGCGGTTATTTTCGAGAATGCGCGCGTTCCGGTCGCCAATCGCCTCGGCGACGAGGGCATCGGCTTCAAGATCGCGATGGCCGGGCTCGACGGCGGCCGCATCAATATCGCGGCCTGTTCGCTCGGCGGCGCGCAATGCGCGCTCGACAAGTCGCTGGCCTACATGAAGGAGCGCAAGGCCTTTGGAAGGCGCCTCGACGAATTCCAGGCATTGCAATTTCGTCTGGCCGACATGGCGACCGAACTGGAGGCCGCCAGAACCTTTGTGTGGCGGGCGGCAGCGGCGCTCGACCGCAAGGATGCGGATGCCACCATGCTGTGCGCCATGGCCAAGCGCTTCGGCACCGACGTCGGCTTCGAGGTCGCCAATCAGGCGCTGCAACTGCATGGCGGTTACGGCTACCTCAGCGAATACGGCATCGAGAAAATCGTGCGAGATCTGCGCGTGCACCAGATTTTGGAAGGCACCAACGAAATCATGCGGCTGATCGTTTCACGCAAGCTGATCGAGGAGGCGCGATGACGGCTCAAGCTGCCGCGGTTGCCGAACCCGACCTGATCGCCCGGCGCGAGGGCGCGGTGGGCGTCATCCGGCTTAACCGGCCGAAAGCGATCAATGCGGTGACACTTGAGATGTTTCGCGACATCGACAAGGCGCTCGATGCGTTCGAGGCCGATCCGGCGGTGTCGGTGATCCTGCTGGAAGGCGCCGGCGAGCGCGGCCTGTGCGCCGGCGGCGATATCCGCGCGCTCTATGAAAGCGCAAAGGTTCACGGCGATCTCGGCAAGATCCTGTGGCGCGAGGAGTACATTCTCAACGCGCGCATCGCCAGATTTCCAAAACCCTATGTGGCGTTCATGGACGGCATCGTGATGGGCGGCGGCGTCGGTCTGTCCGCGCACAGCCGTCATCGCGTGGTCACCGAGCGCACCAAACTTGCGATGCCGGAAGTCGGCCTCGGTTTCTTTCCCGATGTCGGCGGCACCTGGCTGCTGTCGCGGTCATCCGGCGAGATCGGCAGCTATTTTGGATTGACCGGCCAGACCATGAATGGCCCTGACGCGATCTATGCCCGGTTCGCGGACGCGGTCGTGCCGTCCGGTAAATTGGCTGCCTTGCGCGAGGCGCTGACCCGGGTTCGCGCCGGTGCGACGTCCGACGAAATCAAGACCATCCTCGATGGGTTTGCGACCGGCGAGACGTCAGGACCTGTGGCAGCGATGCAGTCGCATATCGACGGCTGGTTTGCCCATGACCGGATGCAGGATATCGTCGAGGGCCTGCAGCGGGATGGTTCGGAACTGGCGCAATCGACGCTCAAGACATTGAACGAGAAGTCGCCGCGCGGCATGGTGGTCACCTTGAAACTGCTGCGGCTGGCGCGGGCGTCGTCCTCGCTGGAAGAATGTCTGGTGCGGGAATATCGCGCCGCGCTGCAAGTGTTCGCCAGCGACGATTTTCGCGAAGGCGTGCGGGCGGCCGTGATCGACAAGGACCGCAATCCGAAATGGTCGCCGCCGGCAATCGAGGATGTGACGCCGGAGATGGTCGCGCCTTACTTCGCGGCAATCGGCGCCGACGA
>Ga0209839_10000400_pt1 | contig 22335 bp, 13 predicted proteins | sample OrgsoiDNA2013050_FD_185800 | JGI IMG/M metagenome (GOLD analysis project Ga0209839, IMG submission 185800) | Permafrost soil microbial communities from the Arctic, to analyse light accelerated degradation of dissolved organic matter (DOM) -... | ecosystem: Environmental > Terrestrial > Soil >... | reverse complement strand
GATGTCGTTCTGGGTCGCGAACACATCGCTGCTCTGGATCGGCGGTGTCTCTCTCGGCCTGACGGTGCTTGCGATCGCGCAAATGGGCATCCACCTGGTTTTCTTCCTGCATGTCACCACGGGGCCGGACAACACCAACAACGTGATGGCACTTGCGTTTGGTGTGCTGATCGTCGCCCTGGTCGTCGTCGGATCGCTGCTGATCATGGCGGACCTGAACGACAACATGATGCCGTCGGCAGAGCTGATGAATCTGCATATGCAGCACTGAATTATATCGCAGGGATAATGGCTGCCAATCAAACATGCCTTCAGGCATCAGCCGCCATTATCGCTCCAGGCGCTGTCGAACAGCGCAGACGCAACGTCAACGGTCAGCCTCGGCCAGGCGACAGCGAGTTCGAATGGAGTCGGCGGAGCGATCAATCCGACAAATCCACTCACCACCATCCATTGGGGTAGCATTCGATCCCGCAATAGCGCTTTGACGTGGAAAGGTCGCGTAAGTAGCCCCGTTGCAGCGATCGCGAGCACGCGGCGCAGACACAGGGGTTGCGCGGTGCCATGTTGTTCACCAATACAAACTTCAGTTTGTGAACTGACATCTCGCCAAATCCCGTTAGTTCATCAGAGGGCCTGTCATCGCAATCGAAGCCGATACTCATCAGGGCAAATACGAATACACTCTTGCCGGAACCCGTGCTTGTAGCGAAACGTCTGCCTTTGTAGCTTTCGACCCCGCTGTAGTCCTTCGGCCTTTTGAAAGTCGGAGTGTGGCGCATCGGCAGAATGCAAAGCCGCCGAGTCCGGTCGAGTTCAACATCGCGGTCGCACCTACCACCAAGTCGTCACACGTTTGTCCAAGCGTTGAGAACAACACCAACGCTAACATTCACTCCTGCAGTACCGGCGAAGCGTACAGTCCCCGCTTTGTCGAGAAGGTCTCCGCGGCAACCCCTGTCCCGCGGAGACCCTCAGGCGGGGAGATGCTCTTGCGAGCCCTATCAAGGGCAAGATTGGGAGCGTCACCGGCGTCACCGGCGGCATTGGTGCCCGGGGAGGCGGCCCTGTACGTATGCATCCTCATGTCTCTGATAGCTTTTTCGATCTGAGCGACGGCCGGGCGTGTCTGAATTATTGCGAACTCGGCTTCGCCGAGATGGAACCTATTGATCTTTAAAACTGAATTCGGCCCGTGGGGCCGAGCAACATTAACTTTCCATAACGCTGATTAACGAGCCAAAAGCGGCCCCTTGCTGCACTCTCTCGCCGATCCGAAGCCTCGGATTGTTTCTTGAAGGAGTGATGATGGAAGGACTTCAAACCGCCGTACCAGAGTCTTCCTTTGCAGCCGATCAACAGTTCCATCTGGTTGCGAACAGCCTGGCCAAGCTGCTTGAAACTGCAAAGCGGGAGTTGGAGCGTGATCAGGAGGCGGCCAAGGCTTCGCTGGTCACGGCTTCGCACATCCTGCAAGCGGAGATCGAACGTTGTTCGGGCGCTCACGACCCTACAAAGGGCGGTCTGGCGGCTTGGCAGATCCTTCGCGTACGAGCTTACATCGACAGCAACCTACACCGCACCATTCACATTCGGGATCTCAGTGCCGTCGCGCGTCGAAGCCCGGCGCATTTCTCACGGAAGTTCAAATTGGCTGTAGGCGAGCCACCACATGCCTACGTGGTGAGAAGGCGTCTGGAGAGAGCCTGCCACCTGATGATGACCAGTGCGGAACCACTGAGCGAAATAGCCTTGAGCGTAGGCTTTTCGGATCAAGCACATCTATGCAGGCTGTTCAGACAGGCCTTTGGTCAAAGTCCAGCCCACTGGCGACGCGAGCGCGGAACCCCTGGCGAGGTGACCTCGAGAAACGGCATGGACGAGAACATCCTATGAGCGATCAGCGTGGGACAGTCCTTCTAGCGTTGCGACCACCGAAACTCTCGGGGAGTAGTACCGAACATATGGCGGAAATGACGCGCTAGATGACCTTGGTCGAAAAAGCCCACGGCGAACGCAATTTCAGCTAACGAGAGGCCCGTTTGAACCAACATCTCCTGGGCACGTTCGACTCGCTTTTGCGTGAGGTAGGCATGCGGCGTCACCCCGGCGGATTGCTTAAATTGTCGCGCAAAATGATGCACTGATAGTCCGGCAACTCCAGCCAGCATCGACAGATCGATACTTTCGCCCAAATGTGCTGCCACGTATTCCCGCACCCGACGCATTGCGCCGGGCGACAATCCGCCCTGTGCTTGCGGTGCCGGCGGCAGCCTCGAAATATCAATCGAGCCCAGGCGCGGGCGCGTGTGCAGGTTGTAGTTCGTTGGATTCCTCGAGGCAGTCGCGGGGTGATCGGGTGGAGTCACAAGCACCGGCCGACTGTCATTGCTGCCTGCGATCAGCAATCGCGCGGAGATATCGGTCTGGTCCTGGCGCCGGAAGAGGTCGATGTCTCGCTCGAAAATCGACCACAAGCTGGTACCCGCCTGGAGCCCGCGATCGTCGAGCAGGAGGGACGTGCGCGCGGCCCGGTTTGCGCCGATGATGCGTTGGTTGCCGTCAATCGTCAGCAGCATGCCTGGAGTGCCTCCCTCCGGTGGCGCTACCGCGACGATCCACTCTCGACGGAATTGCTCGCGAAAAAATCGCTCTTCTATCGCGCGCGCCGATCGTATTGTGAGCGCGCCGGTCAGCGCGTGCGCTCGTTCGGAGAGTTCGGGATCGATGGCGGAGACGTCCAGGACGGCTATCAGTCGGCCGTCGACCCCGAACACCGGCGCGCCAGAGCAGCTCAAGTTAATGTGTCTGGATCTGAAATGCTGGCTTCTGTGAACGGTGACAGGCCGCTCTTCGGTGATGACGGTGCCGATGCCGTTTGTGCCCTCCACTTCCTCGGACCACACTCCACCGAGCCAGGTTCCCCAATACTGGAACTGGTCTGCCAGCGCATTTTCACCACGATGTGCGACTGCGACGCCCGAGCTATCACAGAGCAAGACAGTGTATCCGGCCTCACGAACCACCTCGTACAACTCATCTATCTCCTGCTGGGCAGTGACGATGAGCTTATCCAGCGGTTCGCGAAAATGTTTCAGCTCAGTAGGCGTGAGGATGCGCGGCGCCTGGCTATCGAGTGGATCGAGGCCGTGTTTTTTTGCCGATCTTTGCCAGGAGCTTGATACCGCTTGTATCCCCAGCGGAGGCGTCGCCCCTTCGGCAACCGAATAGACGCGTTCAGCGTGCCCCGCGATAGTGTCGAGCGAGCTTGCAGACCGCTCCGAGCGTCCCATCATCGCACCTGGTTTGCTAAGGACGCGCTCCTGGCGACGGCGCGCCGTCCAGTTTCCGACAATGGCCAAACGCGTTGCGGCCGCGAACGGCGCCGCAGCCCCTCGAGGCATCGCGGACACCAAAAAAGGTGTTGTTGAAGCGGTACCATATTACTCCATATGGAGTGCCCCGCCTTCGCCGAAGGCGATTGGCGGAGCTGTTGCACCTATTTAGCAAAGTGCGCGCGAATTGCCGATCCCGCAGTAGCCAGAATTAGCCAATCGAGCCGGACCCGCCTCTCAAAGGCGCAACAGGCCAAATTGCACATGAAAAAAGCAAAGGCGTCCGGGCGGGATCAAACCCCTCCAAGAGGGGAATTGATCATTCGGAGGATGTTTACGCCGCCGGGTGTTCCGCCCCGAAGATTCAAAGGAGGGCACTATGATCTACATTCGACATCTGGGCGCCGCGCCAGAGGATACTAAAAAAGACCTTGATGCCGCCCCAACGCTGGCCGCTGTACGCGAGGCGCAGGTCGATCTGGCGCACGTCGACCGCGTCACGACGATAGGACGGCTCACGGCCTCGATCGCCCCTGAAGTGACGCAGCCCATTGCGGCGATAGTCACCAACGCCCAGGCCGCTCGGCACTTTCTGGATCGTCGACCGCCGGACCTGGACGAGGTACGAGAAGCGCTCGATTGCATCGTGAGGGAGGCCTATCGAGCAAGCGACGTGATCTACCGGATCCGTGGGCTCCTCAAGGAGGCGCCGCCGAAGAGGGAGGCCACGGAGATCAACGGAGCGATCCGCGACGTGCTTGAGTTGACGCGAGGCGAGGCGACGAGAAACGCCGTGACAGTGAGGACGCAGTTCGCAGAGCCATCGCCGGTTGTTCAGGCAGATCGAGTGCAACTGCAGCAAGTAATCCTCAATTTGATTATCAACGCCTTGGAGGCAATGAGCATCATGCGCGAAGGAGCACGCGAATTGCTGATTTGTACCGAGAAAGCGGAGTCAAACAGCGCACTGGTGGCGGTGCGGGATTCGGGTCCGGGACTGGATCTGAAGACTGCGGACCGCCTGTTCGAGGCCTTCTACACCACCAAGGTCCAAGGCATGGGCATAGGTTTGGCCATCTGCCGTTCCATCATCGAAGCGCACGGTGGGCGACTGTGGGCGAGGGCGAACGTGCCCTGCGGCGCTATCTTTCAATTCACATTGCCCGCCCCCGGGGCCGAGTATCGTAACGGGTGCTGAGACGGCCGCCCGTCGACTTATGCCGACCCGATCCCGGAAGCAGCGAGGATTGCTACGAGGGACACGTCCGAGACAGTCACTCCCGGCGGGGTCGGGTCGCCAGCAGGCACACCTTCGTCGGTGCATTCTTCCTTGCATTTCGGCCTCGACGGCCCGCTCCAGATGCGGTGGCGCGCCGTGTCGCAAGACCTCGGCCCGCAAAAAGTCCTTGGTTGGGAGAGTTGGAAAACGTTAGTGTCGGTCCGGGCGTATCACTCCTTCAGTGGAGAAGTGGAGGCTTCGAACACCCCCACGATAGGCTGTCTTATCTCCTCATGCCGTCACCAACTTTCGCGCATAGCACCTCGTTGGTCGGCTGGCTCACGAATGAGGCAAGCCATGGCGCGTCGGGACCCTTCATCGCCAACACCCATGCTGACGATTCTCGGCTACGGCATTGCATTTCTGTCCGTAGCAATCGCAATCGGGTTGGATTTCTTCCTGCTCCGGCAGTTCGAGGCCATTCTGACGCCGTTCCTGTTCGCAGTCGCCGCGACCGTTTGGTACGCAGGAACCTGGCCAGGTGTGCTTGCAATTGCCCTTTCAGTCCTCAGCCTTAATTACTTCTTTCTGCGTCCCGGTTTTTCCTTCAGCCCAATAAGCTCTGCCGATCTCGTTTATTTGACCTTTTGCATATTCTCCGCCTTGGCTGTGGGCTGGGTCAGCGCCGTGCGACGACAGGCAGAGCAAGAGCTTCGTCAGGCCCGCGACGAGCTCGAGGTCAAGGTGGCGGAACGAACCGCCAACTTGCAGCGGAGCGAAAGCTATTTGGCCGAAACGCAGAAACTGACCCGCACCGGCAGTTGGGCATGGGACGCCCGCAGCCAGAAAGTGCTCTACTGCTCCGAGGAAATGTTCCGAATTTACGGATTGGATCCGCAGGTGGATCTGCCGACCCGCAAAAACTTTCGGCAACGCGTTCATCCGGAGGATCGCAACAGGACAGACCAGAGATTTGTGAGGGTGGTCAACGAAAAAGTTGACAGCTTCGACGAGTACAGGGTTTTGCTGCCTGACGGAACAGTCAAGCACGTCATTTCATCAGGGCACCCGGTTCTCGACGGGAACGGAGAGTTCATCGCGTTCATCGGCACTGCGACAGACGTAACAGAGCGCAAACGCGCCGAGGAAGCATTGCGGGAAGGCGAAGCGAAGATCCGGCGCCTGGTCGATTCCAATATCATCGGAATTTTCATCTGGGATTTCGATGGTCGCGTACTTGAGGCGAACGATGAATTTCTTCGCATGGTGGACTACGACCGCGAAGACCTGGTTTCGGGCCGCATAAGGTGGACCGACCTCACGCCGCCCGACTGGCGCGAGCGGGATAACGCAAAGATCGAACAGCAAAAAATTAGCGGTCGGTTGGAGCCGTTTGAAAAACAATACACCAGAAAGGACGGTCGCCGTGTGCCCGTGCTGATTGGTGTAGCAACATTTGAAGAGGGCGGTAACGAGGGTGTCGCATTCGTCCTCGATCTGACGGAGCGCAAGCGCGCCGAGGAAGCATTGCGGGAAAGCGAGCGAAGTGCACGTTCAGCACTTGACGGGATAGCCGGTCTCGTCGCGATCATGACCCCGAACGGTGAAGTCGAAACCGTCAATCGCCAATGCGTCGAGTATTTTGGCCGACCGGTGGAAGAGCAAAAGGACTGGGTAACGACCGATATGGTTCATCCTGAAGACCTTCCCCATATGCTTGAAAATTTTAGGAGAGCGATAGCCACCGAGATTCCCTACCACTTCGAACAACGTCTGCGCCGGTTCGACGGCGAATATCGGTGGTTTGAAACCCGCGGCGGCGCTGTCCGCGATGACACCGGGCGCATCGTGCGCTGGTACGTTCTCTTGACGGACATCGATGAAGCCAAGAAGGCCGAGCAAGCGCTGCGCGAGAGAGAGACTCAACTTGCCGAGGCGCGTCGCGAGCTGCGGCAGATGATCGATACCATTCCAATTCCGGTGGCGAGCTACTCGGCAGACGCCAGGCGGGACTTCGTCAACGCCGCCTGGAAAAACTACACGGGCCTTTCCGACGAGGCTGCGCGCGGCACGGAATGGCCCGTCGTGGCGCATCCCGAGGACACCGCAGGGGGTGATAAAAAGTGGGGTGACGCCCTTGCCACCGGCGCGCCATGGCATACAGAGGAGCGCGTCCGGCGTGCCGACGGACAGTATCGCTGGTTCGCTATCGATCGAGTTGCTGCGCGCGACGATAGCGGCAGGATTATCAAGTGGTACGGGACTGCCTACGACATCGAGGATCGCAAGCGCGCCGAGGAACGCCTCCACGTGCAGCACAGGATCGCACAGATTTTGGCGGAAGCGGTCACGATCGAAGAGGCCACTCCGAGAATATTGTGGGCTATGGGCGAGTGTCTGGGATGGGACGTGGGCGTGCTCTGGCGCGTGGACCCGGAGGTCGAGGCGCTGCGCTGCATCGAGCTTTGGCATAAGGCGTCGATAGAAGTCCCGGAATTCGAAAGAGTCAGCCGGGAGTTCACTTTCGCTCCGGGCTTGGGACTACCGGGTCGGGTGTGGTCCAGCCTTGAGCCCGAATACGTTCCCGATGTCGTTCTTGATGAGAATTTCCCGCGCGGACCCATCGCCGAACGCGAAGGACTACACGCAGCCTTCGGCCTTCCCATTCTGCTCGGGGGCGAGGCCTTGGGCGTGATCGAGTTTTTCAGTCGCGAGATCAGGCAGCCCGATCAAGAGCTGCTTAACGTGCTGGCTACCGTCGGCAGCCAGATCGGTCAGTTCATCGAGCGCAGGCGCGCCGAGGAAGCATTGCGGGAAAGCGAAGCGAAATTCCGAGACTACGCGGAAAGCGCCTCCGATTGGTACTGGGAAACCGATCCTGATCACAAATTCACACGCCTCACGGAGGACGAACGACGTCTCGCTGGCGGCCTCCCGACTGTGAGCCGGATCGGGGTGGCCCGATGGGAATTCGCAACGGACGTCCAATCGGAGCCGGAAAAGTGGGAGCTTCATCGGTCTATGCTCGAGGTGCGTCAGCCGTTTCGCGATTTTGTCTACCGGGCCACACATGGCGACGGATCTGTGGTTTATAATAAAATAAGCGGCAAGCCAGTGTTTGATGCCAACGGAGAATTCCGCGGTTATCGCGGCACAGGCACCGATGTTACGGCATTGCGGACGGCAGAAGAAGAAGCTCGCGAAAACGAGCAGCGATACCGCAAGGCGGAACTCGAGCTCGCGCACGCCAACCGCGTCGCGACGATGGGCCAATTGACGGCCTCGATCACCCATGAAGTGAACCAGCCGATTACAGCGGCAGTCACGTACGCGTTAGCCGCACGGCGTTTCCTAAGCGCTGAGCCGCCGAATTTTGACGAGGCGGATGATGCGCTCTCACTTATTGTCAAGGAGGGGAATCGCGCAGGCGAGGTCGTCGGACGAATCCGCGCGCTCATCAAGAAGGCGCCCCCACGAAAAGACGCCGTAGCGATCAACGACGCCATCCTCGAGATTATTGTTCTCACCCGTATCGAGGCGGCAAACAACGGCGTCTCGGTGCGGACGCAGTTAGCCGAGGGCTTGCCGCGTGTCGAGGGAGATCGGGTCCAGTTGCAACAGGTGCTGCTTAACCTGATCATCAACGCCATCGAAGCGATGCGCGACGTCGGCGAAGGGGAACGGGAATTGCTCATTAGCACGTGTCACGAACCGGACGGCGTATCAGTCGAGGTGCGGGACTCAGGTCCAGGCTTCGCGCCGGCGGAAACTGACCGTGTGTTCGAGGCTTTCTACAGCACCAAACCGAGCGGTGTGGGGCTTGGACTGTCGATCTGCCGGTCGATTATCGAAGCGCATAACGGACGATTGTGGGCTAGCCCTAACGTGCCACGCGGCGCTGTCTTTGGCTTCGTTGCGCCGGCTCATCCGGCTGCGGCATCGTGAATGGAGTGCCGCTACGGGGCAGCCACGCCGCTCGGTCGATACACAAAACCCGCAGGTGGAAGATGACTATCGACGTTGATGAAGACAAGAAGGCCGAAGAACAGTCCAGATTCCTGGCACAGCTGCAAGCCAGTCTAAATGTAATTCCGGCGTATACTTGGTACGCGGCTCCGTCCGGCGGCCTCACCTTCGTGAATAAACGAACTGCGGATTACCTTGGTCTTCCGAAAGACCATCCCCTACGTTTCGGCCTCGACATTGGCGCACAGTGGGACGCCCATATCCCATTTTTGCATCCGGACGACCAGGAAGGAGCACGCAAGGCCTGGCCAGTCAACATAAGCACGGGCGAGGCCAGTGAGTTTAGTTTTCGAGTTCGTAACGCTCAGGGAGGCTACCGCTGGTTCCTCAGTCGCGTCGAACCGCTGCGGGCGAGCGATGGAAGCCTGCTGCTGTGGGTCGGGGTGAACCTGGATATTGAGGAGCTCAAATGCGCAGAGCAAGCTCTTCGGGAACGCGAGACCAAAATCAGGCGCCTGGTCGATTCCAACGTCATCGGAATTTTTGTCTGGGATTTCGAAGGCCGCTTTCTTGAGGCCAATGACGAATTTCTTCGCATAGTGGGCTACGACCGTGAGGAGCTACTCGCGGGCAGCATACGGTGGACAGATCTGACGCCGCCAGACTGGCGCGACAGGAATAACGCAAGGATGGAACGGGGAAAAAGTAGCGGCCGGTTCGAGCCATTCGAAAAAGAATACACCAGAAAGGACGGTAGCCGTGTGCCGGTGCTGATTGGTGGGGCCACATTTGAAGTGGGCGGTAACGAGGGCGTTGCATTCGTGCTCGATCTGACGGAGCGCAAACGCGCAGAGGAGAAATCTCGTGAGAGTGAGTTAAAGCTCCGCCAAATCACCGAAACAGTACCAGGCCTCGTCTGGTCGAACGGGCCCGACGGCGAGCCGACCCATGTCAATCAGCGTATGTTGGACTACAGCGGCATGTCGTTTGAGGAATTCGGGCATCGTGGTTGGGAGGCGTTCGTGCACCCCGCCGACTATCCGGAAACCGCAGAGGCTTTCTGGCAGGCCATCCAGACCGGGACTTCGTACCAGGGTGTCATGCGTTTACGCAGGGCGGACGGCGAGCTTCGTTGGCACCATGCTCGGTGTGAGCCTTTGCGCGATCGGCAGGGACGCATCATTCAGTGGTATGGCCTGTCCGTTGACATCGATGAAAGGAAGAAGGCCGAAGATCAGCTACGCCACAGCGAAGCCTATCTGGCGGAAGCCCAAAGGTTGAGCCGCACCGGTACCTGGGTCCTCAACCCGACAACGATGCAGTATCTCTATTGGTCGGACGAAAGTTACCGGATCTGGGGGTTTGATCCGCTGCAGGGCTTTCCAAGCCGCGACTCTCTGTGGCAACGGATCCACGATCGAGACAAGGTGTGGGAAGAGGTCCAGGAGGCATTGCGTCAGAAAAAGGATTACTCGGGCGAGTTCAAAATTGTACTCCCCAATGGGACAGTCAAATATCTGGCGGCAACGAGCCATCATCTGTTCTCCACGAACGGAGAGATTGTCGAAGTGATCGGCACAAATGTCGATGTGACGGAGCGCAAGCGCGCCGAACAAGCATTGCGGGAGAGCGAGGCGAAAATCCGGCGCCTGGTCGATTCCAACATCATCGGAATTTTTATCTGGGATTTCGACGGTCGTATTCTTGAGGCCAACGACGAATTTCTTCGCATGGTGAGCTACGACCGCGAAGAGCTGGTTTCGGGCCGCATAAGGTGGGCGGACCTGACGCCGCCCGACTGGCGCGACAGGAATAACGCCAGGATCGAACAGCAACGAAGTGGCGGCCGGTTCGAACCGTTCGAAAAGGAATACGCCAGAAGAGACGGCAGGCGTGTGCCTGTACTGATAGGTGGGGCAACATTTGAAGATGGCGGGAACCAGGGCGTTGCCTACGTACTTGATTTGACTGTCCGCAAGCGGGTAGAGGCGGAAGCGCGCGAAAACGAGCGGCGGTACCGTGAGGCGCAACTGGAGCTCGCGCATGCCAACCGCGTCGCGACGATGGGCCAATTGACGACCTCGATCACCCATGAAGTGAACCAGCCGATTACGGCGGCGGTCACCTACGCGTCAGCCGCCCGGCGCTTGCTAAGCGCACAGCCGCCAAATTTGGATGAGGTGGATGACGTGCTCTCTCTTATTGTCAAGGAGGGCAATCGCGCAGGCGAGGTGGTCGGGCGAATCCGCGCACTGATCAAGAAGGCGCCTGTGCGAAAAGACGCGGTAGAGATCAACGATGCCATCCTAGAGATTGTTGCTCTCACCCGTACGGAGGCCGCAAACCATAGCGTCTCGGTGCGGACGCAATTGGCGGAGGACTTGCCGCATGTCCAGGGGGATCGGGTCCAGCTGCAACAGGTGCTGCTTAACCTGATCATCAACGCCATCGAGGCCATGCGCGACGTCGGCGAAGAGGAGCGGGAATTGCTCATCAGCACGTGTCACGAACCGGACGGCGTGTCAGTCGAGGTGCGGGATTCAGGTCCAGGCTTCGCACCGACGGATACTGACCGCGTGTTCGAGGCTTTCTACAGCACCAAACCGAACGGTGTGGGACTTGGGCTGTCGATCTGCCGGTCAATTATCGAAGCGCATAACGGACGATTGTGGGCGAGCCCTAACGCGCCACGTGGCGCCGTCTTTGGCTTCGTTGCGCCGGCTCATCCGGCCGCCGTATCGTGAGGGGAGTGCCCGCTTCGGACCGGCGAGGCAGACTCTAGTCCAGCGGTCCGGCGATGGAGGGTACCTTGTCTCGCAAGAGGGGGGAGAGCCAAACGCGAGGTCGCAAGCTTCGCGTGGCCGAAGCGAAGGGGCGCCTTGGTCGAGCGCGCAAGACCCGCGCCGATCTCGAACAGGAACTTAAGGCTTGCAGACGAGAGCTCGTCCACACGCGTGAGCGCCTTGCCGAGGCGACGATACAGCAAACTGCTACCTCCGAGATGCTGCGCCTCATCTCGAATTCGCCGATTCAGTCGGTGCTCGACGCGGTGGCCGAAAATGCCTCGCGCCTAAGCGGCGCGAGCAATACGGAGATCTTCCGCATGGAGGGCAACCTTCTTCGGTTGGCCGCTTCATACGGGGAAATTCCAGTGGTGATCTATGCCTATCAGGGCGTTCCCGTAAACCGGGATACGGTGACCGGACGAGCCGCATGCGATCGTCGGTCCATTCATGTCTATGATCTCGCCGCAGAGGAGGGCGAGTACCCAGTGGGCAGCAGTAACGCAAAACGCGAGGGCCACCGCACCACGCTCGGCACGCCGTTGTTGCGCGAAGGCACCACCATTGGAATAATTCTGGTACGGCGAAGAGAGGTCCGACCGTTCTCCAACGAACAGATCGCGCTTATCGAGAGTTTCGCCGATCAGGCGGTGATCGCCATCGAAAACGCGCGCCTGTTCGAAGCGGAGAAGCAACGCACGCTGGCGCTTGCGAAGGCGGGGGAGAAATCTCGCGAGAGTGAGTTAAAGCTCCGCGAAATCATCGAAACAATGCCATCCATGTTGTGGTCAACAGCCCCGGATGGCGAACCAACCCATGTCAATCAAAGGGTTCTCGACTATGCCGGGATGCGTTTAGAGGATTTTCAGAATCTTGGCTGGAAGGAATTCCTCCACCCGGAGGATTTTCCAGAAACGGCGAGAGCATTTTTCCAGGCAATTCAGACTGGAGAGCCCTACCAAGCCGTGCACCGCTTGCGTCGGGTGGACGGCCAATATCGCTGGCACCACGCACGCGGGGAACCGCTGCGCGATCGGGAGGGACAAATCGTCCAGTGGTACGGCCTGACAGTCGACATCGATGAACGCAAGAAGGCCGAAGAAGGGTTGCGGCGCAGCGAATCCTATTTGGCAGAGGCGCAGCTCGAACTCGCGCACGCCAACCGCGTCGCGACGGTGGGCCAATTGACGGCCTCGATCACCCATGAAGTGAACCAGCCGATTACAGCGGCAGTCACCTACGCGTCAGCCGCCCGGCGCTTGCTGAGCGCATTGCCGCCGAATTTTCGCGAGGTGGATGACGTGCTCTCTCTGATCGTAAAGGAGGGCAACCGCGCAGGCGAGGTCGTCGGTCGAATTCGTGCCCTCATCAAGAAGGCGCCGGCACGAAAGGACGCCGTAGCGATCAACGATGCCATCCTCGAGATTATTGCTCTCACCCGAACCGAGGCCGCAATCCATAACGTCTTGATGCTGACGGAGTTGGCGGAGGGCTTGCCGCGCGTCCAGGGAGATAGGGTCCAGCTGCAACAGGTGCTGCTTAACCTGATCATCAATGCCATCGAAGCGATGCGCGACGTCGACCAAGGGGAACGGGAATTGCTCATCAGCAGCCGTAGCGAACCGGATGGCGTGTCGGTCGAGGTGCGGGACTCAGGTCCGGGCTTCGCACCGGGGGACATTGACCGCGTGTTCGAGGCTTTCTACAGCACGAAGTCGAGCGGCTTGGGGCTTGGACTGTCGATCTGCCGGTCGATCATCGAAGCGCATAACGGACGATTATGGGCGATTCCCAACGTGCCGCGTGGCGCTATCTTTGGCTTCATTGCGCCTGCTCATCCAGCAGCCGTATCGTGAGTGGAGTTGCCCGCTTCGGATCGGCGGCGTAGCAGACGTCGAATCCAGCGCCCACCCTGGTTCGCCGTGGTGAGGTGCAATGGGACCATGACGCGAGATGCAGGCTGAGCGCCTGCGCTAGGCAACGCGACCCGGGCTACGCGGCTTTGCTGGCGGCAGTTGCAATTGGTCGGCCATGCGTGCCAAGTCAGGCAAGGATGGTGCCCGCATCTTGCGCATGACCTGGCCACGATGAACTTTTACCGTGATTTCGCTTACGCCGAGATCGGCTGCGATCTGCTTGTTTAACCGCCCGCTGACCACGAACGCCATGACCTCGCGCTCCCGCGGCGTCAAGGTTTCGAAACGAACTTTCAGATCTGCCATGGCTAGTTCCTGCTCGAGCCGCGCTCGATCGCGGGCATGACCGAGCTGAATTGCTTCAAGCAAATCCTGCTCCCGGAACGGTTTTGTCAGGAATTCAATTGCGCCACCCTTCATCGCCTGCACCGACATTGGAATGTCGCCATGTCCGGTAATGAAGATGATCGGTAGCTGTCTTTTGGCGCCTGCCAGTTCGCGCTGCAGTTCGAGTCCGCTCTGGCCGGGAAGCCGTACGTCAAGCACCAGGCAAGTGGGGCCTTCTGGCAGATCCGCCGCGCAAAATTCGTTCACCGAACCGTGTAGGCTGACCCGAAAGCCCGCCGATCGAAGCAGCTTGCCCAGTGAGTCCCGCACCCCCGGATCATCGTCGATGACGACCACGGTTGGAGGTTGATCTTTGGCCTGTTGCTCGACCACATCTTCCTCGTTGACATGCGCATTAGCTTTGCCAGCCCGGCATAAAGCATAGCAGATTATCGCATGGGCGATAGAGGGGGCGACCAACCCAATTCCATTCCGACGGGTCGCAGCTATCGGGGTATTGGCCGGTTGGAGTCGGTCGGGGGTTCAGCGTCAGTGCCCACTGCCCACCGACATCGAAGCGATCCAGGCTGGCAGCGCACAACCTTTGTATAGTGCACACATTCCCATTTGGTACTCGATCTTTCCGCTGGATCAATAGCGAGCTCCAATGCGTGCCGTTAAGGTGAAGTTCTCCTCCCCCGAGGCCGATCCCTCCCTGCGGCCTCCACTTGCCCCTCCAGCGCGGTCCAGCCTGGAGGGGGCTCTTTTGAGCTGACAGGGGCCAGGGTGATATCAAGGTCGATGCCGGTGACGCAACTTGCTCGATGAACCACAAAAAGCTCCGACTCTCCGAAGCCAGTCGCTGCGTTCCTATACATTGGTATAATCGAAGCACGTAGCGGCTGTGCCTAGGCTGGACAGGAGTATCGCGGATGACATCCGTTGCTCCGTAACAACTGTCTCACGGTTACCGGTCTTGCCAAGTGCCAAACAGTGGACCAATGGTTGCAATAGTCGATGACGATGAAGCGGTTGGAAACGCCATCGAAGTTTTGATGCGTTCGATAGGGTTCGTCGCCCGCGCATTTTCGTCGGGGGAGGAGTTCCTGCGCTCAACTGAGTTGAGTCGCACCGGCTGCCTGGTTGTCGACTTCGATATGCCCAGGATGAATGGTCTCGATCTGCACAACAATTTGTCTCGACTGGGCAAAAAGATTCCCACCGTAATGATAACTGCCTATCCGAGCGATGATATTCGTGCCCGCGCACTTCGAGCTGGGATCATCTGCTATCTGGCTAAGCCGTTCGATGAGAGCGACCTCCTGAATTGCATTCAGACCGCTCTGGATCGCGCGAAGGGAAATGGAGACGCGCCTTCAGGCTGAGCTGATCCGGCAATCGTACTCACGAGGCAAAGTGCCTCCATCGTACTCATCGCGACCGCCACAGGAGCGAGCAAACCTTCTCAATGAGGCGCATGATCCGGTTGCGGAGCAATCAGAAGAAAATCGTCACAATGAGCGACCTTGCGGAACGGCCCCCACGTATCGGAGTGAAGCGAGTCCTGTTGCGCTGGAGCAGGGAATCCAAACGGATTCGCTCGCCGCTCCTGCGCTACGCCTTGCCCGTCATTTGCTGCGCCGTTGCAACCGGGCTCGCGCTCATACTTTATCGCGACGGAATCCGCGGCATGGAATTGGGGCTTCTTTGCCTGCCTGTCGCCATTGCGACCTGGTACGGAGGAATTGGACCTTCCGCCCTGGCGGTTTTGATATGCGCTGCGTCCTTCAACTACTTTTTCGTCGATCCTTTTTTCACCTTCTACGTAACCGCTGCGGATGCGCCCTACTTTTTGACTTTCGTGGGATGGGCAGCCCTCATTGCCGTATTCAGCGCGGTTCGACGCCGAGTGGAGGACAGTCTCCGTCAGACCCGCGATCGTCTTCAGATCGAAGTAGAGCAGCGCGCTCAGCGCGAGGAGGATATCAGACGGCTCAACCGGGAGCTTCAGAAGCGGGCTGCGGAGCTCGAGGCAAGCAACAAGGAACTGGAATCGTTTGCCTACTCGGTGTCCCACGACCTGCGCGCACCGCTTCGCCATGTCGCCGCCTACTCGGAGCTGTTGCAAAAACAGGCTTCCTCTTCGCTCGATGACACGAGTCGCCGGTACGTACAAACGATTCTCGAGTCAGCCAAGAGAATGGGTAACCTGATCGACGATCTGCTGGCGTTCTCCAGGCTCGGGCGGGCTGAGGCCAAAATGAGGGCGGTCGACTTGCAGCAGCTGGTCAAGGAGGTTATCGCGGACGTCAGCCGCGACACCGGGGATCGGGACATTGCGTGGAAGATCGGCGCGCTTCCAGCCTGTCATGGCGATTCCTCCATGCTGAAGCTGGTTGTTATCAATCTGGTTTCCAATGCGGTCAAATTCACGCGCATGCGAACCCGGACCGAAATCGTGATCGGCTGTGCGGACAAGAATAACGACGAACTAGAGGTATTCGTCAGAGACAACGGCGCCGGCTTCGACATGCAGTACGCCAACAAGTTGTTTGGCGTCTTTCAGCGTCTGCATCTCGCCGAACAATTTGAAGGCACCGGAATTGGTCTTGCCACCGTTCAGCGCATCATCCATCGCCACGGCGGCCAGGTCCGGGCCGAAGGAGCGGTGGATCAGGGCGCCACCTTCTATTTCTCACTGCCTAAGGCACACGATCTGGCGGAAAGGACAGCGAGCACGCCATGAGCAACCTGGGACGCATCTTGATCGTCGAGGACGATCCGAACGACGTGGAGCTTACGCTGACAGCGTTGGGCGAATACAACCTTGCCAATGAGGTGGTAATTGCCCGCGACGGACAACAAGCGCTTGACTACCTCTTTTGTCGGGGAGAGTTTCGTAATCGCCCGAACGACAACCCCGCGGTCATGCTGCTCGATCTAAAACTTCCGAGGGTCGATGGATTGGAGGTGCTGCAGCAAGTCAAGGCTGACGCGCGTCTGAGGATCATTCCAGTGGTGGTGCTGACGTCATCCCACGAGGAAAAAGACAAGATGAGAAGCTACGACTTTGGGGTGAACGCCTACGTCGTAAAGCCCGTCAACTTCCATGAATTCGTCAACGCGGTCAGGGAACTCGGCGTGTTCTGGGCGGTCATTAACGAGCCGCCGCCGGGCAGCGTGAAGAAGTCAACGTGAAGATACAAACGTGAAGACACCCTTGCGAATTTTGTTGCTGGAGGATGACACCCGCGACGCGGGGCTCGTCCAGGACGTTCTCGAAGCTGACAACTTCGTCTGTGACGTGATCCGCACCCAGACTCGCGCCGAGTTCCTTGCAGCTCTCCACGACGATTCAATCGACCTGATCCTCGCCGACTACACGTTGCCTTCGTTCGATGGACTTTCCGCGCTGATGCTTGCCTCAAGCGCCCGGTCCGATCTGCCTTTCATCTTCGTTTCGGGCACGCTCGGCGAGGAAGTGGCGGTTGAAGCGCTCAAGATCGGTGCGACCGACTATATTCTGAAGACCGGAATGTCGAGGCTCGTGCCCTCGGTGCAGCGCGCGCTGCGCGAAGTGCGCGTGCGGGCGGAACGCAAGATGGCCGCGGAGGCAGCCCGCGGGCGGCATGAAGCAGTCAAGGTCAAGACTCCTCTCCGGATCCTGTTGCTGGAGGACGACCCGCAGGACGCGAAGCTCATCCAGGACCTCCTTGAAATAGATCATTTCGTCTGTGAAATAACTTGCGTTCAAACGCGAGCCGAGTTCCTGGCCACGCTCAAGAGCGGCGGGATCGACCTGATTCTCGCGGACTACCAGCTTCCTTCGTTCGACGGACTTTCCGCATTAGAGCTTGCGCGGAGCGAACGCAACGATCTGCCTTTCATCTTTGTTTCGGGCATGATCGGCGAAGAAACGGCTGTCGATGCGCTCCGGATCGGCGCGACCGACTACATTCTAAAGCCGAGGCTGGCGAGGCTGGTGCCCGCCGTGCAGCGCGCACTGCGCGAAGCCCGCGAGCGAGCCGAACGCAGAGTCGCTGCGGAGGCCGCCCGCCGCAGTGAAAAAGAGCTGTTGGACGTAATCGAGGCGATCCCGACCATGGCCTTTACCACCCTGGCCGACGGCGGCAGCGTTTGGGTAAATCGGCGATGGATCGAATACACGGGATTGTCAGTTGATTCTACTTCGGGCAGCGGTTGGCAGTCTGCGGTTCACCCAGACGACCTCGATGGACACGTCAACAAGTGGCAAGTGTCAATGGCCAGCGGTGAGCCGTTCGAAAACGAGGCACGACATCGTAGCGCCAACGGCGAATATCGCTGGTTCCTGGTCAGAGCTGTGCCGCTGCGCGACGAGAGCGGTCGGATCTGTAAATGGTATGGAACCTTGACCGACATTGAAGATCGCAAGCAGGCGGAGAAAGAGCGCGAGAGATTGCGGCAACTCGAGGCGGACCTGGCCTATATGAACCGGGAAATGACCATGGGAGAGTTGGCGGCGTCGCTGGGTCACGAAATCAAGCAGCCGATCACCGCCGCGGTCATGCAAGCCCGTGCCTGCACACGATGGCTGTCTCGTGAGACACCCGACGTGGCAGAGGCATGCGTCGCAGCCTCCGCAATGGTCGAGGCGGTGACGCGCGCCGCGAAGATCCTCGACCGAGTTCGCTCGCTCTACCGGCGAGGTCCGCCACTACTGGAACCGGTTCAACTAAACGAAACCGTTCGGGAGATGACGGTTCTTTTGAGCGAGACGGCGAACCGGGGCTCAATTTCCCTCCGCACTGCGCTAGACCCGGGGCTTCCGGCGACGACAGCAGATCGGGTACTGCTGCAGCAAGTCCTGATGAATCTGATGATCAACGGCATCGAGGCAATGAGAGGCACGGGCGGTGAACTGACTGTCACCTCGAAAAGGAACGCCGACGGTCAGTTGTTGATTTCGGTAACTGATTCCGGCACCGGGCTGCCTGATGATAGTGAGCGCATTTTCGAGGCCTTCTTCACCACGAAGCCGCAAGGCACCGGCATGGGACTGTCGATCAGCCGGCGGATCGTCGAATCGCATGGCGGCCGCTTGTGGGCGAGCCGCAACACGGGAAGGGGCGCTACTTTTCAGTTCGTGCTGCCGCCGGCGTAACGGTGTCCATATAGGTGCGGTTGCGCGGTCCCCGCGTCAATTCACGCTCTCTAAAGGGGTCCCTGACCACCGATTGCTGGGGGCCCGCGCGAGCGCGTCATCAACTCGACAGTCACGACCGCGATGTCCGTTCGCCGGGGCATCCTAGAGGTCATTGTTCTCACCGGAGGCCGCAAACAATAGCGTGTCGGTGCGGACGCAATTTGCGGAGGGCTTGCCGCGTGTCCAAGGCGATCCGGTCCAACTGCAACAAGTGAGATTGAGCTATACCAAGGTATAGTTCGTACTTTCCAAAGGTGAGGGAAAGACTACGAGCTTCGTTGCAGCCAGCTTTACGCGCGTACAATTGTGGTGTTTGCCGAGTGACGGCATACAGGGCGTGCGGAATCCGTCGTTTTGGGTGACACATGCATGGCGCCGCGGTTCATAGGAAGCTGAAGTTCGGTCCTTTCGAGCTTTCGAGCAGCAAGAGGGTGCTTCGGCGTAAGGGCGAGGCGCTGCCCCTTGGCGGCAGGGCCCTCGACATCCTGATCTATCTTGTCGAGCGTCCGGGTGAGGTGATCGCAAAGCAGGAATTGATGGATCACGTCTGGTCGGACGTCACCGTGGAGGAGGGGAGCCTCCGAGTCCACGTGGCCGCGATCCGCAAGGCGCTCGGCGACGGCCAATTTGGCAAACGCTACATCGCAAACATCAAGGGACGGGGTTACTCGTTCGTCGGCACCGTGGTCCCTCTCACAGGCAATACGGAGAGCAGGAACGACGGGTCCCGACAGCAAGGCAGGCTCGCGGCGCGACCGCTCATGATGATTGGGCGGGAAACGGTCGTCAGCGAGGTCAGCGACAAGCTTCGAAATGAGCGGTTTGTAACCCTGCTCGGCCCGGGCGGCATTGGCAAGACGACCATCGCCTTAGCTGTGGGCCGGGCCGCCGCCGAAAAGTTTGGCGGGGAAGTCTGCTTTGTTGACCTGGAATGTCTTACCGATCCCCGTCATGTCGCGGGGACTGTCGCAACATCCCTGGGAGTTGCACTCAAATCCAAAGATCCCTGCCTGGAGCTGGTCAACCTCGTTCGTTCGCGGAAGCTTCTGATCATTCTCGATAGCTGTGAGCATGTGATCGAGGCGGTCGCCTCGCTTGCCGAGCAACTCTACCGGCAAACGGAAGAGATCCATGTTCTGACCACAAGTCGAGAATCGCTGAACGTAGAGGGTGAGCATTATTATCGGGTTCCCTCCCTTGATTGTCCACCAGACGGCTTGGAGCAGACGGCAAATGCTGTGCTTCGATATCCGGCGGTGCAGTTGTTTGTGCGGCGCGTGGCGGCGAGGGCGGGAAGCGTCGTTCTCACCGACGAGGAGGCGCCGTTCGTCGCGGAAATCTGCCGAAAGCTGGATGGCATACCGTTGGCAATCGAGTTGGCGGCGGGTCAGGTGGCCGCGCTCGGTATCAAGAATACGGCTGCCCGCCTGGTGTCCCGGCCGGAATTGCTGAGGCTTAGCCATCGGACCGCGGTTCCCAGGCATCGGACCCTCAAGGCGACACTGGATTGGAGCTACGATCTGCTGTCCGACGGGGAGAGGATTGTCTTTCGGCGCATTGCTCCTTTCGCCGGCCATTTCACTATTGAGGGCGCGCGGTATGTCGCAGGCGAACTGGGCGATGAGACCGGAGAGATTTTTGACGCGATCGCCGGTCTGGTCGAGAAGTCATTGCTAACGACTCGGACCGACGATACCCAGGCACAGTATCGGCTGCTGGACACGACGCGGGCATATGCGCTTGAAAAACTGGAGGAGCATCGCGAGTTCGACCCAATTTCGCTGCGCCATGCGGAGCACGTCATCCAACAGCTCGAATCGCAAAAAGAGATGCTATCAGCTCAGCCAAGGGCTGAAAGAGTTGCGGCTCGTTCCTGGCAACTCAGCAATGTTCGGTCGGCGCTGGAATGGAGCTTTGGATCGCACGGCCACGACGAGATCGGCACAAGGCTTGTGGCCGCTTCAACGCGGCTATTTGTGGAACTGGCGCTATTGATCGAATGGCAGGCCTGGGCAGAGCAGGCGATAGCCCGGCTGGAAGATCAGCATATGAACTCCCGCCGGGACCTTGCCCGCGAACTCAGGCTCCTGAGCGGACTATTCCTGTATTCGAGCTGGACCGCCGACATTTACCGCGCTCTCGATATTGCCGGGCGAAGCCAAAAGGTGGCTTTGAAAATCCAGGATCCCGACGACATGGCGCACGCTGAAACGATGTTGGGCGCCGCCAATCATTTGGCGGGAAACCATCTCGTTGCACAGAGGCATTTCGAAGCCAGCCTGCGTCACTCGGCATCGGGCTCACGCTTGCGCGCTGGACACTATTTGTTTCATCACACCACCCTCTCGCTTGCCGGCATGGCGCGCTCCCTGTTGTACAGGGGGCTGCTCGACCAATCATTGGACTACGCAAGACTCGCGATAGAGGAGGGAGAAAAATCCGGCAGTCCAACGACATTGTGCCGATCCATGATTCTGATTCTCCCTGTCTATCTGGCGCTGGAGGATTGGCAGAGGTCGGAGCAGTACATCGCGCAATTGAGCGACCTCTCAGTAGCTCACGCCCTGAAGCCGCTCCATGCAATCGCAATCGGGATGCGAGGCCGGTGGCTTTTCCTTCAAAACAACGTTAGCGACGGCGTTCCGTTGCTGAAGAGGGCGTCGGAGGAGCTTGAGGCCCAACGTCATGAAATGCTTAATATGGATTTTGTCAGCGATCTCGGCGCGGGTCTTGCTGCTTGTGGCCTTCACGAGGAGGCATTGACGCTGGTGGGGGATGCCCTTGACGTCCAAAACCGTGGGGGAAAATTTCTGTTCGCGTCCGCCTTGATGAGAGTGAAAGGCCTTATCCTGGCATCCAAGTCGCACGAGGACTATCCCGAAGCAGAAACAAGCTTTCTGTCGGCGATCGACTGGGCGAAACGCCAGTCCGCGACCCTGTTCGAGTTGAACGCTGCGACGGACCTCGCCGAGCTATTGCTGAAACAGGGACGGATGCCAGAAGCCTACGAATATCTCACCTCGGCTCTTGATCGAATGCCTGCAGGAATTTTATCCCCGCCTCACAGGCGCGCCCTGCAAACTCTCAACCGGCTCCAACCGGGCATCAGGGCCGTTGGCTAAAGCGGACACCTTCGACTACTGTTCGCTGTCTGCGCAGTCAGGTTCAAGTTCTCGCATTCGGATACAAGCCCAAGCCTGCGGTTGGGTGCACATTGTGGCAGGAATGGCCACAGCAAGGCTTGGATGCAATGGGCAAGTTGGTCGCAGACATCATTGTTGAAACCTTGCAGAGTGCAGGCGTCAAGCATTGTTACGGCGTGGTGGGCGACACGCTTAATTTCATGGCGGCGACGGTGGAATTTCGATGCTGTTCGGAGGCCTGATGACGGTCGTGCAGCAGGAATTGCCGATCAAGATTGCTGTCTATGACAACGGCAAGCTCGGCTTTGTGGAGATCGAGCAAAAGGCCGAGGGGATGCTCGATACCTTTACGCAGTTGAAGAATCCGAATTTTGCAGGGGTTGCGCGCGCGTTAGGTCTCTGGGGCCAGACGGTTTCGAGCGCGGACCAGCTCGAAGCCGCTGTGAAGGACCGGCTGGCGC
>Ga0209839_10000399_pt1 | contig 22364 bp, 18 predicted proteins | sample OrgsoiDNA2013050_FD_185800 | JGI IMG/M metagenome (GOLD analysis project Ga0209839, IMG submission 185800) | Permafrost soil microbial communities from the Arctic, to analyse light accelerated degradation of dissolved organic matter (DOM) -... | ecosystem: Environmental > Terrestrial > Soil >... | reverse complement strand
ATTGGTACTGAGATCGTCGCGAGCCGGTGGCAAATTGGTCTTTTGCAGCCACTGTTGATCATGCTGCGGATCTGAGAACACCCACTTGATGAAATTCCAGGCTGTCATTTGCTGTGCTTGTGATGCCTGCTTGTAGATAACGACGCCTTTAGAGTCGGCATAGGTCTTGATATTCTGATTCGTGGGATAGGCATCGGGAACGGGCGGCGGGGTCAGCATATAGTTTTTGTTGAACTTCAGATTCGGGTACTGCTGCGCCCATGCCGGGTAGGTCCATGGCCCAAGGACTTCCATGACCGAGGTGCCAGTCTCAAAGGGATTATTCACGTTTTGCGTTAAGAGCATATTGTTTTGTCTCAGGCTATTCATGAAGTTGAGTGTGTCTACCGCTGTTGCGTTGTCGGCGGTGAGCTGGTTGCCGCTGATGAAGCTGTGACCATTGCTGGCAGCATCATAGAAGGGAAAGAAGTCGAACAGGCGCTGTGACCATTCGTCCAGGACGAGGTCGTTATCGACCCAGACAAATTTATCGGGGAACTTCTGCTTGAGTTTCTGGCCCATGGCTATGACCTGGCCATATGTTCGAGGAGGCGTGTTATAACCTAGCTGTTTAAGGATATCACTACGCCAGCCAACCAACATAGCATTGCTGTATATGGGGAGCACATAGGATTGACCATCGTTGAATTGCCAGTTCGCCATGACTTGCGTCATATGGCGCGTATTGATCAGGTCATTCCACCCTGGCAGGGTATTGAGCGGAACAAGGACCTGGTCCTGCGCCAGTAAAGCAGCAAAACCGGTAAAGATGTTTTCGGAGGCCGTAGGGGCCGCATCGCCCGCAAGAGCACCCTGAATACCGGCCTCCGAGGTCGGGGATTCCGGCATCGCCGTTACGCTGATCGTAATGCCGTGATGGCTGTTCATATACCCCTGGGCCATCGCTGTCCAGAAACCCACCTGCGGAGGGTTAGATGCCGCCCAGAAGGTGATTGAATTGCCAGAAGCATTGCTCGTGCTCCCAAAGCCACAACTGACGATGGTTGAGCCCAGCAATATGAAGAGCGCACCTATTAAGCTATGTTTGAGTGGCTTCATACTTTATTCTCTGCATGAAGTATGCTTCCAATACTCCCAGGTCGCCTACTTATAACACTTTTTTCGCGGCAGTTCATAAGAATTGCCTCCCAAGAGAAGGTGTTGTGAGCAGAAATTAAAATGCTTGCTCTGTTGACATCTTTTTCCACGTGGACTGATGAAATACTTTGTTCGACTTACTTTCATTGTAATCACGTAGTGTTAAAACAAGCGTTGCAAGAACGTTATTACGCTCACGGTTCGCTCATTTTCGCGGCAGCTCGTAAGCATTACCTCTAAGAGAAGGCATTTCGATATGAACTTTTCCAATCTCCCAGGGGGCAAAGACGAGTGGCAAATGGCGAACCTGGGAAGTTTTGGTCAGTGGCTCTTTGCCGAAACGGAGAGGCAATCCTGGTAACATTTTTTAACGCTTTATATAACACCACACGGTTAGTATTATCTGGTAGATTGAACAAATTGTTGCGCTGATTGTGCGGTAGAACCATGATCAGTTCACATCAAGCCATGCTTGCTCGGACATTGGGGCACATCGCCCGGACTGAGCTTCATCTACGAAAAGAGAGAAGATGCAAAGAGTTTTCTGATTGAGGTGAAATTATGAGTGATACTATAACGCAAACGCGACTTGCCATGCGCTTAGACGCTTATCTCAGGGAGTATACGGGAAAGAATGCTAGAAAAGATGTCCTTTCCAAAGCGGAGTGGGATAGGGTGTGGCGAGTGGCTGACGTTGCTCGTACACAGAATACGCTGACGCCGGAACTTGTTGATGATGTGCGGAAAGCCTTGAAGAAGCTTGAGGCCACAAGAGAAATGTCCCTTTAAAGAGCAGGAACATTCAGACGCAGTATATAATGCGACGGCTGGTCATCCTTGCTGTTCTATGATACTATTGGGTCAATTATTTAGATAAGCCATTGGAGCACAGTATGCAAGGCGCATTTCCTTCACAGGCAACGCAGGCTCCTCCCGGTGAGGAGAAAGCAGGCACGCAGACTGTTCCATTAAAGAAACTGTTCGCGCAACTAGAGAGCAGCGAACAGGGGTTAACAGGTGCGGAGGCACGCAAGCGGTTGGGCAGGTATGGTCCCAACGATATGACTGGCCTGAAGCGCACGTCGCCGGTGGTCCAGTTTCTGCGCTTGTTCTTGAATCCGCTGATCGCCATCTTGCTCGTTGCCAGCGTTGTCTCGGCGCTTCTGGGTGATCCCGTCGACGCCAGTATCATCATTGTCATCGTCCTGCTCAGCAACATTCTCAACTTTGTCCAGACGTTCCGATCTCAGAACAGTGTCGAGAAGCTGCGCGCGAATGTCGCCCCCACAGCGAGCGTGCTCCGTGATGGTACCTGGCTGGAGCTGCCCCGCCGTGAGCTGGTGCCGGGTGATATCGTCCGTCTCACGGCAGGGGACCTGGTGCCTGCCGATGCGCGTCTGGTCCAGGCAACCGATCTCCATGTGCAGCAGGCCGCACTGACCGGTGAATCGCTCCCAGTTGAGAAAAGCGCAGATGATGATAGCGATGCCAAAGAGAGTTTTGCCGATGCACGCAATTGCGTCTTTCTTGGTACTTCAGTCGTCAGCGGCCTGGGGACCGCGCTGATCACCGCGACTGGTCGTGGCACCGCCTTTGGCGATATCGCGGTGCGACTGGCTAGCCGCGCACCCGAGACCGAGTTTGAGCGTGGCGTCAAGAGCTTTAGCGTGTTGATTATGCAGACCGTCTTTTTCCTGGTGCTCTTTATCGTCGTGGTTGGCGTCATTGGTCATCATCAACTCTTTGAAACCATGCTCTTTGCTATTGCGCTTGCCGTTGGCCTGACCCCCGAGTTCCTGCCAATGATCACGACCGTAACGCTGGGGCAGGGTGCTCTACGGATGGCAAAGCAAAAGGTGATCGTCAAACACCTGGAGTCGATCCAGAACTTTGGCAGCATCGATACGTTATGTAGCGATAAGACGGGGACGTTAACCAGCGGCGAGACGAAGCTCGAAGGGTTTCTCGATCTCTCCGAGCAAGAATCCAAGCGCGTGCTGCTGTTCGCGTATTTGAATAGTACGTACGAGACCGGCATCAAAAGTCCCCTTGATGAGGCTATTTTGCAGCATGGCAAGGTCGATGTCAGTGCATATAGCAAAGTCGACGAGATCCCGTTTGATTTTGAGCGGCGCTGCCTCTCGGTGGCGGTACGACACGGGGACGAATATCTCCTGATCACAAAAGGCGCTCCTGAGAGCATCCTGGCTCGCTGCACGGCGTATGAAAGCGATGGGGAACGCAAGCCATTGGATGGCGTGAGTGGCGAGGTACGGAACAAGTACGTAGACAGGTATTGTGATCTGAGTTCACAGGGATACCGTGTGCTTGCGGTCGCCTATCGCACATTCCAGCACCAGGATGTGTATCACAAAACGGATGAGCAGGGCCTGGTACTCCTGGGCTTCCTGACCTTTGCCGATCCACCCAAAGCGGATGTGGCCCAGGTACTCCAGGCGCTCAAAAAAGATGGCGTGCACGTCAAGATCGTCACGGGTGATAATGAACTGGTCACCCGTCATGTTTGCGAACTGGTCGGATTAAAGAGCAGCAGGATCGTCCTGGGCAGTGAACTGGAGCATATGACCGACCCCGCGCTGGCTCAGGTGGTTGAGGAGGTCAACATATTTGCGCGCGTCTCCCCGGCGCAGAAGAATCGTATTATCCTGGCGCTCAAGAGCCGCAAGCATGTGGTCGGTTATATGGGCGATGGCATCAACGATGCTCCCTCCCTGCATGCTGCCGATGTTGGCATCTCGGTCTCTACCGGCGTCGATGTCGCCAAGGACGCAGCTGATATTATCCTGCTCGAACAGAGCTTGAAGGTCCTGCACAATGGAATTCTAGAGGGACGCAAAGCCTTTGGCAACGTCATCAAATACCTGCTTATGGGCACCAGCTCAAACTTCGGTAATATGTTCAGTATGGCGGGTGCGTATGTCTTCCTGCCCTTTCTCCCCATGTTGCCGTCGCAGATTCTGCTCAATACCTTCCTCTACAATCTCTCTCAGGTGACGATTCCAACCGATAACGTGGATGCAAGCTATGTCAGAAAGCCGCAGCATTGGGATATCAAGCTGATCCGTAGCTTTATGATCTTCATCGGGCCGGTCAGCTCGATCTTCGACTTCCTGACCTTCTTCGTGATGTTACGGGTCTTCAAAGCTGACGCAGTGCTCTTCCATACCGGCTGGTTCGTAGAATCGCTCGCCACGCAGACGCTCGTCCTGTTTAGTATTCGTACGGCGGGCAATCCGTTGCGCAGTCGCCCCAGCCTCCCACTCACGATTACGACGCTCCTGATCGTCGCTCTTGGTATCCTGCTCCCGTACACGCCGCTGGCGGGTCCGCTCGGCTTCGCGCCCTTGCCGATCCTCTACTTCCTCTTCCTGGCAGGGGTGATGGTGGTCTATCTGCTCCTCGTTGAACTGGTCAAGCGGCGCTTGATGAGACGCTATGCGTAGTCGTGGCACGGAAATACAAGAGAGTCGGCGCATCTCTTTTCAGAGCGTGACCAGTTTGCCAATGGTTTGTTTTTAGAGCAGCTCCAGCTTGCTCAACTATCTGCTTGTTGGCTCGTCTCGACGAACCAGAGCCATTTGTCGATGCCGCGGGCGATCTCGGTGAAGATGGCAGCCGTATCGATGTCTTTCAGCTCAGTCGCCTGCTCGCTGGCGTAGCGTATATGTTTCCCAAAGGCGGCAAGGGTCGTCGAAAGCGCATCAATGTGGCCGTTCCCATCGGTCGTCGAAAGCCAATACTCGTCGAGCGAAGAGCGCCTGGCGACCGCCTGCGCCGTTCCCTCGGCCATACCGCCAAGCTGCACAATGCGTTCAGCAATCAGGTTCGCATCCTCCTCTACGCCCTCAACGACCCTGTTGAACAGTTCGCGCAGGGCTATGAAATGGGGTCCTTTGACGTTCCAGTAGGCCTGCCTGGTTTGCAGCATCAGATCGATAGTGTCGGCTAAGCGACGGTTCAACAGCTCTATCAGTTTGGCCTGCTGCTCTTCGGGCAGGACCTGTTTTTTCTTGGACATAGTAGTAGTCCTTTCACTCAAGCAGTGTTGTATGCGATAATGGAGAGGGTACATATGGTGGTTGACATACTTTTGTTCCTTTGTGTGGAAATAGTTCTCTTCTCTCATAGCATCTCTGATCTCATGATAGCACCAGAGCGTTATAAGGACCGTTAAATGGGTGACCTCTCCTTCACATTGCTAGGCCCACCGGAAGTGCGCCATGCCGATCAGGTGCTGCTGTTCTCCACGCGCAAGGAACTCGCGCTCCTCATCTATCTGGCGGTGGAAGGCCGCGTCCATTTGCGTAAGCAGCTCTCCGAGCTGTTCTGGCCCGAAAGGGACGCGCTCCATGGACGGGCAGCCTTGCGCATTAGCCTGCTCCATCTGCGTCATCTGCTGGGTGAGGGCACTGGTAGTGGCCCTATCCCTCATCTACTCATCACACGCGATACCCTCGCCCTGGATCTCACCTCCCATGTCGAAAGCGACCTGCATATTCTTCACGAAGCGTGGAAGTTGGCGCGTGCAGGGACTTCCACGCTGCGGACCATGCCAGAAGACGCGCGGCGTAGCCTGTTTGCCAGGCTCCAACGCGCGACCAGCCTCGTGCGTGGCGAATTTCTGGAAGGCTTCTCGCTGCGCGATGCTCCGGCCTTCGACGACTGGGTGCGCTTCCAACGCGACTCCTGGCAGCGGCATACGAATGAAGTCTTCGACCAGCTCTCCCACCTGCAATTCGAAGCAGGAGAACTTGCGCCTGCCATTGAAACGGCCAAACGCTGGCTCGTCCTCGCCCCACTGCAGGAGGAGGCCTATCGGCGGCTGATGCGCCTCTCCTTCGCGAACGGTGATCGGGCCGCGGCCTTATATGCCTATGACGCGTGTCGGACGATGCTGGCAACCGCCATGCAGATCGAGCCGACTCCAGAAACGCTGGCGCTCGCCAGCCAGATACGGGCCGTTGCCCCTCCTCAGCGCAAGGAGGCACTCGCCTCGACGGGAGCACTTTCTCCGGCAACCCTCCTCGACGGTCTGTTGCTGGGTCGGACAACGGAGCTGAGTGCCTTGATCAAGCTCTACCATGCCGCGCAACGTGGTCACACGCAGGTCGTGCTACTGGAAGGGGAGGCTGGTATTGGCAAGACTCGGCTGGCGACCGAATTTCTGGCCTGGGCAACGATCGAGGGAGCAGATACGCTGCAGGGTCAGGCATTTGAAACTGGTGGTCGCCTCCCCTATCAGCCCGTGATCGAGGCCCTGCGCCCACGTATCGAGCGGGAGAATGCCCCGGACGACCTGCTGACAGATGTCTGGTTGGCGGAACTCGCGCGTTTGCTCCCCGAGCTACGCGACCGCTATCCTGACTTACCCGCCCCGCTCGGAGACAGGTCCCAGGCGCGTAATCGCTTATTTGAAGCGCTAGCTCGCCTCTTGCAAGCCCTGGCGGCACGGGCACCACTCGTCTTGTTCATTGATGATGTGCAGTGGGCGGATGCCGCCTCGCTCGATGTGCTCCATTACCTTGTGCGAAGCCTGACGGAGAATGCAACGCCCGCGCTCGTGCTCCTGACGCTGCACATGGGAGCGAGAGGGATGTTGCCGGGACTCACCGAGTGGCGTGCAGGGATGGAACATATCCACCCGTTGACCCGCTTGCACCCTGGTCCGCTCACTCCTGAAGACATCGTGCGCTTGCTCCAGGTCTTAGCAGGCCAGGACGGGAGGCGAGCGGCGGACCTGGAACGCTTTAGTCAGTGGCTGTTTGCGGAAACGGAGGGGCAACCGTTCTATCTCATGGAGACGCTCAAGGTCTTGCTCGAACGTGGCGTCCTTGCCTCCCGCCCGAACGACGAGGGAGGATGGAGCATTGACTTTAAGGCAGCCATGAGCCATGAGATGGTGGTACGCGGCTTCTTCCCCCCCAGTGTGCGCGAAGTCATCTGTGCAAGGCTCGACCAACTCACGCCGAACGCCTTTGCCCTTCTGGCGGCAGGAGCTGTCCTCGGACAGGCAAGTACCTTTGAGCACCTGTGCCGGGTAGCCGACCTCGAAGCACCTGCCGCACTCACTGCCCTGGATGAAGTCGCGCATAATGGCTTGCTGCATGAGTCAGAGCGTGAAGGAGGGTCAATGACTGCGGGGAGCTACGTGTTCGCCCATCAGAAGATCCGTGCCGTGGTCTACGCGGAGGCCGGTGAGGCGAGGCGCTCCATCTTTCATCGCCGGGCGTTGCAAGCGTTGCAAGAGGCGGCGGCCCCTGCTGCGGACCTGGCCTACCACGCTCTGGCGGCGGGACTTGCGGAACCTGCCTTCCACTGGAGCCTCGCGGCAGGCGATGAGGCCATGCGCGTGGTCGCCGTGCGCGATGCCCTCACCTTCTACGAGCAGGCGCGGCATCTGCTGGCCGAGCGCTGGCATGGCCTCGGCCTCTTAAGTCTGCTTCCCGCGCCGGAGATCGAGCATCTCTACATCCACCTGGGACGGATGTATGAAATGAACGCGGAGTGGGAGAAAGCTCGCGGGTCCTATACGTCACTGCTCGCATACGCACGGGAGGCAGGCGAACGCGTGATGGAGAGCACCATCCTCAACCGTCTCGCGATCCTGGCCGCCCAGCAATCCTTCGACCTGACGACTGCGCAGACGCTGCTGGAGGAGGCACGGAGGGTTGCCGAAGCGAGTGGTGACCTGGTGGTCCTGGCCGAGACAGAGTGGAACCTGGCCCAGATGGCTATCCATGCCTGGCAGGCGCAGCAAGCCCTGCGCCATGCTGAGCGGGCCCTGGAACTGGCACATAGAACTGATCGAAAAGAACTGACCGCGCGCAGTCTGTACGCGCTCGGTCTGAGTTATGGCCTGAGTGGTCGCTGGGATGAGGTCGCGGTACACGCCGAGCAGGCTCGCAGCCTGTATGCGACAATTGAGGATCAAGCCGATGCGGCCACGAGATTGTCAGCGCAAGTGCTCTACGCGGGATCTCCACCACCGGGGCCGTTGACGAAGCGGGCCATGGAAGTGCTCTGCCTGTGCCTACAGGCTCTGGGTCATGTCAATAGCGGCGAGCCGCAGGCCGGCGTGAACGCCGGACGCGTTGCGCTCGACATTAGCCTGCAGATCAATAACGTCTGGGCACAGGTGTCTAGTATGCTGAACCTGAGCCACGCCTTGCTGGAGGTGGGGGAGTATGAGGAGGCGCTACGTGACACGCAGAGCGGGGTGGAGATGGCGCGGACGCTGCCCAACCCGACTTTGCTCTTCTTCATGCTCACGGTCTTAGGAGCTGTGTATCAGGCGATGCTGCGCCTGGAGGAGGCGCGCGCGGTCCTGGTTGAGTCGCTGGCCCTCAGCGAGACGATTGCGGTGCGATCGTATCGCGTGCTTGCCACCTCCAGATTGTGTGCGACGTGTGCCCTTGCCGGTGACTGGAAGAGCGCGTACACCTATGCTGTGGAGACGGTGGCCGTGCGCAATGACCTCGCATCGTCGTTGCTCTTCATCGACTTCCTGCGCTCCTATGAGATGGAGGCACTGCTGCGCGGTGGCGACGAGGAGCGGGCCGGAGAGGAAGTGCAGCGCCTGGGAGCAAGCAGCAGGGCCAATCAGCGGCTGCATCTTTCCTATCTACGCACACGGGCAACCCTGGCACAGTGGAATGGAGAGGTGCAGGAGGCGATAGCATCTTTACAAGAGGCAGAAGTCCTCGCCACTGCGATCGGACTACCTGGCGAGCTGTGGCAGGTCCAGGCCGCCCTTGGGGACGCGTATACGTCCTCTGGGGAAATGGAGCAAGCATCGCAGGCGTTTTCGCGGGCGATGGCGAGTGTAGAAGGGCTCGCAGAGAAGATGGGGGATGAAGCACTGCGAACGAGCTTCCTCGCCGAACCCACGGTACGGCGTGTGTGGGAACAGGGACGTGCATATTCTGACGAATGGTAGACGGAGTGGTCAAGCTATGAGATCGAGAGTGCGTGATAGAGCCGCGTGAAGAAACTCGGCGGAGCGGCGCATCTCGTCTAGGCCATTAAGTCCGTCTTCGATGGAAACCCAGCCATTGAAGCCAACGTCGCGCAAGACACGGAAAATGGTGGGGTAATCGTTGAGGCCGGTTCCGATCTCGCCGTGATGCAAGAACCGCGCATAGCCTGTGCTGTTCTCCTGTGCTTGCAGGTCTTCGAGCGTGTCGCCCGGCAGCAAACGCCGGTCGCTGGCGTGCATACTGACCACGCGCCCCTTGACTGCCTCCAGAACGGTCAAAGGATTCTCGTCCGCCATCATCTTCAGAGACTCCGGGTCGACGTTGCCCGGAAAGCACGCGGCAGGTGCGCGGTATTGCTGGCATTGCTGAATGCATAGCTACCACCCCTTCAAAACAGCTCAAATGACGTTCCTCCTGCTCCTATTTTCTCACGCGACGCCACTCTCTTGCCAGTTCGCGCTGTCCATTGTTTTGGCTGAAAGTGCTTTTTGTGCTATGCTTGAGGAACTAAGGAGAACAGTCCATGCAAGAAGATTTGATAGGGAAAGTCGCGCTGGTGACGGGTTCGAGTCGCGGGCTGGGGCGTCATTACGCACTGTACCTCGCGCAGGCGGGAGCCGATGTAATCATTCATGATCTGAACGCGAGCGCGGCAGCAGCCTTCGGTGAGGCTGCTTCGGGACTGGCTGTGGCCGAGCAGATTCGCGCATTCGGTCGTCGATCGGCGTTTTTCGCTGCCGATCTGACCGAGGCGGCACAGGGAGAACAGCTGGTGCGCCAGGCAGTGGAAGCTTTCGGTCACATCGATATCCTGGTCAACAACGCGGGCGGCGATATGGGCGCGCACGCTCCTCGGCCAGACCCGAACAACGCGCTGGACATCGCGCCGGATGATATCCGTGCCGTGGTTGAGCGCAACCTGCTCACCACTATGTATACCTGCAAGTATACGGGCCTCCACATGCGCGCGCGGCGCTCCGGCAAGATCATCAACGTGGGATCAAGCGCCGGTCACATGGCCGTGCAAACAGGCAGTATCTACGCGGCAGCAAAGGCAGGCATCGCCCATTACACGAGCTGCCTGGCGGAAGAACTTCGCGCGTATGCTATCAATGTGAATTGTATCGCTCCCGCCCCGACCTATACCGGTCGCTTCCTGGCAACGCGCACCGTCGATAGTCAGGAGGGGCTATCCCGGCTGCAACGGATAGCCCAACCCGAAGACATGGCAAAGATTGTCCACTTCCTGGCAGGCCCACAATCGGATTACCTGACCGGCGAAACCATCGTGTGCTGGACGGGCCATTGAGGGTTATTGCGGTGTGCTCTCATGACCTCACAGGCCCATACGAGCTTCGGTTCCACCATCGACAAACACTATCTGTCCGGTGATGAAACAGGATGAACTGTTACTTGTATGCAGTTCTACTGGCCTGGGAACGTTTTTCCTGAGAAACCACTCACTTGCGGCATAGAAAAGCGCTTTTCCGCACTTTCTGCGAGATACACATTGCGAGCTTCGCGTTCTTGCTCCTTGTGTCGAGCGTTTGCCTGATGGCTCTGTGCCTCCTGTTGTCGCTTTTTCCCCTTCATCGTCCTCACTGCTCTCCTGTTCTCGTCGCTTCCCTCAATAACGAGACAGGCATCATCGCCACTCACAACCCCGCGTTCGTCAGTTCTTCTTTCAACGCGCGCAGGTTACGGTTCTGCTCACGCAACGCGGTAATGTAACTCATCCATCCCTCATGCTCACCGAGCTTCTCGTAGAGCGCACGCATGTTTGTGAGGTACTTACAAGCCTGCTGGTAGTTCTGACGGCCCCGCATGGCGATCAGTCGTTCAGCATACTGCTGATATATTTCGATGGCTTCACGAGGCCGTGTCTCTTCGGCGGCCCTGGCAACCTCAAGGGCGATGGTGCCAGATGCATAATATCCGTAGCCATCCGCGTAGGTGTAGCCATAGCCGTCTTTCTTGACGATGCCTTTCAGCCGTTGCAAGGCTTCATCCATGTTGCCTTCATCCAGCGCGATCTGAATGAGGAGTCGCGTATTGCTGCTTTGCTCCAGGAACGCAAGCACTTCTGGTCGAAGCGTTTCCCAACGTTCCAGCCGCCTGGCGAGGTCACGGAGTTGCTGGTAGCGTCCGAGATACGGTTGGATGCGGAACAACCGCTCGACGATCTCCAATTCGGCGGCCTGGTTGCCTCTAGCCTGGTAGTATTTCTGGAGCCATTCCAGGAGACGTACATCTGGCTGCTCTTTGATGCGTGCTCTCACCAGGCGCTCAGCTACAGCATCTTGTCCATGCTCAACGAAGAGGTCAGCCAGGCTAGAGAAGGAATAATCGTCAACATGTTCTATTTCTCTGGCGGCTTCATCAATCCGTCCCAATGTCAAAAGGCGATCGATCAGGTCCGAGGTACGCCCGGTCTCACGGCAGATACGCAGGTAGGTTTCATCGTCGAGGGTATCTTGCTCTAGCTCCAATAAGAACCTACCATATGCCTTGCGCTGAGTACCAGTCACCTCTTCCTCTTCGTCTTGCAGGATATTCTGAATCCATGCCGCAAGCGTCCGTCGCTCCAATGGCTGAGTGTGTTGCACGAGCTGCTCCACTGCGCTGTTGGCAAAGCCATGACTCTCATCAGCGTGCAAGTCGTGTCGGTAAATAGCAAAGAGTACCTCGATGATCTTTGCACGCGCTACCCGATCAGTGTGTGGATCAGCCAGACAGCCCCCTAACGCTTCAATACATGCCTCAACCAGTTTCTCTAACCCCTCCTCCTCTGGATAGTATCCCTCTTCTTCATAGTTGTCGTAGTCGTCTTCTTCATCAACATAGAGATGAGACTCTTCGAAGATCTCGTTCACCAGCGTTTCATAGATCGTTGCGGCACCCAAAAAGTCTTGCTGCTGCACCAGTTGATCTGCCATGTCTTTGACGGGCAGCAGGTGCTGGCTGATGCGTGACGTGTCGTGGTGAAAGGCGTCGGCAACCTGACGGCGATAGGTTTCTGGGTTCACCGAGAGCAGCCTCTGAGCCGGACGGATGAGATACCCATCGGGATGGCGCACCCAGAATTGTCGCATGTGCCAGGGATAGTCAGCCAACGGGCGCACGATGTCGGCCTGCGCCTGCTGAGCTTGACGGTACAGCTCATCAGCATTCTCGACGAGCAGGACGATCTCCACGCCGCTGCCGCGCTGCCCTGGCGCAAGCAAGCGAGTGCGTTCGGGTTCCCAATAGGCTGCGTGATCGGTTGCCAGTTGGATGAAGGTCTCTCCACGAGAGAGCTCTGCGTAGTCGTTTGCCTCGCGAGCCACGACACGAAAGCCCAGAGTGTTTTCAAACCAGGCGATCGATTGCTCGAAGTCGCTGACGCATATCTCAACCCAGCTTGTTCTGGTCATATGTGCTTTCCCTTTCTGGACAAGATGCGACAAACATCCTCTGAGCCATGAGCAACAAATGCTCTAGCAGGACAACTGAGAGACGTGTCAAGGCGCTTTTCGCTTCCGTCGGACGATGGACTTTCCTTTGATCATGGCCCTATTCTAGCAGATCGAACAAGCCCAATACGACGGGCAGCTGAAACGCGCTTGCGTGAGGCGGCGACACGATGACGCGGGCGTTGAACAGAGCGTGATCCTATCTCATCTCTGCTGGGAGAACCGCCAACCCCGCCTCCGTCATCTTCCCCTCACTCATCAAGCGAGCGGCGCGAGCACGATTGCCAGCCTTCCACTGGCTCTGTGGGCGACGAGGGGTGAAGCGGATGGCATAGGTTTGCTCGTTGATCCCCTTTAACTGGCTATCAATCCAGCCGAAGCAGAGGGCTTCTTCGATCGCATCTTCGAAGGAGATCCCGCTGCGATGAGCGCTCTTTTTGTAGAAGACGAGCCAGATTTCTTTGTGGATCTGGATATGCACCGCAAGCCACTCGCGCCATTCTTGCCGGGTATGAACCAGCAGCGTTTCTCCTATCTCCATGTCTTTCTCCTCAGCAATCTTCTGCTCTCTTTATGCACCCCCTGAGCTTCCAACTGCTCAAAGAGCGCATCGAGGTTCTCAGTACTCAATTCGATATGGATGGCTCCACGCGGCGCGTTTGGCCACTTCGACAAATCCATCTTGAGCAATCCGATGGTTCCTTGTGAGATTCTTGTAGGGTATCAGCCAGGTACTGCTTGAACTTTGTCACAAATAGCTTATCATGTGGTCCGCAGAGGCACATTACCTGTTGAAGCCCACGAGACTCAAGGTGGAGAGCAAGCTCTCCCAATCCCTGCCGTAAGCCTACCTCCTGATGATCTTCCCACACCCCTCTCGCCGGAATTCCCATCGCGAGCAGGTGTTCAATACGCGGGTCAGAGACCAATTCATCAAGGAATATGATCCCGTCGACAGCGCGATCTCTGGCTACTTCCTGGATTATTCGTTCATCCGTTGGGATGAGCACCACCCGTTGTTCCCGCGCGGAGGCTACAGTTAAAATAGCCGCGAGAAACTGCATATCAAGTGGGTCCTGGTACATCTCCATATCGCAAACGATGCCAATTGCACCGGCGCGCTTTGTCGCCAGATTGCGGGCGATAGCGTTGGGGCGATACCCGAGTTCTTCAATTGCCTGCAAGATCCGTGCTCGTGTCGCAGGGGCAACATCCTTGCGTTCATTCAGAACAAATGACACCAGTGCTCGCGAGACATTCGCGGCACGGGCGACATCCATAATAGTAACGCGGCTATCCCCTGATATACATACTCACTCCCTCTACGCTCATTATGTGGGCCTCTGTGAAATCCAATCTATAGCAGCAGAACATCTGAACAGCTGTCTCCTATATCATATGTACAATAATCGTCATTGTAGTCTGGTGAGTTCTGAAGGGGCAGCAAAAAACAGCATCGCAGTCGCCTCGGCAGCAATTCTGTCGCGCGCTGTTACTCTTAGATATTCCACGCGCACTGGGCATGTCCTGGTTATCTGAAGACCATGCCATCACGGTAGGAGAGATTGAGAATACTCTGTCACAACAAGGCGTCAGCGTTGAGCCAGGAGACATCCTTCTTTTTCGTACCGGACATATGACGCGTTTTCTCTCATCCGGTCAGTGGAGCGAGTATACGTACACAAATGCTCCTGGCCCCTGTCTGGAAGTTCTTCCCTGGTTGCACGAACGCCGAGTTGCCGCAGTAGCATCTGATACCTGGGCCTTTGAAGCAGTGCCCAGCAAAACATCTTTGTGGCTGCCAATCCACGCAATCGGTATTGTCTATATGGGACTCATGATTGGAGAGAATTTCCTCCTGGAGGAATGGGCGAGCAACTGCGCCAAAGATGGAGTATCTGTGCCAATCGGAATGCGGAATAATACACATGAACTATACGGTTTATGGAGTAAACCGTATCGAACAAAACGTCAGAAGGGAAATTCGTCATGTCCACAGACACCGATTCACGCGCCATCTACGATGCAAGAAGCGAGTTCGCAGATAGGTTTCAGATAGCACGCTTCCGTGGCTTCATGGACCGTGTAAACGTCTGTAGCGGCCTGGCTGTGGAGATGAGATGTTTGTATAACATAACACGGTCCTCCCTTTCCTGTTCCTGGCTTCCAATAATACAGTGTGGTTTCTGCTTGCAAAGCATACCCGACCATTTGCGATTTGTCAAGAGGTTTTTCGCAAAAAACTGGCCTCGCGATCCTACAGCGTACACATCTTTTAGCAGGAAGAGCCTGGTTCAGCAGCTAGAGTAGCCGCGCTACTTATAGCGTAATCGCTTGGGGAGACCGTACGACAATGGGGACGCGGATCGCGACCGGGCTGAATGCTGGCTTGCAGAAAGTGCGTCGCCCCCTTGAAAAGTCGGGTGCGCGAAAAGCCTATATTGCCTGAATTGCTGCCAGAGTACGTGATATGATTTGTAGAGTATATCATCAAAGAGTGGTAGTGGAGAAAACATAACTCACATCCCTTCCATTTGAGTAAAATCGATCGGAGGAACTCTAGTGTAGACCCCTCCAAGAATAAGTATAGAAGATAAAGGTAGAGATTACAACACTTGGAAGCAGAGTGATAAGACTGTGATAGCAAGCGATGTAAGTTAGGGGCTTCCTGGCTACTTCCCTGTAGCCAATCGACCTGTTGCTACAATTTGTCGGCGGAGAACTGATAGACGAAGCCGGGACCGCCCATGAAGAGGCCGCCATCCACATCGATGCACAGGTCGGCGGCATAGGTGAAGGCTCCCGTAACTTTCCTGGCGGGTGTATTGAGCATAAGAGAGATGGGAGTATGACCATGAACGAGCTGCTGACCACCGAAGATGGTCAGGAAGCGGCGGGCAAAGTTTTCGCCCTCCGGCTTGTGAATGAAAACGCCACGGCGGGCGAAATCCTCCAAAGTATCTTCCCAGGCGAGGGCGTCGCTGGTGCGCATCAGTTTTTTAAAGGCGGCGTTCACCTCATCTACGGTGCGGCCATGCTTGAGGTAGAGCGTATTGTCAGCGTGGATAAGCAGGCGATCGGCGACAAGGGCCATAGGCGGCAGTTCAGCGATCCAATCGAGATGTGCCCGCGTCAGGCTGGCGATATCTTTTTTATTGCCGCCGTTCTGTTTCCAGCGCGAGATAAAGTTGCTGCCCAGGCCGGTTGAGCGTCTGCCGAAGCGATAGGCGGCGAAGATGAGCATCTCGTGATTGCCCAACAGAGAAGAGACCTGGCCTCCGGCTGCTGCGGCCTCCGTTTGCAGGCGCATAACGAGGTTGATGACCTCGATGCCGTCGGGGCCGCGATCGACGAAATCGCCCAGAAACCAGAGCGTCGCCGCGCCGCCAATCCAGGCATGCTTATGATCGATCAGCTGCGCGTCTTGAAGCAGGTGGAGCAGCCTTTTGAGCTGTCCATGAATATCACCGATGATGTAGATGGGTGCAGAGGTCTGTTGCATACGTCTCGCTCTCTCTTCGCAAAATGTGGTCAGCCAAAAATAGCTATAATCAGAATACCACCTGAGATAAGGATTGCACCAATTATGCGGGCAACGCCAAAGCGCTCTCCCAGCAAGCGCCAGCCGAGCAGAGCGGCGAAGACGATACTGACCTCGCGCACCGAACCGGCGTAGCTGACGCGGGAAATAGCGTATGCCTGCAATACCAGTATATACGTCAGGAGCATGACAACACCAACCAGGATGATACGCAGCCAATCGGCGCGCAGCGTCGAGACGAGCAGGCGTTGCCCATAGCGCAGCAGTACGAAGGGGAGGAGCAGCACGGCAGAGAGTCCGAGCACGAGCACGGTATAGGGAGCCGGAGCGACAAGGTGCGCGGCTGCCCCATCGATAGTTGTATAAAGAGAGATGCATAGCGCGGCGATGAGAGCGGCGCTAATGCCACGCGCACTGAATTTCGCACGCAACAGATGCGACCAGATCGAGCTGCTCCCAACAACGATTAGACCAATGATGAGCAGGCCGATACCCACAAGGCCACCGGGCCGTGGCGGCTCACCCAGGAAAAGCGTTGTCCAGAGCACGAGCAGCACAGGAGCTGCCCCACGCGCGATAGGATAGATGAGCGAAAAATCGTCGATCGTGTACGCCCAGGTCAGGGTGATGATGTAGCCCGTCTCCATGATAGCGCTGCCGACAACATAGGGCCAGATAAGCAGGGGAAGAGCAAGCTGAGAGACAAATATGACGGCGAAACAAACAGTACCGATAAGCAGCGCCCACCAGAGGAAGGCTTGCTTGTCTTTCGCCTGCTTGAGCAGAAGATTCCAGCCAGCGTGCATGATAGCGGCCACGAGTATCAGGGCAAGCGCATTAAGAGGCATGCAGTATCTCCATCATTGAAACGTCGTGTGTAAACTACAGGAGTCGATTGCTCGTTTTTTAGTGCTTTTCCGTCTGATGACTTACGAGCGTACCAAGTGACTGGGTTAGTCGTCTCCGTCGTACCATGTGAAAAAGCAGGGTAACGAATGGGAGCAACAGCCAACTGTAAAAAATGTCTGGCGGGTTTAAAGGAGTAAACAGGAGTAGCAACGAAAGAGAAAAATAGACTGGGGTCAGCGCAATGCCAATGCTCAGAGAAACTATCTGTTCGCGTGGCAGATCCGGCTCAAGCAGTTGGTGGCGCCAGGAAGCGTACAGCCAGATTATCAACAACGAGAAGCCACAGCCCGCGAACGTGAGCGTATAGAGGATAATAGCGCCGAGATAACTATATTGATTAAGAATGGTGGAGGTGACCGGAAAGAAGGCGATAAAGGCCAGAAACAACAAGGTGAGTGAGATGAAGCGACCATCGAAATGCTTAACGTAGTGCATCACGCGGCGGTGTTGGGCCCAGAAGCTCGCGATCACGACAAAGGTAATCAGGTAAATGATGGCTTGCGAGAACAGCGTAGTATACAGGGCGTTGTTAAAGGCTGCTTCATTATTGAGGTTAGAAGGAAGTTTAATATCAATGACGAGCAGAGTGGTAGCGATAGCAAAGATGCCATCGCAGAGAACGATAAGTCGGTCTGCACCAGGAGCATTTTCTCTCGCTGGCCTTTCAGTGCCGGTCTTTGCTACAATGGGCGCATCTTTTTGCGGAATATGTGCTTGTGCAGGTTGCTCTATAGGCTGTTTCTCAACAGAATCCATGTGTGCTCTCCTCAGAGAAGACTTTCGACGTAATTTTTCTGAATTATAGCATAGACCTTGAAAAAAGGGTAAGCGTGTTCTATGTGCAAAAAAGTCAGGTGACGGTGAAGGAAAAACGGGATGGTGTGGCCTACAAGGCGACCTTTGCGGTCGCCCTGTAGGAGATGATGGCATAAGCGTGTTCTACGCGCCGCGCGTGTTCGCCCAGAATTCCAGCAGATCGCTTTTGGTGACGATGCCTTCCAGAGAGCTACCGCTGACCACCGCAACGGCGGACTGGCCGCTGCCGAAGAGCGTATAGGCTTCATTGGCGGGCGCATCGGAATCCAGTTGTGGGAAGGGCGGTCCCTGAATCTGGCCGACAGAACTGGCGGTTAAGGGCTCACCACTGGCGAGGCGGCGCAAGAGCAGGTCTTCAGTCAGGCTACCAACCATGTGACCGTTCTCCATAACGGGCGTCTGGCTAATGCCGTAGCGGCGCAGTAGCTCAACGGCATCGGCGATCGAATCGCTGGGCGTGACGCTAACGACCAGGGGCATGCTGCGTGTATTGTTGCGACGGTACGTCAGCACATCGCGCATCGTCGGCTGATCGCTCTCAGCCATCACCAGGAGATTGTTCTCGCGCATCCAGGTATCGTTGAACTGCTTGCTCAGGTAGCCGCGTCCGGTATCGGGGAGCAGGACAACCACGACATCATCAGGTGTCAGGCGGCGCGCATAGAGCAGCGCAGCGGCAAGGGCGGTTCCTGTGGAGCCGCCCGCCAGGATGCCCTCCTCGCGCGCGAGGCGACGTGCCCAGTTGAACGACGTGCGATCATCGACGCGGATCACCTCGTCCACCACGCTCGCATCGTAGTTGTGGGGGAACAGATCCATACCGATGCCTTCGACCTTGTATGGGCCGGGAATATCGCCCGAGTAGACGGAACCTGGCGGGTCGGCACCGATGATCTTGATGTGGGGATTCTGCTCTTTAAGGAAGCGACCAGTGCCGGAGATCGTCCCGCCCGTTCCGATGCCTGCCACAAAGGCGCTCACGCGCCCGGCTGTATCATGCCAGATCTCAGGTCCCGTCGTGGCGTAGTGGGTCGCTGGATTGGCTGGATTGGAGTACTGATCGGGGCAGAAGGCACCAGGGATCTCGTCGGCGAGGCGATGGGCCACATTTTTATAATAATCGGGCGACTCATGAGTGACGCTACTGGGGCAGATCACCACCTCGGCACCGTAGGCGCGCAACAGGCTACGCTTCTCCTCGCTCGCCTTTTCGGTCATTACAAAGATACAGTGATAGCCCTTGATAGCCGCAGCGATTGCCAGGCCATGACCGGTATTGCCGCTCGTCGGCTCGACGATGGTGCCGCCGGGACGCAGGAGACCTTGCTTCTCACAGTACTCGATCATCGCCGGGCCGATACGATCCTTTACGCTCCCACCCGGATTGAACATTTCCATCTTCGCCAGGACGAGCGGCGGCACATCGTTCGCGATGCGGCTGAGTCGCATGAGAGGAGTGTCGCCAATCAATTCAAGCATCGAGCGATTGTAGCGCATCTCGCCCGTTTCGGTCTTATCTTTCACTCGTTTTACCTCTATTACTTCATCGGTGATCACCGCGCCGGGTGGCTCCTTTTGACGACATCATTATAACACATGCCATCGAAAAGTGCATAAAAAGTTATGATTATTCTCTATTTCATAACTAAAATGAATGAATGAAGCGTAGCACTTATCCTATTTCAGTGCCCACAAGTGTCCTCAACTGGTCCACCACGCCTTCCAGTTGGATCGCAGCCCCCTCGGCGGACTTCGCGCCCACCGTCAATTGATCTGTGACCTGTGTGGTGACGCGGAGAGCGGCGGCAAGTTTCTCGTTGGTATCATTCTGGTATTGCGTAGCCTGCTTGATGTAGTTTGCGCCCTCAAGCAAATCCTTTATCGCCAATCTGACCTGTGCGGCATCCAGATAGCCCGAGCCGTTCAGCAGTTCATTGCAGATCTCCTGGAGCTTAGCGGCGGCCACGCTATTGGCGTGTGTATAATAACGTACCGATTGTAGACCGAGGCGTGAGGCTTCAACCATCCATGACTGCTCCTGGACGATCACATACTCCTGATTAGAAAATGTCTTTAGCAACTGGCTGCTGCCGAGAAGAAAGGTAACGGAGCGCAGGATAGGGCGTGTAATGCGGCGCGCGGTTGTCAGGCCAGCGAGTAGCGCCAGAAGCAGTACAATGATGCCGATTAGTATCGTGCTCCGTAACTGTTGATCCGCAATACTGGTCACCTGGTTCAGGGGTTTGAGAATGATGTACGTCCAGGGAACAACCAGGCTGCTATAGCGGGCGGCCTGAAAGCTCTGCTTCTGGTCAGCGGGAGTAATCTGGAACGTAGAGGAGGGATGAGCAGCGTTTTGCGTTGCGGCAAGCGTCCTATCCGCCAGCGTTATAACGGGCGTTTTACCGTATCCATACAGATTCTCGTTTCTGACGTGTTGTATGAACGACGCGGAGGGGGGCGCGATCGCCTTGAAGAGCGCGGCGGGATGTGTCAGGCCGGATGGATCGGGGTTGGTATAGGCAATGCGTACACCGTATTCATCGAGGATGAAGGCGTAGCTGCCGGGGCCACTTTCGCTTGTCTCACTATCGACAATATCCCAGATATGATGCAGGCCCAGCGAGGCACGGACAAAGCCCAGAATGTGAAAGTTAGCGCTGATCACGCGCGCGTAGAGATCGACGGACGCCTGATTCCTCGTTGCATCATAGAAGACATCAGAGATAAGCACTTTGTTCGCCTGTTGCATTTGCGCGAAATCTTCGGGAAGTATAAGATACTTGCCATGCGGCTGGGGAGACGTTGGATAAGAGAGCACCTGTCGTCCCTGCGCGTCAAAAAGCGACCAGCTTACATAATTGGCGGCATCGCGGTGCTGGGCGCTAGCAAGATCGTCAAGGGCCTCATTCTGGCTTGCGGGAGAGCCTAGCAGGAATTGCTGCACGGGGATAAACTGGCTCACCGTCTGTATGTCTTTCAGGCGCTCGACGAAGTATGCATCGATCAATTGCATCCGAGCCTGCGCATCCGTCTCCATAACCGCGCTCGACTGAGTAATCAGGGCCGGGCGCGAGAGAACCTCGCTACTGATAATAGTAATGAGCAAAGGAAATATCACTGCGCAGGCGAGCAGCAGCGGGATATACATAGACAATGGGAACGCACTCCACACGATCTTCTGCCGTTGAAACATACTATCAACCCTTCCATTATCTGCTGAAAGCGCCAGAGTGCCTCTAGCGCTGAATGAGATGGGCGCGCTCTAGCTCAAAGAGCAGAGTGCCCGTTTCCTGTATATTGCGACCCAGCAGGCGCGCAAGCTGCGAAACTGAACGCTGCCCATCGACGAGTAAAAATAAGTGCCAATGGACGCGCGAGAGTCCCATGCGGGAAAAACGCGGCTCGTCAATCTCCTGCAAACGATAGGGGGGCAATGCCGACGGCTCCTTATGCGTGCCGTTGTTCTTCTTGCTGACCTCCTGGGAAGAAGTGTCACCGAGGTAAAAAGCGAAATGGCAACCCTCCCAGGTTTGCAGCTTCGCCAGCGCGCTTGCTCCTTGATAAGCGCCTGTACTTGCCTGCGTGATCTGTCCATTTACAAAGAAAATAGTTCCCTGTTCAGATAAGCCTCCCTCTACAAGATGTTCTACCGAGAGCTGCCCGGTTTTGCGTGCCATCTGCAGCATATGAATAACGTCAGCTAATCTATCAACAAATGTCTGGCCCATAGCACTCCAACATAGGATACAACCGCTTCCAGAACACGATGCCGTGCTTCTAGTGGAATGCGCTATCCCGACCACCATTCCTCAAGTCTCCATAAAAGATACGCGGGTATCGTCATAATGGTGCAAAAGGTGTGCGCCTTTTGCACCATTATGACGATACAATAGAGCGCAGATCCGCATCGAGAGCGCCGATAGCATCAGCGGGCTTACTTTGCCGGGTCAGTGCCTGATGGACGCGTAACTGAATTGCATTGCTTAGATCAGGATACAGTGGAGAGACCGGGCGTGGGAGGGCCGTCTGCAAAATCGGGCCAAGCTGGCGAAAGAGCGGATTTTTCGCTAACACCTCCGTATCCGTATAAATACTTTTCAGTGTTGAAGCATAAGATGCAGCGAGCGCCAGGATTTTCTGCGTCTCTGCCCCGATCATATACTGAATGAAGCGCCAGGCGGCATCGACTTTATCGGCGCTCGAAAAGGCATTGATGCCCAGTTGCCAGCCTCCAATTGCAGAATGTCCCACCGTATTCGTCCCATTGTGCAGCATAGGATGGATGGCGGTCTTGCTGATGATCCTTGACTCTGCCAGTGTATTCGCCAACGAGTACACATATGGCCAGTTGCGCATAAACGCGGCGTCGCCCGCGAGCCAGGCATTAGCGGCATCGCCTTCTTTATAATCGATAACGCCTGGTGGAGATATACCATCGACCCATCCCACCATTGTCGTCAGTGCCTCCACCGCCTCGGGCGAAGCGATCGTGACTCTTTGCGGATTGTG
>Ga0209839_10000398_pt1 | contig 22400 bp, 22 predicted proteins | sample OrgsoiDNA2013050_FD_185800 | JGI IMG/M metagenome (GOLD analysis project Ga0209839, IMG submission 185800) | Permafrost soil microbial communities from the Arctic, to analyse light accelerated degradation of dissolved organic matter (DOM) -... | ecosystem: Environmental > Terrestrial > Soil >... | reverse complement strand
CGGCCCCCGATGCCGACCGGTTCAATTTCGACGAACGTCATCTGATGGCCCAGATCAAGGTCGCGCTGGGCGGCCGAGCAGCCGAGGAGATCGTCTTCAACGACCTCACCACGGGTGCCGAGTCGGACATCCAGCAGCTGACGCGGATCGCCCGCTTCATGGTCGGTCGCTGGGGCATGAGCCGAGCGATCGGGCCGATAGCAGTGCTGCCGGCCGAGGGCATGAACCCCTTCCTGCCGGGCGCCTCGGAGACCTCGGAGGCAACGCAGCGACTGATCGACGAGGAGGTCAGGAGGATCATCGAGGCGGCCCACAAGGAGGTCTCGGAGATGCTGCGGGCCCGGCGGTCGAACCTCGATGCGCTGGTGGCCGCGCTGCTCGAGCACGAGACGCTCGACGAAGCCGACGCGTATGCCGCCGCCGGGCTCACGCGCGATCACGCCCGCGAGCGCCAGCCGGCCACGCCGAGCACGGGCTGAGGGGGGCGGCGCGGCGCGCCGGCGGGAGACTCAGTCGCTGAGACGGGTGAGGCGAGCGAGCGCCTCGTGGCACTCGACGACCCGCTGCTTGACCGGATCGCTGTCAGGGCGATCGTGCACGAGGTCCCAGGTCCGGTCGGCGATCTCGCGGGCCGTCTCCGGGGTCGCGTTCTCCCACAGACGGTCGACGAGCTTGAGCTCGAAGCTCTGGATCTGGTCGGCAGGATCGCCGGGGGCCATCCGCGGCAGCGGCTCCCCGGTCGCCTCCTTCCACATCCCGGTCGCCACCAACAGGCGGTTTCGAAGGGTGATCGGATCCATGGACCGCATCATCCTAAAGCTCGCCAGCGTTCCGCATCGCACCACCCGTCGCCGGACCTCCGAGCCGGGGGGTCATCGCCCCAGCACCGCGTGGATCCTGGCCACCGTCGCACTGAATGCCGTGCTCGCCGTGGTCGTCGCAGTGAGGATTCTCGACCCTGCCCGGAGCTCCCCGGCCCGGCTCCGCGATCCCTGGGCGGCCACCTGCAGCTCGGCGGCGTAGGCGCCCACGATCGACACCAGCCGCCGGTGATCGGCGGCGACAGCGGCCGGAGGCTGGATCGAGGCCAGATCGCCGCCGAGGCCACCGACAGCCCGCGCCAGCAGCGCGATCGAGCTCGAGAACGCCGCGGGGGTCCGCGGGTGGGCCGGAATCGCCCGCTCCGCGGCGGCGAGGCGCGCCTGCTCGGCGTTCAGGCGTGCCAGGTAGACGTTGACCGGGTCGATCGCCGGCGTCATCATCCCGCCACCGCCGCCGCAATCCGTCAGCGCCAGCAACCCGGCTGCCACGGCGATCACCGCCGTGATCCGCCCCATGGTCCCTCCTCAGTCAACGCGGCACAGGCTACAGCGGCGGCAGCGCCTGCTTGACGCTCAGCAGCGGGGCGAACAGGTCCCCCTGCCCGCCCACGCGCGCGAGCACCTGCTCGGTGTCGAACGAGAGCAGCGCTGGATCGCCGGCCCGGCGGCAGCGCTCGATCTCATCCCAGTCGGCCGGTGTCGAGACCGTCGCGCGCTCGCGCGCGCGCACCGAGTAGACCGTCACCGTGGTCTTGTGGGCGTCGTTCTGGCTCCAGTCCACGAGCACCTTGCCCGCCCGCAGCCGCTTGGTCATCCGTGAGACCACGAGCTCGGGTATCCGCTGCTCGAGCAGCTCGGCGATCCGGCGGGCAAACGTCTTCGTCTGCTCGTAGGTGGTCCCGGCGTCCAGTGGCACGTACACCTGCACGCCCTTGGAGCCTGACGTCTTGGCAGCGCACTGCAGGCCCAGCTGCTCGAACAGGCCACGCAGGACGAGCGCGACCTCGGAGCACTCGAGCAGACCCGCGGGAGCGCCGGGATCGAGATCGAACACCAGCATCGTCGGGCGCTGCGGTGCCTTCGCCAGCGACAGGGACGTGTGCAGCTCGATGTCGGCCAGGTTGGCCAGCCAGATCAGGGTTGGGCGATCCTGCGCGAGCGTGTAGTCGATCGAGCCGATCCGCGCCGTCTGCACCCAATCGGGTCGGTGGGAGGGCGAGTTCTTCTCGTAGAAGTACTGCTCCTCGACGCCGTTGGGATAGCGCTTCAGCGTCAGCGGCCGGTCACGCAGGTGTGGCAGCACGGCCGGCGCGACCCGCGCGTAGTAGGCGATCAGGTCGCCCTTGGTGAACCCGGTCGCCGGATACAGCACCTTGTCCCAGTTGGAGAGCTTGAGCTGGCGCCCTTCGGTGAGGACGATGAACCCGCCGTCGGGGAGCCGCTCGACTTCGTCGAACAGCGCTTCGGGGGTGGTGGGTGGCGGGTGGCGGGTGGTGGGTGGCGGGGTCTTGGTGCGCTCGGTCCTGCGTGGCGCGGTCGTGCGTGGCCCGGTCCTGTGTGATCGGCCGGATGTTGCGCGTGCCGAGTCGGAGGCCGGGTGTTCGGGGGCCGGCGTGGCGCCTGCAGGGTCGGAGGCCGGGGACGTGGCGCGTGCCGAGTCGGAGGCCGGGTGTTCCGGGTAGCGCGCCGCGTCCTCCCGCACGACTTCGTAAGCGGGCTTGTCGTCTCGGAGGCGCTTGAACGACGGCGCCCTCAAGACGCCGTCGGAGGTCCACTCGACGAAGTCGACGTCGGCCACCAGCGAAGGCTGGGCGAACACCGCGTTGCGGGGCAGCTTGGGCGGTGGGCAGAACGGGTTCTGGTCCCGGCGCAGCGGCGCGAGACGCGCGGCCAGCTCCTCCAGCGTCCGGTCGCTGAAGCCGGTGCCGACCCGCCCCGCGTAGCGCAGCTCTCCGGCGTCGAAATAGCCCATCAGCAGCGCGCCGATGCGGTCGGTGCGCCGGCCCTCGCCCGGGAGCCAGCCGCCGATCACCAGCTCCTGGCGCCTCGTGTTCTTGATCTTGATCCAGGCGCCGCTGCGGCGGCCGGGCTCATAGCGCGAATCGAGCCGCTTGGCCACGACCCCCTCGAGTCCCTGCTCTCGGGTCGCCGCCCGCAGCCGGTCGCCGGCGCCCGGATGGGCGGCCGGGACCCGCCAGGCCGGCCCGCTCAGCCCCAGCGCCTCGAGGGCCGCACGGCGCTCGGTGTACGGAAGGGTCATCAGCGAATGGCCGTCGAGATAGAGCAGGTCGAAGATCGCGTAGACGACCGGCGTGTCGGCCATGCGGCGCCGAATGACCGAGTCCGACGCCACGTGCATACGGCGCTGCAGCCGCTCGAAGCTCGGCCTGCCCGCTTCGTCGAAAGCGACGACCTCGCCGTCCAGCACGGCCTCGCGCATACCCAGATCCCCCAGCAGCCCGCGCACCTCCGGATAGGCGGCGGTGATCTCGTTCAGGTTCCGGCTCTCGAGCCGCAGCCGGCCGGGCTTGGCGTAGGCGATCGCCCGTACCCCGTCCCACTTGACCTCGAACGACCACTGATCCTGGTCGGGCGGCAGGCCGACACCGAGGCGGGCTAGCATCGGGACCACTTGCGAGGGCATCGGCTCGCGGCCCGACTCCGTCGGCGGGTCCATGCGATGGATCATCCAGTCCTGAGAGGAGCCGTCACGCGTGAGCGGGAATAGCCCGTAGCGGCCCTGCAGGCGCTCGCCGTGGAACGTGACCTCGACCTTCTGCTCGTCCCACTTGTGGGTCTCGAAGGTGCCCCGGTCCCAGATCCGCATCGTCCCCGCGCCGTACTCGCCCGTGGGGATCTCGCCCTCGAACTGCAGGTACTCGAGCGGATGGTCCTCGGTGTGCACGGCCAGCCGGTTCTCGGCCGGATCGGGCGGGATCCCGTTCGGGATCGCCCACGAGGCCAGAGCCCCCTCGTGCTCGAGGCGAAGGTCCCAGTGCAGACGGGTGGCATGGTGCTCCTGGACTACGAAGCGCGAGCCGGCGCCGTCCTCACCACCGCCCGCAGGCTCCGGCGAGGCCGCGAAGTCACGCTTGACGCGGTACGTGCGGAGTTTGTCGCTTCCCACCGGTGCTGATTGTCCCGATCCGGCCCGAAACGGGCCCGGCTTACCGTACTTTGCCGAGCCTGAGCACGGCCGAGCACCGATGCCGCCGACCCTCGCCCGTGTGACGATCGAATCGGAGGCCTGCATCCACAGCGATCGCAGGCCCCGCCATTGGGTGGAAGCGAGGTTGCCACGAACGGTTTCGGAACCGTCGTCATCGCCGTCACCGTCATGGGCGCCGTGATCGGCATCCTGGTCATCGTGCGCTATGGCCTCTTAGAGCAGCGCTGGCGCGGCGACGAGTGGATGTTCCACGGAGACGCCGACACCCTTCCCCACGACGCCAACGGCATGGGCCACGAAGAGCGGCACGCGATCGACCCCGAGCCTGTGGCGCGATCGACCCCGAGCCTGTGGGCGCGGTCGAGCCCCGCCAGTCGCTGATCGCGCCCGGTTCGAGGACCAGGTTGCGCGGGGGCTGAGGTTGCTGGAGGCTGAGTGGGCTTGGTCCTGGCGCGGGTGGGATCGGCCGCATCCGGCCGACGTGAACTGGAATTGACGCCTCCATGAGCGCCCCGCCGGGCTCAGCCGCGGTGAACAGCAGCTTGGGAATGGGTCTTGAGGGCGGGTGACGGGTTCGGGGGGCGGATGACGGGTTCGGGGGGCGGCCAAGCCTCCGATTCACCGCAATCCAGCGTGCACAACCGGCCAAACCAGGCCTCCAGGGAGGCTCCTTGGCCACCTAAGCGTGTCACGCGTGCTTACCTGGCCAAGGAGGCGTCGGCGGCCGGTTATTTGGCACGTTCAGCATGCTGTCCCGCGGCGCGTGCTTGACCGACGGCTCGCCCCCGGGGTCACGAGGTGACAAATCACGTGGGCCAGTCAGGTCTTGGGCCACTACGGCACCTGGGCGGTGCCTTTCTGCACCGACGTCGTGCAGCGCGGTGCATCCGTTACGTTGCGCACCGCCCACAGGACCTGAGTCCAATCCTCCCCAGCCGCCGTTGACGCCCGACCCTGCCACAGGTGGTGTTGACGCCCACTCCCCCAGCCGCCGTTGACGCCCGACTCTCGCAGGCCCGCCGGGCCAGCCACCGAACCCGGAACGCCCGCCGGCCCGCGAGCCCGCCATGCCCCCTACAGCAGGCTCGTCCCCATCCACAGCTTCGAGGCCAGCTCGGTGATCACCTCGGGATCGAGCTCGCGGACCGTGCCGGCGCCGGCCTGCTCCATCTTCATCGTCAGCTCGCGCCAGGCGCGGGCGACCGGGGCGACGCGCATCGTCGGGCCCCATCCGGTCGCGGCCTTGAGCTCGTCGGCACGGCTGCGGGCGTCCGCGCGCGTGAGCTCCCCGAAGGGCCGGTTCTGGCCGCGGATGAACACCGGCTGCTGGAGGGTCTGCTCGATGCCTTTGCTCTCCGCCATGCTCTCGTCCTCCGCTCTCATCGAGACAGTATCCGCCGCGCCGCCACAGCCGCCTGGCCGAACGAGATCCCGCCATCGTTGGCCGGCAGGCGCTCGGGGAACAGCACCCGCAGACCGGCTTCGCCGAGGCCGCCCGCGACGGCCTCGAGCAGGCGGCGATTCTGGAACACGCCACCGGAGAGAATGACCACCTCGGTCCCGTGCGACGCGGCGGCCTGCACGCACGCGGCGACGGTCACGTTGCCGATGGTGCGGTGAAAGCGGCTGGCGACGACGCCGGCCGGAACCCCCGCGGCGACGTCCGCGGCCACGGCCGCGATCGTCTCCCTCGGGTCGATGACGATCCCGCCACCGCCGAGCCTGTCCGCCTCCAGCCCTTCGCCCCCATCCAACCCGCCACCACCGAGCCCGTCCCCACCGAGCCCGATCGGGTACTCGCCCCGCTCGGCCGGATCGCAGACGGCCTCGAGCTCGATCGCCGCCTGCCCCTCGTAGTTGACCTCGGGCCGGATCCCGCACAGCGCGGCCACCGCATCGAACAGGCGCCCCATGCTGCTGGTCGGTGGCGACACCAGCCCGGTCCGGACCAGCTCGGTGATCGCGCCCCACGATCGCTCGGGGACGCGGCCCGCGAGCGCCGCCGGCATCGCCGGTGCGCCGTCGCCGCCGGCCGACAGCCACGCGCAGGCCATGCGCCATGGCTCGCGGATCGCCTTCTCGCCGCCAGGGAGACGCACCGGATGCAGCGTGCCCACGCGGCGGAAGTCCTCCAAGTCGCCGTACAGCAGCTCGCCGCCCCACACGGTGCCGTCGGTGCCGTAGCCGGTGCCGTCGTAGATCGCCCCGATCGCCGGGCCACTCTCGCCGTGCTCGGCCAGGCAGGCGGCGAGGTGGGCGTGATGGTGCTGGACGCCGATCAGCTCGACCCCCTCACGCTCGAACGCGTATTTCGTCGACAGGTATTCGGGATGCAGGTCGTGGGCGATCACCGCGGGCTCGACGGCGAACAACCGCTCGAAATGCTCGATCCCCTCACTGAACGATCGCAGTGTCTCGTAGTTCTTGAGGTCGCCGACGTGATGGCCGACCCACGCGCGCTCACCCTTGGCCACGCAGAACGTGTTCTTGAGCTCAGCGCCGCAGGCCAGCAGATGCCGCGGTGTCCCAGCCCCCGGTAGGGCCAGACTCCCCGGCACGTATCCGCGCGAGCGCCTGAGCACCACGCCACGGCGGCCCCCGGGGCCCTGCACGACCCGGATCACCGAGTCGTCGGTGCGGGTCTGGATCGGCCGGTCGTGTACCAGCAGCAGGTCGGCAATCCCGCCGAGACGCTGGAGCGCGTCCTGATCTCCGAACGCGATCGGCTCATCGGACACGTTGCCACTGGTCATGACCAGCGCGACGCCGGGGCCGGGCACCCGATCGGCGAAATCGGCCAGCAGCAGATGATGGAGCGGCGAATAGGGCAGCATCACGCCGAGCTCAGGAGAGCCGCGGGCCACCGCGGCGGCCACGGCGCCGTCCTCGAGCCGGGCTGCCAGCACGATCGGACGGGCAGGCGAGAGCAGCAGCTGGCGCTCGAGATCGCCGAGCAAGACGAGCCGGCCGGCGTCCTGGAGCGTCCGCGCCATCAGCGCGAACGGCTTGTCCTCCCGGTGCTTGCGTCCGCGCAACCGGGCCACGACGGCCTCCTCGTCGGCGCGGCAGGCGAGGTGAAAGCCGCCGATCCCCTTGATCGCGACGATCCGTCCGTCGGCCAGCGCGGCAGCGGCGGCCTGCACCGGGTCGGCGCAGCCGCCGAGCGACTCCCGGACGCCGCCGGCGCCCACCAGCGACACCGCCGGCCCACACTCGGGGCAGGCGTTGGGCTGGGCATGGAAGCGCCTGTCGGCGGGATCCTCGTATTCGGCCCGGCATCGTGGGCACATGCGAAATGCCGCCATCGTCGTGTAGGGACGGTCGTAGGGGATGCCGCGCACGATCGTGAACCGCGGCCCGCAGTTGGTGCAGTTGGTGAACGGGTAGCGCCAGCGCCGATCGGCCGGATCGAACAGCTCGCTCAGGCAGTCCGAGCAGGTCGCGCTGTCCGGGGTCACCGGAGCATTGACGCCGCCGCCGCGCGGGCTCTCCAGGATCGCGAACCGGTGCTCCCCCTTCGGCTCACGCTCCTCGGACAGAACCCGCTCGAGTACGGCCAGCGGCGGCGCCTCGGGGCCAAGCCGGGAGAGGAACTCCTCCACCGCGGGACCACTCCCCTCCACCTCCAGAAGCACGCCGTGCGAGTCGTTGAGCACGAAGCCGCCGAGCCCCAGCTCGCCCGCCAGCCGGTAGACGTAGGGGCGAAAGCCGACACCCTGCACCGTGCCCTGGACGCGAGCTCGGGCGCGCCGGCGGCCCACGACGGGGGCCTCGATGCTCAAGCACCGCCCCCGGCGCCGCCGTCAATGCCCTCTCCACCGGACTGGGCGCCCCCAACGCCGCCGGAGCCCCCGACCAGCTCCACCAGCTCGACCAGCTCGCGCAGGGCGTGGTACGCGCTCGCCTGAGCCTCCTGGATGCGCGGGATGTGCTCGGAGCGGGTCACGATCACGTGATTGGCGAGGGCCTCGCCGGCCACGCGTCCGCCGTCGTACCCGACCATCGCGATCGTGAGCAGCTCGCGGCGCCGAGCCTCGGCCAGCGCCTCGATCACGTTGCGCGAGTTCCCCGAGGTCGAGAGCGCCAGCAGCGCGTCGCCGCGCCGGCCGTAGGCGATCACCTGGCGCGAGAAGATTGCGTCGGTGCCGATGTCGTTGGCGATCGCGGTCAGGATCGAGGCGTCCTCGGTCAGGTCCAAGGCGGGCCAGGCACGGCGCGAGCCGGCGGGCGAGCGGAAGTCCGCGACCGCGTCCATCGCGTCGGTGGCCGAGCCCCCGTTGCCGAGCGCCAGCAGCTGGCCGCCGTGATCGAGACTCCCGCGCAGCGCCGTTGCCGCGGCCACCAGCACGTCGCGATTCTCGGTCAGCGTCTGGTGACGCAGCTCGCCGATCTCCTCAGCCTTCATCAGCGCCGAGCGCCGGACGTCGTCGACCACCGCCTCGAGGTCGTGCTCCTGCTCGCCCAGGAAGGGGTACAGGAAGCTCGAGGCGCCGGTATCGTGGGTCCGGCGCGCCTCGCGGCCCTCGAGCAGTCCGCGATGATCGAAGAACACGTGCACGAGCTCCCAGAGCACGTGGTACAGCGTCTCGATCAGCTCCTGCCGGAGATACGGGTCATCCGACGGCGGCCGGAACTCCCATTCGGCTCCGGCCGGCGAGAAGGCGATCGTCAGGCACCCGCGCCGCCGCGCCGCCGCCAGCGCCCGAGCCGCCTCCCCCCCATCCTCGTCGGTCCCGAACGCGATCGCGATGTCCTCAGGCCGGGCCACCAGCTCAACCTGGGTGACGAGATCGCCGCCCTCGCCCGCCAGCCCGATCGCCGGCAGGGCACGCTTGCCGACGATCACCGGATGCACGAACTCCACCGCCACGTGACGCGCGTCGGAGCGGGCGGCCGGCGAGCGGCCGAACGCCACCAGCCTGCCGCTGCGGGCGAACCGCTCCGCCATCAGATGGCACAGGCGGGCCAGCCGCTCAGACTCCTCGGCGAAGAACCTCCGGTTCGCTTCGGTGCGCTCTCCCAGGAGCGCTTCGAGCCGCGCCGCAGGACCGCCGTCGAGGGCGGTCCGGGTCACGCAATCGCCTCCTCGTGAGCTGCGACCCCGATCAGCCATTCCCGCCAGGCCTCCAGGCCGTCGCCGGTCCTGGCGCTGAGGACGATGCGCTCCACGTCAGGGTGGACCTGGTCGATGTTGTAGAGCAGGCGGTCGAGATCGAAGTCGAGATACGGAAGCAGGTCGATCTTGTTGATCACCACCAGCTCGCAGGCCCTGAACATGAGCGGGTACTTGAGCGGCTTGTCCTCGCCCTCGGTCACCGAGGTGACCATCACCCGGGTGTCCTCGCCGACGCGGAACTCCGCCGGGCAGACCAGGTTGCCGACGTTCTCGATGATCAGCAGGTCGATCTCGTCCAGCGGCAGTGCCGGGATCGCGGAGCGCACCATGTTGGCATCGAGATGGCACTCGCCGCCGAAGCTGGGGTCCGTGTTGAGCTGGGTCACCGGCACGTGCAGGCTGGCCAGGCGGTCGGCGTCCATCGAGCCCTGCACGTCACCCTCCAGCACGCCGACGCGTACGCCGGGCAGGTCGGCGACAACGCGCTCGAGCAGCGTCGTCTTGCCGGCGCCGGGAGCGCTCATGAAGTTGACGACCTTGACGCCGGCGCGATCGAAGTCCGACCGGTTCGCGCTCGCGATCGTGTTGTTGGCGTCCAGCGCCTCCTCGACGACCTTCACTTTCGTGCGATGCATTCGGACTCCTCGACCTCGATGGACTCAACCTCGAACTCGTTGCCGCTTGCGACCTCGACGTCGCCGCCGCCACAGGTCGGGCAGCGGAACGCGGGGATCTCGATCGACCACTCATGGTCGCAGGCGTTGCAGCGCAGCCGCGCCTCGAGCAGCTCGTGCTCCAGTCGCGCGCCCTCGCACACCGTTCCCCTGGCTACGAACTCGAAGTAGAACTCGAGCGTGTCGGGCACCACCTGGCGCAGGGCACCGACGCGCAGGCTGACCGCGGTCACCCGCCGGCCATCGGCGTGCTTGACGACCGTGTTGACGATCGCGCTGCTCAGCGACAGCTCGTGCACGGACTCATTCCGCCGGCTGGTAGGCGGCGTCGGTGCGCAGTTCGCCGATCGTCTCCACGACGAGGTCGACGGCCCGCTGCACCGCCCCCTGCACGGTGTCGGTGAGTCCCCAGCCCATCTCCTCCACGGCCTCCGGCTCGCACGCGATCACGACTACCTTGCCGGGCCAGGCCCCGATCGACTTCACGAAGCGGAGCACCGTCTGCGGGTCCATCCCGTGGGGGTTGATCACCTCTCCGTCCTCGATCTTGCCGTCGATCGACTCCTCCTCGGCCTCCATCACGTACAGGGTGCCCGGCTCCCCGCCCTGCCGGGAAACGTCGAGCATCACCAGCGCCTCGTAGCCGCGCATCACCTCGTAGGCGAGGTCGAGGCCGCCGGTGCCGACGTCCATGACCGCCACGCCGTCCGGCAGCTCGAGCTGGTCGAGGCGCCGTGCCACCTGGCCGCCGAAGCCGTCGTCGCGCATCCACGCGTTGCCGATGCCCGCCACCAGGATCCGGCGCACACGTTCTGAGCTCATGGCTCGATCACCTCCACCTCGGGTGCGAAGAAGAAAAGGTACCGGCCGGTGTCCCGCATCAGGTCCTGCCCGGGGTCGTCGTCGACGGTCACTCCCAGGTGCATCTTGCCGTCGTAGTCGATGAAGATGCGCTCGATCGTCGCTGTCCGGCCGTCGAGGATGCGCGAGTGAACGTCGGCCTCCGTCCCCGGCCGCAGCACCACCCTGCCGCCGCGGCGGAAGCGGACGCCTTCCACGTGGGCCTCCTCGACCCCGGCCCGGGGATCCTCGAGACCCGGCGGCGGGGCGGGCGGCTCGTCCGTCTCTGGTGGCCGGACCTGCTCCGGTGCCGGATCGCTGACCGTCACGCGCCCGTGCAGCGCCATGATGTCCTCCGGCGTCGCGGCGGCCGCACGGGCGATCATTTCCTTCACGGTCGGATCCTGCTGCTCGATCTCCGCCCGCTCGGCGTCGCTGAGCACGTGCACGTGGAGCAGCAGGGCCTCCTCGATCTCGGTGGAGTCGAACAGCCCGCCGCGGCTCTCGGGAGCGATCTGCGGGTGGTCGGGAAGCACGATCGCCGCTCCGACGATCGCGTCGTCAGAGGGCGTCGCGAGCACCGGGAAGGTGTTCACGCTCCGCACCAGTCGGTCCAGCGGGGAGATGAAGCGCCCGCCCTGAACGCGCACGATCGGATGCGTGGAGATCAGCGAGTCGGTCAGCGCCGCCGCTCGGTCGAGACCTTCGGCACACGGGGTCCGGTTCTCGATCCGCAGCACGATCTCGAAGCTACCGTCCTCCAGCTCCTCGGCGCCGACGTGGACGCCCACGATCAGATCCGCCCGAGGCTCGCGCGCGATCCGAGTCTCCTGCTCGATCGGAGCGCCCGGCAGAGCGCCGACCATCTTGCCCGACAGCTCGATGCGCCTCGCGACCGCCTGATGACGCTCGCCTTCGGGAACCAGGAACCGCACCTCGGCGGTGACCGGAGCCTCCGGCGGCGCCTGGAGCACGCACCGCAGCTCGAGATGATCGAAGGTGCTCGTCAGCGCCGCCGCGTAGCGCGGCGGGTAGACGATCCCGAACGGCGTGGGGGTGGCGTTCTTGGTCGCCCCGGGGGTGTACGGGTACAGCGCGTAGCCCTCGTAGAGCAGCGAGTCGACGAGCCGCTCCAGTGCGTCAGTCACGCCCCGACTCCTCCAGCAGATCTCGCACGCAGTCGTCCGCGGTGGCCAGCCCGCGCGCGACCTGCTCGCGCTGCAGCGCCTCGAGCGTCTCGGCCCGCAGGCCGACCCAGGCCGTGTTGGGGAAGTAGTGCCCGATCGTCTCCTTCCAGATCGAGACCGGCATCTTGAAGTCGATCGACTTCGTCCACGGCACCAGGACCATCTGCAGCCCACCGTGCTCGTCGGGGTAGTAGATCATCCCGTTGAAGTGCAGCGCCAGCGGCGCCTCGCCGTCCGGGAGCGAGTGCAGGTACTTGGCGGCGGCCACCTCGAGGTCGTAGTTGCAGTTGACCGGGACGGCGATGGTCGTCTGCCCGGTGAACGCCGGCACGACGACGTCGAGCTGGGCCCAAACCAGGCTCCGCGTGGTCACCGACCAGCGCTCCGGCGGGCCGAACAGGCCCACCAGGTTTGCCCGCGTCGCGTCGTCGTAGGTCCGCCGCGCCGGCTCGATCATCAGCTGGATCGTGAGCGCGATCATGTACACCTGACGGCCGGTCGGCTCCGTGACCTGCAGGTCGAGGTTCAGCACCGGCGCCGCCGCATACCTGACCGCGCGCGCTCCCAGGACCTCGAACTCGGGCTGCGGGGCGGAGGACTCGTCGGTGGGATACGCCATCGGCTCGAGCGTCATCGTGCCTCGCCTCCTGTCGAGCCCCAGGCGCGCGGTCCATCGAGTGCCGGAGACCCCAACTCGCCGTGCGCCGGCCCTTCGCGGGCCGGGGCGCGGCGGGCATTGCCGGCCTTCTGCCTCAGGTCCTCGAAGAACCCGGCCACGGCATGCTCGACGGCGGTTCCGCCCGAGATCCCCTCCCAGTGGGCCTTGATCAAGCCCGTGAGCTCATAGCAGCGGTCGATCGGGGCGATCGCGTACGCCGGCGGCTCCGAGGTGCGGTTGACCACCAGGCCCTCGATGTCGGCCTCCAGCTGCTCGAGGATCGGGTTGCGCTCGCGCATCCGGTTCCAGGCCTCGAAGTGCAGCTCGCTTTCGGTGGCTCCCGCCGGGCTCGGATACAGCGCCACCACACAGCCGGTGACCGTCGAGTCCATGAAGAACGCGAGCCCGATCGGGATCTGGAACGATGCCCACAGGTCGTCGGGAACGTTCAGGTCGGGCAGCCACACGATCCGGGAGCCCGTCGGCCGGTACTCCGCGTCACCCGAGCGCAGCGCCCAGCAGCTCTCGCAGACGCACTCGATCCGGCGCTCGATCAGGTGCAGGAGGTGGCGGTGGTCCTCAGGGATTGAGGTGCCGCAGATATCGCAGTGCTCGGTGCTCCGATCGACGCCGGCCGGTCCCGCGGATGCGCCGTTGCCGGGACTCGGCCTGACCGTGCCGGGACGGGCCAGCCCGCGCAGCCCGGAGACCATCTGCGCGCGCTTGCGTGCCGCCACAGCGTCAGCGACCAGCCGGCGCTCTGGCCGGTCGGAACGGCTGCCGTTGGTGCTCAAGGCGTGAGCGCCACCTTGACGCTGCCGAGCTCACGCAGCAGCGGCACCGGCTCGAGCTGCAGGTGGTCATCGTCCATGGACCGTCCCGCTCGCGGCAGGAAGTACATCCTCTCGCAGTGCGGACACGTGAGCGTCCCTCCGCTCAGCGCCCCGCCCTCGAGCGCCCGGCCGCAGTCCGCGCAGCTGTTGCGGTAGGCCAGCAGGGTGCCTTCGACGTTGGCCACCAGCAGGCTGTGACCGGCGATGTTGGCCACCAGCGTTCCGCCTCGCAGGTCAACGGCCGCATCGAGCTCGAACCACGCCGGGGGAGCCGGCGGTGGTGAGGACATCACCATCGGCAGCTCGAGGGCGTTCCCGCTCGGCTCGGCCATCCGCAGCGCGAGCCCGGTGGCCTGCGGAGCCACGCCCTCGACCTCGAGTCCCTCGAGGTCGGGAGCGGCCTCCTCCAGCGCCTGCTTGATGGCCAGCTCCAGCGTCACCGACGAGGCCGAGCAGTCCGAGCAACTGCCCTGCAGACGGATCCGGGCCACCCCGTCCTCCAGCGAGAGCAGCTCGACGTCGCCGCCGTGGGACTCCATGTACGGACGCACGTGCTCGAGTGCGCCCTGCACCCGGTCCGCAAGCGGGACCGGATGCAGGTCGTGAATCAGCAACAGCGTGGCCACCAGCGGGTCCTCCGCCAGTGCCATCGCGATCCGCTCCCCGTCATCGCCGGCGGCGAACAGGAGGCTGAGAATCCGCTCGAGCCCGACGCCGTGCATCTGCACGACGGCGGACACGAGCTCCTCCGCCACCTGACGCGTCGCCGCATCACCGCTCGCGTCCAGCCTCGACTGCAGGTCCTGGACCCGGGCCATCAGCTCCTCCGGCCCCTCGGCCGGGATGGTCGCGGCGGCTTCCATACCGGTCAGGACATCCCCGTCGGCGTGTGAACCACCTTCTTCACCCTGCCACCGCCGGTGTACATGTGCACGCCGCACGGCAGACACGGGTCGAAGGAGCGCACGGCCCGCATGATGTCGACGCCCTTGAAGTTCTCCGGACCGTTCTCTTCGAAGATCGGAGTGTTCTGGACGGCGTCCTCGTAGGGACCGGGGGTTCCGTAGACATCGCGCGGACTGGCGTTCCACGGGGTCGGCGGGTAGGGCTGGTAGTTCGCGATCTTCCCGTCGCGGATCACCATGTGGTGCGAGAGCACCCCGCGAGCCGCCTCGTGGAAACCGCAGCTGACCGCGGTGTCCGGGACCTTGAACTTGTTCCAGCTCTTGGTCCGGCCGGCCTGGACCTCCTTCATCGCTCGCTCGATGTTGTGCATGCAGACGAGCGCGGCATAGGCTTGGTGGTAGGTCCGGGCCCGGTCACGCTCGATCGCGTTGGACTTCTCCGGCACGTGCCACTCGAACTCCATCTCGGGCATGTTGGGCGAGCGCGGCAGGACCATCTGCAGCGAGTGCCCGGTCGCCTTGACGTAGCCGAAGTCGACCAGCCCGGCCTTGGCCGTGCACCACTGGCGCGCGAACGGACCGCCACCGGTGTCGCAGCACACGTGCGTGTCGGTGCGCTTGTCGTAGATCCGCGGCGAGACCACCCATGTGTACTTTTCGGTGAAGTCACGCTTCTGCGGGCGCGGCAGGGTGACCTTGTTCCACGGGTGGTTCTTGTCCACCGGGTTGCCGAGCGGATCCTTGTCGACGAGGGTGGGCTCGCTGTCCCACGGATCGAAGTACGAGGACCCGAGCAGGATCCGGATCATCAGGTTGATCTCGACCAGGTCGGTGGAGATCAGCTCGCCGTTGATCGCGACCCCCGGGGTGATGTAGCGCTTGCGCCCCCACTCGGTCATGTTGCGGTAGTCGTAGTCGACGTAGTCGGGATCGTCGAACGAGCCCCAGTTGACGAGGTTCGTCTCACGGAAGCCGACCATGTCGTAGCCCGGCAGCTCCTGCAGGAAGAAGTCGTACAGGTCGTCGTGCATCGGCACGCTGCGCTTGACGTAGTCCATGTAGCGCATCAGACGTACGTAGTAATCGGTGCACGTCTGGTGCGTGATGTCGGCGCTGCAGCCACCCGGCATGATCGTCGAGGGATGCGTGTGACGTCCGCCGAACAGGCAGTACATCTCCCGCGTGTACCGGGCGACGTGGAGCGTCTCGAGGTAGAACTCACCCGTGAACGGGTTGAGCGAGCGCATGATGTCCGCGATCGTCTTGTAGCCGTGGATGTCGCGCCCAGGAGCCGCGGTGTTCTCGGCCTTGGCCAGCAGCGACGGGTTGGTCTCCTTGACCATCTGCTCGCAGAAGTCCACATTCGCCATGCAGTCGTTAAAGATCGCGTGGTCGAAGATGTAATCGGCGGCCTCGGCGCAGTTGAAGGCAAGGTCGCCGAGCTTCGGCGGCTTGACCCCGTAGGCCATGTTCTGGTTCAGGCACGAACAGGTCGCGTGGTTGTCACCACAGATACCGCAGATTCGACTGGTGATGAAGTGGGAGTCGCGTGGATCGATGCCCTTCATGAAGATGTCGAAGCCGCGGAAGATCATCGACGTGCTGTAGCACTTCAAGACCGTCTGGTTGGAGAAGTCGATCTCGGTGTGGATGCCGAGGCTCCCGACGATCCGGGTGATCGGATCCCAGGACATCTCCTTGACCATGACCTTCTGCTGCGAAGGCGCTTCAATCGCCATCAGTTGCTCTCCTCACTCGGCCTCAGCCGCTCACGAGATAAAAGTGACCGCCACGCTGTTCCCCTGCCGTCACCACCGCTTCGCGTAGCCGCTGGTCAGGGTCCTGCTCCTGCGCCGCCATTCGGGCTCGATGTCGTACTTGGTCTTGATGTTGCGCTTGCGGAAATAGCGCACCACCGGCCCGTAGGCGTATTCCGTGATCCCGGCCGCCCACCGGCCCCACTTGTCCTCGTCCATGAACGGCATGAACTTGTCCGGGAAGCCGGGCATCGTGCAGGCCATGCAGATACCGCCGACGTTCGGGCAGCCGCCGACGCCGTTGACCCAGCCGCGATACGGCACGTTGCACTTGACCACGGGTCCCTTGCAGCCGAGCTTGACCAGGCAGCGGTGATCGTCTCCGTACTCGGTCGCGTACTGGCCCTGCTCGGTGAACCCGGCCCGGTTGCAGCTCTCACGGACGGTGCGCCCGAACAGCCACTTGGGCCGCAGCGCCTCGTCGAGCTCAGGCGCCGGAGCCAGGCCGGCGAGGTGCAGGGCGAGGTAGAGGAGCACCTCGGTCATGTTGTCGGGCTGCGCCGGGCAGCCTGGGATGCACACGACCGGCAGGCCGGCCTTGGACTTCCAGCTCCAGCCCAGGTAGTCGGGCACGCCCATGGCGCCGGTGGGATTGTTCTTCATCGCCGGGATGCCGCCATAGGTGGCGCAGGTGCCGATCGCGACGACTGCGGCGGCCTTTGGCGCGAGCCGGTCCATCCACTCGTTCATCGTGATCGGCTGCCCGTTCTCCGGATTCACGGCGAAGCCGGTCCAGTGGCCCTCACCGTTTATCTCCTCGTTGCCGAGCGAGCCCTCGATCACCAGCACGAACGGATCCAGCTTGCCCTGCTCGGCGTCGAACCACGCCTGCGCGTACTCGTCGCCCACCGCGTAGTCGACCACCTGGTTGTGGACGATCACCTTGGGCATGCCCGGGATGGCCTGCAGGATGATGTCCTCGAGGCTCGGGTTCGTCGCCGAGGTCATGGCCACCGAGTCCCCCTCGCAGCTGAGGCCCGTGGTCATCCACAGGACATGAGCGGTGACCGCCTCTGTCTTCTTGTGGTCTGCGAACGCAGTTGCCATCCCGTCTCCCCTCGCTCTCAACAAATACGCGGCAGCGGGTCGCCGACCAGCTGGTCCATGACCCGCCGGCCGCCGAAGCTCGTCTGCACCAGCACCATCCCGGGCGGCTCCGTCCGCACCTCCCCGATCTCCGCCGCGTCCTCACAGCCGGGTACGGCCTTGAGCGCCCGCAGCGCATCCTCCGCCGCCTCCGGAGCGACGAACACCAGCATCTTGCCCTCGTTGGCCACGTACATCGGATCGATCCCGAGGATCTCCGCTGCTCCGGCGACCGCGGGCTGCACGGGCACATCTCGCTCGCGCACCACGATCGCCACCGCAGACGAACGAGCGATCTCGTTCAGGACCGACGCGACGCCGCCTCGGGTCGCATCCCGCATGCAGCGCAGATGCGACCCGGCAGACTCGAGCAACGCGTCCACCGCCGGCCACAGCGAACGCGTGTCGGACTCGATCTCCGCGTCGAGCTCGAACTCGCCCCGGGCGAGCATGATCGCCGTGCCGTGCTCACCGATGCTGCCCGAGAGCAGGATCCGATCCCCGGGTCGCACGGCCGAGGGCGACAGCTCGGCGCGCGGATCGCGGCGCCCCAGCCCCGTCGTACAGACATACATCCCGTCGGCGTGCCCGCGCTCGACGACCTTGGTGTCCCCGGCCACGATCTCGATGCCCGCGTCCTGCGCCGCCGCCGCGATCGCCTCGACCTCCCGGCGCAGGTCCTCGGCCGGCAGTCCCTCCTCGAGCACCAGCGACAGCGTGAGCGCCACCGGGCGCGCGCCGGAGACGGCCAGGTCGTTGACGGTGCCATTGACGGCCAGCTCCCCGATCGATCCGCCCGGGAACCGCAGCGGCTTGACGACGTAGGAGTCGGTGGTGATGGCCAGTTGCAGGCCTTTGATCTCCACGATCCCGGCGTCGCCCATCTCGCCGAGGGTCTCCGACCCGAACGCGGGCACGAACACGGCCTCGATCAGGGTCTGCGTGGCCTTGCCGCCGGCGCCATGGGCCATGTTGATCTTCTCGTCGCGGAACTTCGCCCGCTTGCCCCGCGCGGTCTCGATGATCCCGAGGATCTTCTGCTCGCGGTCGGAGATGGCAGGAGTGCTCCGCGGAGCATCCTGCCCCGCGTCCTGACCCGGTCCAGCGGCGTCCGGCCGCTGGTAACCGCTCGCGCTTTGCGCGTCGCTGGTCACACGGTCGCTGGTCACACGACTTCCCGCTCGCGGGCGAAACGCCCGTAGTTGTAGTACGCCGCGCAGGCCCCTTCCGAGGAGACCATGCAGGTCCCGATCGGGCGCTCTGGCGTGCAGGCCGTGCCGAAGACCTTGCATTCCCACGGCTTGATCACGCCCTTGAGCACCTCGCCGCACTGGCACGCCTTCGGATCCGCGACCCGGACGCCGGGAACGCTGAAGCGGCGCTCGGCGTCGAGGTCGCCATAGGCCTCCGAGAGCTTGAGCCCGCTGTGGGAGATGAAACCCAGTCCTCGCCACTCGAAGTGCGGGCGCAGTTCGAACACCTCGGCCATCACCTCGAGCGCGCGGGTGTTGCCCTCGTACGGCACCACGCGCTTGTATTGGTTCTCCACCTCGCAACGGCCCTCGGCGAGCTGGCGCAGGATCATCACGATCGCCTGGAGGATGTCCAGCGGCTCGAAGCCGGCCACCGCAACCGGCTTGCCGTAGTCGGCCGGGATGAACTCGAACGGGCGCGCCCCGACCACGGTCGAGACGTGACCGGGCCCGATGAACCCGTCGAGCCGAAGGTCCGGCGATTCCAGCAGGGCGCGCAGCGGCGGGACGATCGTCACGTGGCTGCACATGCACGAGAAGTTCGTCACTCCCTCGGCTCGGGCCCGCTTGAGCGTGAGCGCCGTGGATGGCGCCGTGGTCTCGAACCCGATGGCGAAGAACACAACCTCGCGATCAGGGTTCTCCTTGGCGATCCGCAGAGCGTCGAGCGGCGAGTAGACCATCCGAATGTCAGCCCCCGCCGCCCTGGCCTCGAGCAGGCTCCCGTTCGATCCCGGCACGCGCATCATGTCGCCGAAGCAGGTGAAGATCACGCCCTCTTCATGCGCGAGCGCGATCCCGTCGTCGACGCGACCCATGGGGATCACGCAGACCGGGCAGCCGGGACCATGGACGAGCTCCACATTGGCCGGCAAGAGGTCGTCGACGCCGTACTTGTAGATCGAATGGGTGTGACCGCCGCACACCTCCATCACCTTGTAGTGGCGGCCCGGCTCGACCAGCGACAGGATCTCGCCGGACAGCGCGCGGCCGAGGTCCGCGTCGCGGTACTCGTCGACGTACTTCATGCTCGCACCTCTGCTTCCTCAGCCGCCAGCGCGGCGATGGCGGTCCCGGCGTGGACCAGGATCACGGCACCCGCACGCAGCGGCTCGACCAGAGCGATCTCAACGGTGTGCCGCGCGCCTTCGGCGTCGGCGCACAGTGCCAGGCCGCGATGCTCGTCGAGCTTGACGACCGTCATCGGGATTCCATCATCACCACACGTGATGCAGTGCTCCGTGCCGCACGAGGACCCCGATGTGTCGCCAAGGGTCACTCGATCACGCTGGCTTTCAGCTCCTCAAGCTCCTGCTCGTAGTCGGCACCCATCCGCTCGAGCAGGTTGCGCGTCGCGCGGGCTTCCTCCTCGTCGACCTGGGAGATCGCGAACCCGACGTGGATCAGCACCCAATCGCCGGGCCCAACGCCGTCTCCATCGGAGTCGAGGAGGCCGATGTTGACGTTGCGCCTGACCCCGGCCACGTCGACCTTGGCCAGCCGATTGGCAGCGTCGACGATCTCGAGGATCTGACCCGGTATTGCCAAGCACATGTGGCTACGGCTCTCCTTGCTCCCTCGTCCTGCCCGCAAATCGCAACATACCCCACAGCCCTGCCAAGGCAACCGACGGGGTTGGGCCGTTCTACCACCGCTCAGGAGGACCGTGGGCAGGCCGGTAATGCCCGTTACCGAGGGCCTCCGTAATCACGCTTACGGGCGTAGGGCTCGGATCCTGACCGTCGCAGGCGTAGACTCTCGGGGAGAGAGCCGCTCGTGCGGAGAGACGGAGAGACCCGGGGATGGCGATAGACGGTCCGGAGCCTGACCAGCAACCAGCGTCGCGCTGGCAGAACCGGGGAAACGCGCCCGAGTCGCGGCCGCTGTACGCCTATCTCCTCGATGCCGACGATGACCTGGCTCAGGAGTTCGATGTGCGGATGCGACTCTCCGCCCGTCAGCTGGCCACGGCAAGGGTGCTCGACGCGGGGGTCGGCCGGTCCAACCTCACGCCCTGGCTGCAGGCCGTCGGGAACGGCCCCGGCCTGCTGATCCTCGACGGGCTGGTGGCGATCGACACCTGCGTCGGCGCCCGGACCGCGACCGAGCTCGTCGGAGCCGGCGACCTGTTGCTCCCGACGAGCCAACGGCCCGAGGACATGCTCGAGCGGACGACCGGCTGGCACGTCCTCTGCCAGGCCCGCCTGGCGCTCCTGGACGAAGAGTTCAGCGAGCGCGTACGCCCATGGCCGCAGATCAGCCAGGCGCTGCTGCGCCGCGTCGGCCGGCGCGCGGCGGAGCTCGACGTGCTCAGGGCGATCAGCTGCCAGCCGCGACTCGAGGTTCGGCTGGTGCTGGTGCTCTGGCATCTGGCGGCCCGCTGGGGACGAGTTGAGCCGGCCGGAATCCGCCTCGCGCTTCCCCTCACCCATCGCCTCCTCGGCCAGCTCGTGGGCGCCGAGCGACCCTCCATCTCGCATGCGCTCGGACGACTTGCCCACGCCCGGCTCGTCACCGGCTCCGCAGGCGATCTGCATCTTCATGGCACCGTGGAGCGCCACCTCGAGTGTCTGATCGAGCGCGCCGGGACCGTCGGGATCGGAGACCGGGACAAGACCGGGCGCTCTCGCGGCGGCCAGATCGCATCGAGCGCATGATCGAGTTCGCCGTGCGCCTGACCCCGGCGGGAGGCTGACGCGTGCAGGCCGAGTTCATACGGGCCCAGGCCCGTAAGGACCGACGCCCGATCCACGTGATCTGGATGACCAGCGGCCTCGGCTGCGACGGCGACTCGATCTCGATGACGGCCGCCACGAACCCCAGTCTTGAGGACCTGCTCCGCGGCTGCATGCCCGGGATGCCGCCGCTGATCATGTACAACCCGATGTTCGCCTACGAGACCGGTGAGGACTTCATGCGCCCGTGGCACGAGGCCGCCGCGGGACGGCTCGACCCGTTCATCCTCGTGCTCGAGGGCTCGGTGCCCAACGAGGATGTCAACGGAGAGGGGCACTGGGCCGCCCTCGGGTGCGACCCCGACACCGGGGAGCCGATCACCACCTCGACCTGGATCGACCGCCTGGTCCCGAAGGCGGCCGCTCTACTGGCGATGGGGACCTGTGCCGCGTACGGCGGGATCCCCGCCATGCGCAACAACCCGACCGGGGCGATGGGCCTGCGCGACTACCTGGGCGCCGGCGCCGAGTCCCATCTGGGGATCCCGGTCATCAACCTCCCGGGGTGCCCGGTTCAGCCCGACAACGTGACCCAAACGCTGCTGTCCCTGGTCCTGCAGATCGCCGGGATGGGGCCCGCACTCGACCTCGACGAGCAGGGCCGCCCGGTGCGGATCTTCGGGCGCACCGTGCACGAGATCTGCGATCGCGCCGGGCTGGCCGAGAACGGCAAGTTCTCCTCCGAGTACGGCGATGGTCGCTGCATGGTCAAACTCGGCTGCAAGGGGCCGGTGGTGAAGTGCAACGTGCCGGTCCGCGGCTGGGTCAACGGCATCGGCGGCTGCCCCAACGTGGGCGGGATCTGCATGGCCTGCACGATGCCGGGCTTTCCCGACGCGTACGTCCCGTTCATGGATTCCGACCGCGCCGCGAAGGCCTACGCCACGACCGCGAGGGTGAGCTACGGCCCGATCGTCAGGTTCCTGCGGGCTCAGCGGATGCGCCACGACCTCGACGTCGAGCCGCGATGGAGGCGGCGTGCCTCGGAGCTGACCTCCGGCTACCAGCGTCACTGGTAGCCAGGCATTGATTTGGGTTCACCGCCAACCCCGGCACCGGCAGGACGACCGTGGCGATGCGGATGGCGGAGATCCTGCACCGCCTCGGCTACATTTCGCGCAACCACGCGGTGGCGGTGACGCGGACGATCTCGTCGGGCAGTACTTCAGGCACACCGCGCCGAAGACCAAGGAGGTGCTCAAGCGCGCCTAGTAGTGCTTTGTTAGGTACCCGGAATCGGGGTCGAAATCCATTGAGCCTCGATCCAGAGCATCGTGAGTTCGAGGCAAAGAAGGAATTCGGCGCC
>Ga0209839_10000396_pt1 | contig 22505 bp, 19 predicted proteins | sample OrgsoiDNA2013050_FD_185800 | JGI IMG/M metagenome (GOLD analysis project Ga0209839, IMG submission 185800) | Permafrost soil microbial communities from the Arctic, to analyse light accelerated degradation of dissolved organic matter (DOM) -... | ecosystem: Environmental > Terrestrial > Soil >... | reverse complement strand
CCGCGTCCCACCCGCCCCCGCCCGCGAGCCCAGCGCCCTCAGCCAGCCCAGCGCCCTCAGCCAGCCCATCCGCATCAGCGAGCCAGGCAGCCTGCTCAGCCAGCCCATCCGCATCAGCGAGCCAGGCCTCCTCAGCCAGCCCCGCCCCAGCCGCCGTGACGCTCCCGTTAACCCCGCCCGCCGGGCGCGACCAGCCCTCGAACCGGCCGGTGACCGTTACCGTCAGCGGCTGCTCGTCGTCGAGCATGCCCCGTGAACCGACGTAGGCCGTTCCGGTGTGCACGAACCAGCCGTCGGCGGGCTCGCCGTCATCTTCCATCCGCGGCAGCCTGATGCGGTAGTCATCGCCCTCGACGTACAGCGCGTGGGTGCGGCTGATATTGGCGATCCACGCTCCTGCCGCCATCGCGGTCACGACGCCGGCTCGCCGGGACAGCCCTCGCCCGGCGGCGATGGCCAGGTCCACGCCGGGCCCGCGGCCGAAGACCAGCCGGCTTCCTTCGGCGATCATCATTTTCTGGCCTGATGCCGTGCTGACGTGGGCGCTCAGCGGCATGGCGTGGTCCAGGGGTTGGGGTAAGGCATCGGTTTCCTGCTGTGGTGTGACTGTGACCTAACGGAGCGGTCTGGATATTCTAGGGCGAATTGTCTTCTTCTGGGGGTCCCTGGGGTAACCCCGGACTCGGGGATACCCGAAGACCGATAGGTCCTGATTAACTACAGGTGGCTGGGTGCTGGGCTCTCCGGTGGGTATTCGTCCACCGTGGGGTGTGGGGGGGGAAATCCCGGACCTGGGCAGTGCCGTTATGTCACCGCGGTAGAGCCCGGCGCCCGGCCCGAATTATCGGGCCCGAACTACCTGGCCGTCAGATCTTTCCGAATAGGCGGTCGCCCGCGTCACCGAGCCCGGGCACGATATAACCCCGGTCGTTCAGCCGCTCGTCGACGGCGGCGGTGACCACCCGCACCCACGGTGCCTCGCCTGGCTCATCCGCGCCATCGGTGGCGAAGACCTCCTCGACATGCCGCAGGCCTTCGGGCGCGGCGAGCAGGCAGATCGCGGTCACCGAGGCGGCACCGCGGTCGACCAGCATGCTGATGACGGTGGCGAGCGTTCCGCCGGTGGCCAGCATGGGATCCAGGACGAAGGTGTCCCGCCCGGTCAGATCCGCGGGCAGCCGATCCGCATAGGTGGATGCGACCAGCGACTCCTCGTCCCGGCGCAGCCCGACGAAGCCGACGTCGGCCATCGGCAGCAGCCGGGTCATGCCGTCCAGCATGCCGATGCCCGCTCGCAGCACGGGCACGATGAGCGGCACGGGCCGGGCCAGCTTGACTCCGCTGGCGACGCCGACCGGGGTGGTGACCGACACCGGCTGCACCCGCATCTCGCGGGTGGCCTCGTAGGCGAGCAAGGTCACCAGTTCGGCCGTCAGGCTCCGGAACGTCGCGGTGTCACTGGCGGCGTCGCGGAGCGCGGTGAGCTTGTGGGTGACCAGGGGATGGTCGATGACGAGCGTACGCATAGCAAGCAAGTGTGGCAGGCCAGCCCAGTCCCGGGCTACCGGCCCGGTCCAGCTACCGCAGCGTCATCCGCTCGATCACGCGTTTCGCCTGCCCGTCGGTGGCCTGGATCTCGGTCAGCGGAACCAGCGCGACGCGGACCTTGGCCAGCGGGGTCGGCCGCGACTGCCCGCTGAGGGAAGGAAGCATCCCGATCACCTCAGGCAGGGGGTCGATATCGGCCCACAGGACCGGCTGGAAACGATCGACCAGCCGGACCCGGAAGCGCCCGGCGGTACACAGGTAGTGCTCCGACCCTTGTTCCCGCGGATCGCGCCTTTCCAGTCCATTGCCGCGGCGGGCCATGACATCAGACAGCAGGAAGGTGAAGCGGTCGAGCACCTCGTCGTCACGCGGGACCGCCATCTCGAATTCCTCGACCATGACCGGTGCTCCCTGCACGGCCGCCGAGGTCAGCCGTCGAGCAGATAAGGAAGGCCGTCCAGCCGGCTGACGAAGGCGGTGAAATCGATGGGCCATCCCGCCATCCGCTCGGCCAGTGACTGCCGGCTAGCCTCCGCGATCGCCGTGTCGATATCCGCCCAGAGCGGCACGGTCTCGAGGTGCAGGCGGAGTCCCATGGCGGCCAGGATGCGGTCGGCCATCGCGACGGTGACCGCGGGTCGTCGGCCTCGCTCGACCTTGGACACGGTGGCCGGGCTGACCCCTGCCCGTCGAGCCAGGTCGACGACACCAAGGTCTCGCTCCAGCCGGGCCTGCCGGATCAGCTCCCCGGCGCGTTGCGTGGCCATTTCGTCCATTTTTGTAGTTTCCCGCGTCAGTTCGCTCCCGTACACCCTCCGCGTCAGTTCGCTCCTACACATCTCCGCGTCCCACGTTGCCTCCTGATCGGCGTTTCCCCAGAGGAAAAAAATTTCCGCTGGAGAAACGCCGTTAAAAAGCGCACGTCCTCCCCGGGCCGTCGCAGATCAGAGCAGACATGCCAGCGCCGGGCCGGGCCGGGCCCGGACCCGCGCCCGGACGACGTGCCGACCGGTGCCGCACTACATGCCGTGACTCGCTCGGGCCCGGCTCGATCCGCCGTCGGCCCGGGACGCGCTACGCGTCGGGGCGGGCGCGAGCCGAGGCGCGGGAGCGGGCCAGGTCCACCTCGATGCGCTGGGCGGTGGCGAGCAGCGGCTGCAGGAGTTCTTCCACGATGCCGGTCAGCGTCCGCCGGCCGGCGTGGGTGGAGACGTTGACGGCGGCGATGACCTGGCCATCGGCGTCGCGGATCGGAGCGGCGATGGAGCGCAGGCCCTCTTCGAGTTCCTGGTCGACCACGGCCCAGCCCTGCGCCCGTATCTTGCGCAGCTCCCGGCGCAGCGCGGTCGCGCTGGTGATGGTGTGCCCGGTGAGGCCGCGCAGGCTGACTGAGCTGAGGTATTCGTCCAGCCGTTCGCCGGGCTGGGCGGCCAGCATGACCCGGCCCATCGAGGTCGCGTAGGCCGGGAACCTCGTCCCGACGCTGATCGTCACGGTCATGATCCGCTTGGTCGGGACGCGGGCGATGTAGATCACGTCGTCGCCGTCAAGCTCGGAGACCGAGGACGACTCGTGCACCTGCTCGACCAGCTGCTCCAGGTGCGGCATCGCCACTTCGGGCAGGGTCAGGCTGGACAGGTACGCATAGCCGAGTTCAAGGATCTTGGGCCGGAGCACGAACCGGCTACCGTCGCTGCGCATGTAACCGAGCTGGACCAAAGTGCGCAGAAACCGACGGGCGGCGGCCCGGCTCAGACCGGTGCTGGCGGCCACCTCGCTCAGGGTCAGCTTCGGATGATCCGCGTCGAACGCACGGATCACCGACAGGCCACGCTCGAGCGACTGGACGAAATCCCCGTCATGACCCTGTTCTGGGCTGTCAGTCATTGAGAGCCTCCTGGCTCGGTCGATGACATCATAGACCGGTGCAGCATGCGTTCGCTTTCTGAACTATCGTTCGTTTTACGTACGCTTGAGTTCAAGGAGCGGTCATGGCATGGTCCTCGACGAGACAGCCCGGCAAGACGTACTCCGGCGGCTGGACCGCCGGAGTGCCTACCGGCGAGCCGAACGTGACAGCTAATCTGGGAGCGTTTACGGACATGATCTCGACGGGTACCGCTGCATCAAGATGACCGTTACCTCACGCACTCAAGTCGGCATCGTCGGAGCCGGCCCGGCCGGCCTGCTGCTTTCCCACTTGCTGGCGCTACGCGGCATCGACTCGGTCGTGATCGAGAACCGCAGCCGGGCTTACTGCGAGGCGCGCCAACGCGCCGGGCTGCTCGAAACCGGAACCGCGGAGCTGCTCCGCGCGGTCGGCCTCGGCGACCGGCTGGAGGCCGAAGGGCTCAAGCACGACGGGATCTACCTGCAGTTCGACGGGGAGCGGCACCACCTCGACTTCCGTGATCTGACCGGCGGCCGGCAGGTGACGATTTACGCCCAGACCGAGATCGTCAAGGACCTGATGCAGGCCAGGCTGGCGGCCGGAGCCAGGATCGAGTTCGAGGTCTCCGGCACCGAGGTCGCGGAGCTCGAGACGGACCGGCCGGTGCTCCGCTTCACCGATTCCGCCGGGGCCCGGCACGAGGTCAGCTGTGACGCGATCGCGGGCTGTGACGGATTCCATGGCATCTGCCGCGAGTCCATGCCGGCCGGCCTGACGACGGTGGCCGAACGCAGGTACCCGTACTCGTGGCTCGGCATCCTGGCCACGGTGCCGCCGTCCACCGACGAGCTCATCTACGCTCGTCACGAAGACGGATTTGCCCTGCACAGCATGCGCACGCCGCAGGTGAGCCGGCTCTACCTGCAGGTTCCCGCCGATGAGGACGTCGAGCGGTGGCCCGACCACAGGATCTGGAGCGAGCTGCAGCGCCGGCTGGGCGTGCCGGGATGGGACCTGAAGGAAGGCCCGATCACGGAGAAGGCCGTCTCGCCGATGCGCAGCTTCGTCGTCTCGCCGATGGCCTACCGGCGGCTGTTCCTGGCCGGTGACGCCGCCCACATCGTGCCCCCCACCGGCGCCAAGGGTCTCAACCTGGCCCTGGCCGACGTGACCGTCCTGGCTACGGCGCTCACTCACCTGCTGCGGGACGGCCAGGCCGAGCTCACCGGCGCTTACTCCGATAGCGGCCTGACCAGGGTCTGGCGGGCCACGCACTTTTCCTGGTGGATGACCTCGATGCTGCACGTGGACCCGCACGCGGACCTGTTCGGGAAGGAGTTGCAGCTGGCCCAGCTGCGCTACGTCGTCTCCTCCCGCGCGGCCGCGACCTCGCTGGCCGAGAACTACACCGGCTGCTTTCCGCTTCGCTGGTTATCCGAGGCCCAAGTGGTGCCGCGGCCGCAAGGCCCGGGCCAGCAGGGCGGACAGGGCGGCGGCCACTCCGGTGCCGGTGAGCGACAGCGGCGCGGTGAAACTGCGCTCGGTGCCGAGCAGGTGCAGCGCCCACAACCGGTGCCTGAGCGTGTAGAGCTCGGTGCGCACGGCACTGGCCAGGCCAGCGCCGACCCCGGAACCCGCTGAACCCCTGGAGCCTGCCGACGCCCAGCCTTCCACGCTGTGGATATCGGTGAGCAGCCTGGTCAGCTCGTCGTATCCGGTCGGCCCATTGGTCAAGATGATCATCAGCGCGGCTTCGCGCACCGCGACGGAGAAGTCCGGCTGCGGGCCGTCGTCGGGCCCGATCAGCGCGGCCGTGCCGATATGCCACCTGGCGGCCGGGTCCGCGGTCATGAGCTTGCCCGTCTTGGTCAGCACGAGGCTGGTGCGGCTGCGCCGGATGGCCCCCATCTCGCTTTGCGCCATACCGCGCAGGGTGTGCAGCGGGAACACGTCGAGTTCCTGGCGCAGCGTCCCCACCAGCTGATCTCGCCAGCCGAACGTGTCGACCGCCTCGGTGACCATGGCAGGCGCGATGTAGTGACGGGCGGTCAGGCGCAGGCCTTCGTCCGCGTGGCTGAGCAGCCAGTGCAGCGTGGGCAGCGGGTCATCGGGCAGCGCGGGCGGTTCGAGCAGGCGCGGAATGAGCCCGCGGGCCAGCCGCGACCGCTCTCCCGGGCGTCCGTGCGCCCACGCGTCGATGCGTTCGGCGCTGATGCGTCCCAGCCAGGTGCCGGTGCCCGGCACGCCGTCGATCACCTGGGCCGTGTCATCGTCCGGGCTGGCCGGGGCGGAGAGCGCGATCTCTGGACGCCCGGTCAGCCAGCGGTTGACGATGTCCGCGCGCCTGGTGCGCCAGCCGCGCGCGCCTACGCTCAGCTCGCCTGACGCGAAGGCCAGCTCGAGGGCGGCCGCGCAGGCGTCGTAGGCGGCGCGCTCCTGCGCGCCCATGACCGAACCCCAGGCGAGCAGTTCGGTGTCGGGCGGCGCCGCGTTCGATTCCTCGATGGCCTCGGTGTAGGCGGCGATTCCTTCCTCGTGCCCGTCCGCGTAGGCGGTGATGATCCTCTCGGTGCCCGCGGAGGAACAGACTCCGGCGTAACGTTCCAGGCCGGCCAGCATGAACAGGCGGCCGAGCGCCCTGGCCACACCGACCCGGCCTGGCGTGGACATCGGCCACTTGACCGGGAGGGCGTACCAGAGGAACTCCTGCAGGCGCAGCAGCGAGATCGTCTCCATACCCTCGTCGCCCGTCAGCCAGGCTAGGGCCGCCTTCGCGTCGCCGGCTGCCTCCGGATCCTCGCGCGTCAGGGTTTCCAGCGCCTGGCTCTCTGTCATCATGCGGACAGTCTGCCGCAGGCCGATGCGCGAGGCTAGTGCACGTTACTTTGCACAAGCCACGGTGCCCGGGAGCGGTCATCGTTCGGGCATCATAGTCGGGTGCCAGGAATCTATGACGAGCCCGAGTTCTACCAGGCCGCGTGTGCCTACCGTGACGTCCCGGCCGAGGTGGACGCCCTGCTGCGCTGGGCTGGCACGCACCGGGGCCAGGATGCCGGGCCACCGCGCTCGGTTCTCGAGATGGCGGCCGGCCCCGCCGAGCACGCTCGTGAACTAGCGCGGCGCGGGCTCCAGGCCACCGCCCTTGACCTCAACCCGGCCATGTGCGGACGAGCCCGGGATCTGGCCAAGGCGACCGGGATCAGCCTGACCGTGGTCGAGGCGGACATGCGGGACTTTCACCTGCCTGGCCAGGTCGACCTCGCCATCACCATGCTCAACTCGCTGTGCCACCTGCTCTCGCTCGACGAGATGCTCGAGCATCTCGGCTGCGTCGCGCGTCACCTCGGCGAGGATGGCCTCTACATCATGGAGCTCGCGCATCCGGCGGACTTCCTGGCCGCTGAGCACCGCACAAGCAGCGAGTGGAACACTGAAGTCGGCGACGGCATGGTCAGTGTCCGCTGGGGCGCGCACGACCAGATCGACCCGGTCACGCAGATCACCACGGAACATGTCAGCGTGACCTATCACAAGCGGGGCGGGCCGGTGCGGACGGTCACCGATGTGGTGCCGAACCGGTTCTGGACCGCGACCGAGATGATCGCCGCGATCCGGCTGGCCGGCGGGTTCACCATCGTGGCCAGTTACGGAGACTTCGACGCCGACCTGCCCGTCGACGCCGTGGCAGCGTGGCGCATGATCCTGGTGCTCCGCCGCTCGTAGGCCGCCTCGACGTTCTTCCCGGCAGTCCCGCCGCTGACCGCGACTGACCCCGCGGGCTGTACTAGCAGCAGCACGCCGATCATCGCGGCGGGCAGGCGCGGCATCGACACGGTAATCAGCAGCCACCCGATGACCTGGGACGTGCGCCTATCGCGGTGATCGCATGGCTCCACAAGATGAGGTCGCCGGCCAGGAACACCCCGGCGAGCCGGGCCAGCCACCGGCTCCGAGCCGCCAGCCGCGGCGCGCCGTGCTTGCGTTCGAGCAGGGCGTCGTGACGGGCATCAGGCGGTGTCCTTACCGGCGGTGTCCTTACCGGCGGCGTCCGCCAGGCCGTGCCTGAGGTACCGGTCCAAGATGGCCTCGACCACCTGGGTGAGCGACCTGCCCTCGTCGGCCGCCGCGCGGTGCGCGGACGCGCGGAGCGAATGGTCGATCTTGACCGTCAGGTGCGGCCGGAAGCCGGCCGGGCTGGCCATCCGGCGGTGCGGAAACGGCGGCGGCGGTTCGCAGTTCGTGACGTGCTCGCGCAGCGCCGCGGCCGCCCGGCGCACCCGGCGCTGGACCGCCTGCCGGCTGATGCCAAGGGCATCGGCGAGCGGGCGCAGCGGCCAGCCCGCCTCGTGCAACGCCGCCAGCGTCGCGGACAGCAGCTCGCTGCGCCCGGTCGAGCGAAGCTCGCGCAGGGTGGCCGCGATGCGATCGGGCAGCACCGGCGGGCCCGGGCTCATGTTCTGCGGGCTCACCGCGGCGCCCCTGGCCGTCCCCTTCGGGCGCGCGTGCTGCACGTACTGACGCAGCCCGTGGGTCACGACCTCGGACATCGTCCGGCCGTCGCGGGCCAGCCTGGCCTTGAGCCGCTGCCTTTGCTCCTGGTCGAGCCGGAACGTCAGCAGCCGCCGGGTGCCCTGAAGCCCCCGGCAGCCCTTGGAGACCCTCGGGGCTTTCTCGCTCATCCCGCGGCGGCGCTCGCGGCCAGCGCCGCCTCGGGCATCGCGCCGGGATCCATCGCGACCACCGTCTGCTCGGCCGCGACCAGCTCCAGGTAGCGGCGCGTCTCGCTGGCCCGCTTCCTGCGGTTCCAGCCGAGCAGGCGGCCCATGATCGAGCTTACGTCGGCCGCCGCGGTGGTGCCCGAGTCGGCCGACTCGATGAACAGCCGCGTCCGCCGCACCAGCACGTCGTCCACGTGCAGCGCGTCCTCGTGGGTGACCGCGTAGACGACTTCGGCGCGCAGGTACGGGTGGCCTTGCGCCAGCGGCCGGGCCAGCCCGGGGTCGGTCCTGGTCAGCTGGAGCACCTCCTCGGCGAGGGTCCCGTACCGGCCGAGCAGATGCTCCACGCATCCGCGGCTGACCCCGTAGTCCTCGGCCAGCCTTCCCGCCGCGGGCTGAACCGCGGCCAGGCCGTCCGCGCCGAGCAGGGGCACCTGGTCGGTGACCGAGGCCGGCACGTCACGGCCGAAGTCCGCCACCGCGGCGTCCACCACGTCGCGGGCCATCAGCCGGTAGGTGGTGAACTTGCCCCCCGCGATGCTGGCCAGGCCGGGTACCGGGACGTCGACCACGTGTTCCCGGGACAGCTTGGTGGTGGGCTTGGACCCGTTGCCCTCGATGGCGGTCACCAGCGGGCGCAGCCCGGCGTAGACGGCGATGACGTCGGCGCGGGTGAGCGGGCGGGCCAGCACCCGGTTCGCGGCGGACAGGATGTACTCGACGTCTTCGGCGGTCGCGCCGGGCTCGGCCCGGTCGCCGGAGAAGTCGGTGTCGGTCGTGCCGACGATCCAGCGCTCGGCCCACGGGATGAAGAACAGCACGCTCTTGCCGGTCCGCACGATCATCCCGGTGTCCGCCTGGACCGCCTCCCGCGGCACCACGATGTGCACGCCCTTGGACATCCGGACCCGGTAGCCGGCCTGCACGCCGGCCAGCTTGTGCACCAGGTCGGTCCACACCCCGGCGCAGACCACCACGGCCTCCGCGGTCACGCTGATCTCGTGCCCGGTCTCCTCGTCCCGGACCCGGGCGCCGGTCACCCGGATCCCGTCGGCGTCGCGCAGCAGCGCGACCGCGCTGACCCGGGTGGCGATCACGGCGCTGTGCGCGGCCGCGGTGCGGGCCACGGTGAGCGTATACCGCGCGTCGTCCACCTGGGCGTCGTAGTAGAGCATGGCGCCGGCCAGCCGGTCGGGGGACAGGGCGGGGGCGCGCTTGAGCGCGCTGCGGGCGGACAGGTGCCGGTGGTGCGGCACCGGCCTGCGGGTTCCCTCCATCGCGTCGTAGAGCACCAGGCCCGCTCCGACGTAGGGCCGCTCGACCACCTTCTTGTACAGCGGGTAGAGGAACGACACCGGCTTGACCAGGTGCGGAGCGAGCTTGGAGACCAGCAGGTCGCGTTCCCGCAGCGCCTCGAAGACCAGCTTGAAGTCGAACTGCTCCAGGTACCGCAGGCCGCCGTGAATGAGCTTGCTCGACCGGCTCGAGGTGCCAGACGCCAGGTCACGCGTTTCGACCAGGGCGACCCGCAGGCCCCGGGATGCGGCGTCCAGCGCGGCCCCGGCGCCGGTGATGCCGCCGCCTATGACGAGTACGTCGAACCGTTCGGCCGCCAGCCGGCTGAGCACCGCGTCACGATCGCGAGCGTCGAGAATGCCGTTACTCGTCATCACCATCCCCCATCAGGCTGCGCACCGGAATCTTGAGCCTTCCCCATGCCAGGCTTTTCTCCCCCCGTTCTAAAGTATGTACATCGTCAACCTACCCGCAAACACTAACCTGCCGGTGAACAGGTGTTTACTCCGTGATGGCGGGTTGCGGAGGAATTAGCTGCGAAGGAGCAACGATGGCCGATTTCGTCGGAGCGGTGGACCAGGGCACCACCAGCACGCGGTTCATGGTCTTCGATCATTCCGGCGCGGAGGTCGCCAGGCACCAGCTCGAGCACACCCAGGTGCTGCCCCGGCCCGGCTGGGTGGAGCACAATCCGATCGAGATCTGGGAACGGACAAGCGCGGTCATCATGACCGTGCTGAACTCGCAGAACCTGCAGGCCACGGACCTCGCCGCGCTCGGCGTCACCAACCAGCGGGAGACCACGGTGGTGTGGCACCGGCGCACCGGGCGCCCGTACGGCAACGCGATCGTGTGGCAGGACACCAGGACTGACCGGATCGCCGCCGCCCTGGCCCGGGACGGCCGGGGCGACGTGATCAGGCACAAAACAGGCCTGCCGCCTGCCACCTACTTCTCCGGCGGCAAGCTGGCCTGGATGCTCGACCACGTCGACGGCCTGCGCGCGGACGCCGAGCGGGGCGACGCCCTGTTCGGCACCGTCGACACCTGGCTGCTGTGGAACCTCACCGGCGGGCCCTCGGGAGGCGTCCACGTCACCGACGTGACCAACGCCAGCCGCACCATGCTGATGAACCTGCAGACCCTGGACTGGGACCCCGAACTGCTCGGCTTCTTCACGGTGCCGCCCGTCATGCTGCCGCGGATCTTGCCGTCCTCGACGCCTGAGCCGTACGGGGTGACCTCACCGCGGGGCCCGTTCGCGGGGGAGCTGCCGATCACCGGCGCCCTCGGCGATCAGCAGGCCGCCACCGTCGGGCAGGTCTGCTTCGCCCCGGGCGAGGCCAAGAACACCTACGGCACGGGCAACTTCCTGCTGATGAACACGGGGACCGGCATCGTCCGCTCCAAAGCCGGGCTGCTGACCACGGTGTGCTTCAAGTTCGGTAGTGACCCCGCCGTCTTCGCCCTCGAAGGGTCGATCGCGGTGACAGGCGCCGCGGTGCAGTGGCTGCGTGACCAGCTCGGCATCATCAGCGGCGCGGCGCAGAGCGAGGCTCTGGCGGCGCAGGTCACCGACACCGGGGGCGCCTACTTCGTGCCCGCGTTCTCCGGGCTGTTCGCGCCGTACTGGCGGGCCGACGCGCGCGGTGCGATCGTCGGGCTCTCCCGCTACCACACCAGCGCGCACCTGGCCCGGGCCACCCTGGAGTCGATCGGCTACCAGACCAGGGACGTGGTCGAGGCGATGGAGACCGATTCAGGCGTCCGCCTCGAGGTGCTCAAGGTGGACGGCGGGGTGACCGCCAACGACCTGTGCATGCAGTTGCAGGCTGACATCCTCGGCGTGCCGGTCAGCCGCCCGGTCGTGGCCGAGACGACCGCGCTGGGCGCTGCGTACGCGGCTGGCCTGGCCACCGGCTTCTGGCGGGACACCGACGAGCTGCGCGCCAACTGGCACGAGTCCAGACGCTGGTCGCCGTCCTGGACGGCCGAGCGCCGCGCGGGCGGCTACGCGGGCTGGCACAAGGCCGTCCAGCGCACCCTGGACTGGGTGGATGTCGGCTAGGGACGGAACCCGGCCCACGGGTCGTAGTCGACCTCCAGCGGTTCCTGCGGCGGCCGCTCCGACTCGGGGACGTGCTGCAGGTTGAGCCGGATCCGGTACCACACCGAGCTGCGCCCGCGCATCCCGTCGACCAGCACGTCGGCCGGCTCCAGCCGCGACCACACCCCGGCATGCCGCGCCTTCCAGCGCTCCAGCCCGGCCATTGCCTCGTCCTGGCCGGCCGCCCGGGCGATCTCGATCAGCGGCATCTTGCTCTGCCTGCGGCCCGTCCCGGTGGGCTCCGGGTCAGCACTGCGCTGTTTCGAAGGCTGGACCCGGGGCGCTTCGCCGGTCTGCTTCTCGTAGTGCGGCGGCCACGGCGCGTCGGGCAGGCCCGCCGCCTCGTCCGACGCCGCCAGCTCGAGCAGCGCGTCCAGCGACCCAGCCGTCTCGTCCATCCCGGCCCACGGATCGCCGAGGGCGGCGAAGCGCGCCGGGACGGTGTCGATGGTGAACTCGGCGGGATCGCAAGACGGGACCTCCGCCCAGGTCAGCGGGGTGGAGACCCGGGCGTCTGGCACCGGCCTGATCGAGTACGCGGACGCGACCGTGCGGTCCTTGGCGTTCTGGTTGTAGTCGACGAAGACGCCGTGCCGCTCTTCCTTCCACCACTTGGAGGTGGCCAGGTCCGGCGCCCGCCGCTCGATCTCCCGCGCCACCGCCACCGCCGCGCGGCGGACCTCGCCGAACGACCAGTGCGGCACGATCCGGGCGTAGACGTGGATGCCGCGGGACCCCGAGGTCTTCGGCCAGCCGGTCAGCCCGAAGTCGGCCAGCACGCCGGCGGCCACCATGGCCACGTCCCTGATCTGCGGCCATTCCACGCCGGGCACCGGGTCCAGGTCGACCCGGAGCTCGTCCGGGTGGTCCAGGTTGGTGGCGCGCACCGGGTGCGGGTTCAGGTCGATGCAGCCGAGGTTGACCACCCAGGCGAGCCCGGCCTCGTCGGTGACCACCACCTCGTCGGCGGTGCGGCCGGAGGGGAAGCGGAGTTCGACGGTCTCGATCCAGTCCGGGCGCTTGGCCGGCGCCCGCTTCTGGAAGAACGCCTCGTTCTCGGCCCCGTTCACGAACCGCTTGAGCGCCATCGGCCTGCCCCCCGCGCCGCCCAGCGCTCCCGGCGCCACGGCCAGGTAGTACTGCACCATGTCCAGCTTGGTGTGCCCGGTGCGCGGGAAGAACAGCTTGCCGGGATTGCTGATCGTGACCTCGCGGCCCGCCAGCTCAAGCACCATCTTCTTATCCGCCATGATGACCATCCGGAGATCCGAGGATCTCGGCCAGGTCGAAGCTGACCGGCTCCTCCAGCTGGGCGTAGGTGCACGACCCCGGCTCGCGGTCCGGCCGCCAGCGGACGAACTGGGTGGTATGCCGGAAGCGCGGGCCCTCCATGTGGTCATAGCGGACCTCGAGCACCCGCTCGGGCCGCAGCGGGATGAACGACAGGTCCTTGGCCGCGTTCCACCGGCTGCCCTCGGCCTTGCGCGGGGTGCGCTCACCCGCATGGTGCTCGGCCCAGTTCCACGGGTGCCCGTCGAACGTGGTGACCAGCGGCTGCAACTCGCCGAACAGCTCCTTGCGCCGCTCCATCGGGAAGGCGCCGACCACGCCCACGCTGGCCAGCTTCCCGTCGTCTTGGTAGAGCCCGAGCAGCAGCGAGCCGATGCGGTCCTCGCCGCTCTTGTGCGTCCGGTAGCCGGCCACCACGCAGTCCGCGGTGCGCTCGTGCTTGATCTTCAGCATCACCCGCTTGTCCGGCTGGTAGGTCACGTTGGCGGGCTTGGCGATCAGCCCGTCGAGTCCGGCCCCCTCGAACTGGCTGAACCAGCCGGTGGCGGTGTCCCGGTCGGTGGTCGTCGGGGTCAGGTGCAGCGGCGAAGGGGACGAGCCCGCCGCGGCCAGCACGCCCTCCAGCGCCGCCCGGCGCTGCGTGAACGGCCGCTCGGTATAGTCCTGGTCGCCCAGCGCGAGCAGGTCGAACGCGATGAAGTGGGCCGGTGTCGTGGCGGCCAGCATCTCGACCCGGCTGGCCGCCGGATGGATCCGCTGCAGCAGCGCCTCGAAATCGAGCCGCTGGCCCGAGGCGTCCGGGATCACGATCTCCCCGTCGATCACGCAGCGTTCCGGCAGCTGGGCCAGGAACGCGACGGCCAGCTCGGGGAAGTAGCGCGTCATCGGGCGCTCGTTCCTGCTGCCGATCTCGATCTCGCCGCCGTCGCGGAAGACGATCGACCGGAAGCCGTCCCACTTCGGCTCGAATACGTAGTCCCCGGTCGGGATCGCGCCGACGGGCTTGGCCAGCATCGGCGCCACCGGCGGGTTGACAGGAAGATCCATAGACCCAGCTTAGGCCGCCCGTGACCAGGAACGTCTGCCCGCCCAGGTACCGCTCCCCAAGCTAGGAAAGACCGCGGCGGTCCGTTTGTTCCGGTCGTTCGTACCAGCGGACCCGGTCGCCCACGTTAGCCCTCAGCTTCCACTTGAGTCCCTTGGGGACCGTATCGGCGATCTGGAGCAGCTGCTTGGCCTGGGTCAGCACGTCGAACCGCGGGTACGGCGGGGCCAGCTGCGGCTGGGAGGACAGCAGGTCAGGCAGCTTGGCCAGGTTGCCGGTCACGGTCCGCCACCAGCCCCAGTCCGCGGCGAGCACGGCGCCGAAGCGATCGGGGTCGATGGCCGGCCGGGTGGCATCCCGGCCGACCCGGAGCCCGGACAGCAGGTGGAAGATGTCGTGCGCGTCCTTGCCGTTGAGCTCGACGATCTGCAGCTTGGACAGCAGCAGGTCCGCCGGGTCAAGCACCTGCGACGCCGAGCCGAACGACGCTCGGAAATCCAGCGTGTGACACATCGACAGCCGGCCCACCAGGACGTCGATGGGCCGCCCGGACGGGGCGGTGAAGGACATCTGCCGGTCCCCGTTCAGGTTGTTGAACCGGCGATCAGGCCCGCAGCCCATGCGTTCGAGATGGTCAGCGACCTGGCGGCGGGTCTTGCCCAGGCAGGCCAGGTCGATGTCGGAGTCCGCGCGCAGCCGGGGCGGGAAATCGGGACACAGCACCCGGACGCCGAGACCGCCGAGGATCTTCAGCCGGTGACCCGCGTCCCCCGCCTCTCGGACCAGCCCGACCGCCTCGGGCAGCGGATCGCTCGCGGCGCCGTCACCGAGACTTCCCATCAGCCCGTGGGGTATGGTCATACCCTCCTCGCTCCCCGGTGGACGCGCGCCGGCGCCGCATATTACCGGTCCAGTTCGATCATGGTGAGAGGACGGCCGATCTGTCTAGTTATCTGCGGAAGAATCCCATGCTGTGGTGCCTGGATATAAAAGATCATTTAAATTCCGAACGGCCCCGCGTTTCACATGCCCGCAGTGGCGGTCTGGTCCCGACGGTAAAACTCGACGGGCTCAGCTGGCAGCGGCGTATTGCCCAGGATGAGGTCGGCGGACTTCTCCGCGAGCATCATCACAGGAGCGTAAACGTTGCCGTTGGTCACGTACGGCATGACGGAGGCGTCGACCACCCGCAGTCCGTCCAGGCCGTGCACCCGCAGCGACGCCGGGTCGGTGACCGCGAGCGGATCGGTGCCCATCTTGGCCGTGCAGGACGGGTGCAGCGCGGTCTCGGCGTCCCGGGCCACCCAGGCCAGGATCTCCTCGTCGGTCTGCACCGAAGGCCCGGGCGAGAGCTCGCCCGCGTTGTAGTCGTCGAACGCCGCCTGGGTCAAGATCGTCCGGGCGATCCTGATCGCCTCCACCCACTCCCGCCGGTCGGTGCCGGTGGACAGGTAGTTGAACCGCAGGGCGGGGTGAACCTTCGGATCGGCTGAGGTGATCTTGCAGGTGCCGCGCGCGTCGGAGTACATCGGGCCGATGTGCACCTGGTACCCGTGCCCGCCCGCGGGCGACGAACCGTCGTAGCGGATCGCGATCGGCAGGAAGTGGAACATCAGGTTCGGGTAGCGGACCTCGTCGTTGCTGCAGGCGAAGCCGCCGCCCTCGAAGTGGTTGGTGGCCCCGGGCCCGGTCCGCCCGAAGAGCCACTTGGCGCCGACCATGGGCCGGTTGCGCCACTTCAGCGCGGGCGCGACGGAGACCGGCAGCCTGGAGCCGTACTGGACGTACACCTCGAGGTGGTCCTGCAGGTTCTCGCCCACGCCCGGCCGGTCGGCGACCACGTCGATGCCGAGGCCGCCTAGCTCGCCGGCGTTACCGACGCCGGAAAGCTGGAGCAGCTGCGGGGAGTTGATCGCCCCGCCGGACAGGATGATCTCGCTGGCCCGGACCCGCTTGACCTTCCCCTGGTGGCCGAACTCGACGCCGACCGCGCGCGGCCCGGCGAAGATGACCTTGGTGGCGAAGGCGCGGGTGGCCACGGTGAGGTTCGGGCGGCTCATCACCGGATACAGGTAGGCGCGCGCCGCGGACAGCCTGCGGCCCCGGTGGATGTTCCGGTCGAAGGCGGCGAAACCCTCCTGCCGGTAGCCGTTCACGTCGTCGGTCAGGTGGTAGCCGGCCTGGCGCACGGCGGCGAAGAAGGCCTTGAACAGCGGCCCGTCGGCCGGGCCGCGCTCGAGCACCAGCGGCCCGTCGTGGCCGCGGAACGGGTCGTCGGCGGCGGCGGCCAGGCAGTTCTCCATCCGCTTGAAGTACGGCAGGCAGTGCGCGTAGTCCCAGTCGCCCATGCCGTCGTCGGCGGCCCAGCGTTCGTAGTCCAGCGGGTTACCGCGCTGGAAGATCATCCCGTTGATGCTGCTCGACCCGCCGAGCACCTTGCCCCGCGCGTGGTAGATGCGCCGCCCGTTCAGCTGCGGTTCCGGCTCGCTTTCGTATTTCCAGTCGTAGAACCGGCTGCCGATGGGAAACGTCAGCGCCGCGGGCATGTGGATGAACGGGTCCCACAGGTAGTCAGGCCGCCCCGCTTCGAGCACGAGCACCCGCGTGCCCGGGTCGGCGGACAGCCGGTTCGCCAGGGCGCTGCCCGCGGATCCGCCGCCGACGATGACAAAATCATAAGGATGGGGTGCCATGGTCCAGATTCTCACGTATCGACCTGGTCAGCGGGTGTTCTAGACCCAGGATTCTTTCCGCGTCGGTCAGCAGCATCCGGTAGGTGGCGGTCGATTCCGCGCCCCGGCCGGCCGCCAGGTAGGCCTGCGCCAGCTGAGCCCGCGCGGTCAGCGTGACCGGATGCCCCCGGCCGAGCTGCCGGCTGGCGGCGGAGATCACCTGCTCGTACAGCGTGGCCGCCTCGGCCGGCCGGCCGGCGCTGGCGTAGGCATGGGCCAGCTGCCCGCGCGCGGTGATCGTGTCCGGGTGCTCGTAGCCCTGGTTGCGTTCCCGGTCGGCCAGGGCGCTCTGGAAGACGGCGATGGCGTCCCCGAATCGCCCGCCTGACTCGTAGGCGGCGGCGAGCCGGTTCCTGGCCACCACCGCGTCGGCGTGCCCGCTGCCGAACAGCCGGGAGCTGGTGATCAGCATGCCCTGCCAGTAGGTGATGGCCGATTCGGCCAGCCCGCTGTCCTGCAGGCTCAGGCCCGCGCGGAACAGCAGCGGATGAGCCTGCGCCTGCCACAGCGGCCCGCCGTCGACCCCCCGCAGCGCCGCGGCGCAGTCGCGCAGGGCCTGCCCGAGCGAGGCCTGCCCGGGTGGGGCCTCGCCGTCGGCGTCCGGCCACGCCTGGACCAGCGCGTCGGCGGCGGCGAGCGTGGCTGGTTCCAGGTCCGCGGCCGGCAGGTAAGCGCGGACCGCGGCCTGCACGCACCGGTGGATCCGCACCGTGCGGACCGGGCTCGCCGGGTCCAGGCTGACCAGTCCGGCCCGGGCCAGGTTGGAGATCGCGGCCCGGACCAGTTCCTGATCGGCCCCCCCGGCGGCACTCGGCCGGCCCGTGATGTAGCTGCAGGCCGCCGGGCTGGTCAGCACGGCCGCGGGGATCCCGTGTGAATCGAGCAGGGCGGCCAGCGCCAGGGCCGGCCAGGCCAGCCCCGCGGGCGCCAGCCGGTGTGCGCACTCGGCGGCCAGCGACCAGCTGGCCAGCACGGCCGCCGAGACGCCGGCTACCCGCACGCCGGACATGTGCTCGCGCCGCTCGGCGAACTGCACGCGGTACTCCCGGCAGCTCAGCCCGCTCAGCTTCATCACGGCCGCCGCCTGGGCCAGGCCGAGCGGCAGGCCGTCGAGGTCGTCGCCCAGGTCCAGCGCCTCGAGCCGCTGCTCGGGATAGTCGGTCAGCCGGGCGCTGAGGTAGGACAGGGTCTCGCGCGGGCTGAACCCGCCCACCGACGCGATCCGCAGATGAGGCGGCCCCGTCCCAAGCCCTCCCAGCCCGCCCGGCAATCCCAGCCCGCCCCCGCCGCCCAGCCCGCCCGCCCGGGTGGCCGCGGAGGTCAGCGCGTCAAGCCCGTCACCGGATAGCCGCGTGGTGATCACGACCTGGCCGGCTGGCCCCGCAGGCCATAGGTTCTCCAGGTCAGCCGGGTCGGTCAGGTCGTCAAGGACCAGCGCCCACGTGCGCCTGGTGCTCGCCATCCAGGCGGCGAACCCGTCAGCGGCCGCGTCGGCACCCGCCCCCGCGCCGACCGCCTGCGCCGCCTCCGCGAAGCCGGAGATGATCGCTTCCCGGTTGGCCGCGTCGACCCAGACGAGGACCTCGACGGCGCGGACGCTCCACAGCGCGTAGGCGTAGGACACGGCGAGCTGCGTCTTGCCGGTGCCGCCCTGGCCGGCCGGCCCGGACGCGGTCGGTTCGGCCTGGGTCAGCACGACCGTATCGCCTGGATACAAGCCGCTTCTCAGCGCGAGTCCGGTTTCCGGGCGCTGGTAGAAGGACTCCGCGAGTGGCGGCACGATCCCGGACAGCAGCATCGGCGAAGGAGGCGGCGCTCCGGCATGCTGCGCGACCACGTTCGACAGCCTCCCGCGTTGCCCGTGCGGCCTGCCGGGGGTCCCGTGCGGCCGCTGCTCCGTCCCAGGTCGTGCTTACGTTCCGGGCGCGGGCGGCTGTTCTCCCCAGTCCAGGCCACCTGCAGCGAATCACCGTGCTGCACGTGCAGCGCAGTCCGGTACGAGGCATGTTAGTGGTGATTCGCTGGCGTCGCTATATGTTGGGAAAACTTAGGAAAAAGGCGCGAATGGAATCTCGATAAGCGGCGGGAACGCATACAGATCCGGCCCGGCCGGCGGCTTCCCGCGCTCGTTATTGGCGGCGGCGCCTTCGCATTAGCCGGGTTCGCGGTCGCCGCGAAACCGGTTTCCCGTTGACGCCGCCCGCCGCGGGTCAGGAGCGTCAGACGACGCAGAACTCGTTGCCTTCCGGGTCGCGCATGACGACGGCGCTGCCGCGGACGTCGTCGACCTGCCACGCCATGCTGGCGCCGGCCCGGACCAGCCGCTCCACGTGCTCGCTGACCAGCTGCTTGCGTTCCTCGCCGCGGACCTCGCGCCCGGCCACCCGGACGTCGAGGTGGACCCGGTTCTTGGCGGTCTTGCCCTCGGGCACGCGCTGGAAGTAGATCCGGGGCCCCTGGCCCGCCGGGTCAACCCGGGAGGCTTGCGCGCCGAACTCCGATTCCGGTATCCCGGCGGCGTGGCCGAACTCTTCCCAGCTGGCGAAACCCTCCGGCGGCGGCTCGGGCACGTAGCCCAGCGCCAGTCCCCAGAATTCGGCCAGCTTTTCCGGCTCGGCGGCATCGAACACGACCTGGATCTTGGTGTACATGGTTAGCTCCGCTCATGATCGCGCGTGCCGGGCTGACGAAGATACTGCTGACCGAGGATACTGCGGCCATGATCGACCTTGAGATAAGCGAAGGCGTCGCGTTCATCACGCTGAACACGCCCGCGACCAGGAACGCCCTGAACAACGAGCTGGCGGTACGCCGCCCATCTGCACGCCCTCCGGCGGCTACGATGAGTAACGGGTTGTTACGTTGCTGTCGGTGGTTTTTCAGCTATTCTCGCCCCGGCTCGTCCACATGCGGGGCCGATAATCCACAGCCCGCGTGGCCTGCCGGCCAAGGCTCGCACGCGATTGTGTCCACAGCCCGCCCGTCATTTCCCCTCGCCCGTCCACAGGTTCGCGGGCCTTGTGCACATGGCGATCCACAGCCGGCCGGGGGTAGCGTTCTCTTTCCTGGGCAGTGCGTATGACATCGAATATGCGCCGGGCAGGGGCTCAGGACTGGGGTGGGCAGGGGCGCGCGGCGAGGCGGTCACTATGAGCAGAGCGGGCGACTCCGCGATCGCTGTCGACGTTCATCAACGTCGCAGGGTCGTCGTGGACGTCATCCTTTTGCTGATCAGGAACGGACGTATTTTGTTGCGGGAGCGAGCCAACACCGGTTACGGCGACGGCGCGTACGAACCGCCGACCGGTCAGCTGGCTGACCGGGAGACGATTGTCGAGACGGCGGTCCGCGTCGCGGCGGCCGAGGCGGGCGTGGTGATCAGCGCCGGGAACGTGTCGCTCGCGCACGTCATGCAGGATGTTTCCGGTAGCGGGCGGATCGCCTTCTTCCTGACGGTGTCGGGCTGGGAGGGCGAGTACACCTCGCCCGATGTGCGCTGGTTCGCCGTCGGTAACCTGCCCACGAACATGCTCGACCGGTCCCGGGTGGCGCTGCGGAACTACGCCGAGGGCATGCGGTTCTCCACTTACCCAGCGTTCGGCACGGGCGGCAGCACGCTGCTTGGCGCGACCGCCGGATCGTGGCAGGACGCCTTCAGCGCCTGAGCCCCGAATAGCCCGGCCAGCCCCGGCGGTACAGATAGGGTGGGCGCGATGGTCGAGATCCTGAACGCGCACGGCTCGAAGAACGACATCTTCGTGGCCGCCATGCGGCCGCGCGACTTCGCTTCGGAGTCGGACCTGCACGCCTTCGTCCGGCGCCTGTGCGACCGGAACGGCCCGCTCGGCGCGGACGGCATCTACTTCTACGACGCGGGGCCGCGGGTGCCGCAGGCCTGGTTCTTCAACCCGGACGGCTCGCCCGCCGAGTTCTGCGGGAACGGCATGCGCTGCCTGGGCCGGGTCGTCCTGGACCTGCGCGGTACCGACGCGGTCACCGTGCGCAGCGGCCAGCGTGAGTACACGGTGCGCCGCGGCGGGACCACGGCGCAGGGCGTCGGTCAGATCAGCCTCGAGCACCCGGCGGTCGACTTCAACCCGCAGGTACCCGTGGTGGCCGGCCGGAGCCCGCTGATCCGAGCCCGGCTGCCCGAGCTCGACCCGGCGCTGGAATTCACCGCCGTGACCATCCCGAACCCCCACCTGGTCGCCCTCATCGACTCCTACGCCGAGTCCGCCCTGATCGCGATGGGGGAGCGGATCGCCGCCCGCCGGGATGTGTTCCCGGTCGGAGCTAACCTGTCGGTCCTGCTCCCGCTGGGCTCCACCGAGGTCTTCGTCCGCACGTTCGAGCGCGGTGCCGGGCTGACGGCCTCGTGCGGCTCCGGCATGGCCGCCTCCCGGGCGGTCTACTCGCTCCCGGGCCGGATCGACCCCGAACGCCGCGTCATCATCCGCAACGCCGGAGGGGTGGCGACGGTGTCGCTCCGGGTTCGGCTGGGGCGGTGGTGCCCGGTCCTGGAGGGCAACGCGACGTTCGTCTACCGCGCCGCCGTCGACCCGGCCGCGCTCGCCCGGGGCCTGCCGGCCACCGGAGAACGCGAGCTTTATCCCGACGAGATCCGCGCCTATTCCGCCCTGGACGAGCGGAACGTCGCCCGCCTCCGCGCCGTCGGCATCGAATCCGCGGCCTTCGCCCCAGTGGACGCCGAAACCCTGGACGCCGAGACCTCCTAGCCGCGGCTACCGCGGCACCGGGCCGCCCGCGAGCACGATGATCACTCCCGTGGCGGTCGCGGTGAGCAAGGTCAGCACCACCCCGCGCCGCAGCGCGAACAGCAGCACGATCGCCCCGCCGAGCACCCCGAACTGCCAGCCCAGGTGCAGCGCCCGGGTGAGCTGGACGGCCGCGCCGAAGATGGCGCCGATGGCGGCCGGACCCGCGCCGTCCAGGAACGACTGCGCCGCCCGGTTCCCCCGCAGCCGGCTGAAGTACCGGCCGCCGAGCAGGACAAAGGCAAACGACGGCGTGAACGCGACCAGCGCGGCCAGCAGCCCGCCAGGCAACCCCGCCGCGGCGTAACCGACCGCGGCGACCGTCTGCACGACCGGGCCGGGGGTGATCTGGCCGAGCGCGACGACGTTCAGGAACTGGCCCGCGGTCATCCAGTGCCGTCCCACCGCGTCGGCCTGCATCAGCGGGATGATCACGAAACCGCCGCCAAACGACAGCGCTCCCACCTTGAACGCGACCCAGGCGACCGAACCAAGCACCCCGGCCCCCACCGCAGGAAACAGCGCCCCCCGGACCAGGGGCGCGAACGCCGTCGTGACCGCGCCCGACCGTCCCGACCGCAGCGCGAGCTCCAGTCCGCCGCAGCCGAGCAGCACCAGCACCAGCCACGGCCCGATCGTCGCCGCCGCCGTCCCGCCCGCCACCAGGTAAACCACCCAACGCCCCCGGGCCGCCCGCCCCGCGCCGTCCCTAGCGGCCGCCCGTTTCCAGCTGGGTGTCAGCAGCGTCCAGCCGGCCTGCAGCGCGACCGCCGCCACCGCGGCACCGGCTCCCGCCCCGGCGCCCCGCACCCACAGCGGCGGCGCCCCGGCCAGGAACAGCGCCGAGAGCAGCAGGATGAGGATCAGCCCGGGCACGATAAACGCCAGGCCCCCGGCCACGGCGCCGACCCGGCCGCGGACCCGCCAGGCGCAGAAGATCGCCAGCTCGGTGGACGCGGGCCCGGGCAGCAGGTTGCAGGTGGCGATCGCGTCCTCGAACTCGGCCGCGTCCAGCCAGCTCTCCCGCTCGACGCACAGCCGCCGCAGCAGCGCGATATGCGCCGGCGGGCCGCCGAACCCGGTGCAGCCGATCCGCCCCCACT
>Ga0209839_10000395_pt1 | contig 22509 bp, 15 predicted proteins | sample OrgsoiDNA2013050_FD_185800 | JGI IMG/M metagenome (GOLD analysis project Ga0209839, IMG submission 185800) | Permafrost soil microbial communities from the Arctic, to analyse light accelerated degradation of dissolved organic matter (DOM) -... | ecosystem: Environmental > Terrestrial > Soil >... | reverse complement strand
CTGTTCTTCCGTCGCCCTTGCCTGTGCCATGAAGGACATACGCTCTAGTGGAGCGGCTGGTATGACTGCCGCACCCTTCTCTCCGACAGGCTGCTAGAGCACTACTCGACATGTCCCACGTTCAACTTACAAGCATGCACGCCAGAACGATCTCCACGGCCAACATCCAGCGCTCATTGTAGAGGGAGCAAACTCAACCATGCGTCTCCTTGGGACAATCCATCGGAGAGAGGGAGCGACTCAACCAATAACCAAACGAGCGCGTGTGATCTTTTGCAGAGAACCACATCACTGCCAGGGAAGACCACCATCCTGTTGCTCTGGTGACTCCTACAAGGAGTGCTACCAGCTATCTACATGAGTACTATACCCAACGAAGACAGGAGAAAGACGGTCGAGAGGCGGGGAAAGGCGGGGAAAGGCGGTCGAGAGGCGGGAAAAGGCGGGAAAAGACGGGACGGATGAGCTTATTTTCCTCCTTCAGGATGGAAGTATTCGTCGCTGTCCTCTTAAAGCTCATCCGTCCCGTCTTTTCCCGCCTTTTCCCGCCTTTCCGCCGTCCGGCTCCCGTCTTTGTTTGCTACACTGCCTCTTGTGCCGTTGTCGTTGGAGAGGAGAGAGGTAGTAGAAATCTGCTTCCCAGCGGTCAGAAGGCGCAGCTCTCACCGCAGGGTGATGAATGTGATTGGTCAGATCCCCTGAAAAGGAAGGAGGACATGTGCTGGAACAACACGACGAGGTCGTTTTCCCACCGCAGCTCTGGACGATCGCCCAGGTGAGCAAAGCGCTGAACCTGGGACGAACAAAAATCTATGAACTGATCCAGAAGGAGAACCTGCCCGTCCAAAAGTTTGGGCGAGCGGTCAGAGTCTCTCCCGTGGAACTGCAACGCTGGCTTGAAGAACGGGAACTGCAATGAGCGGACCGTTCCCGCCAGAGTGCTCGAGGCAACCAGAAGCTGAAGGGAGAGAAAACTTTTGTCGTCAAATGTAGATATTCTGATTTCCCTTCGCGCTGTTTTGGGGGAGAGATCCCCCAGAAACACGCGCTTTTCCCAAGTTGACGTCATGTGTCATCTTTTGTCAGCGTTTTGCTGACAGACCCAGAAGGAGGAACCATGTTCACCGAAACGACGATTCACCCCGACTCATTCCTGGCTCGTGTCTACAGCCAGGAGCCACTCATCACTACGGCAGGCAAAGAACCGCTGCGCCAGATCCCGTTTTTGCGCTGGGATAGTTCGTCTGGGAGGAAGGTCTCGACCACGGCCACTCTGGTGTCGGTTGATAACGGAAATGATGCCTTTAAAGGTGCGATGCTACATGCGCACACTCCCTTCTTGCGCACCAGGCGCATCGTCACGGCCTATGCTCCGGCAAAAAAGCTCGGTGGGACGAGCGAGGGCATCACCACCTGGCAGGTCAATGACTCCGAAGCGTTCTGGATCGGAGAGGATGCCCTGACGATGAAGGCGGAAAGTCTCCCCATCGGCATGACCGGGGATCGCCTCCCGGATGACCGCTATCGCCGCTACCTCTTTGCCTGCCTGGTGGAACTGCTCCTGGAAGCGGGATATAGCACCCCTTCTCACGAGTTTCAGGAGGAGTATGATCTCTACCTCAGCTTTGGCATTCCCAATGAAGAGGTCAGTCGTGGTGGAGTCAACGAGGCAGTGCGCCGGGCGCTGACCCCATTGTTTAACATGATCTACACCATTCGCCGCACGGACGAACGTGGAGGAGTGACCACCTGGATGCTCAGGTTGGTCGAACTCAACCCGTATCCACAGACGTTCGGCTCGTTTGTGACGTGGTACTACACCGTTGACGGAACCCCTGTGGAGACCGATATCGTGAAGCACCTCACGCTGGATATCGGGGGTGGTCAGTTCCACCAGTGCGAGGTCACCCTCCAGCATCAGCTCCAGGGGAAGCCGAAATTACGCATGGCCACCTCGCAGCTGGACGAAGGAACCATTCCCATTGCCCGTGCGGTACGAGATCAGCTCCGCGCACAGCATCCGGGCATTCGCCTCTCAGACGTAGAAGCGCAACAGGTATTGGTCAGTCGCCATGCCCTCATTGAAGGACGACGCATCCCCGTCGATGGGATCGTCTCCGAGGTCATTGAAGCTCGTTCGCAAAACCTGTTGATGCACCTGCGTCATCAGCTCCAGGAGGAGCGCAGCTTCCTGATGTTCACCGGAGGAGGCTCCGTCCTGCTGGCCTCCTCCCTTCAAGAACTGGTCCGCACGAGCCGCCGCGCACAGAGTTTTCTGTTTGTTCCCCAAGAACTGGCGTCGGTGCTCAATGCCATCGGAGGCTATATCCTGGCACAAGCCACCGCGCAGAAAGGAGTGGAGCGGGCGCAGGGTTCTTCATCATCATCGAGGGAAACGCCATGAGTGATCCGATCTCCATCCGCAATATTCCCCCCGATGTGCTGAAACTTGCGCAGGAGCTCAGCGCACAAACGGGGTTGTCAATTATTGACGAGTTCCGCCTGGCTCTGGCCAGCGGACTCCTCATTGAGGCGACGAAAGTGACACCAAGGTCTGATGGAACATTCGGCGGGCTGCAAGGGGCATTTCTTGCGAAAGCATTACGACGCCATCTGGGGTCCGCCATTGATCTGCTCGTAGAGCATGGACAACATCCCCATCTGGCGTTCATAAGCGACGAGAAGAGAGCGCATAGCGTCAAGGCACCTGGGGAGGCAACACCTCAGCTCGTACCAGCAAAGGAGCAGCTCTTAGAACATGCTCTTGAGGAGGATTTAGATATGCTCGGCATTGGCGTTGGTCTCTCAGAAACACTGGAGACCGATGCATAGTTCAGGAGGGATCACCCCCGCCGAGATGAGTTCTTCGAAGGGGTGATCCCATACACATACCATGAAAGGAGACACCGTATGAAACGACGAGGGCATGGAGAAGGAACCATTTATCATCGTCAGGATGGGAGATGGGTCGCAAGTATTACACTTGAGACAGGCAAGCGAAAGACATTTTATGGCAAGACCCGTAAAGAAGTTCAGGAAAAGCTAAAAATTGCTCTGCGGGAACAGCAACAAGGCACATTGATCACAGCACCGCAACAAACGATGAAGCAATTCCTTGAAGATTGGTTGGAAAACACGCATAAGCAGGATATCCGGCCTCGTAGTTATGAGCGATACGAGCAAATTGTACGTTTGCACATCGTGCCACAGCTCGGAAAGACACCGTTACAAAAGCTTACTCCTCAACAGCTCAAAAAGCTCTATTCCGACAAACTCAGGGAGGGGCTTTCAGCCATCACGGTTGCTGCTATCCATAACTTGCTGCATAGAGCCCTCGATGACGCAGTAAAGTGGGACCTTCTCGCCCGGAACGTGTGCGAGAAGGTTTCCCCACCTCGTAAGGTGCATAAGGAGATCACCGTTCTGAACGTCGAGCAAATCCACCAATTGTTAGAGGCAGCCCGTGGTCACCCTCAGGAGGCTCTTTTTGTGCTTGCCTTGCATACCGGCATGCGCCGTGGAGAATTACTGGGCTTGAAATGGCAGGATATCAATTTTGTGGAGGGAACACTGCAAGTTCGCCGTATTCTTAATCGTGTCCCAACAAAGATGGTCAAGGAGGTAGGCCAACGCTACGTAGAGGCAGAGCCAAAGACAAAGAAAAGCCGCCGCAGCATATTCCTCACGGAACTGGCGCTCGATGCCCTCAAGGAGCACTGGAGTCGTCAGCAGGAAGCACGACAGAAAGCGGGGGTAGCCTGGGAGAGTCACGATTATGTGTTTTGCACACCCCTGGGAAGACATCTGACACCGGGTCACGACGCCCTCGTACAGTTAAAGAAACTGCTGGCCAAGGCGGGGTTGCCAGAGGTACGCTTCCACGACCTGCGTCATTCTTCAGCATCTCTCTTGTTGAGTCTTGGAGTGCATCCGAAAGTCGTGCAGGAATTATTGGGGCACACACAGATTAGCATGACGATGGACGTTTACAGCCACTTGCTCCCCACGATGCAAAAAGACGCTATGGAAAAGCTGAACAGGACACTACAATAATGAACTTTTTTCGTTTTGCTGTCAGTTTTGCTGTCAACACCCAAAAATTGAAAAAGAAAAAACACCTCAAGCGGCTCGCGATGCGGCTTGAGGCGTCATCCTCAGAGAGGGAGGTGCCAAGGGCCGGAATCGAACCGGCGACACCAGCATTTTCAGTGCTGTGCTCTACCGACTGAGCTACCTTGGCATAGCGTTTCGGTGTGACCTACTATAACATGACTTCTTTCCCTCGTCAAGCCCTTTTTGGGCGTGTCTGACGTTTTGATATAAGGATTAGGGTCCAATGCCAAAGCGCTGAAGAACGGCTTGTGGAGTGCCGAGAGAGGACGGGAGGGTGCGGATGGGAAGATGCGTCAAAACGGCAAATTCGGCGAGATGGAAAATCCCGTAAGCGGAGCCAAGGAACACGATGATTTTGTCGCGATTTTCCTCTTGTAACCGTTTGCGCCATCGCGCCGTCCCTTCGCCTGCAAGCAAGGCCGACCTCAAACTGGGGACCCCTTCCGTTTGGACAGAGGGAGTGGTAGCATCGTGTGCTTGCCACAAACGAAAGGCGGTACACAATCCCATCACCAACAGGGTAAAGTGGCAATGGACGACCACTGCCGCCTCGGTCCGTTTCGGAAACTTCAACAGATGCCAGGGATGCTTGCCTTCTTTGAAAATGCCATTCTCAATGACGCTGCGCCAGTCATAGGTATCGAAAACGAGAAACGGATTGCGTACCTCTGCATTGGTCAAATAGACGGTGCCTCCCGTTTTCGGCACGCGGTTTTCCCACTTGCGTACCACCACGGCATTGATGGGTTGCCCCACATAGTCACGTCGATGAGCGTGTTGCGTTTGTTCAGGGTCCCCATAGCTATCGTAACTGGTCAACGCCTCCACCCCGACCAACTCGCTCCGTAAGCGTTGCTCTCTGGCCGTTTTGCCATGACCATGTCGCACCACCCGTTCGCGTGCCACCACTGGCTCTCCTTTGGCTAAGCCTTGGGCATCTTGTGTGACCGCCATCGTGGATTTGCCACAGATCACAAACACCAGGCCTTTTTGATGCACGCTCCACAGATCGGCTCCGTCCAAATAGCCTCGATCAATGACGATGGTCTCAATCTGAGCCGAGGTTCCCAGATTGTGTTGCGCCTGCTCCACCAGGGGAAGCAGCCATTTTCCCTCGTAGTCCTGGATGTGTACCACTTTCATGGCCAAGGGAAGACGCGTCTGGACTTCGATCAAGACCAGCACTTTCCACCCATACACGTAATACTCTTCCGTGACCGCTTCTTTCTGCCCTTTGACGTTCACCTTTCGCGTTTGTTTGACCTTTCCACACCCCTCATAACTCTTGGGAGTCGGCAGTTTACTCCCATCCAGGGCAACCAGCAGCTTGCCGGTAAAGATACCTCGACGGACCACTAACTGCACCATCTGGTTGAAGATCTGTTCCATCTCTTCCTGTTTCAGTTTGCTGATGTTGTCCGCCAAACATTGGGGGGTGATCGGTCCCTGTTTCTTTTTCGTTTTGCGTACTGCCTCTCCGCGTTTGGTGAGTCCCTCTGCGCATTGTTGTGCATTGAAACCAACCAACTCCATCAAGGCGAGATCGCTAAAGAGGACGCGTGGAAGCTCATTCATCGACTCACTCCCAAAGAGGACTTTGAGGAAATACAGCAGCACAAATTGGATCGTTGGCACGAGCAGACGCTTCACATCTGGCAACACCATGTGCTCAAACGCCTCCATCATCCCGATTTCTTCCAGATACACGAAGAATTCATCGAGCAGTCCAGCGTCGCTGAGCTGATGCATCTCCTCAATTTCTTCGCCTGCATATAACCCCTGAGCTACCCTCGTATCATTTCGCTGTGCCAATCTCCAGTTTAGCCGCTCTTGCACCACACTGGTTTCACTTTCTCCTGCCTGTTCGCCTTGCTTCTCGTCGTTGCTCATCTTCCCTGCCCGTTTTTCCCTAGCCTACCAACTTCTTCCCCCACTGGCAAGTCCCTGGGACCTTATATCAAAACGTCAGTGGGCGTGTACGCCAGAAGTCATCATGTGAGTGGCATGGCCTTGTCACCCACGCGATGACTCCTGCGGAACGCGCAGAGCACGAAACCACCAGGGGGCAGAATAGGCATCAAGCACTTGAAGGAATGGCACTGATGGTCGCATCAAGGGTGGTATCCTCGCCGTCTTCCATTTCAAATAACGGATGCGCGATAAACCATGCCTGGCTATCAAACGGCTCCTCACCATCGACCGGCTGCACACGTGCGTATGTGCCATCGGATTGCAACATGTGAGCGTTCACGGTATCGGCCAGGATAGGCTCCAACAGATGCTGTAAAATCGTCTCGCGCAGTGTAAGCGAATCGATGGGGAAGAGCGTCTCGACGCGGCTATTCAGATTGCGCTGCATCAGATCAGCGCTCCCTAGATAAATCTCCGCTTCCTCATTATTGCCGAAGCAGTAGACGCGGCTATGTTCCAGGAAGCGTCCAACAAGGCTACGCACGCGGATATGCTCGCTGACACCGGGGAGACCAGGACGCAGGCTGCACATGCCGCGAATAATCAGATCGATGTTCACACCGGCCTGCGATGCCCTATAAAGTAAGCGGATCATATCGGGGTCCGTCAACGCATTCATCTTAAAAATGAGGCGTCCATTGCCGTACTCCTGGTGCAGAGTGATCTCGCGTTCGATGCGCTCCACAATGGCACCGCGCAATCTCACGGGAGCGACCAGCAATTTCTGATATGTGTTTTGCCGCGAATAGCCGGTCAGCGTATTGAAAAGCGCCGTCGCATCGGCCCCGAGCTGAGGCTGGCAGGTAAGCAGGCCAAGATCCTCGTAGATCTTCGCCGTCGAAGCGTTGTAATTGCCCGTGCCCAGATGAAGGTAGCGGCGCAGGCCATCCGTCTCTTTACGCACCACCAGGGCCACCTTGGCGTGCGTTTTTAAGCCGATCAGGCCATAGACCACGTGCACACCGGCCTTCTCCAGTTCGCGCGCCCAGCCAATATTGTTCTCCTCATCGAAGCGCGCCTTCAGCTCAACGAGAACCGCCACCTGCTTTCCATTCTCCACCGCCTGCAGCAGATTACCGACAATGGGAGAATTGCTTCCTACGCGATAGAGCGTCTGTTTGATTGTCAGCACTTGAGGATCATCGGCGGCGGCGCGAATAAACTCGATCACGCTATTGAAGCTATCATAGGGGTGATGCAGCAGAACATCGTGCTTGCGAATGGCCGCAAACATATCGGCTCCGCGCTGCAAGAAGGCAGGCACGCGCGGATTAAAGGGCGGGTCCTTCAGATCTGAACGCTCCAGGCCATGCAGTTCCATGACATCGCCCATGCCCAACGGCCCATCGATCACCGTAAGGTCCTGGGAAGTGATCTCCAGTTTATCGAGCAGCAAGCTGCGGATACGTGGCGGCATAGAGGGATTCACCGCCAGATCGACGACCACACCAAAGCGCCGCTCGCGGACCTCCTGCTCGATATATTCCAGCAGATCGGAAGCCTCGTCTTCCTGTAATTCAATGTCGGCATCGCGCAACACACGGAACGGATACGACTCCCACACATCGAAGCCAGGAAAAAGTAAGCTCAAATTAGCGGCGATCACCTGCTCGACCCACACAAAGGCCGTTTCCTTCGCGTTCTCCGCATCCGTGTCTATAGGAACGGGCACCAGGCGTGGGAGGGTCGGTGGCACCTTCAAGCGTGCAAAGTTTTCGCCGTGCGCGGCGTCGGTGATCACAACAGCCAGATTCAGGCTGAGGTTAGAGATATGCGGAAAACGATGGCTGGAATCTACTGCAAGCGGGGTGAGAACGGGAAAGATTTCGTTCTCAAAATACTCACGCATAGTATTCCGCTGCTGCTCGTCCAATTGCTCATAATCAAGAACATGGATATACCCTGTGGACAATAGGGGCAAAAGAGTATCGCGCCAGTAGCGGCGTACCTCTTGAACAAGCGGGGCCAGACTCTGGCGGACAGCGGCCAGCTGCTCGTCGGCGGTGCGCCCATCGGGGCTGCGCAACGACTTGCGAGAAGCGACCTGATCTTTCAGGCCGGCCAGGCGGATCATAATAAACTCATCGAGATTGGTCTCAAAGATCGAGACGAACTTCACGCGCTCCAATAGAGGGTGGCGCTCATCCGTTGCCTCTTCGAAGACACGACGATTAAACTCGATCCAGCTCAGTTCTCGATTGAAGTACAGCTCTGGTCGTTCCAGGTCCACTGTTGCAGAGAGAGCCTGTGGTGTGTTGTCATCCATAGTTTGCGTGATCCTATTGGCTATACATATTACTTTATTCTACCACCTGAATATAAAACGGCGCAAAGAACCTTCTAGCTTCTAGCAGGGTTATCTTAGTGTAACATATAGTGTGGAATTGTGGGAGAAATAAAGCCCTCACAAAGAGAGTTTATACAGAAGATAGCCGTCCGTTGAGTGCCAGGAAGTACGCAAAATTAGGAAATATGTCATGTGGCAAGGGAGCAGGGGTCTCACTTGAGATTGAAACTTGACAGCAGGGAAGTCGCTGATGTATTATCCACAGGTGGGAACATTCTACCTTCTTTGAGAAGCAGCGGGCGGTTGCTGAAACTGGTAGACAGGACAGACTTAGGATCTGTTGGTGATGAACCGTGAGAGTTCGAGTCTCTCACCGCCCACTATGTAGCGCACTATGCTGCGGGAGTGGCTCAGTGGTAGAGCATCTCCTTGCCAAGGAGAAAGTCGCGGGTTCGATCCCCGTCTCCCGCTTCAATCTGGCGGGGTCAGTCGCGTGGGTTGACCCTGGTGGGCAAGAATATATGCAGCGAGACATAGATCACAACGCTCTGATGAATGCTGAAAACGTAAACACTACAAGCTCCGTTGTGGGGTGGTCTATGGGTGGTGATTGCCTCCTCCTGCGATATAGTTTCACTAACACAGTGTCACAACGATGCAGTACAATATTATTAAGTAGATTTTAGGAAAAACCCTTTGGAGGAAATGTGAAGGTCTCTGTTGAAAAATTGCCGACTAGTGAGGCAGTCCTTGACATAGAAATAAGCTGGGACGAGATGGAAAAAGCCTCGGACAAGGCATACCACAAACTGGTAAAGAAGATTGATATACAGGGTTTCCGTCGCGGCAAGGCTCCGCGCTCTCTGGTAGAACGTAGACTTGGGAAAGAATATATCTATCAGGAAGGTCTCGACGACCTGATCTCGGATGCGTATCGCGACACTCTCAAAGAGCACGAACTGACGCCCATCACGCAGCCGAAGCTGGACGCGCCAGAAATCGAACTTGGGCAACCCTATCACCTCAGCCTCACCGTCCCGATCATCACGCCCGTCACCCTCGGCGACTATCGTTCGCTTCACTTTGAGCGCGAAGAGGTCGGCGTGACTTCAGAAGAGGTTGACAAAGAACTGGAAGCGCTGCGCGGTCGCCTGGCCGAATGGGCCATCGTAGAGCGGCCCGCCGACTACAACGACCGCGCCACCGTCGATCTGAAGCTCACAGCCGAGGATCAGGGCATCTCCGACCTGAAAGACAATCCTTTTGAGCTCACAAAAGAGCGCCATGGCCTCTTCGTCGGTATGGACGAGCAGGTCGTTGGCATGCAGGCGGGCGAGACAAAATCGTTCACAACCACCATTCCCGAAGACTACACCAACACCAAACTGGCCGGGAAACAGGCCGAGTATACCGTTACGCTGCATAAAGTAGAGGAGAAGCATCTTCCCGAACTCGACGATGCCTTCGCCGCTCAGGTCAGCGAAAACGAGTATCAGACGCTGGAGGATCTGAGCAAGGGCATCAGCGACAACATCCTTGAGAACAAAAAGCGTCGTGTCCGCGATGAACTACGCGAAAAGGTTATCAACGCTGTTATCGAGCAATCCCAGTTCTCCATACATCCACTGCTTATCGATGAAGAAGTAGAAGAGATGGAGCACCGGCTCTCGCATTCGCTGGAGCACCAGCACATCTCGATGGACCAGTATCTGATGATGATTCGTAAGAACCGTCAGGAGTTCCGCGACGACATGCGCCCCGACGCCGAGAACCGCGTAAAGCGTACCCTTGTATTGGACGAAATAGCGAAACAAGAGAACGTCAATATCGAAGCGACAGAGCTAGAGCAGATCTTCCGCGCTTACGCGCAGGCAGGCGAAGAACTGCCGCAGACCGAGGCGCAGATCCGAGCGTTGGCGATCAGCTATCGCCAGGAGAAGACGCTTTCTCTCTTAGTAGATTTGACAACCGATCCTGATCCTGACGCGGAAAACTTTGCAGAAGAGGCCGGAGAAGTGGGAGAAGCGGAAGAGGCGACTGTAGAAAATGCCGAAGCTGCTGCTCTTGTTGGAGAGACCGTTTCACCTGACGACCTTGAAGTAGAAGAGAAGATCGAAGAGGCGGTGGAAGCAGCCCCTCTACCAGGCGAACCAACGACGGAGAAAGCAGAGTAGAAATGCGACCATCAGATGCGTTGTTGCACTTGCAGGAAAGGTGACAGACGTGGCAAACTCGAAAAACATGCGTACGACCTACCGCTGCTCATTTTGCGGTAAGAGTCAGGATCAGGTTCAGCGCCTGATCGCCGGGCCGGGCGGTGTCTATATCTGCGACGAATGTATTGATCTCTGCCGAGAGATCATCGAGGAGGAGCAGGCGACCGTCGCCAAACCGCGCCTCCAGGCAGGGAAGATTCCGACCCCTAAAAAGATTTATGACCAGTTGAGCCACTATGTCATCGGGCAAGAGCGCGCAAAGAAAACGCTGGCGGTTGCGGTGTACAACCACTACAAACGCATCGGCGTAGGTATGCAGATCGACGATGTAGAGCTTGGCAAGAGCAACATCTTGATGATTGGCCCGACCGGTTGCGGCAAGACGCTGCTGGCGCAGACACTGGCCAAGGTGCTCGATGTGCCCTTCTGTATAGCCGACGCCACGGCGCTGACCGAGGCGGGCTACGTTGGTGAAGATGTCGAAAACATCCTGTTGCGCCTCATTCAGACGGCGGATTTCGACGTGGCACGCGCCGAGCGAGGCATTGTCTACATCGACGAGATCGATAAGATCGCCCGCAAGTCGGACAATCCTTCGATCACGCGCGATGTCTCCGGCGAAGGCGTACAGCAGGCGCTACTCAAGATCATCGAAGGCACGGTCGCTAATGTGCCCCCACAGGGTGGGCGCAAGCATCCGCACCAGGATTTCATTCAAATCAATACCGCTAATATTCTGTTTATCTGCGGTGGAGCGTTTGAAGGACTCGACAAGATTGTTGAGCAGCGTCTGGGCAGCAATAAGAGCATCGGCTTCCGCGCCAACGCGATCCCCGAGGAGGCCGAGAAGATAGAAGAGACTATCCTGACACATCTCATTCCAGATGATCTGCTCAAATACGGGCTGATCCCCGAATTCGTAGGTCGCCTCCCCGTCGCTGTCTCTCTCAACAGCCTTGATAAGGAGGCGCTGATCCGCATTTTAACGGAACCCAAGAACGCTATTATCAAGCAGTATCAGAAGATATTCCAGCTCGATCGCGTAGAACTCGTCTTTACCAATGATGCGCTCGAAGCGGCGGCGGAAGGCGCGTTGAAGCAGCGCACGGGCGCGCGAGGATTGCGCACCATTATTGAAGATGTCCTGCTCGATGTTATGTACGATATCCCATCGCGCGCGGATGTCAAAAAGGTCATCATTAACGGCGATGTGATAGCGTCGCGTAACAAGCCAATGCTCGTCACAAGAAGTGACCGTACCACGGCGTATTCCGAAGATGAGTCTGCCTGACGCAGGCTCATCTATTTTTGCCAGGAGTTTGATAACCCTTGCAGTTAAGCAATCAGAATAGGACAGGCGGAGACCAATGAGTGAGCAGGAACGCCAGGAAAAGACGCAGGATACAGACGAAGTATACCCGCTTGTGGCGTTAAAAAACATTGTTGTGTTTCCGCACAACCGACACGCGCTGAACATCGCGCGTGAGAAGACGGTGCGCGCCGTCGAAGAAGCCATGATGCGGCCCGACAGAACGGTTATCGCCGCGACGCAACGCGATGCTGACATCGACGATCCGGAGTCTAAAGACATCTATCCCACAGCCGCGCTCGCCGAAGTCACAACCATGCACCGCCAGCAGGATGGCAGCCTGCAAGTCCTGGTACGCGGCATCAGTCGCGTGAAGATCGAGGAGTATGTTGACGCCGAGCCATTTATCCGCGTCAAGGTCAGCCTCCCTCCTGAGCAGCAGGTAAAGGGTCCACAGGCCGACGCGCTGGTACGCCACGCCACCAATTTATTCGAGCGCTACGCCCAGCTCAACCGCCGCTTCTCGGTGGAAGATATCAACTCGATCGTCGCCCTCAAAACGGCTGCACGCCTCTCCGACACCCTTGCAGCTCACCTCGTTACACAGATGGACCAGCAACAGGACCTGCGCGAAACGTTCGATCCCCTGGAGCGCCTTGAGAAGATCTGCGTAATTATGGGCAACGAGATCGAGATACTCGAACTTGAGACGACGATTCGCAGCCGCGTTCGTTCGCAGGTAGATCGCACGCAAAAAGAGTTCTACCTGCGGGAACAGCTGCGTGCCATCCAGGAAGAACTTGGTATGGAGACCTCCACGGAGGCCGAAGAGCTGCGCTCAAAGCTGCGCGAAAAAACATTTCCGGCAGATGTGGCGGCCAAGGCGCGCAAAGAGATTGATCGCCTGGAACGCACGCCCACCCAATCGGCGGAGCTTGCCGTGATACGCTCTTACATCGATTGGTTGCTCGCGCTGCCCTGGTCTGAGAGCAGCAAAGATGTCTTCGATATCGAAGCAACGCGCCACATCCTCGACGAAGATCACTATGGGCTGGAGGGCATCAAGGAGCGTATCATCGAGTTTCTGGCTGTACGCCAGTTGCGCCAACAGTTCGCCAACCGGGGCGGCCTGATCAAGAGCGAAAGTCAGGGCCAGATACTCTGCTTCATCGGACCTCCCGGCGTCGGCAAAACTTCCCTGGGCTATTCTATAGCGCGCTCGCTTGGACGCAAGTTCGCCCGTATCTCGCTGGGTGGTGTACACGACGAGGCCGAGATTCGCGGACATCGCCGCACATACGTCGGCGCACTGCCGGGACGCATCATTCAAAGCATGAAGACGGTCGGTGTGCGCAACCCGGTCTTCCTGCTCGACGAGATCGACAAACTCTCCTCGGAGTATCGCGGTGATCCGGGGGCGGCGCTGCTCGAAGTCCTCGATCCCGAGCAGAACAGTACCTTCACCGATCATTATCTTGAAATGCCCTTTGATCTCTCCGAGGTATTCTTTATCTGTACAGGCAACGTCAGGTATCAGATTCCACGCGCCCTGGCGGACCGTATGGACATCATCGATCTGCCTGGCTACATGTTTGAAGAGAAGGTCAACATTGGTCTGCGCCATCTTCTGCCGAAGGTGCTGCGCGAACATGGTCTGACGCCAGAGCAACTCATCATTCGCCAGCCAGCCATGCAGCATATCGTCACCGACTATACACGCGAGGCCGGCGTGCGCAACCTCGAAAGGCAATTGGCGAACATCTGCCGCAAAGCCGCGCGCCGCGTACTTGAGAAGCCCGGCACGCATATTCGCCTTACCGTGAGCAACCTGGAACAATATCTGGGCACTCCACGTTACAATAACGCCCCTCCATTGCTACGTACCCAGGTAGGCAGCGCGATGGGACTGGCGGTTACAGAAAACGGCGGCATCTTGCTGCCGGTAGAGGTGGTCACGATGGTTGGCAAGGGCGACCTGATGATCACCGGCCAGCTCGGAGACGTTATGCGCGAATCGGCGATGGCCGCGCTCTCCTATATCCGCACGCGTGCTCACATGCTGCATATAGATCCGAGCTTCCAGGATGGCACGGACCTGCATATCCACCTGCCCGAAAACGCCATTCCCAAAGATGGGCCGTCAGCGGGCATCACAATCGCCACAGCCCTCGTCTCGGCGCTCACACGGCGTCCGGTACGCGGCGATGTCGCTATGACAGGCGAGGTAACGTTGCTGGGCAGCGTCCTGGCTATTGGCGGACTAAAGGAGAAAGTGCTGGCCGCACAGCAGGCAGGCATCACCAGATTAATCATCCCTGCTGAAAACAAGAAAGACTTGAACGAGATCCCTGCGAAGGTCCGACAGCGCATCCATTTCACCCTGGTCGACAATATGGATCAGGTAATTCAGGCGGCGCTGCTCGAAGCCCCTTCCTCAAACGGAGAAGAGTCGGGAACAGATGCTCAAAGAAAGTCGGACCCGCTCCCCTCGCATTTGGATGAGCGTGTACCTCTTTTGCATGAGCAAAATCTGAACGGCGTGGTCGCTGATGAACAGGAAGAATTGAATGGACAGGACTCTTCAGCGTTCATCATCCCGCCTCCTGATTCAATGCCGCCGAGTTTTTACCCACAGGCACGCGCGAAGCAAGATAATACTGATATGAGATAATTGCTTGTCTGGTTCGTTCTACTAGTAGATAAGTAATGCCAGGAGTGGAAGAGAGGTTTGCCATCAGGCCCCTTATGCCGCCAGACAAGCCCTGGGAACGCAATACTTCTCTCTGGGTTGAAGGTCGGGACAGTTCCCAACTGTTGTCTTTCGCGGTATACTACTGATACGCTTATAGATGTGTCTATTGGTGTTGTGAGGTCTGGATAAGAAAACGCTTTTTCTTCTATCCGCCTTTACTGATGAAAAGGGATATGCATATGTCTCTTATTAAAACGATCTCATATTCGTAAGGAGAGAATTTATCATGAGTTATCAGGGACAGGATCCAAATCAACAGGGCCAGTATCCCAATCAGGGATATGGCGGTTACGTTCCACCCCAGCAGCCTCAGCCCACAGACCCATACAGTGGACAGCAGTATGGACAGCCACAGGGCGGCTATCAGCAGCCTCAGCAACCAGGCACCGGGTATGGACAACCACAGGGTGGCTATCAGCAGCCTCAACAACCGGGCACCGGATATGATCAGCAGCAGTACGGACAACAGCAGTATGGCCAGCCGGGCTATCAGCAACCATATGGGCAGCCAGGAGCGCAAGGTGCCACGACGATCGGCCTGACGCAGAACGTAGCGGCGGGACTGAGCTACGTCTTTGGCTGGGTTTCAGGACTCATCATCTTTCTCACTGAAAAGCAGAATCGCTTTGTGCGCTTCAATGCCATGCAATCTATCCTCTTCTTTGGTGGATTAAGCGTGGTCGATATCGTGATTGGTGTTGCCGGAGGCGTGGGAATTCCTTTCATCGGCTTACTATCATACCTGATAGGGATTATAGGGTTTGTAGGCTGGATCGTTCTGATGATCAACGGTTTCCAGGGTAAATACTTCAAGTTGCCTATCGTTGGTGAATACGCTGAAAAGTATGCCGACCAGGTCAAAATCTAAGTACTTCACACGCGAATAAAGAGGATTGAATGTTACTTCAATCCTCTTTATTGTTTTTGGGAAATTGCACATCAGTAGCTCTCGCGCCCGTTCGTGCTTCCCCAGCCGGATGGAGGCAAGCTCCATCCCTACTTGAAACCTTGGGGCTACTGAAGAGATATAAACGGGCGTAAAGAAAACCGCCTATGTGGGCGGGTGAAACGGCGATGTCCTATTTTCCCGTGGGGCTGCCCCCAAAGTATCATCGGAGCTGAAGAGCTTAACTTCCGTGTTCGGGATGGGAACGGGTGTACCCTCTTCGCTATAATCACCGATTCACCTGCGCATACAGGCGGTTCCTTCAACACGGTGAATAATACCACGCTTCTCTCAGCCTGTCAACCCCTTTTTCGATCTTTTTTCAGATCTTCGTAAAATTCGTCTCTGATCGCGACTCCTCGCACATGCGGCGCTCGCTAAGGTTGTTAAAGATGAGGTTCGCACGCGACTACGCGGGCGAGATCTCGATAAAAACGCGTGTGACCTTGCTAAGTTTGCCAAAGAGCATGAAAGCACGATACGAGAGGCCATACTTGCGGGCCAGTACAGCGCTGGCATGCTCGTGTTCGCTCGCGGGCAGTTCACGGGCCGTCCCCTCAAGTGCTGGACCGAGCAATTTGCCAGAGCGGTCGCTGGGAGCCAGCTGCACGCGCCCATTGTTACGAATGCGTTTGATCTTGCCCGCGCTGGCCGTCGTCATAACATAGAGATTACCAGCGTCCGGTGCGAACCAGACGGTCGTCGGTACGGCAACGCCACTCTTGCGAAAGGTCGTGAGCTGCACAAATTGATGAGGTATCAATGCAGCGAAAGGATTAGCGGCTTCAGTCTTGTCAACAGCCATAGATGAACGTTCCTCCTGGATTTTATTCGTGATAAGTTATCTTGCCTCGCTTACTTTGACGCCTGCAAGTGTGCGATAGGGTAACATATCTGCTATCCTCCGCGCAAGTAGAGCGCGGAACCGTAACCCTCGAACACAATATGAAAATCGGGCGGGAACGTAAAGCGTTTCGCAACCTGAGCCTGATATTGGGCATTATCCGAGACGATCCAGACGCGTGTATGCGTGGCAAGTACTGAAAGTAAATCCTGCTGGTTAAGTAGCGCCGTCGCGCCGATAGAAGTATCGACGATGTGGCCGTTACGCTCAAAAAGGAAGAGTGTTCGGTCGAGAGAGAAAAAATAGTTGACATGTCCAGTATAGTAATAGACGCTAAAATCGGGCGCAACCGAGATCACGATATCGCCTTTTTGCCAGTGCTGTTGCATGTATTGTCCAGCGGCATCGTAGTCTGGATAATGCCGATGATACGCGTAGCCAAGCAACCGATCGATAAAGGGACTATAGTTGCTAATAGGGAGCATTGGTACAAGTAGTACACAGGCGCAGATGAGCAGTCCGCTCCCCTTTGCTATCCAGTGCGTGTGCCAGGAGAGATATGTGTCCGGCGCAGCACATGCTCCCCGTAAACGAATTTGTTGTCCCAGACGAGCACGCGCAAATGTCCATATAGCATCCAGCATCCTCAATAATGCGTAGGAGCCAACAAGGTAGTAGGCGGGAAGCAATGGGTAAAAATAGCGATCCGCGCGCATAGTAAACACCAGCAGCAAGGTCAAGAAGGAGAGGCCCAGGAATAGAGCGCAGTATCTGGCGCGGACGTTATTCTCATATACCGCATAGACGCAGCCGACGAGGGCCAGCACTGAGTTCAGCGTAATCAATGGAAGCGTCCCACCTGCCAGCGTCGATGGAGAGAAGAGGAGCTGCAGATAAAACGGAACATTGTCGATCGAGAGCTGAACAAAAGGCCGCTCACTACTGTCCGTGCCCAGTACGGGAGGATGGGTCAGGCGCGTTAACAGCAATTGTATAACGATGCAGGTTGATGCGACGATGAGAGCGTACCACCAGTGTTTTTGATAGAACACCGCAGGGAAACGATGCCGCCCATCTCTACTCAGCAAAAGCAGACAGATAACCAGGGCGGGCAAGATAATAAATATCTCCTCGTGACTCAAGTAGTCTATTATAAGGCAGAACGTCGCTAGATAGAGCAGGCGCACGCGACGTTGTTCTCGAACGGCCCTATAGAACAGGTAGAGCACCAGCAATGTCAGCACCTGGGCCTGCTCATACATACGGACCTGGCGTCCCCATACCAGCGAGGCAGGAGAGAGGGCCAACATTGCCGCCGCCAACAGAGCAACGCGCCGGTTAAAGAAGTAGCAGCCCACAAAGTAGAGCAGGGGAATACTCACAATATACTCAATAGCGCTGATGTAACGCGCACCGGAAGCGCCAAAGATGGCTATCCACACAGCGAGCAAATACGAATAAAGCTCAGCCTTCTCGTAGAGAAAGCCCGATGGAAAGACAGGAAATCCGTGGGCCAGAATGCCACGCGCAGCATAATAGCTTGCCAGCTCATCCTGCCAGTAAGGCTCATATGCCAGCCCATAGAAGGCTAGAGGCAATGCGATCAGCGTGAGTAGCATAATGGCCCGATGACGCTGTATCCATACTCCTACGCGTGGTGGAAAATACGGATAGTGTTTACGCGCGCGCACGCGGCGAAGCGCACATAATTTAGCGTACGCATCCTGAGAGAAAAGAGGCGACAATTTTGCGGAAAGTGCGAGATCTTTTCGTCGTCCATTATGCGCATTGAGCCAGAGCAAGGTATAGCAAAAGATAACGATCGTAATCAGGATACTCCCCCACAAGCTGGTGTAAGGGAAAGGCTGGGGGAGTAGCGTTTCGCGGGAAAGGGCAATGCATACGGATTCAAAAGCGAGAGCAGGCATATAAGCGATACTCGCCGTCTCACAGGCGACCCCGAAGGAGCTATGATAACGACGCAGCACCAGCGCCATTAGCAACCATAGGACAAACACGCCGCTTGAGGTCAGCAAGAGATCTTCACATACAAGTAGAAAGGGAAAAACCTGCGTATTCTGCGCGTCGGTGCTGCCGGGCAGATATAATGTGCTGCTCACAGCTGGACGCGCGACCAGGAGGGGCGCGGGCCAACGCAACGCGGCTGTGCTTCCGTTGGTCCAGTTATCTCCGGAGTGCTCAGATGCATGCCAGGCTGTCGTGGATGTAAACCAGCTATTGTGCCCCTGTATATCGCTCAAGAGTAGATCCAGGGATAGGGCCGCCTGCAAATCGTCCAGTCCCACGCGCGCCGTGCTCAGGCCGGGAGTAGATACATGGACAGCAAGCGTGTTTGCATCGCCGTGCAGATAGGGAGAGATATCAAAAATACCTGGCGCAAGATATGCCCTGAACGGTTGAGCCATCCTGGCTTCACCCAGGAAACCAGCTAAATTTTGCCTGGGAACCGGTGCCTGACCATTCCACGTAATGAGTAGATGACCATTGATAAAAACGCTCGCCGTGCCGGTCGCAGCAAGACGCAACCAGGCCGAGGTAGTATTTGTTGCAGACAAGCGGCATACAAAGTACGCGTCATGAGAGGCACCCGCGCTCAGCCAGCGCGCGGCGATGGGCCGTTCATACACCAGCGGATTTATAGTTAGCATTGGCGACATTGGCGGACTCTGTACCATAGCAGCTGGACGCCAGCCCGCGACAAAACTAGCCGTAGACCAGGCATTCACATTTGCTACGTAACGAGGGTAGACCAGTGTACTCAACCCTGTCGCCTGCCAGTTTGAGTCCGAGACCTCGTAAGAAATGGAACTGCCCCTGACCAGGCCCAGGTTTATCCGCACGCAAGGTATCTGTTTATCGACATTGGCAACGCGTACAGCGACCACATTCTGTCCCGCTTGCAGAAAGGCGTTTACGTCGTACATGTAAGCCAGAGGAGCGCTATTCCGCAAAAAATCGGACCCATTCGAGGCCACAAAAGCACCATTTATGTACAGCCGAAAGACCTGGTTGGCGGCGACCGTCACAAAGGCAGCATCGGGTACTCCATTTATGCTAACAACGTTACGGAAATAGGCAACCGGAGCATCAGCGTCACTTGCCTGCATCCATTCTGCGCCGTGCCAATCAGGACTGAAGCGCTGTGGCTGAGGCACAAGCAAGCATTGATAGGAGAACCAGCTCGCGCCCAAGCAGGCGAGCAGCAGAAAGATCCACATCATACGTCGCGCAATAAACATCTTCCACCCCTTTATTTTCTTCTGCTAATGTAATCCCGATAATTCTTCGCGAGCAGTGTTGTTATGATAATTCGGATCAAGCGCAATAGCCTTGAATAAGTGTTGGCGCGCAGCGGCATACTGTCCCAATCCATTCTCACACAAGGCGCTATAGGTGTACGCCGACGACTGTACAGCGGCATCGGTACTGTGTTGTATAACCAGGGACATAGAGTTAACGCAAGCGATATAATTGTGCAGGTCATATTGGATACGTCCCGTCATATAGAGACCGTACACATTAGAAGAGTCCACCCTGGTAAGGATCTGTAGCCAGGGTAGCACGGCATCATCACTGGCAACGCGCTTCGTAGAGACACCACGCAACGGGCGCAGAGATTCCGTCAGTTCTTCAAGGGTAACATCCATCTCGTCAACCACCCAGGAGACTGTGGAGGCTAAGCGCCAGACTCCAAGCAATTGCTGATACGCTTCCAGATAATCCCCCTGTTCACGATATACCGTGGCAAGATACACCTGGCTATCCAGCGTTGGTTGAGCAGGTGCAAGAAAGTATTGAGCCTGCCCACGCTCGCTATGGTAATAAGCGACCTGCTCAAGGTCGGGCGAAAGCACACGAGCGGCATCCAGCAAACTAAGCGCCTCACTATAGTTTCCGGACGCTAGCGCTTCCTTCGCGACGTATTCACAGCACATGCCCACCGGCGCGCACATGAGCAGCGCCAGCAACCCACAAACGCCACCTCCACAGAAGAGATGGAGCCACTGCGAGCCTCTGATTGAACGTGTAGCCCGGAAGAGATGATGAGCGGGAAGCAATCCAGCACACACGCACAGCACAGGCAAGCCAACCGCTCCCTGGTTCAACAAGAGTTGTAGCCTGCCTAGAAAAGTTGAGGTCTGGAGTGTAAGCGGACTAAAGGGGAAGAGCTGCGTCGTCGCCTGATAGCCGAAATGCTGCTGTATCCATAGAAATTGAAGCTCGTGGCGCGTCACTAGAGCGAACGACGAGGCATCGACGCCGAGGAGCAAGAAGAGCACTCCGGGAACACAGCAGAGTACTCTACTGGAGAAGCCACAACCATTGAACGGTCGCCAGTCCGTCCAGGCAATGAGAAGGATGTAGGCTGCGCAGCCGAGGCAGAGCCAGCCGTAGCTTATGCTAGCGACACCCCGACCCGGAAACAGCGGCAATTGCCAGGCCGAATAAACTCCCCCTATAGGATCTCTAAGCCACGGCAAAAAGCTTGCGCCAAGCAAAGCACAACTCGCCAGTCCAGGGGCTACCCTTTGCGCACCTGGAACAGCCAGGCGCGGGACAGGAACATAGCGCATCACAACCACTCCTAATCTATAATTCCGTCAATCTTCCCTCAGAACAATTACTTCTCCACGGACTGAACGCGAATGGCCTGACCGTCGCGCAACTGGTACTGTCCAACCAGCACAATGTTGTCGCCCCGCGCCAGACCGGCATCGACAAGGAGTTCATCTCTGACCTCGCCCGCCACATGTACATGCTGGACGTAGGCATGCTGATTGCGTACAACAAAAGCAACCGCATCTTTATCGGGGCTCAGAATACCGGGGCGCGGAACCACCAGGGCACGTCCCGCCGCTTGTATACGAACAAAAACACTCATACCGGGCAGAAGCGTTTTGCTGGAATTCTCAATGCTCACCCACACCTCGAATGTATCGGTCTGCGGGTCTGCCTGTGGCACAATAGCGCTGATAGTACCTTTGAAGTTGAGATCTGGCAGCGCGGATGGCGTCGTTATTGCCTGCATGCCAGTATGCACCTGAGAAAGATTAGCCAGGGGCACCTTCACATGGACGATCACTACAGACTCATCCATAATAATGAGTAGAGGCATATTGGCGGCGAAAACCTCGCCGGGACTGATATTTACCGTCGTCACCACGCCGCGCATAGGCGAGATAAGGTTGCCATTATGCAAAAGTAAGGGCGAAGACCCGGCGACAAAGGCGTTATACTTACTTTTAGCCAGGGAATATTGTTGCTGCGCCACTGCAATAGCGGATGCGTTCCCGCTCGCCGAGACAGAAGCGAGATAGGCATGGGCGGCGGCCACATCGTCCGACAACTGTTTAGCCTGAGCATTGAGCTGTGTTGGATCAAGCTTCAACAGCGGTTGGTTGGGAGTAACTTCGTCGCCGACCTTTACAAAAACAGCCAGAGCCTTTTCGGGTAAAGGATAAGACAGCGAGAGCTGTTGCTGGGGGAAGATCACACCACCACCACTGATATAGGGGGTTGCATCTTGCGCGCTCACCTGGTAGAGGGTTACGTCCGCCGTCCTTGCGCTCAGGAAGAACCAGATAAAAAACACGCTGGCGAGTAGCAAGAAGAAAAGGCTGAGCAGTATTCTTTTCTTCCGCACAAGCTTTCCAGGAAGCGCGAAGCGAGGTCCGATGACCAATCTCCGGGAAGAAACGGGCTGCGCATATGCTGCCTTCGGACCCAATGTGGCGAATTGCCTGTCAGACTTCAAACGCGCTGGTAGCAATTCCGTCGTAGGCAAGCAAAAAGGCGTAAAATCATCAGAGTTCTCAGCTTCTGGACGGAACGGTGGTTGAAATTGACTACGCGTAGTATGATTATTCATCTTCGACATACCCTCACAACTTCTCTTTAGTGCATTTCCACTTGACCTGATAGGTTTTCAAGAGTATACTTTCCCCGCTGGGGAGTAGTGAGAGGTCCTATCCTTTCTCGATCCGCTTCAGGATACTGAAAAAGGCTCTTTACCCTGTTCCCTTGCGTGAAATAGATGACACAACCAATTC
>Ga0209839_10000394_pt1 | contig 22601 bp, 22 predicted proteins | sample OrgsoiDNA2013050_FD_185800 | JGI IMG/M metagenome (GOLD analysis project Ga0209839, IMG submission 185800) | Permafrost soil microbial communities from the Arctic, to analyse light accelerated degradation of dissolved organic matter (DOM) -... | ecosystem: Environmental > Terrestrial > Soil >... | reverse complement strand
ACGGGCGTGTGCGACGACGTCCCCGCGCTGGCGTGGTTCCTGGTCTCGGCCCTGGTGCCGCTGACGCTCGGCCTGACCGCCCTGGGCACCGTGCTGCGGGGGCGCGGTCGCGACCCCCGGAGCGGCGAAGGCAGCGATCGCCGTTCAAAGCGAGTCTGCACCGGGTATCGCCCAGCAGGACTGACGGCCTAGAGTTCACGCCAGAACATGTCCACCGCCGCCTCGAGGAGGTCCGATGGGTTTCGATCAGTACCACGAGCCGCCCGATGAGCTGCCGACGGACACGCGAACGTTCGCGCGGCTGTGCGCTTCGCTGACCGAAGAGGCCGAGGCCATCGGCTGGTACCAGCAGCGGCTGGCCGTCGAACCGGATCCCGAGGCGCGCGCGATCATGCTCGATGCCCAGGGCGAGGAGTTCAAGCACTTCAGCATGGATCTCGAGTTCCTGCTGCGGCGGACCCCGACCTGGCGCGCCATCGCCGAGGGGATCATCTTCCAGCCCGGCGACATCGTGGAGAACGGTGAGGAAGCCGAGGCGGAAGTAGGCGAGGGCGAGCCGGGCGCCGACGGCCCGCAGCGCGACGCCTCCGGCTCGCTGGGGATCGGAAGCCTGAGGGGGTCAGCACGATGAACCATCTTCTTCGCCCGCTGGCGCCGGTCAGCGACTCGGGCTGGAAGCTGCTCGACGACGAGGCGACCGAGCGGCTCACCGCGGCGCTCGCCGCCCGCAAGCTGGTCGAGTTCTCAGGCCCGCACGGGTGGGAGCATTCGGCCACCAACCTGGGGCGAGCCAGCGCGCTCGCCTCGGCCCCGTGCGAGGGGATCGTCGCCACCCAGCGCCGCGTGCTGCCGCTGGCGGAGCTCCGCGCGGGCTTCAAGGTGTCGCTGTCCGAGCTCCGCGATCACGACCGCGGCGCCGTGGATGTCGACCTGGCCGATCTCGACGATGCCGCTCACCGCATCGCCCGGGCCGAGAACATCGCCGTCTTCCACGGCTGGGAGGACGCCGGCGTCGCCGGTATCGCGGAGGCCTCACCCCACCGCACGGTGAGCCTGGGCGAGAACACCGACGCCTTTCCGCGGCCGGTCGCCGCTGCCGTGGAGCTGCTCCTGCGAGCGGGCATCGCCGGGCCCTACGCGCTGGCCCTCGGGCGCGAGGAGTACACCCGCGTGGTCGAGACCGCGGAGCATGGCGGCTACCCGCTGTGGGAGCACCTGCGGCGGATCATCGAGGGGCCGATCGTGTGGGCACCGGGGGTCCGAGGGGCGATCGTGCTCAGCCTGCGCGGCGGGGACTTCCTCTACGAGTCCGGCCAGGACCTGTCGATCGGCTACGAGAGCCACGACTCCGAGTTCGTGCACCTGTATCTGGAGGAGAGCTTCAGCTTCCTCGTCGCGACGCCCGAGGCGGCGGTGGCGCTCAACGCGTAGGGAGGGCGGAGACTCAGTCGTCTGAGCGGGCCCGCGCCGACAGATAGCGCAGCAGCTCCGGGTCCTCGGAGCGCAGCTCGTCCACGGGCTCGCCTGAGCACGTGCACAGCTGCACCACGGCTTCGCTGCCCACGAGCTCCTTCAGCCGCCAGATCGCGCCGTGCGCCTCCCAGCGGATCAGCGTCTCGATCGGCGTCTGCGCCATCGGCCGATGATCGCACAGCCCCGAGGCCACGACCGCCTCCCGTCCACGATCGTCAGCCGTCGGCGAGGACCCGGAGGCGGGCCGCGCGCGCTCGAGCCGCCAACTGCGCCGCCGCGCCCAGCCGCTCGTCGTGCGGGACACGGGCAAGGTTGAGCTCGACCAGGCGAACCGCGGCGCGCGTGGCCGCCTCCGCCAGCACGACCGCTGCGGTCGCGTCGCCGACGAGATGCGGGCTCCCGGACTCGGCCAGCTCGGCCGCCAGCTCCGCGATCTCCGCAGTGCCCGCGGCCACGGCCAGGGGTGCCTCCGCCGATGCGGACAGGGCGGCGGCGAGACGGGATTCCCGCGACGGGTCGCTGCGGTCGAGCCCGGCCGCCTCGAGGACGGGCCCGTAGGAGCGCAGGTCCTCGTCGGCCAGCTCCAGCTGCCGCGCGCGCAGGCTCGCAGCGCGGGCCCTGAGCGCGGCAGCCCGATCGTCCTGGCTGCCGCCCGATACCGGCGCGAACGCCGCCGCCATCTCGGCCAGGGCAGCGGCGGTGGCGCCGGCCAGAGCGGCGGCGCTGCCGCCGCCGGGCGCCGGCTCGCGGGCCGCGATCTGATCGAGCAGCTCGATGAATGGCCGATCGGCGAACCCCATCGCCGACCAACCCTATCCGCGCCTCAGAACAGCCCGATCGTGCGGCCCTGCTCGTCGATGTCGACGTTGAGTGCGGCCGGGGTCGTTCCCAGACCGGGCATCTGCTGGATGTCGCCGCACAGCGGGACCACCCACCCGGCTCCGGTGTACGCGCGCGCGTCGCGGACCTGGAGTGTGAAGTCCTCGGGTGCGCCAAGCAGCGCGGGGTCGGCCGAGAGCGACAGGTGCGTCTTGGCCATGCAGATCGGGAGCTTGCCGAGGCCGTCGGCCTCCATCTGCTGGATCCGCTGCTCGGCGGCCGGGTACAGGAATACGTCCTTGGCCTTGTAGACCCGCTTGGCGACGGCGTTGATCTTGGCCTTGATCGAGTCGTCGTCGTCGTACAGGAATCCGAACTCGTTGGGCTGCTCGCACGCATCGACGACGGCCTCGGCCATCGCGGCCGCGCCGGCGCCGCCGCGGACGAAGCCCTCGTTGATCTCGGCCGCGAACGCCCCGGCATCGAGGGCCAGGCGCTTGACCAGCTCCAGCTCCTCGTCGGTGTCGCCCGGACGGCGATTGACGGCCACCACGCACGGGAGCCCGAACTCGCGCACGATTCCAAGGTGACGTCTCATGTTCGCAGCGCCGGCCTCGATCGCCTCCAGTCCCGTCCCCCGCTCGACGCGGGGATCGTCCTCGATCCCACCGTGGTGCTTGAGAGCGCGGACGGTCGCGACCAGGACCACGGCGCTTGGCCGCAGCCGTCCCACCCGGCAGACGATGTCGAAGAACTTCTCCATGCCCATGTCGGAGCCGAAGCCCGACTCCGTCACCACGTAGTCACCCAGCTTGAGGCCGATCAGGTCGGCGACCAGCGATGAGTTGCCGTGGGCGATGTTGGCGAACGGCCCGGCGTGCATCAGGCACGGCTGACCCTCGAGCGTCTGGATCAGGTTCGGCTTCAGCGCCGCCTTCAGCAGCACCGTCATCGCGCCTGCGGCGCCCAGGTTCTCGGCTGTCACCGGCTTGGCGCCGTCGTAGGAATGTGCCACCGTGATCGCGCCGAGGCGGCGGCGCAGATCCTGCAGATCACGCGAGACCGCCAGGATGGCCATCACCTCAGACGCGGCGGTGATGTCGAACCCGGTCTCGCGCGGATAGCCGTTGGGGCGGCCTCCGAGGCCGAGCACGATCTGGCGCAAGGCGCGGTCGTTCATGTCCACGGCGCGCCGCCAGCCGATCCGCAGCGCGTCGATCTTGTGCGCGTTTCCGTGCAGGATAGAGGCGTCGAGCAGCGCCGCGAGAAGGTTGTTGGCGGCGCCGACGGCGTGGATGTCGCCGGTGAAGTGCAGGTTGAGGTCCTCCATCGGCACGACCTGCGTGAGACCGCCGCCGGCGGCGCCGCCCTTGATGCCGAACACCGGCCCCAGGGAGGGCTCACGGAGGCACAGGACCGGGGACTTGCCGATCGCCCCGAGACCCTGGGTCAGCCCCACGGCGGTCGTCGTCTTCCCTTCTCCCGCCTTGGTGGGGGTCATCCCGGCCACGCAGACGAGCTTGCCGTCGGCCACCGCGGCGAGCCGGTCGATCACCGTAAGCTCGATCTTCGCCTTGAAGCGGCCGTAGGGCTCGACCTCGCCCGGCTCGAGCCCGGACCGGTCGGCGATCTGCTCGATCGGCTGCAGCTCTGCTTCCTGGGCGATCTCCAGACTTGACTTCATCTCTGCTCCCTCATCGATCAACCTGCTGCCGCTGCCTGCTGCCGCTCCCGACGAGGGTCAGCCTAGACAAACAGGTACCCAACGAAAAGGGACGCTCAGTACAGGCGACGTGCTGATCGTTCACTGACCACCGCGGACCCGCTCCTCACCGCTGTACACGTTGACGTGGGCGCCCCGGGCGAAGCCGGCCAGGGTCAGGCCGCGGTCGGCCGCCAGCTCGATCGCCAGTGATGTCGGCGCGCCCACGCCGACGAGGATCGGAGCCCCGGCCACGGCGGCCTTCTGGACCAGCTCGAACGCCAGCCTGCCGCTGACGCAGAGGATCGAGGCGCTCAGCGGAAGCCGGCCGTCGAGCAGGGCTCGCCCGATCACCTTGTCCATCGCGTTGTGCCGGCCCACGTCCTCGCGAACCAGCTCGAGCTCCCCCGCGCAGTCGAACAGCCCCGTCGCGTGCAGACCCCCCGTGCGCTCGAACGTGGGCTGGCGCAGCCGGTCGGGCAGCGCTGCCAGCACGGCTCGGTCGACGACCGGGCCGGGCTGAGCCCGGGGGGCGCTGACGGCGACCTCCTCCAGCGCTCCCTTGCCGCAGACGCCGCACGAGGATGTGGTGTAGAACCGGCGCGAGCCGGGATCTCGCAGCAGCGGCCCGCGAACCTCGATCACGTTGTTGGCCAGATCCGCGTTCAGGCCCGCCTCGTGAGCACGATCGATCAGGCCCTCACCATGGAGGAAGCCGAGCGCCAGCTCCTCGTCGTGTCCAGGCGTGCGCATCGTCACCGCTACCGGCGTGCCGTCGACGCGGAGCTCGAGCGGCTCCTCCACCGCCACCTCGTCGCGGCGTCCGTCACGGACGATCGTCGCGGTCATCCGCGACTCGTCAGCGCCACGCGGCGCGATCACGACAGCGCGGGCTCCGCGAGGGCCGGGGTGTAGGCCGGCTGCTCGGCGACCGGGCGGACGTCCACCGCCACGACCTTGTACTCCGGACAGCTCGTGTTCACGTCCGCCGAGGAGCCGATCAGCAGGTTCGTGCGGACCTCGGGGAAGTGGAAGGCCGTGAACACGTGCCCCGGATCGATCCGCTCGGTGACGCGAGCCTCGGTCTCGATCCGCCCCACCCGGCTGCGTACCGAGACCCGCCGCCCGTCGGAGATCCACAGGCGGGCGGCGTCGTCGGGGTGGATCTCGAGCCAGTCGCGGTCGAGCAGCTCGAGGTTGCCGGTGCGGCGCGTCATCGTGCCGGCGTTGTAGTGCTGGAGTCGCCGTCCGGTGACCAGGATCAGCGGGAACTCATCGTCAGCCGCGTCACCCGGCTCCTTGTAGGGCAGGGGCGCGAACTGGCCACGGCCGCCGGGCAGCTCGAAGCTCTCCTGATACAGCGTCGGCGAATCGGTGCCATCGGCAGCGACAGGCCACTGCAGGCCCCGGCGGCCGATCCGCTCATGGCTGACGCCGGCGTACTGAGGCGTGAGCGCGGCGATCTCGTCCATCGCGTCGGCCGGGGTCCGCCATCCCATGTCGTGGCCGAGTGCGCGCGACACGGTCAGGATGATCTCGAAGTCGGTCCTGGCCTCGCCCGGCGGATCGATCGCCGGGGCGACCAGCTGCATCCTCCGCTCGGCGTTGGTGAACGTGCCCGACTTCTCCAGGAACGCCGACGCCGGCAGGATCACGTCGGCGTACTTCGTCGTCTCGGTCTCGAAGATGTCCTGGCAGACCAGGAACTCGAGTGAGTCGAGAGCCGCGATCACGTGCGCGGTGTTGGGATCGGTTTGAGCCACGTCCTCGCCGAAGATGTACATCGCCTTCAACCGCCCATCGACCGCGGCGTTGAACATCTGCGGAATCGTGAAGCCCTTCTGGCGCGAGAGCGGCACGCCCCAGCACTGCTCGAACGAGCGCGCCACCTCCTCGTCCGAGACCGCCCGGTAGGCCGTGTAGGTGTCAGGCAGCGCTCCCATGTCCGAGGATCCCTGAACGTTGTTCTGCCCCCGCAGCGGTAGCAGCGCCGAGCCCGGCCGGCCGACCTTCCCGGTCATCAGGGCCAGATTGCAGATCAGCCGCACGACCTCTGACCCGTACTTGTGCTCGGTCACACCCAGTCCCCACAGGATCGAGGCCTCCTGCGCCTCGGCGTAGATGTGGGCGGCCGCCTCGATGTCCGCGCCCGGGATGCTCGTGATCTCCTCGGTGTGCTCCGGCGTGTAGAGCGCGATCAGCGCCTCCACCTCGTCGTAGCCGTCGGTGCGGCGGTCGACGAAGTCACGGTCCAGAAGGCCGTCGCGAGCGACCACGTGAGCCAGCCCCAGCATCACAGCGGCGTTGGTCCCCGGCCGCGGCGACAGGTGCAGGACCCCATAGTCCGAGAGCTCGATCCGGCGGGGATCGATGGTGACGAGCTTCAGGCCGCGCATCGTCGCCTGCTTGATCCGCGCGCCGACGACCGGATGGCCCTCGGTCGGGTTGGCGCCGATGATGATCGCCGCACCGGCCGCGTCGATGTCGGTGAAGGAGCCGGTCGCTCCCGAGAGCCCGAACGCCTTGCGCAGCGCGAACGAGGTGGGCGAGTGACAGACCCGCGAGCAGTTGTCGAGGTTGTTGGTGCCGATCGCCGCGCGCATCAGCCGCGACATCGCATAGCAATCCTCGTTCGTGGCCCGGGACGAGGCCAGGCCGGCGATCGCATCCGCGCCATGCTCCGCCTTGATCCGGGACAGCTCGCCGGCGATCAGGTCGATCGTGTCCTCCCAGCTCGCCTCCCGGAACCCGCCTCCGTCGCGGATCAGCGGCGCCGTCAGGCGATCACGGGAGCGTGAGAACTGGTGGGCGAAGCGCCCCTTGAGGCACGTGTGCCCCTCGTTGGCGGGACCGTCGAGCGCCGGGCTGATCGACACCACGCGACCGCCGTGAGCATGCGCCTCGAGCCGACATCCGACACCGCAATAGCCGCAGGTCGTGGTCACGTTGGAGTCGAAGCGTTCGCTCATGGGGTCCTCCTAGGGCACGTCAGACATTTGTAGCAGCGTGATCTCGATGATCGCATCCGTCGGACACGTGTCCGCGCAGGCGCCGCACGATACGCAGGTCGAGTTGCGGAATCCGGCGTCGAGGCCGGCGGCCACGTTGGCATCGAAGCCGCGGCCGGTGGCCGTCAGCGCGAACGCGCCCTGCACCTCATCGCAGGCGCGCACGCAACGACCGCAGGAGATGCAGAGCTCGTGCTGGAAGGCCAGGTAGGGATGGCGCTGATCGTGCCGGACCTCGTGGCGGCGGCCCGTCCATCGTGGCTCGCCGACTCCGAGCCCGCGGGCCACAACCGCCAGCTCGGTGTGCTCGGCGGGCGGGTCCGGAAGCTCGGACAGCACCAGCTCGACGACCGCCTTGACCACCCGCCGGGCGGTCGCGTCCCCGGTGTCGATCGTCATGCCGTCGCGGCACGGGGTGGTGCACGCGGGGATCGGCCCGGGTGCACCCTCGACCCCCACCAGACACACGCGGCAGGCGCCGAACGGAGCCTGCCGCTGGTCGAAGCACAGCGTCGGCACATCACCGCCGAGGCTGCGAATGGCCTCGAGCACGGTGGTCTCGGAGCTCACCTCAACGGAGTTCCCGTCGATCGTGACCTGCATCAGATCAGCCCCAGCTCGTCAGGGAAGTGGGCCACCAGACTCCGGATCGGAGCCGGCATCCCACTGCCGTGGGCGCACAGGCTGGCCAGCTCGAGCGTCTCCAGCAGGGGTTCCAGGCGCGCGCGCTCGACGGGCTGCTCGGCACCGAACATCTCATACGCGCGGGTCAGCCCGATCCGGCAGGGGAAGCACTTGCCGCAGCTCTCGTGGGCGCCGAACCGGAGCAGATGGCGAGCCAGGGCTCGAATGTCGGTCCGCTCGTCGAAGGCGACGATGCCGCCGTGACCGACCATGCACCCCTCGGCCTTGAGCGCGTCGAAGTCGAATCCGACATCGAGTCGCGATGCCGGCAGGATTCCCCCGAGCGGGCCGCCGATCTGGAGCGCCTTGATCTCGTGGCCGTCGATCAGGCCTCCGGCCAGGTCCTCACACAGCTCCCGCATCGAGGTGCCGAACCGGACCTCGTACACGCCCGGGCGCGCGAAGCGCTCGTTGAAGCAGATCAGCTTGGTGCCCGGACTGCCGCCGGGGCTGAGATCGCGGTAGGCCGGGGCGCCGCTGCGGGCGATGAAGGGGACGTTGATCAGCGTCTCGGTGTTGTTGACGACCGTGGGCATCCCGAACAGGCCCTTCTGCGCCGGGAAGGGCGGGCGCGCCGAGACCGTGCCGCGCAGGCCCTCGACGCAGGCCAGCAGCGCGGTCTCCTCGCCCACGACGTATGAGCCGCCTCCCTCCAGGACCGTCACGTCGAAGTCGAAGCCGCTGCCCGCGATGTCCTCGCCCAGCCACCCGAGCTCGCGCGCCTGCGCCGCGGCGGCCTCGAGGATTGGCTTGGAGTGCGGGTATTCCGAGCGGACGAGCACGAAGCCGTGCTCCGCACCGACCGCGTAGCCGGCCAGTGCCATCCCCTCCAGCAGCAGCATCGGATTGCGCTCGATCAGGTACTTGTCGATGTAGGAGCCCGGATCGCCCTCGTCGCCGTTGGCGACGATGAACTTCTGCTCCCCCGGTGACGCGCGTGTGAACTCCCATTTCTGCCCGGCCGGGAACCCGGCTCCACCCCGGCCGCGGGCGTTGGCGTCCTTGACCTCGGCCAGCAGCTGCTCGGGCTCGAGCTCGGCCAGGGCCCGGGCCAGCCCCGACCAGTCGCCCGGCCGCGTCAGCACCGGCTCCTCCAGCACGCTGATCCACTCGGGCTCGGCCGCGTCCGCCGTGGTCCCGCCGAGAAGGCGCTCGACGGCACCCGGACCGGCGTCGATCCGGTCGCCGTCACGGATCGCCGGAGATGAGTGGCAGAAACCGAGACAGACCGTCTCGGCCAGCGAGACCGATCCATCCTCGCTGCGCTCCCCGAGCGTCAGTCCCAGCCCGTCGCGCACCGAATCCACGTGCGCGTCGGCGGTGGCGGCCCAGCAGGCCGTGCCGGTGCAGACGCGGATGTGGCGCCTGCCCCGCGGCGCTCGCAGATCGTCGTAGAAGGTCGAGACTCCGTAGACGGCCGCCTCGGGGAGGCCCGAGGCCTCCGCGGCCAGCCGACGGTCCTCATCGGTGATCTCACCGCGGGCGTCCATGGCCGCTTTGAGAACCTGCAGCGCGGTCGGCGCTTGGACGGTGTGCTGCCGCCGGACCAGTTCGACGAGATTTCTGGACACCCAGGCCTCAGTATGACCAGAAGCGAGTCTTTGCACAGTTTGTCCACTGTCATGCGGGGGCCATCGCGATCCGCTCGGCGTCGCGGAGCGCCTCGGCCAGCGCGGTCGTGACGCGATGCTCCTCCCCCGTCCCGCCGGGCTCGAGATGAGCGGGTTCGACCCCCCCGAGCGCGCCGGTGACGAACACCTCGCGCGCGCGGGCCAAGCGGCTGATATCCAGCTGCTCGACGCGGAGCTCATAGCCGAGCTCGCGCGCCAGCGCCAGCACGCGCGCCCGCGTCACCCCCGGCAGGATGCGCCCGTCGAGGGGCGGGGTCACAAGCGCCGAGGGGCCCTCGACGGCGAACACGCTGGCCCGCGCGGATTCGAGCACGCGGCCGTCGAGATCGCACAGCAGCGGCTCGCCGTCGACGCGGGGCGCCAACTCGTCGAGCCATCGCCGATCGATGCACTTGTGAGCCCCGAGACCGCCGGGAACGGTCACCGGGCACAGCTGCACCGGCACGATGCGCTCGCCCAGCGGAGTGAGCTCGTAGCGTGCGTCGACCCCGCCGGGCCCAGGGCGGAGAACCACCCGCATGCGCGCGTCCCCGGCCGGTGCGGCGCCGGCGATCAGCTCCCGCTCGAGCCCGGCGGGTAGTGGGGAGTCATACAGAGCCCTGGCGCTGGCGGCGAGCCGCGCGAGGTGGCGCCCGAGCGCAACCGGACGCCCGCCGGCGATCAGCAGCGTCTCGAAGATGCCCGCGGAGGGATCGGGGCGCGAGGCCGCCCGGGGCCCGAGACGCAAAGGCCGCGGCGCGGCGATGCGCGGGACCGCGCGGCGGGCGCGCGGCTCCGCCAGCCGCGCGCCGACCGCTTCGAGCAGCGGCTGAGCCTTGGTGGCGCACTCGGCCGCTTCGGCGCTCGGGTCGGAATCGGCGACGACTCCTCCCCCCACTCCCAGCCACGCCTGCTCGCGATCGAACTCGAACGTCCGGATGGCCACGCTCAGCTCCAGCCCGGCCACAGGGCCGGCGAAGCCGATCGCTCCGGTGTAGACCTCTCGCGCGGTGCTCTCGAGCTCGGCGATCACGGCCTGCGCCGCCACCTTCGGCGCGCCGGTCACCGAGCCGGGCGGGAAGGCCGCCCGGACCAGCTCACCGTCCCCGACGCCGGCGCGGAGCTCGCCCGTGACCTCGGAGACGAGGTGCCACACGCCGGTGTGGGCGTGGGGATGGGCGAGCGCCCGCACCTCGATCGAGCCCGGGGCGCAGACGCGGCCGAGGTCGTTGCGAACCAGGTCGACGATCATCACGTTCTCGGCCCGATCCTTGGCGGAGCGCACGAGGGCCTCGCGCTCCGCCGCGGCGCCAGGCCCGTCCGCGGGACGCGGCCGCGTGCCCTTGATCGGGGCACTGCGCACCCGGCGCCCGCGGCGCTCGAGGAACAGCTCCGGCGACAGGCTCGCGACCTGACCCCAGGGGCCCGAGAGATAGGCGGCCCGGTCGGGCCGCAGACGCGCCACCGCGGTGGCGAACAGGTCGATCGCCGCTCCATCGAGGCGCGATGAGAGGCGAGTGCAGATGTTGGCCTGGAAGAGGTCGCCGGCGTGAATCCGCGTTCGGCACGCGGCCACAGCCAGCGCGTGCCCGGCGCTCCCGGGGTCCGCGACCCACGGCTCGGTCCTGAACGGTCGGGAGCGAATCGGCGCGCCGGCCCGCCGCTCGAGCGTCGCCAGTCGCTCCTCGAGCGCCGGCCCACGCTCCTCGGTCCAGAGCGCCTCGAACCACCAGCGGCCATCGGCGTCGAGCCGCAGCAGATGGTCATAGAAGGCCATCGCGAAGGCCGGCAGCGCCCGCACCGGGCGCGGACCGGCGCCGATCGGCTCGAGCCGGCGCCCGAGCTGGTAGCCGAGGTATCCGAACCAGCCGCCACCGACGGCCCCGTACGGGGCCGCGGCATCCCCAGTCTCACCGTGCACGGCCGACTGATCGTCGAGCAGCGCGAACGGGTCCTCCTCGGCCGCCGCCACTCGCGCCGGCTCGGAGCCGATCAGCGCGCCGCCGCCCGCCCAGCGCCCCAGCAGCGCGAATGGCCGCGCGTCGTCGCGCACGATCAGGGCCGCTCGCTCGGGTGCCAGCGACCACGTCAGAGGTATGCGAACGAGCCGCTGCGCGAGGGGACCGACCGAAGGCCCGGCCGCGTCGGCCACTAGTGAGCGACGCGAGGTGAGCGGTTGCGCGCGCGCCGGCGCGAGCCGTTCCGGGACATGATCGGGGTCGGGCGCTCGGCATCGAGTGAGCGCATCACGCCGACGTCGAGCGCGCCGGGGGCGAACAGGTCCCGTGAGTGGGCGACGGGCGACCCGCCCCCGAGGCACACCACCTCCTCGAGCTCCAGGGCGGCCGTGGTGCACTTCATCCGCAGCGCCTTCCCCGCCTGCTCACGGGGCGTGACGAGGCGCGGGATCACCCGCGTCCGGGCAAAGCCGATCGGCAGCTCGAGCTCGATCATCACATCGAGCAGCATCTTGCCCTCCGTGAGCATCCGCTCGAGGCGCTCATCGAGCTGGGTGGGAACGGCGACGCGGCCCACGAACACGGGGCTGCCCTGCCGGCGGATGATCTCACCGGTGTCCTCGAGGCGCTGCAGCGCGGTGCGCAGGGTCCCGCGTGAGATACCGAGCATCGCCGCGACCTCCTGCTCAGGCGGGAGCCGGTCGCCCACCCTGTGCCGGCCAGGGGCCTGACAGTTGCGCCGCGCCCGCTCCGCGCTGTCGACCGGCGACCGCCGCTGTCCCGTCGCACCATTGCCGGACGGCTGAGCCATGGCCACAACGACATTCTGTCACTCACGCGGCCGGCCGACTGCAGCAGCGTGTGCCTGGGCTCACGCCGATCCGGTCGCCGGCTCGCCGACCCAGCGGTCTGCGTCGTAGCGGCCCAGCGCCGGGAAGGCAGCACCGATGACGGCGACGCCGACCAGGCACAGCAGCCCCCGGACACGATCGAGAAGCGGACCTTGACCGCGCTGGCCACCGCGCCGGACTCGATGCACCTACCAGAGCACTACTAATAGTGTGGCGTGCGCGCGGTCTCAATTGACCAGCCCGACGATTCCTTTGATGATGAGCAGCACGCCGAGTACGGTCAGCCCCCTGATCGCGAACCGATGTGCGTGACGGCTGACCCACGCCTTGGCTCGGTCGATCGCAACCGGTGTCCACTCCGGGGCGACGATGAAGCAGGCCAGCGGAACCTCGAGCAGCCACAGCATCACGACGTTGAAGCCGACCACCAGCAGCACGGTCACCGGGGTCGAGTACTTCAGCTCGTGGATCTGGTGCAACCCGGCCAGGTACGAGGCGCCCGGGAGCGTGAGCAGCGCTCCCACCACGAACGTCGTTCGCGCAGACCCCTTGCTCAGCTCCCGCTGCCACCGCGGCGGCTCCTTGTCGGCCGTTCCCTTTCCCTTCGCCTCCTTGCGAGCGCGCCGGCGCTCCCGGAGGCGTTCGTCGCGTCCGGTGTGGAGGACGAATGCGGCGGCCAGCGCGATCGCGCCCAACCCGATGTCGACCGCAGGGCTCAGCGTGTTCTGGGTCGTGCTCGCCGCGCTCGAGCTCGAGAACGAGAACACGATGATCAGTCCGAGCGTGATGCTCGTGATGTACGCGCCGAGCAGATACCCCAGCATCAGCTTGGACGGGCTGTCGAGCAGCAGCATCACGGTCGTCGCAGCGACCAGCGTCGGGTTCAACGAGGCGGTCAGCGACAGAAGGATTACCTCACCCACGGGCAGTCACGAGCCTGCCGAACCCCGCAGCCGCCGGCATCGCCCCAAATGGGTGAGACGAACCGGTGCTGGGCGCAGGCCCGGGAGCGTGGGGCTGGCGCTGCAAGCGCCGGACGGGGCTCGAACCCGCGACCTGTGGCTTGGGAAGCCACCGCTCTACCAGCTGAGCTACCGGCGCGCTGGCGGACGGTGACTCGTGTGCGCCCGCGCTGGCGCCATTGTATGCCGCCTCGCGACGTGACCCTCGGCGCCCGAGTCGGTCTGCTCGCTACCCTAGACCGGCCCGTGCGCCGCTATCTGCTACCCGCACTCGTCGCCGCGGCGGCAGTCGCACTCGTCGCCCTGCTGGTGTTCGGCGTGGCCGGGCAGGGCACCGACACCTCGATCGACGCGGCGATCGCCCACGGCAAGCGGCCGCCGCCCCCGCACGCGACCGAGGCGCTCCCATATCTCGGCGCCGCCGGCGCGACCAGCCTCGCTGACCTGCGCGGCAAGGTCGTGGTGGTGAACGTGTTCGCGTCCTGGTGCGATCCCTGCAAGGCCGAGGCGCCGGTCCTGGAGCAGGCCCAGCGCCAGCTCGCCGGCCACGACGCCACCGTGCTGGGCGTCACCTATCTGGACAACTCGAGCGATTCCTCGCAGTTCGTGCATTCCGAGCACATCACCTACCCGGTGGTGCGCGACGTGAGCGGCACCTTCGTGCGTTCCTTCGGCACCACCGGCGTGCCCGAGACCTTCGTCATCGACCGGCACGGACGGATCGCCGCTCTGCGCCGCTACGAGCTTGACACCCGATGGCTCAACCAGACGCTCCCGCACCTGCTGGCCGAAGGCTCGTGAGACCGCCGAGGCTCACCGCTGTCTGGACCGCGCTGACACTGGCGCTGGCCGGGATGCTCGCGACGGGCGCGGTCGCGGGCGCGAACCCCGCACCGCGCGCATCCCTGACCGACATCGAGGACGAGGTCATGTGCGTGGTCTGCCACACCCCGCTCGCGGTCTCGGAATCCCCTCAGGCCAACTCCGAGCGCGACTACATCCGCCTCCTGATCGCCAGGGGCGAGACCAAGGACCAGATCAAGGCGCAGCTGGTGGCTCAGTACGGTCAGTCCGTGCTCGCGCTGCCGAACCCGCATGGCTTCAACCTGACCGTCTACATCCTGCCCCCGGCGCTGCTGCTGGCGGGGGTCGCGCTGCTCGTGTTCACGCTCCCGAAGTGGCGCGCCCGCGCCCGCGCCGCGGCGACCCGCACGGCTGCCGCCGGCCCCTCGATCAACCCCGCCGACTCCCGTCGTCTCGACGAGGACATCGCCCGGTTCGACTAGAGGTCGGAGTGCGGCGTGCACGAGACGTGGACGATCCTGATGCTGTTATAGGCGCATAGGATCGTCCAGGTCCGATTTGAACAGACCATACCGCCCCAGGGCGCGGCGTTCACATCGAGTCCGGCGCGCTCACCCCGAGCAGCTGCAGCGATCTGGCGATCACAGTCCGGGCGGCCACCGACAGCGCCATGCGGAACGACTCAACCGCCTTGGGTTCGGCGCCCACGACGTGGCAGTCGGTGTAGAAGGCGGTGAAGTCCTGGGCCAGCTCGAGCGAGTAGACGGCGATCCGGTGCGGGGCGCGGCGGTCCGCAGCCTCGACGACCTCCTCGGGGAAGGCCGCGAGCTTCTTGACCAGGCCACGCTCGGCCGAGTGCAGCTCGCCGTCGCCCCAATCGGCGTTTCCGTCCACCGCCGCCTGCACCCGCGGGTCGCCGGCGCGGGCCAGCATCGATGCGATCCTGGCGTGGGCGTACTGGACGTAGTAGACCGGGTTCTCGCGCGATTGCGAGCGGGCCAGGTTGAGGTCGAGGTCGAGCGTGCGGTCGTGCGAGCGCTGGAGCATGAAGAAGCGCGCCGCGTCGACGCCGATCTCGTCCAACAGCTCGTCGAGGGTCACGAAATCACCCCGCCGCTTGGACATCGCGGCCCGCTCCTGGCCTTCCACCAGGTGGACGAACTGCAGGATCGGCACCTCGAGCAGCTCGGGATCGCCGCCAAGCGCAGCGAACGCCGCCTTCAGCCGGGCCACGTAGCCGTGATGGTCGGCGCCCATCGGGTTGAGCTGGCGCTCGAAGCCGCGCTCGCGCTTGTTCTGCATGTAGGCCACGTCGGCGGCGAAGTACGTCGGCTCGCCGTTCTGGCGCTCGAGCACGCGGTCCTTGTCGTCGCCGAAGGTGCTGGTCCGCAGCCACAGCGCGCCGTCTGAGCGGTACAGGTGGCCCGCCTGATCGAGTTCGGCCAGCGCGCGCTCGAGCTGGTTCGGCGAGCCCTCGTGCAGGGTCGCCTCGCTGAAGAACGAGTCGAACTCCACACCGTAGCGCTCGAGCGTGGCCCTGATCCGGGCCAGCAGGGCATCGACCGCCAGCGCCGCCAGCCAGTCGGGGTCGGTCTCGGCCGCGCGCGGGATCTGGTCGGCGAGCTCCCTGACGTAATCGCCCTGATATCCGCCGTCGGGGACCTCGTCCCCGCGGGCCCGGGCCCGGACGGACTCGCCGAGCAGCCGGATCTGCGAGCCCGCGTCGTTGAAGTAGTACTCGCGGGAGACCGCGTGGCCGTGCTGGTCCAGGATCCGGGCCAGCGCGTCCCCGTAGGCGGCGTGGCGGCCGCTGGCCGCCACCAGCGGGCCGGTGGGATTGGCGGAGACGAACTCGACCAGGATCCGCTCGGCCGGGGCAGCCCCTCCGCGGCCGAACCGATCCCCGGCCGCGAGCACGCCCGAGAGCGCCCGGCGGTGCCACTCATCGGACAGGAACAGGTTCAGGAACCCGGGGCCAGCGATCTCGGTGCGCTCCAGGCTGCTGCCGAGGCGCTCGGCCAGCTTGGCGCCTAGCAGCTCGGCGATCTGGCGCGGCGAGGAGCCGAGCACCGGCGCCAGCAGCATCGCGGCGTTGGTGGAGTAGTCGCCCTGGCCCTCGTGCTTGGGTCGCTCGAGCCTCGGGGCCGCGGCGAGCTCACCCTCGCTCCCGCGGACCGCGGTGGCCGCGGCGAGCACCGCTGCGCGCAGCTCTTCCAGCGGAGCGATGGCTCGGTCCTCGGTGTGCATCACGCCGCCGGAGTGCTGGCCGGCTGAAAGACCCGCTCGAGGTGCTCGAGCGCCGTCGGCGTGCCGAGCGCGACGAGCTTGTCGCCGGCGCTGATCACGGAGTGAGGAGCGGGCTGCGGCTCGAGCCGGCCGTCGGGATGGCGCAGGGCCACGATCGTCGACTGGCCCCGGATGTCGGCGATCGTCTTCCCCGCGCCCTCACATGCGGGTGTCACCTCGATCTCCTCCATGCGGTAGTCGGCCACGGCCACCGCCCCCCCGACCTGGGGGTGCAGCGCCACGCGAGCCATCTCCGTGCCCGACGTCTTGTAGGGCGAGATCACCCGGTCTGCGCCCGCGCGCAGCAGCTTCTTCTCCGAGTCCTCGGCCGACGCCCGGGCGATGATGAAGATGTCCGCACGCAGCTCGCGGGCGGTCAGGGTGATGAAGATGTTCTCGGCGTCCGAGTCGACGCACGCGATCACCCCTTTGGCCCGCTCGATCCCGGCCTGAAGCAACACCTCGTCATCGGAGGGCGAGGCGTCGATGAACTTCACGCCCACGTCGGCCGCCGGCTCGCGATTGTCGGGATTCTCGTCCACGACCACGTAGGCGGCCCGCTCCGAGCGGAGGTCGCGCGCGACCTGGCGTCCGACGCGGCCGAAACCGCAGATGATGAAGTGGTCGTTGAGCGAATCGATCCTGTTCTGCATTCCGCGCCTCGAAAGCAGGCCGCTGAGCTGGCCTGATACGAAGAACTCCGCCACCGTCGCGAGGCCGTAGAAGAGCGTACCTACCCCGAAGACGAGGATGACCGCCTTGAGCGCGCGGCCGCCGAAGTCCTGCGGGTCGGGGACCGTGCCCAGCGTCGTGATCGTGTCGAGCGTCCACGAGAAGCCGTAGGCGAGCGACGTTCCCTCCAGCGCCGCGAACCCGACCATCCCGACCAGGGTCAGCCCGGCCAGGGCCGACATCAGCACCACCAGCCGGCGGTTGAACTGCGTCAGCTCGCGACGCTCGTCGGCCCGCGAGCGCCCGATCGGCTGGTGCTCGTGTCTCTCGGCCACGCTCGCAGCCTAATCGCCCGCAGCCTCAGTAGTGATACGGCTCTCCGGCGAGGATCTTGTGTCCGCGATAGAGCTGCTCCAGCAGGACGACGCGAGCCAGCTGGTGGGGCAGCGTGATCGCGCCCAGTGAGAGCCGGTGGTCGACGTCGGAGAGGTCGAGCCCGTAGGGACCGCCGATCACGAAGCACAGATCGCGGCCGCTCTGGCGCCGCTCCTCCAGGAAGCGACCGAAACCGATCGAGTCGGTGCACTCACCGTCGCGGTGCAGCAGCGAGACGTACGCCCGCTCGGGCAGCCGCCGGGCCACCTGGTCCTGCTGGCGGACCTCGACCAGCTCCAGCCTCGCGTGGCGGGCCAGCAGCTTCTGGTAGTGCTGCACGTCGTCCGCGAACGGAGGGCGCAGGCGACCCACGGCGACGACGACGATCCGCACGGTGGGATACTAGGAGGATGGACGATCCCAACACGCCCGAGCGCCACATCAACATCCACTTCTCCCCGGAGATCATGGCCGGCGTATACGCGAACTTCGCGAACGTGAGTCACTCCGACTACGAGTTCACGATCACCTTCGCCCGCGTCGACCACGAGGTCGAGGACGACGAGATCCCGGGAGTGGTCGTGTCACGCGTGAATCTGTCGCCGAAGTTCATGCGCGAGCTGATCGAGGCGATGCAGGACAACTACTCCAAGTGGCAGACCCGCGAGGGAATCAAGAACCTGCCCGAGTTCGGTGGCTCCGGCCCCAAGGAGCCCGAGGAGTAGAGCGGGGGCCCGCGCCGCCGCCGGTTCGGCGGCGATCAGCTGCCGCTGCGCTCCGCGAACGCCACCGCGGCGCCGATGCGCTCGGTCGTGGGGGGATGCGTCGCCAGCAACGCGGTGAGCCAGCGGGGCGGCTCCAGGTCGGCCACGTTCTGCACGGCGATCCGGCGCTCGAAGGACACGAACGCCTCCGGCGCGCCCGCCAGCTCGAGCGAGAACGCATCGGCCCGGCGCTCGATCGCCCGGGACAGCCGGTTTCCGACCAGCCCGATCGGGGCCGAGACGAGGCCGGCGGCCAGCGCCAGCGCCGGGAGGGCGGCGGCGCTACCGCGTTCCGGCGAGAGCGCCCAGCTGACCCGCTGGACGGCGAAGGCCGCGAACGGCGCCACGATCGCGGCATAGAGCACCCCGCGGGGAACATCGCGATGACGCACGTGCGCGAGCTCGTGAGCCACCACCAGGCGGATCTCATCCCGGGTGTAGCGGTCGAGCAGCGTGTCGAACAGGACCACGCGCTTGGTCGGCCCGAGGCCCGTCACGTAGGCGTTCGCGGCCGTGGTCCGGCGGCTCGCATCGACCGAGTACACCTCGCCGACCGTGACGCCGGCGCGCCGGGCCAGCTCGAGCACGTCCGAGCGCGTCTCGCCCTCCGGCAGCGCGGTGAAACGGTTGAAGACCGGGTCGAGCACGACCGGCGCCAGCACGGCGAACAGAGCGCCGACGAGCACCGAACCGGCACCGGCGGGAGCCCACCAGCTACGCGGATAGCGCCTCGTGGCGGCCACGGCCGCCACGCCCGCGCCGGCCGCGAGCCCGGACTGGATCGCGCTCGCCTTCACGAGATCCACGCCCCAACCGCCCCAGGACTGCGTGACGAGGCCAACGCGCTTGGCCCGAGCCCGCCCGATCGCCGCCAGCGGCAGCGGGGGAAGCGAGAGCGCGAGGCTCAGCCCGGCGCCCGCTGCCGCTCCGGCCACCACGGGACGCTCGGAGAGGCGGCGCAGAGCGCGCGGGGGGCGGCGCACCAGCAGCGCCAGCGCCCCCGTCTCGACCGCTGCGCGGGCCATACCGAGCATGAACTGCGGACGGGCGAACTTCTTTCCGCGCTCGATCTCCTCCTCGGTGAAGTAGGATCGGGCATCGATCCGCGCAGGGTCGATGCCCGTTTCGCGAGGCGCCAGCCATCGCGCACCCGCTTCCGCAGCGGCAAACGCCATGAGCATCGACGGAAGCGCGCGTGAGCGTGGAGGGTTTCTCACCGAGGGGACTGAAATACGTGGTCGCATGAGGGTCGCTGTCGTATCTGACATACACGGCAACCGGCACGCCTTCGAGGCCGTGCTCGACGAGATCGAGGCGTCCGACTGCCAGGAGCTGTGGTGCCTGGGTGACCTCGTAGGCTACGGGGCCGAGCCCGATGCGTGTGTGGAGCTGGCTCGCCGGCATGCGGCGATCTGCCTGGCCGGGAACCACGACCTGGGCGTCGTGGGCACCCTCTCGCTGAGTGAGTTCTCACGCGGGGCGGCGCTGGCGGCCAAATGGACCGACGAGACGATCGCCCCGGAGACGCGGGAGTACCTGACAGGGCTCGAGCCGGTCAACCTCGACGAGGAGGTCGGCCTGTTTCACGCCAGCCCGCGTGATCCGGTCTGGGAGTACGTGCTCTCCCCTTTGCAGGCCGAGCTGTGCCTCGATGTCCAGCGGCACCGGATCTGCCTGATCGGCCACTCGCACGTGGCGCTGTCGTTCTCGCGCGCCGAGGGGGAGCCGGCGACCGGTGAGACGCACTCCGCCGGCGAGCAGCTGGACGCGAGCGCCGGCGAGTGGCTGATCAACCCGGGAAGCGTCGGCCAACCACGTGACGGCGACCCGCGAGCGGCGTGGCTCGTGCTTGAGACCGAAAACTGGACTGTTGTGTACAGGCGTAGCGCATACGACATCGAAGGTGCGGCCACGGCGATCCGCGCCGCTCGTCTCCCCGATTCCCTCGCCGAGCGACTCAGGTATGGCCAGTAAAGTCAGACGGCCGATGCGTCACTCAATACGTGCACTGCTCGCCGGCGGGCTCGGCCTGGCGGCTTCACTTCTTGTCGCCTGCGGCGGCAGCGGTGGCCTGCTCTCCGCCGGACAGGCGAACAACCTCTCGAGCGCTCTGGATCAGGCCTCGGCGGCCGTCAGCGCCGGGCAATGCGGACAGGCCCAGGGCGCCGTCAACAGCTTCAACAACCAGCTCGCCGCCCTGCCCGGATCGATCAACGCGACGCTGCGCAGCAACCTCAACCAGGGCGCCAACACAGTCGGCCAGCTGGCCGCCAAGGACTGCCTGAACGTCACCAGCACCGCCACGAACACGACGACTAACACAACGCCAACCAACACCACGCCGACCACCACCACGGCTGCGAACACGCAGTCGACGAGCAGCAGTTCGACGTCCACGAGCACGCCCACGCCGCCGCCGGTGACCACACCGCCTGCAACTACGAGCACTCCCTCGGGTAGTACAAGCACGGGCAACAGCGGCGGCGCGGGGATTGGGGGCGGCTCCGGCGGCAGCGGGGGCGCTGGTACCGGAAACGGCAACGGCAGCGGGTAACCAGAGATGACAAGCACAACCACGATCGCCGGTCGCTATCGACTTGAAGGACGCCTGGGCGTGGGCGGCATGTCAACCGTCCACCTCGCCTTCGACCAGCGCTTGGAGCGCAGCGTCGCGATCAAGCTGCTGGCCGAGCATCTCGCCGACGACCCCGCGTTCGTGTCGCGCTTCCGGCGCGAGGCGCTGGCGGCGGCCCGGCTCGTGCATCCGAACATCGTGCAGGTGTTCGATTTCGGCTTCGATCAGGGCTCGCACCAGCATTTCATCGTGATGGAGCACGTCAACGGCCAATCGTGCGCTGAGATCCTGCGCGACCGCGGCCACCTCAACGTCGAGCAGGGCGTCGACATCGTCTGCCAGGCCTGCCGCGGGCTCGAGTACGCGCATCGCAACGGCGTCGTGCACCGCGACGTCAAGCCCGGGAACCTGCTCGTCTCCGACGCCGACGTGGTCAAGCTGGCCGATTTCGGCATCGCCCGGGCGGCCGATCAGTCCAGCATCACGCAGGTCGGATCGGTGCTGGGGACAGCCGCGTACCTGTCCCCGGAGCAGGCCCGCGGTGACGAGGCCGGACCGCGAGCGGACCTCTACTCACTCGGGGTAGTCACCTACCAGCTGCTCTCGGGACGCCTCCCCTACGAGGCCGGATCGCTCTCCGAGCTGGCGCTCAAGCAGCAGCGCGAGGCACCGATTCCGCTGCAGGTCCTCAACCCTCGGGTGCCGCCGGAGCTCGCCCACGCGGTGGCGATGGCGCTGGCGATCGACCAGGAGGGCCGGCCGGCCGACGCGCTGGTGCTGGCCGAGGCGCTGCGCAAGGGAGCCCAGGGAATCGGCCCCGTGAGCTCGAGCGCGCCCACGGCGCATCTCGGCACGGCGGCGTCCACCCACGTGATGGCCGCCGGCGAGGAGCCGACGGCCTCGACCCGAGTCGCCACCCGCGCTCCGGGCGGCCCGCCGAGAACCGGCAACTCCCAGCGTGCCGCCCCGGCACGGGCGGCCAGCGCCCCCGCCCCACGCCGGCGCCAGCAGGCTCCCCCCGCTCCGGCGCGTCGATCCGGCGCCGGCAAGGCCGGCCGTCGACTGGGGGCACTGATCGCCACCCTCGCGGTCTTCCTGGTCGCGGTGATCGTCGCCTCGCTGATCGCCACCAGCACCTCCAATACGGTGGTGCACTTCCGGACCGTCGTGGCGAACGACACGCAAAACGCCATCAATCAGGTCAAGAGCATCATCTCGCAGTACACGAAGTAGGTCCTTCGTGGGGTGCCGGGTGCGTGGACCGCGTGGTGAGCTCGCGGCGGGCGGGTTGCCCGGGGCGGCGGTGTGGCCGTCAGCCGGCCGATCGCCCGGGCGTGGCGCCGGCTCGGAAGGCGGCGGCCGCTTCGGGGAAGCGGTCCTCGGTGATCGCTTGGCGGAGGTCGCGCATCAGCCTGGCGATATAGCTGAGGTTGTGGAGGGTCACGAGGCGCATGGCGGTGAGCTCGTGGGCTCTGATCGCGTAGTGCAGATAGGCCCGGGTGAAGCCCTCGGAGCAGGCTGGGCAGGGGCAGTCGGGATCGATCGGCTCGTGGGCGTGGCGGTGGGCCGCCTTGGCGAGGTCGACTCTCCAGCGCGCGGAGGGGTCGGAGACGATCGCCACGCCGTGACGTCCCAGGCGGGTGGGCATCGCGCAGTCGAACGTGTCGATGCCGCGCTCCACGCCGGCGATGAGATCGTCGACGTCGCCGATCCCAAGCAGATGCCGCGGGCGCTCGGGGGCGTGGCGATCGAGCTCGGCCGTCGTCCACGACACGACCTCGTGCATCTGCGCCTTGTCCTGACCGAGCGAGCCGCCGATGGCGATTCCGTCGCACGCGCTGGCGGCGACCGTGTGGGCCGACTCGCGTCGCAGGTCGTGCTCGACGCCGCCCTGGACGATGCCATAGACGACCTGCCCGACGGGGCCGTGGCCATCGTGCCACCGCAGGCAGCGCTCCAGCCAGCGGTGCGTGCGCTCGGTCGAGCGAGCCGTGTACTCCCGGGTGACGTGAAGCGGCGTGCACTCGTCGAACACGAGCGCGATGTCGGAGCCGAGCG
>Ga0209839_10000392_pt1 | contig 22638 bp, 22 predicted proteins | sample OrgsoiDNA2013050_FD_185800 | JGI IMG/M metagenome (GOLD analysis project Ga0209839, IMG submission 185800) | Permafrost soil microbial communities from the Arctic, to analyse light accelerated degradation of dissolved organic matter (DOM) -... | ecosystem: Environmental > Terrestrial > Soil >... | reverse complement strand
TCGGCCTTGCGTGCCTCCTGGACGAGCCTGATCACTTCCCGGGCCAGCCCCTCGCGGCGCAGTTCCGGGGTGATGGCGATGTCGATGGCCACGGTTTCTCCGGCGTCGGTGGCCACCGCCCAGCCGGCCCGCGGCGTCTGGGTCACGATCACGTCGTCCGGGCCGACCGGCACCGCGGAACCGTCGACGGTCACCGTGACCGTGCCGCCGGCTAGCACGGCGGGGGCGATGTCGGCCGCGGGCACGGCGGTGATAGCCGCCGCCACCGCGGGCGTCCGCGCGCCGAACCGCCGGCCCAGGGCGCGGAAGTTAGGCTTGACCGCGTAGTCGACCAGTTCCCCGCCCGAGCCGCCGAGGACGTCCAGCGACGCCACGTTGAGCTCGGCCGTGATCTGGCCGCGCAGTTCACCGGGCAGGTCGGTGAAACCAGGCGCCCCGATGAGGGCCCGGCTCAGCGGCTGCCTGGTCCGGACCGAAGCGCCGGAACGGGCCGAACGGCCGAGTTCGACCAGCCGCCGCGCCAGCGCCATCTGCGCGGACAGGGCCGGGTCGATGAGCGAGGGATCGGCGTTAGGCCAGGAGGCCAGGTGCACCGATTCCGGCGCGCCGCCTGAGCCCCGCAGCACGCCCCAGAGGTAGTCGGTGAGGAACGGCGTGATCGGGGCCATCAGCAGGGTCAGCGTGGTCACGCACTCGTACAAGGTGGCGAACGCCGCCGCTCCCTCGCCCGACCGGGGCCCATCCCAGAACCGCCGCCTGGACCGGCGCACGTACCAGTTGGACAGGTCGTCGATGAGCGTCGCGAGCCGCCGCCCGGCGGCCGCGGTATCGAAGCCTTCCAGCGATCCCGTCACGTCCCTGACCGCGGCATGCAGCTCGCTGAGCATCCACCGGTCGATCAGCGGACGGCGCCCGGCCGCCGGTGCCGACGCCAGGTCCGAGGCCGTCCAGCCGCCCGCGTTCGCGTACAGGACCAGGAAAGACACCGTGTTCCAGTAGGTGAGCAGGACCTTCCTGACGATTTCCGCGAGCACTTCGTGCCCCACCCGGCGCGCACCCCACGGCGACCCGGACGCGGCAAAGAACCAGCGCAGCGCGTCGGCGCCGTGGGTATCCATCAGCGGCAGCGGCTGGAGCACGTTGCCGAGGTGCTTGCTCATCTTGCGGCCCGTCTCGTCCACGAGCAGCCCCACGCACACCACGTTCTCGTACGCCGACCGGCCGAACACCATCGTCCCCGCGGTCATCAGCGAGTAGAACCAGCCCCGGGTCTGGTCCAGCGCCTCGCAGATGAACTGCGCCGGGTAGCTGGCCTCGAACTCAGCCAGGTTGTGCAGCGGCGCGCCGAACTGGGCGAACGGCATCGAGCCAGAGTCGTACCAGACGTCGATCACTTCGGGTACCCGCCGCGCCACTTCGCCGCACGACGGGCAGCCGAACGTGATCCCGTCCACGAACGGCCGGTGCGGATCGAGCCCGGTCAGGTCCCGGCCGGCCAGCTCCGACAGCTCGGCCAGCGAGCCTACGCAGCTCACGTGCGACTCTGCGCACACCCACAGCGGCAGCGGGGTGCCCCAGTACCGGGTCCGGGACAGCGCCCAGTCCACGTTGTTGCGCAGCCACTCGCCGTATCGCCCGTGCTTGACCGTGCTCGGGTACCAGTTCGTCCGCTCGTTCTGCTCGAGCAGCTTGTCCTTGATCGCGGTGGTCTTGATGTACCACGAGGGCAGCGCGTAGTACAGCAGCAAGGTGCCGCAGCGCCAGCAGTGCGGATAGCTGTGCTCGTAGGAGTGCCGGGCGAACAGCAGCCCGCGGTCGTCCAGGTCCTCGATCAGCCGCCGGTCGGCGTCCTTGAAGAACATCCCGCCGACCAGCGGCACGTCGTCCTCGAACCGCCCGTCCGGCCGGACCGGGTTGACCACCGGCAGGCCATGCGCGCGCGATGTTTCCATGTCGTCGGCGCCGAACGCCGGCGCCAGGTGAACCAGCCCGGTGCCATCCTCGGTGGTCACGAATGACCCTGGAACCACGACATGAGCGTCAGGGATCTCAATGAGGCCGAACGGACGGTGGTAACTCGCCCCGATCAGAGCTTTCCCGCTGAACCTGGCTGCGACGTGCCAGCTGTCTCCGAGCACCCGGGCGAACAGGTCGTCGGCGACCACGACGGAGTCGCCGTTCCTGCGCGCGACCACGTAGGTCGCCTCCGGGTGGACCGCCACCGCGGTGTTGGCGACCAGCGTCCACGGCGTCGTGGTCCACACGAGCAGGTCGGCGCCCTGGAGCTCGGCCGGTACTCCCTCGGGTACCGCGCGCAGCGGGAACCTGACCGTGATGGCGGGGTCGGAAACGCTTCTGTAGACGTCGGGCTGGCCCAGCTCGGCGTCGGACAGCGGCGTGCCGCAGCGCGGGCAGTACGGGCTGATCCGGAAGTCGCGGACCAGCAGCCCGGCGTCGTAGACGACCTTGAGCGACCACCAGACCGACTCGATGTAGCTGGGGTCCATGGTCCGGTAGGCATGCTCGGTGTCGGCCCAGTAGCCCATCCGCCGGGACATCTCGAGCCACGCGTCGACGTGCCTGAGCACCGACTCCCGGCACCGGGCGTTGAACTTGGCGACCCCGTACGCCTCGATGTCCCGCTTGCCGGTGAATCCGAGCTCCTTTTCCACCGCCACCTCGACCGGCAGCCCGTGGCAGTCCCAGCCTGCCTTGCGCGGGACGTGGAACCCCTGCATGGTCTTGAACCTGGGGAACAGGTCCTTGAAGGTGCGCGCCTCCACATGGTGCACACCGGGCATCCCGTTGGCGGTGGGCGGTCCCTCGTAAAAAATCCAGGCCGGTCCGCCCGCGGTCTGTTTCAGCGACCGTTCGAAGATTCCCGCGGCCTGCCAGCGGGCGAGTACTTCTCGCTCGAGCGCGGGCAGGTCGGCCGGCACGGGGAGCGGCTGGAATCCCTGCACCGGCACAGAGTAACCTAGCCCTGCGGCCGCCCTGCCCCCAGGTGACGCCAGCCCCTGGTTTGCCACCCGTAGCAGCGGGACTTATCCTCCGGTGACCACTTTTCTCTTATGAACGGGAACCGTATGCCCGCTGCTTCGCGGTCTGACGCCGCTGATCTTCCGGTCCGGCCGGGAGAGGAACCCTGGACCGCCGCGGAACTCGCCGACGTCCGGGCTGAGCTGGAGGCGGAGGCCGCCCGGTTGCACGCCGATCTCGCCAAGGCCGCCGCCGGCATCGCCGACCGGCTCACCGACCTGGCCCGGGACGCCGGCGACGACGAGGCAGACGTCGGGGCCAAGGCGTTCGAGCGCGAGCATGAGCTGGCCCTGACCCAGAACGCCCAGGATCTGCTCGACCAGGGTGAGCGTGCCAGGCACCGGATTGATGCGGGAACATATGGAGTATGCGAATCATGCGGCAAGCCGATAGGGAAGGCCCGTCTGCTGGCGTTCCCGCGGGCGACCCTGTGCGTGGAGTGCAAACAGCGCCAGGAGCGCCGCTGAACGCGGCCGACAGCGTCGACGGGTCCGTCCCGCGGCGGATGGGCCTGTTGCTCGGGGTGGCCGCGTTCGTCATCGCGGCCGACGTCATCTCCAAGTCCATCGTGGTGTCGAAGATGGCCGATCACCCGCCGATCCGGCTGCTCGGCGGACTGCTCACGATCACGCTGACCCGTAACGGCGGGGCGGCGTTCAGCATCGGCACGTCGATGACGATCGTGTTCACCGCCATCGCCGTCGGCGTGATCGTCTATGTCCTGCGCGCCGCCAGGAAGCTGCGCAGCATCGGCTGGGCCGTCGCGCTCGGGCTGCTGCTCGGCGGGGCCACCGGCAACCTGCTGGACCGGATCTTCCGTGCGCCCGGGCTGTTCGCCGGCCATGTGGTCGACTGGATTGAGCTGCCGCACTGGCCGGTCTTCAACCTGGCTGATTCCTCCATCTGCTGCGCGGCCGTGCTCGTCGTGCTGCTCGCCCTGCGCGGGATCCGGCTCGACGGGACCAAGGGCGCCCAGTCCGGGGATGACAGGCGATGACGACGCCAGGGATGCGGCAGCTGGCCGTTCCTGACGGTCTGGACGGCGAGCGGCTCGATGCCGCCATGGCCAGGATGTTCGGGCTGTCCAGGTCCCGGGCCGCGGAACTGATCAGTGACGGCCTGGTGCTGCTCGACGGCCGGCCCGCGGTCAAGTCGGACCGGGTGCTGGCTGGTGACCCGCTGCAGGTCACGCTGCCCGCGCCGCGCCCGGCCGAACCGCCGCGGCGGGTCGAAGGCCTGGTCATCCTGTACGAAGACAACGACATCGTGGTGGTGGACAAGCCGCGCGGGGTGGCCGCGCATCCGACGCCCGGCTGGTCGGGTCCGACCGTCATCGGGGGCCTGGTCGCGGCCGGGCACACGGTAGCCACCAGCGGCGCCGCCGAACGCCAGGGCATCGTGCACCGGCTGGACGCGAACACCACCGGCGTGATGGTGGTGGCCAAGAGCGAGCGGGCCTACAGCGCGCTGAAGCAGGCCTTCCGCGAGCGCACCGTGGACAAGCGGTACCACGCGCTCGTGCAGGGCCATCCCGATCCGCTGCGCGGCACCGTGGACGCCCCGATCGGCAGGCACCCGTCGTCGGGGGACGGGCGGTTCGCGGTGGTCAGCGACGGCCGGCCGAGCATCACGCACTACGACACGCTGGAGGCGTTCCGTGGCGCCAGCCTGGTCTCGGTGCACCTGGAAACGGGCCGGACCCATCAGATCAGGGTGCACATGGCCGCGATCAGGCACGTGTGCGTCGGCGACCTGCTCTATAGCGCCGACCCGGTGCTGGCGGCTCACCTCGGCCTGACCCGCCAGTGGCTGCACGCGGTCAGCCTGTCCTTTGAGCACCCCGCCGACGGCCGCGAGGTCTCGTTCACCAGCACTTACCCCGCCGATCTGGCCCACGCGCTTGACGTGCTGCAAGCCGAAAGCTGACCCGTGGAGATCGCTGAGTACATTGACGCGCTGCGCGGCCAGGGCACCGCTCTGGCCGAGGCGGCCGGGCGGGCCGGGCTGGACGCGGCCGTCCCGGCCTGCCCGCCGTGGCTGGTCAAGGACCTGCTGCGGCACACCGGGTACATCCACCGCTGGGCGGCCAGGCACATCACCGAGCGTCCGGCCAGCGTCCTTGACGGGCTGGAAGAAGCGGAGATCTTGCGCGGCGGCGGGCCCGAGGAGGACCTGATCGCCTGGTTCCTGGCGGGCCACGTGGCCCTAGCCGAGACGCTGGCCAGGGCCGATCCGGCCCTGGAGTGCGGCACCTTCATGGCGGCCCCGTCGCCGCTGGCCTTCTGGGCGCGGCGGCAGGCCCACGAGACCGCCATCCACCGTGCCGACGCGGAGAGCGCGTCCGGGTCCACGCCCGGGTACCCGGCGGACTTCGCCGCCGACGGCATCGACGAGCTGATCATGGGTTTCGGACGGCGCCGCAAGTACGCCCCGGCGGCCAGCGCGGCCGGCGGCCGGCTGCACGTGGCGGCCACCGACACCGGCGACGGCTGGCACATCGAGGCGCACGAGGGCCGCCTGCAGCCGCAACGCGCCGCCGTCCAGGCCGCCGCTGACGGTGCGGGCGGTACGGGTGGGGCCGGATGCACGGTGAGCGGTCCGGCCTCCGCCGTGTACCTGTTCCTGTGGAACCGCTCAGGTCCGGCTCCGGCCGACGTCACGATCGGCGGTGACCGGGGCTTGCTCACCTTGTGGCAGGCGAGCGTCCGGGTGCGCTGGAACTGATCAGGCCCGGGCCGACTGCCGATCATGCCGGCACCGCCTCGGCGAGCCATCACCCGCCAGCGGTGCGCAGGCGTTAGGGTAGAAGTCACCGGGAATCCCCGGCTTCGGTAGATGATCACGCGCCCCGCGTGCGTGGTGGCCCGGTGAGGGCCGCCCGTGCGAGGGGTTGCGCTCGCGTGCCCGGAGGAGGCGGCTCGTCCATGACGGTCCCGGCGTCCCAGACCCCGTTCGCTCACCTGCACGTGCACACCGAGTACTCCATGCTGGACGGGGCGGCCCGGCTAAAGGACCTGTTCGCGGAAGTCAAGAGCCAGGGCATGACGCACCTGGCGATGACCGACCACGGCAACATGTTCGCCGCGGCGGAGTTCCACCGGCAGGCCAAGGAGGCCGGCATCACGCCGGTGATCGGGATCGAGGCCTACGTCGCGCCGGAGTCCAGGAGTAACACCAACCGCGTCTTGTGGGGTCAGCCGCACCAGAAGAAAGACGACGTCTCCGCCTCCGGCGCCTATCTGCACAAGACCATATGGGCCCGGGACAACCAGGGCGTGCATAACCTGTTCCGGCTCTCCTCCCGCTCCTACGCCGAGGGCTGGCTGGTCAAATGGCCCCGGATGGACAAGGAGATCATCGCCTCGCACGCCGCCGGGCTGATGGCCTCCACCGGCTGCCCGTCGGGCGAGCTGCAGACCAGGCTGCGGCTCGGTCAGTTCGACGAGGCGCTCAAGGGGGCGGCCGAGTGGCAGGACATCTTCGGCAAGGAGAATTACTTCCTCGAGCTGATGGAGCACGGCCTGGACATCGAGCGCCGGGTCCGCGACGGCCTGCTCGAGGTCGGCAAGAAGCTCGGCATCCCGCCGGTGGTGACCAACGACTCGCACTACACCCGCGAGCAGGACGCGACCAGCCACGACACCCTGCTGTGCATCCAGACCGGCAAGACCCTGGCCGACGCCGACAGGTTCCGGCTCGAGGGCGGCGGCTACTACATCAAGCCCGCGGCTCAGATGTACGGCCTGGACAGCAGCGACTACTGGCAGGAAGGCTGCCGCAACAGCCAGCTGCTGATCGCCGACCGGGTCGACACCACCGGCATGTTCAACTTCGTCAACCTGATGCCCCGGTTCCCCATCCCGGACGGCTTCGAATCCGAAGATGACCTGTTCCGCGCCGAGGTGTGGAAGGGCATGGACCGCCGCTACCCGGGCGGGTACGACGAGCAGCGGCGCCACCAGGCCGAGTACGAGATCCAGATGATCTGCCAGATGGGGTTCCCCGCGTATTTCCTCGTGGTCGCGGATTTCATCATGTGGGCCAAGAACAACGGCGTCGCGGTGGGCCCGGGCCGCGGCTCCGCGGCGGGATCGATCGTCGCATACGCGATGGGCATCACCGACCTGGACCCGCTCACTCACGGCCTGATCTTCGAGCGCTTCCTCAACCCCGAGCGCGTGTCCATGCCCGACATCGACATCGACTTCGACGAGCGTGGCCGCGCCGACGTGATCAGGTACGTGACCCAGAAGTGGGGCTCGGACCGGGTCGCGCAGATCGTCACCTACGGCACGATCAAGGCCAAGGCCGCGATCAAGGATTCCTGCCGGGTGCTCGGCTTCCCCTACGCGCTGGGGGACAGGGTCACCAAGGCGTTCCCGCCCGCCGTGATGGGCAAGGACATCCCGCTGTCCGGGATCTTCGACGAGGCTCATCCCAGGTACAAGGAGGCGGGCGAGCTCCGCTCGCTGTACGAGGCCGAGGCGGAGGTCAAGCAGATCCTCGACACCGCCCGGGGGATCGAGGGGCTGGTCCGCCAGCCCGGCGTGCACGCCGCCGGGGTGATCATGTCGGCGGAGCCGCTGACCGATCACATCCCGGTCTGGACCCGGCACTCCGACGGCGCGGTGATCACGCAGTTCGACTACCCGACCTGCGAGGGCCTCGGGCTGCTGAAGATGGACTTCCTCGGCCTGCGCAACCTGACCATCATGGTCGACGCGGTGGCGGCGATCGAGCGGAACCGGGCCATCTCGATCGACCTGCTGACCTTGCCGCTGGACGACAAACCCAGCTACGAGCTGCTGGCGCGAGGCGACACGCTGGGCGTGTTCCAGCTGGACGGCGGGCCCATGCGCGCTCTGCTGCGGCTGATGAAGGCGGACAACTTCGAGGACATTTCCGCCGTCATCGCGCTGTACCGGCCCGGCCCGATGGGCGTCAACTCGCACACCAACTACGCGCTGCGCAAGACCGGTCAGCAGGAGATCAAGCCCATCCACCCGGAGCTCGAAGAGCCGCTGCGGGACGTGCTCGAGCCCACCTACGGCCTGATCGTCTACCAGGAGCAGGTGCAAAAGGCCGCCCAGATCCTGGCCGGCTACACGCTGGGCCAGGCGGACCTGCTCCGCCGCGCGATGGGCAAGAAGAAGAAGGAGATCCTGGACAAGGAGTTCGGTCCTTTCCAGCGCGGGTGCCGGGAACGCGGGTACTCCGACCAGGCGATCCAGGCCGTCTGGGATGTCCTGGTCCCGTTCGCCGGGTACGCGTTCAACAAGGCGCACACCGCGGCCTACGGCCTGATCGCCTACTGGACGGCCTACCTCAAGGCGAACTATCCCGCCGAGTACATGGCCGCGCTGCTCACCTCGGTGGGCGACGACAAGGACAAATCGGCGCTGTACCTCAGCGAATGCCGCCGGATGGGCATCAACGTGCTGCCGCCCGACGTCAACGAGTCGATCGCGACGTTCGCGCCGGTCGGGAAGGACATCAGGTTCGGGCTGGCGGCGATCCGCAACGTGGGCACCAACGTCGTCGAGGCGATCATCGCGGCGCGCAAATCCAAGGGGGGGTTCACCAGCTTCGCTGATTTCCTGCGCAAGGTTCCCCTGGTGGTCTGCAACAAGCGGGTGATCGAGTCGCTGGTCAAGGCGGGCGCGTTCGACTCGTTCGGGGACGCCCGCAAGGGCCTGGTGCTGGTGCACGAGCAGGCCGTCGACGCCGTGATCGACATCAAGCGCAACGAGGCGATCGGGCAGGACTCGCTGTTCGGCGGCGACGCCGAGGCGGAGGCGGTCTTCGACGTGCCCGTCCCGGCCGGGGAGTGGGACAAGTCCACGCTGCTGAACTTCGAGCGCGAGATGCTCGGGCTCTACGTCTCGGACCACCCGCTGCTGGGCGTCGAGCACATCATCGCCAGGGAAAGTGACTGCTCGCTGGCCGAGCTGATGGCCGATGACACCGAGCGGCCCCGCAGCGGCGACCGCCCCGGAGCGTCCGACGCGCAGATCGTCAAGATCGGCGGCATCTTGTCCGGGGTGCAGCGCAAGGTGACCAAGCAGGGCAACCAGTGGGCCGCGGCCACGCTCGAGGACCTGGCCGGGGCCATCGAAGTGCTGTTCTTCCCGCAGACCTATCAGCTGTACGCCACCTCGATCGCCGAGGACGCGGTGGTCGTGGTGAAGGGCAAGGTAGACCGCCGGGACGACGTGCCCAAGCTGATCGCGATGGATCTGACCATCCCGGACCTGTCGGTGGATGACTCGGGTCCGTTCGTGGTGTCCATGCCGGTGGCCCGGTGCGTCCCGCCGGTGGTGGAGCGGCTCAGAGAGGTGCTAGTCACCCATCCCGGGCCGACCGAGGTCCATCTGAAGCTGCGCGGCCACGAGCGCACGACGGTCGTGCGCCTGGACGACAAGCTCCGAGTAGCCACCTCACCCGCTCTGATCGGCGATCTGAAGCAGCTACTCGGACCTGCCTGCGTGAGCTGACCCTGCCTGAGCTGACCCTGCCTGAGCTGACCGGCTCAGGCCTTCGGGCCGATGAGCTGGTCGAGGAAGGCGCGGTACATGCGCAGCGTTTCGCGCAAGGTCTCCGTGTCAGCCTGCGCGCCCTCGCCCCAGCGGCCGCGCAGCGAGCGCTGACGCTCCTGGATGGCCTGCTGCCGTGCTTCGATGGCCCGCTGCCGCTCCTGGATGGCGGCTTCCAGCTTGGCCGTCACCTGCGCGACGACCTCCGCGGCCTCGGTCACCGACGCCTGGGGGTCATCGACGAACCTGTACTGGATCTGCTGCCACTGCTCGGTGAAAACAGTCGCGTCAGGAAGCAGGTTCCCGTAAGCCAGTTCACCGAGGTCGTCCAGGGTGCCCGTGGCCTCACCCGGGTGCAGTTCCTCGGCCGGGGCGGCGGCGGCATGCTGACCTGCACCACCGGCTGCCTCCGCGGCATCCTGCTGCGTGACCGGCGCATCCGAAATCGTCGCGGCTCCGGCTTGATCCCCGGCGATGCCCCCAGGGACGCCGTTCCCGGCCACGGGGTCTCCGGCGAAGGTTCCCGTGTCAGCGAGGTCCGGGCGCGTCTCATCGACCGTCTCGTCCTGGCGGCCCAGCGGGTCCGCGTCCGTGTCGGTGACCGGCGCGTCCGGGCTCGTTACCGCAACCACTTGGTCCTCGCGCGCACCCGGTACCTCCCAGTAGTCGCCTGGCTGGGTACCTGCCGTGGCGGCGGGCTCTCCCTGGCGCCCCGCGGTCATGCCCTCGGCCTCCTGGCCCGGTAGGGCGTCCCGGGACCCCGGGGTGCTCGCCGCGCCGGCCTCGTTCGGGTGAGTCACCCACGACGGGTCCTCTGCCTGGGCCCCCTGGCCGGGCGTCATGACGCCCGAGCCCGCGGCCATGCCCGAGCCCGCGGCCCCGGGTGGAACCGTGTCCGCCAGGCCCTCGTCCTCGTCGGTCTCGTCCCGGTCTGGCCGGTCCCCGCGAAGGGCGGAGGCCACCTTCTGGAAGCGGGTCATCGGCTTGCCCTCGTCCGATGGGTTGTCTCCGGTGTCGTCTTCGACCACGTCGCCCCGGTTGCCATAGCCGGCGTTGCGCGCCTGGCCATACTGATCCTGTGTCATAGGAATCACCTTTCTGCTGAGCGCTAGCGCGGGGTCTCCGCGGTCCGGTGGCTGTTCTGTGCGGACAGGTCGCCGTCTTCTTCGATGAGGTCGCGGTTCCCGGTGGTCACTTCGCTGTTCTCCGTGGAGCGTTCGCGGATCTCCGCGACACGATCGCGCTCAGCGTGCCCTTGGTCGTTCCGCAGGCCGGTCAGGTCCTCGAACAGGGCCCGGAAACGGATCATGGCTGCCCTGAGTTCCTCGGTGGTGGCGGTGCCGGTCCGGATGTCCTGGGTCAGCCGGTAGCCCTCCAGCGAGCGGGCGTGGTAGAAGGACAGGGCTTCCATGCTGGCGTTCCTGTCGTCAACGGGGTATCCGCGGTCTCGCATCACGGTCCAGATCAGCGTGCTCGCGGCCGATACCGCCTCGGTCGGGGCGTCCACGAATCGCTCTTGCACCGCGGTCCAGTCCCCGCTGTAGCTCGCCTGCTGATCGGCGGAAAGCTCACCGATGTTGAGCGCCTGGACTCGCCGCTGCCGGGCGGCCAGCTCGGCGCCGGCCTTCTTCTTGCTGCCTAGCTCCTGGGCTAGGCGCTCGTATTCGGGACCGAACTGGCGGCGCATCCGTGCCCGCCTTAGTTCTCCCGAGGCGACCACTATCGCTGCCACCACGACGATGACGGCGATGATGATGCCGATGATTACTCCGGTCGACATGATGACCTCCGTGAGGTGTCGGAACCGCCCCTCCAACTCCCCCCGGTGGGCGGAGCTAAACGACGAGACCCCTTATCGCGCGGGATCCCGGCGCGGTCACCCGGCGAGGTTGTGCCGGATCGTGTGCAGCGCCCGGATGAGCGTCTCGCGTTCGCCGGCGGTCAACGTCGCCAGGGCCCGCTCGGTGAGCTTGTCCGTCTCGGCCGCGATGGCGTGCTCCAGCGACTGGCCACGCTCGGTGAGCCGGAGCCGGATCAGCCGGCGATCGCTCGGGTGCGGCTCACGGCGAAGCAGGCCGGCCGCCTCCATTCTGGTCGCCGCCCTCGTCACCGTGGGGGTGGCCAGCCCGAGCCGTTTGGCGATCTCGCCCGGCGCCAGCCCGTCCTCGGTCCACAGGCAGCGCAGGATGAACTGCTGTCCCTCGTGCACGCCATGCCGGGAGAAGGCCGCCCCGGTCGCGGCCGACAACGCATGCTTGGCCGCCCAGAAAGCCCGCTGGAAGTCATCGCCCGCCGTCTTACGGCCCCCCATGGCCCCGCCTGCTGGCGCCCCTGGGGCGCCCGCCTGCTGGTCAGCGCTGAATTCCTCGGACATCGCACGCTCAGCGTACGGCCCTGGAAAGCGTTAGCCGGCTCATGATAAATTCGTTGTCCGGCTAACGATTTTCTCGAGGAGGAGAACCCCTGTGAAGCTAGGCATCGGGATCACCACGTTTCCCTGGCCGGCCGACGAAATCGGCCCGGCCGTATCGCGTCTGGCAACGTCGGCCGACGACGCCGGCATCGACAGCCTGTGGGTCATGGACCATTTCTTCCAGATCCGGATGAGCGGGCTGCCGCCCGAGTCGGCGATGCCCGAGGCCTACGCCACGCTGGCGTTCCTAGGCGGGCTGACCCGGCGGATCCGGCTCGGCACGCTCGTGACATCCGTGGCGTACCGCCACCCCGGTGTGCTGGTCAAGGCGGTGACCTCGCTTGACGTGCTCACCGGCGGCCGGGTGATCTTCGGGGTCGGGGCCGGCGCGCCGTGGAATGTCGCGCCCGCGGGCCCAGGTACCGCCTTCGAGGCCGAAGGTCTCGGCATTCCCTACCCCTCGCTGGCCGAGCGCTTCGAACGCCTGGAGGAACTGCTCCAGATCGCGCATCAGATGTGGCGCGGTGACCAGAGCCCTTACCCGGGAAAGCACTATCAGCTGGTCCGGCCGCTTAACTCGCCCAATTCCCTGCAGCGCCCGCACCCGCCGATCCTGATCGGCGGCAGCGGCGAGCGCAAGACGCTGCGCATGGTGGCCAGGTACGCGGACGCCTGCAACCTGTTCGACACGGGCAACGACAGCTTCCAGGACAATCTCGAGCACAAGCTGCGGGTGCTCCGCGACCATTGCGACGCGGCGGGCCGCGACCAAGCGGAGATTGAGAAAACCGTTACGACCGCCTTTGAGCTGGGCGAAAATCGCCAGGCGGGGCTGGCCGACCTGCTCAGCCACCTCGCTGAGCTGGCCGCGCTCGGTATCGACCACGTGCTGGTCTCCCCGCGCCAGTCCTGGGACGACGTGACCTTCGACGCCATCGCGTCGATCCTGCCGCAGATACACGCCCTCGAGCCCGCCCGGTCCTGACCGGTACCATCATGCGGGAGCGATCCGGCGATGAGGGAGGACCGACGAAGCAGCGGCTTGCCGTGTTCGTGGCGGCACTCGCGGGCAGTGCGCTGCTCGGCGTCGTGGCCGGGCTCATCTGGGCGGCGTTGGCGCCGCGGGCCGTATTTCAGGAGGTAGCGCGCGGCGAAGCCCAGCTCGTGAACGCGGAGAGCAGCGCCTTTATCGTCGCCGACGTCTGGTTCTGCGCGATCGCCGTGGCGGGCGGACTGGTCACCGGCATCCTCGGCTACCGCTTCCTGATCCGCCGTGCGGGCTGGATCGCGGCGGCCGGGCTGGTTCTCGGCGCGGTCGCGGCCGCCGTGCTCGCGCTCTGGATCGGGGAGAATATCGGCCTGGGGACCTATAACCACCTGCTTGCGACGAGCCAGAACGGAGCCTTCTTCCACGCCTCGCTCGGGCTCGGGGCCAAGAGCGCGCTCGCGTTCTGGCCGATGCTCACCTCCGCCGTGATCTTGATGGCCGAGAGCGGCGCCCGGCGGTCCGCCGGACCTGACCGCCCTGATGCGCCCGGCCCTGATGTGTCCGGCCCTGATGTGTCCGGCATGTGGACAAGCGGACCGGAGGGAGGGCACTCTCCGTAGACTAAGCGGGTGATTTCCCGTATCGACCTGCGCGGGCGCGCACCGGCGAGCCTCAGCCGAACCGCCCTGGCCACCGTCCTGCCACGCGCCGCTACCGATGTCGAGGCCGCCGTCGCGCAGATCCGGCCCGTCTGTGAGGACGTCAGGCGCCGTGGTGCCGAGGCTGTCCGTGAATACACCGTGCGCTTCGACGGTGTCGACCTGGCCACGACCCGGGTGCCGCCAGAGGCCCTGGACGCGGCCCTGGCCGGGCTCGACCCGGACGTCAGGGCCGCGCTGGCGGAGGCCGTCCGCCGCACCAGGCAGGTGCATAGCGCGCAGATCCCGGCCGAGATCACCACCCGGGTCACCGACGGGCTGACCGTCACCGGTCGTTTCGTTCCCGTCGAGCGGGCCGGGGTCTACGTCCCGGGCGGGCTCGTGGCCTATCCGTCCTCGGTCGTGATGAGCATCGTCCCGGCCCAGGTCGCGGGCGTCGGCTCGATCGCGGTGGCGTCGCCGCCGCAGGCTCGGTACGGCGGGTTGCCGCATCCCTCGGTGCTGGCCGCGTGCGCGCTGCTCGGGGTGACCGAGGTGCACGCGGCAGGCGGCGCGCAGGCGCTGGCCATGTTCGCCTACGGCACGGCGGACTGCGCGCCGGCCGACGTCATTACCGGGCCGGGCAACGTCTACGTGGCCGCGGCTAAGCGGGTGCTGCGCGGCGTGGTGGGCACCGACGGCGAGGCTGGCCCCACCGAGGTGGCGATCATCGCCGACGACACCGCGGACCCGGTCCACGTCGCGGCCGACCTGGTCGCCCAGGCCGAACACGACGAGCTCGCCGCCTGCCTGCTCATCACCTGCGACGCGGACCTGGCCGGACGCGTCGATGACGAACTCGGCCGGCAGGTGCCGGCCACCAGGCACCGCGAACGGGTGGAAACGGCCCTCGCGGGCCAGTCCGCCTGCGTCATCGTCGATGACCTGGACGCGGCGCTCGCCGTGAGCGACGCCTGGGCCCCCGAGCACCTGGAAATCCAGGCCCGTGACGCGGGCAAGCTCGCGGCCCGGGTCACCAACGCGGGCGCCGTCTTCGCCGGCCCGTATTCCCCGGTGTCGCTCGGCGACTACCTGGCGGGCTCGAACCATGTGCTGCCGACCGGGGGCACTGCCCGGCACACCAGCGGGCTTTCTGTGTTCCCTTTCTTGCGGCTGGTGAACGTGGTGGAGTGCGACCGCGCGGCCCTGGCCGCGACCGCCCCCCTGATCGACGCGCTCGGCGGCGCGGAAGACCTGGCCGCGCACGTGGCGGCGGTCCGCGTGCGGGTGCCCCGTGAGGGTGGGGCCGGCTGATGGATACCGCACCACTGTCCGTTCGGGATGACCTGAAGGACCTGCATCCGTACGGCGCGCCGCAGATCGACGTGCCGGTGCGGCTGAACACCAACGAGAATCCCTATCCGCCGAGCCCTCGCCTGGTCCAGGCGGTCGCCGACGCGGTGGCGCAGGCGGCCCTGACCCTGAACAGGTACCCGGACCGGGACGCCGTCGAGCTGCGCAAGGACCTGGCCGACTACCTCGGGCACGGGCTGACCGCCCGCCACCTGTGGGCGGCCAACGGGTCGAACGAGGTCATCCAGCAGCTGCTGCAGGCCTTCGGCGGCCCGGGGCGGCACGCGCTCGGCTTTGATCCCGGCTACTCCATGCACCCCCTGATCGCCAGGGTGACCTGCACCGATTGGGTGAGCGTGGACCGGGACGAGGCGTTCAGCCTGGATCCGGCGCGGGCGGCCCGTGCGGTCGCGCAGGCGCAGCCGAGCCTGGTCTTCCTGACCTCGCCGAACAACCCGACGGGCACAGCCGCCCCGCTGGACGTGATCGAAGCTGTGTGCGAGGCGGCGCCCGGCATCGTGGTGATCGACGAGGCGTACGCGGAGTTCGCCCGGGAAGGCACCCGTAGCGCGCTGAGCCTGCTGCCGCGCTACCAGGGACTGGTGGTCACCCGCACGATGTCCAAGGCGTTCGCCATGGCGGGCGCCCGGATCGGGTACCTGGCCGCCGCGCCCGAGCTGGTGGAGAAACTGCTCGTCGTGCGGCTGCCCTACCACCTGTCCGCCGTGACCCAGGCGGTCGGGCGGGCCGCGCTCGCCCTGGCCAGTGAGCCGCTCGCCACCGTGGCCGCGCTGCGGGCCGAACGCGATGCGCTGGTCGGCTGGCTCAGGCAACGGGGGCTTGACGTCGCCGATTCCGACGCCAACTTCGTGCTCTTCGGCCAGTTCGACTCGCGCCGGGACGTCTGGCAGGGCCTGCTCGACCGCGGCGTGCTGGTTCGTGAAGTCGGCCCGCCGCGCTGGCTGCGGGTCACGGTGGGAACGCCGGAGGAAATGGCGGCGTTCCGTTCAGCCCTTGATGAGGTGTTTTCTTCATGAACCGAGTGGCGCGGGTGGAGCGGCTCACCCACGAGACGCAGATCATGGTGGAACTCGACCTGGACGGTATCGGGGTGGTCGAGGTCAGCACCGGCGTCCCGTTCTTCGACCACATGCTCGCTCAGCTGGGCAAGCACGGCGGTCTCGACCTGACCGTCCGGGCCAAGGGCGACACCGAGATCGACGCGCATCACACCGTGGAGGACACCTCGATCACGCTCGGCCAGGCGCTCAGGGAAGCGCTAGGCGACAAGAGCGGCATCGCCCGGTTCGGTGACGCCCTCGTCCCACTGGACGAGACGCTGGTCCAGGCGGCCGTGGACCTGTCCGGCCGGCCCTACGTGGTGCACCACGAGCCAGACCGCATGGCCCCGCTGATCGGCAGCTACGACACCACGCTGACCAGGCACATCTTCGAGTCGCTGGCCTTCTCCGCCGGGATCTGCCTGCACGTCCGGGTGATCGAGGGCCGGAACCCGCACCACATCGTGGAGGCCCAGTTCAAGGCCGTCGCGCGGGCGCTGCGCACGGCGGCGGCGCCGGACCCGCGGGCCGGCGGCATCCCTAGCACCAAGGGCGTGCTCACGTGACTCCCCGCGTGGTCGTGCTCGACTACGGGTCGGGGAACCTGCGCTCCGCGCAACGCGCGCTCGAGCGGGTCGGCGCCAGCGTTGAGGTGACCGCCGACCCCGACGCCGCGCTGGAATGCGACGGGCTCGCCGTCCCCGGTGTGGGCGCGTTCGCGGCGTGCATGACCGGGCTGCGTTCGGTCGGCGGCGACAAGCTGATCGCGCGCCGGATCGAGCTCGGCCGCCCGGTGCTCGGCATCTGCGTGGGCATGCAGATCCTGTTCGCCGCCGGGGTGGAGCACGGGGTGTGGACCGAAGGCTGCGGCGCGTGGCCGGGGACGGTGGAACGGCTCGACGCCGATGTGCTCCCGCACATGGGCTGGAATACGGTGTCGCCGGCCGCAGGCTCGGTGCTGTTCGCCGGGATCTCGCCGGGGACCCGGTTCTACTTCGTGCATTCCTACGCGCTGCGGTCAGCCGGGGCCGGCGAGCTCGCCGCGGCCGGCGCCCGCATCTCCTGGACCGAGCACGGCGAGCCGTTCGCCGCCGCGGTAGAGAAGAGGGTAGGGGAGGCGGGTGGGGTGCTGTCCGCGACCCAGTTCCACCCGGAGAAGTCAGGCGACGCCGGCGCCGCCCTGCTTTCCAACTGGCTGGAGGCCCTATGACCTGTCTGGAGACGCTGTGACCGATCTCCGTTCGCTGACCTTGCTGCCCGCGGTCGACGTCACCGAGGGGCATGCGGTCCAGCTGGTCCAGGGCGTGGCGGGCAGCGGCAGCAGTTACGGCGACCCGATGGAAGCGGCGCTGGCCTGGCAGCGCGCCGGTGCTTCCTGGATCCACCTGGTGGACCTGGACGCCGCGTTCGGCCGCGGGTCGAACGCGGACCTGCTCGCGGACGTGGTGCGCGGGGTGGACGTCAACGTGGAGTTGTCCGGCGGCATCAGGGACGACGAGTCGCTGGCCCGCGCGCTCGGCACCGGGTGCACCAGGGTCAACATCGGCACCGCGGCGCTGGAGAACCCCGACTGGGTGCGTTCGGTGATCGCCCGCCACGGGGAGCAGGTCGCGGTGGGTCTTGACGTCCGGGGGACCAGGCTGGCCGCCCGCGGCTGGACCGCCGAGGGCGGCGAGCTCTTCGAGACCCTGGACCGGCTGAACGCCGAAGGCTGCGCCAGGTACGTGGTGACCGACGTGCTCAAGGACGGCATGCTGCGCGGTCCTAACCTGAGCCTGCTCCGTGATGTGTGCGCCCGCACGTCGGCGCCGGTCGTGGCCAGCGGGGGAGTGGCCAGCCTGGCCGACCTGCGCGCGATCGCGTCCCTCGTCCCGCTCGGCGTGGAGGCCGCGATCGTCGGCACCGCCCTGTACGAAGGCGCCTTCACCCTGGAAGAAGCCCTAGCCGAGGTCGGGAAGACATGACGGTCGCGGTCCGGGTCATCCCGTGCCTGGACGTGGACGGCGGCCGGGTGGTCAAGGGGGTGAACTTCCGCGAGCTGCGGGACGCGGGCGACCCGGTGGAGCTGGCCGCCTTCTATGACGCCGAAGGCGCTGACGAGCTGACCTTCCTCGACATCACCGCCTCAAGCGGCGGCCGGGACACCATGTACGAGGTGGTGCGGCGCACCGCCGAGCAGGTGTTCATCCCGCTGACCGTGGGCGGCGGCGTCCGGAGCGTGGCTGACGTGGACCGGCTACTGCGGGCCGGGGCGGACAAGGTCTCGCTCAACACGGCCGCCATCGCCCGGCCAGAACTGCTGGCCGAGGCGGCGCAGCGATTCGGGTCGCAGTGCGTAGTGCTGTCCGTGGACGCTCGGCGCGCTGCCGCCGCGCCGAGCGGCTTCGAGGTGACCACGCACGGCGGCCGGGTCGGCACCGGCATCGACGCGATCGGCTGGGCCCGCCGGGCGACCGAGCTCGGCGCCGGCGAGATCCTGCTGAACTCGATGGACGCGGACGGCACCACCGCCGGCTTCGACACCGAACTGATCCGGGCGGTGCGCGACGTGGTCACCGTCCCGGTGATCGCGAGCGGCGGCGCGGGTACGCTGGCGCACTTCGCTCCCGCCGTCGACGCCGGAGCCGACGCCGTACTCGCCGCGAGCGTCTTCCACTTCGGCACCTTGCGCATCACCCAAGTCAAAACCGCCCTCCGCGGCGCCGGTCACCTCGTCCGCTAAGCGGTGGCCGTTCAAAACGCCTTAGTTGTCTACGCCCGTCGCGCCGGAGGTGTCGGGGGCGGCGTTGCTGGCGGTCGCCATCGCCGCGCCCACGATGCCGGCGTCGTTGAGCAGGGCCGCGGGCACGATGCGGGCGCTGATGCCGGTCAGCCGCGGCACCCACTTGTCCGCCTGCCTGCTGATGCCGCCGCCGACGATGAACAGGTGCGGCGCGAGCAGCGCCTCCACGTGCTGGAGGTACTCATCGACGCGCCCGGCCCACTTGCCCCAGCTCAGGTCGTGTAGTTCCTTGGCCTGCTCGGAGGCGCGCGTCTCGGCGTCGTGACCGTGGATCTCGATGTGCCCGAACTCGGTGTTCGGCACGAGCACGCCCTGAGTGAACAGGGCGCTGCCGATCCCGGTGCCGAAGGTCAGCATCAGCACGGTGCCGTTCTCGCCAACCCCCGCGCCGAACGTCATCTCGGCCACGCCGGCCGCGTCAGCGTCGTTGAGCACCCGGACCGGGTTGTCGGTGGCCTTGGCGAACAGCGAGCCCGCGTCGACTCCGATCCAGGCTGTATCGAGGTTGGCGGCCGTCCTGATCATGCCGTCGATGACCACCCCGGGGAAGGTGATGCCAATGGGGCCTGACCACTTGAACGAGGTGGTGAGCTGCTTCACCACGTCCGCGATCGTGTCGGGCACGGCCGGGCGCGGCGTGGCGAACTTCTGCCGGTCGGCGAGAAGCTTGCCCGTGGCCACGTCGACAGGTGCTGCCTTGATTCCGCTGCCGCCAATGTCAATGCCGAGTGCGTGCATGGCCCTTAGCGTAATGGCCGGGCTCGCGTCCTGGCCCGGCCTCACCTGAAGCTCGTCTTCCGCTCGACACGCTCGACACGCTCGGCGCGCGGGTGGCAGTCGGGTAATATCGCGAGAGAGGACAGATCCTCAGGTACCGGGGGACTGGGGCCTGACGTGGCTCCTGGTCGAGAGAGGAAGCGGCAGATGCGCGGGTTGAAGGTGGCCGCCCTCGCGGTCGGCATACTGATCGCGTTCCTGGTCGTCGGCGCGGTGATCGGAACCGTGCTGCACGTGCTGGTCGAGTTGGTTGTCGCCGCGCTGGTGGTCGGCGCCGTCGTCGTCGCGGTCAAGGTGGCCCGCTCCCGCAAGCAGGTCTCGCCCAAGCGTGCCGAGCGGGAAGTCCGGGAGCCCGGCCACAGCAGGCCGCTGCCCCGGGCCGACGTCGAGCACGTCGCCACGCCGTTCCCGGCGCAACCGTCCCGGCCGAGCTCGCAGGACATCGACGACGAGCTGGCCAGGCTGAAGCGCGAGATGGGCGCCTAGCCCTCCCTACCGCCAGTTCGCCGCGGTCAGCTTGGTCACCGCGGCCTCGATGCCGTCGAAACGCACCCGGGCCGCGGTGCGGCCCATCACCCACAGGGTGAGCTCGGCCGGGCTGCCGATCACGGTGACCGCCGGGGTCGCGTTCTTGGCCGTGATCCGATACGCCGGGCCGTCCGGGCTCACCTCGCCGGTATCCATGTCGTCCCTGGCCAGCTCGACGCCCACCGGTGCCTTGCGGAGCATGAACCTGGCGATCCGCAGCCGCTGCCAGAGCAGGTCGGACTCCCCGCTGCTGATCGTCCTGGGTTCCCAGTCCGCCGCGGCGCGCCTGACGTCCTCGTGGTGCACGAAGAACTCGACCGCGTTGGCGCGCTCATCGACGCCGGGGATGGCCATCACCGACAGCCGCGGTGGTCCGGACCTGATGGCCTGCACCAGGTCGGGAAAGGGCGTCCGCTGCTTGATCCGGTTCTGCACCCGGGCCGTGTATCCCGCCAGCGGGCCGGCGATGATTCCTCCGGCCGCGTCGGGCCGGCGCTCGCGCAGCACCAGGTGCGCGGCGAGATCGCCGGTGTTCCAGCCCTGGCACAGCGTCGGGGCGTCCGGGCCTGTCTTGTCCAGCAGCGCGCAGAGCGCGAGACGCTCATCTCGGGAATAGCTCACCCGCTGATGGTAGGCGTGATTGCTACTCTGGCTGAAGTCACGAGGCAGTGCTAGCCCGGGGGGCGACCCCCGGACCCCCGCGGAAATGAGGAACGATGCTCGATCCTGCCATCGCCGCGCGACTGAAGCGGGATGCGTCCGGCCTGATCGCGGCGATTGCCCAGCAGTACGACACGGGCGAAGTGCTGACGCTCGGCTGGATGGACGACGAGGCGCTGCATCGCACCCTGACCACTGGCCGCTGCACGTACTGGTCCCGCAGCCGGCAGGAATACTGGGTGAAGGGCGACACCTCCGGGCATCAGCAGTGGGTGAAATCGGTGGCGCTTGACTGCGACGGCGATGCTCTGCTGGTCAAGGTCGACCAGGTCGGCGCGGCCTGCCACACCGGCGACCGGACGTGCTTCGATGCTGACGTGCTCGACGCCGTGACCGGTGAAGCCGCCCCGGCCCCTCAGCAGGCCGTGAGCTAGCAGATGCCCGCGATCCGCAGGGAGTTCGCGCTGGTGCTGCTGCTCGGCGCGACGGGGTCCGGGCTGGTGGTGCTGGCGGCCCGCCAGACCTGGGCGCAGGCGATCTTCGTCGCGCCGCACCCGCTGCCTGCGCAGGATTTCTCCGTCACCGGTCAGTCGCTCGTCCCGCTCGCGAGCGCCCTGGCGCTCGCTGCGCTGGCCTGCCTGGCCGCCGTGATCGCCACCAGGTCCGGCCTCAGGCGCGCCGTCGGCGTCCTGCTGGCCGTGCTCGGGGCCGGCCCGGCGGCGGCCGCGGCGGCCGGCGTGCGGGCATCGGCCGTGCTCGCGGCGGCTAGGGCGAGCGCCTCGAGCGGTACCCTCGGCGGGTCGACGACGAGCGGCACCTCACCGGGCGACGCCAGCCATGCCGTGGTCATCTTGGGCTCATCGGGCCATGCGGTCATGGCCGGCGCGCCGTGGCGCGTGGTCGCCGTCATCGGCGCGGTCGCGATCATCCTCGCGGGCCTGGCCACCGCGGCCCGCGGGCCGCGGTGGCCGGTCATGTCGGCCCGCTTCGACCGGGCACCGGGGGGGTCCGGGGGGATGGTTCCCCCCGGTCGCGGGGGGTTTCGGGGGGTCGCCCCCCCGGACCAGCACAGTGCCGCGACCATGTGGGAGTCGCTGAGCCGGGACATCGACCCGACCCTGGAAAGTGAGCTCGATGGCGGGACCCGCGGCTAACGCCGGGCCCGTCTCGGTGCTGCTGGCCGAGCATGAGCCTGAAGTCGCGGAGATGTCGGCCCGCTACCTGCGAGCAGACGGACTTCAGGTCCGTCTCGTAGCCACGCCGGAGACGGCGCTGACCGAGCTGACCTACGGTCCCGATGCCGCGGCCGTGCTCGACCTGACCATGCCCGGCCTGGACCCGCGGCGCATTCGCCGGGCGCTCCGTACGCCGGTCATCTTCCTGGTGTCCGGCCCCAGGCCGCGCGGCCTGGCCCGGGTCGGCGCGCGCCGCTGGCTCAGCCGGCCTTTCAGCCCCCGGCAGCTGGCCGGGATGGTCCGCGATGTGCTGACTCTGCCGGAGCACGCGCCCTCCAGGCCGGCCGGCCGGAGCGCAGGAGGGCTGCGGCTGGACGGGCCGAGCCGGACCGTGATCACCGGCGGCGAGCCGGTGCCGCTGACCGCGACCGAGTTCGCGATCCTCGCGGCCATGATGGACCACCCGGGCCGGGTTCTCTCCCGGCGATCGCTGCTCGCCGCCGCGGGTCGCGAGGCGGCCGGCGACCGGTCCGCTGACGTGTACATCGCCCAGCTCAGGGCCAAGGTCGCGTCGGCCGCGGTGATCAGGACCGTCCGCGGCGCGGGCTACGCGCTTGATCCCGTACAGGGGGGTCAGTAACAAGGGCACAAGGGCTGCCGGGCTACGATCAGTGGCGCAACAGTACCGATT
>Ga0209839_10000390_pt1 | contig 22744 bp, 23 predicted proteins | sample OrgsoiDNA2013050_FD_185800 | JGI IMG/M metagenome (GOLD analysis project Ga0209839, IMG submission 185800) | Permafrost soil microbial communities from the Arctic, to analyse light accelerated degradation of dissolved organic matter (DOM) -... | ecosystem: Environmental > Terrestrial > Soil >... | reverse complement strand
CGGGCGTTTCGGCGACATGCTGAAGGCGGTCGAGCAGCATCCGGCGATGCTGTTCTTTCTCGACAATCAGCAATCGCTCGGCCCGGACTCCCGCGCCGGGCAAAACCGCAAGCGCGGCCTCAACGAAAATCTGGCGCGCGAAATCATGGAGCTGCATACCCTCGGCGTCGGCGGCGGCTACTCCCAGGACGACGTGACGTCGCTGGCGCGCATCATCACCGGCTGGAGCTTTGCCGGACGGCAGGGACAACTCGGCACGCCCGGCAGCTTTGTCTTCAACGCCAACGCGCACCAGCCGGGCGCGCAGCCGCTGCTCGGCAAGACCTACGAGAACAACGGCGTCGCGCAGGGCGAGGCGGCGCTGGCGGATCTCGCGCGCCATCCCTCCACCGCGAAATTTATCGCCACCAAATTCGCGCGTCACTTCGTGGCCGACGATCCGCCACAGGCATTGGTGGCGCAATTGCAGGAGGTGTTCCGCAAGTCCGACGGCGACCTCAAGGCATTGACTGTCGCACTGGTGGATTCCGATGAGGCCTGGCAGGCGCCTTTGACAAAACTGCGCAACCCTTACGAATTCCTGGTGGCGACCGGCCGGCTGCTGGCGCGAATCCCGGACGATCCTGCCAACTATCTCGGCGGACTCAATCTGTTGGGCCAGCCGCTATGGTCGCCGTCCGGGCCGAACGGATTTCCCGACACCAATGCCGCGTGGGCCGCACCCGAGGGGATGAAGCTGCGCCTCGATATCTCGGCGCAACTCGCCTCGCGCGTCGCCGACAAGATCGATCCCCGCGATCTCCTCGAGCTTGTCGCCGCGGACGCGGCATCGGAGGAGACGCGGCGGACCATCGAACGCGCCGAGTCGCGGCAACAGGCGCTGGCGCTCTTATTGATGTCACCGGAATTCCAGAGGAGATGACGATGGATTGCTGCGAAGGCCGGACATCGCCTGCGGCCACGCGCCGTTCGCTGCTGCTCGGCGGTGCGTCGTTCGCCGCCTGGGCCTACTTGCCGAAATTCGCGCGCGCCGCGGACGGGCGCGATCCGCGGCTGATCGTCGTGATCCTGCGCGGCGCGCTCGACGGCCTCGCCACCGTCGCCCCGACAGGCGACCCCGATTATGCCGGCCTGCACGGTTCGATCGCGCTGACGCCGGATGGTTCCCACGCGGCGCCGATGCTGGATGCCTTTTTCGCGCTGCATCCGGCGATGCCGGAATTCGCGCGGATGTATCGGAAAAAACATGCCGCCGTCATTCATGCGGTGGCAACGTCCTATCGCGACCGTTCGCATTTCGACGGACAGGACGTGCTCGAAAGCGGCTTTGCCGGGCCGGGCCGGGTGCAATCCGGCTGGCTCAACCGCGCGCTGGAAGTGTTGCCGCGCGGCGAGCGCGTGATGAGCGCCCTTGCCGTGGGTCCGACCACGCCGCTGGTGCTGCGGGGTGCCGCGCCGACGGTGGGATGGGCGCCGGTGGCGTTGCCGCAGGCCGCCGACGATACCGCGATGCGCCTGGTCGAGCTTTACAGTCACCGCGATCCCGCGTTGGCGTCGGCACTGACGCAAGGCCTGCAGCTCGACAAGGTCGCCCAGGGCGACGACATGAAACCGAAGCCGGGCACCAACGCTGCCGGCGCGATGCGGCTGGTGGCGCGCGGCGCCGCCAAGCTGATGGTGGCGGATGACGGCCCGCGAATTGCGGCGCTCGCCTTTGACGGCTGGGATACGCATGCCAATGAAGGCGGCCCGGTGGGTCGTCTGGCGCAATTGCTGTCAGGTCTCGACGGCGCGCTGGCGGAATTCGAAAGCGGATTGGGCGAGCGCTGGCGCGACACCGTGGTGGTGGTCGCCACCGAATTCGGCCGCACCGCGCGGATCAACGGCACCGAGGGCACCGATCACGGCACCGGCACCGTTGCGCTGCTCGCCGGCGGAGCGGTGAAGGGCGGCCGGGTAATTTCCGACTGGCCGGGCCTGAAACCGGCCAGTCTCTTTGAGGGCCGCGATCTCGCGCCGACCACCGATCTGCGCGCTGTGATCAAGGGCGTGCTGCACGACCATCTCGGCATCGCCGACCGCGTGCTGGCGGACACGGTATTTCCGGACAGCGCGCCGGTGAAGCCGATGAAGGGATTGGTGGGGTAGGGTACCAATTCACGACCCGTCATTCCGGGGCGCGAGTGAAACGAGCGAGCCCGGAATCCATAACCACTACGGGGAGTATGGATTCCGGGCCTGCGCCAAGAGGCGCATCCCGGAATGACGATGTCTATGTTGTGCGATCTCGCTCACCCCTGCGTAATCCCGTCGATCTCCGCGATGTCCTCGGCGCTCAGCGCCCAGTCGACCGCCTTGACGTTCTGCTCGACCTGGTCGACGCGGGTGGCGCCGGCGATGACGCTTGAAACCTGCGGCCGCGATGCCAGCCATGAGAACGCCAGCTCCAGCATGGTGTGCCCACGCGCTTGCGCGAAAGCCTGCAGCTTTTCGACGATGTCCTCGTTGCGTGGCGTGACATACCGGTCGCGCAGCATCGGGACCTTGCCAAAGCGCGTGTCCTCGGGCGCCGCCGCGCCGCGCTTGTATTTGCCGGTCAACAATCCGCTCGCCAGCGGGAAGAACGGCAGCAGGCCGAGTTTGTATTCCTGCGCCGCCGGTAACAGGTCTTTTTCGATGTCGCGAACCACCAGGCTGTATTCGTCCTGGCACGACACGAACGGATTGACGTTCATCTGTCGCGCGGTGAGCTCGGCCTCGGCGATCCGCCATGCCGGAAAATTCGAATTGCCGATGTAGCGGACCTTGCCCTGCCGGATCAAATCGTCAAGCGCCCGCAGGGTTTCCTCGATCGGGGTCAGGGAATCAAAATCGTGTTGCTGGTAGAGATCGATGTAATCGGTCTTCAGCCGCGTCAGGCTGGCTTCGACGGCGGACATGATGTAGCGCCGCGACGCGCCCTGCTTGGTGCCGTCGTTGCTCATCGGCTTGGAGTATTTGGTCGCCACCACGATGTCCTTGCGCCGGTCGCCGAGCACCTGGCCGAGCACGGTCTCGGAGCCACCCATTCCCGCATAGATGTCGGCGGTATCGAACAACGTGACGCCGAGGTCGATCGCCCTGTGAATCACCTTGCGCGAAGTTTCGAGATCGGTGCGCTGGCCGAAATTGTTGCAGCCGAGGCCGACGGCGGAAACGCGCAGGCCGGAGCCGCCGAGATTGCGAGTTTGCATGGACTGATCCTGTAGGGGGTGGGCGCGAGGTGGAATCGTATTGTGACGCGTGCGCTTCGAGGTCGCAAGGCGCAGGTGCCATCGTACCGTCCGCGTCAGGCCGGTCGGGGATGCGGTTGCTGCGGTCCGGGGCCCGGCGCGGTCGGTGTTTGCGCAGGCGGCTTGGCACGGAGCGCCGCCGCGGTCATGCGCCGCACCGATTTTTCGGCGTCGCGCGCAATCGCCTTGCGATCGGCGCTCATGTCGTAGGCGGTGGCTTCGCCCCAGCTCACGGTGACGTCGACGGCTCCCGACGACAGCACGTAAAGCAGATGAGGGATCAGATCGGCGTCGCCGTACCATGCCACGCGCTCGCGCAAGCCCCGGCCCATCGGCACGCCGCCGAACCCGACATAGGCCAGCGACATCGGCTGCACCGTGATGTGGGTGTGATGGGTGGTGTTACCGAGCGCGTGATGGACCGCGCCGACCAGCGAGGAGCGAAACGGCAGCACCCGGATGCCGTCGCTCGACGTTCCCTCGGCAAACAGCACCACCGCGTCGCCGCCGAGCAGCCGGCCGGCGATTTCCCGGGTCGCGGCGCCGGTCTGATGCCGCGCCTGCCGGTTGATGAAGATCGTTCGCTGCAGTTTCGCGAGCCAGCCGAACACCGGCCATTCCGCGACCTCGCTCTTGGCGACGAAAACCACCGGCGCCAGCGCGGTGATGACGCAGATGTCCAGCCAGGACACATGATTGGACAGGATGAGTGCGGGGGCAGCAGTCGATCGCAGGCCGACCTCGCTAATTCTTATCCCGATCAGCGCGCAGAGAATACGATGATACAGATGGGGAATGGTGCGCTGCAGCCGCAGGTTGAATGCGATGCCGATCAGCTGGAACGGCAGCAGCACGAGCGTGAGTGCGACAATGGCCAACACGACGGGTACGATGCGGATCATGACAGCGGTTCGTTGAACGTGGCTGCTTGCGCAGCGAGACAGCGGCGGCTGTCGCGTACGTTATACGTAATGCAACCAGTGTGGTGACAAAAAAGTGCGGCCCCGGTCAGACGCGGCGACTGACGGGGACCGCTTTGGGGCGTGTGATCTGTGACGGGGGGCCTGATCAGACGCCAGCGAAACCTAGCCGTGCTTTGTTACGTGCCAGTGACAGCCGGACTTGTCCACAGGCCGGTCCAGCTTCGGCCCAGCGGGGGTATTCTGAACCTGCCGGGCAGGGGTGGGCGCGCAAGGCGCAAGCTCCGTCAGAGCAGGTTGCGATACACCACGAATCCGGAGCGCTCCGCGACCTTGTCGTAAAGCTGCATCGCGGTGAGGTTTGTTTGATGGGTTTGCCAGTACACCCGCGATGATCCGGCAAGCCGCGCCTGCTCATAGACCCGATTGATCAACGCTCTGCCGATGCCTCTTCCGCGCACGGCATTGCTGGTGAACAAATCCTGCAAGTAACAGACAGGTTCGATGGCCGTGGTGCTGCGGTGGAACAGATAGTGCGTCAGGCCGAGCAATTGTCCGTCGCTCTCCGCGACCAGACCGTGCACCGGCTCATAGGCATCGAAGAAGCGTGCCCAGGTCATCCGCGTAATTTCGGGCGAAAGCGCGGTCGCGCCCGACCGGCCGTAAAACGCGTTGTATCCGTCCCACAAGGGGAGCCATTGCTCGTAGTCCTCGCGGACCACAAAGCGGACGGACAGTTCGCCGGACATCCTTGCTTCTGCATTCATGAGGGAGCGACACTCAGGGGGGTGGGCGCGGGGAGGGTGATTTCGTCCCCTTCTTAGAGACACAGCCGGGAAGGATCAATCCGGTTCGCGTTCGAAGCTATGCCGCCGCTATTCCGCGGCGCCGCGACTGGTAGGAATCGGCGTTGCAGGGGTCGTCGCTGTGGCGGACGAGGTCGGTCACCGGCGTGTAACTCAGCATTCGTCCGCCGTCGGGCAGCGCCGTGCAGCTGAAGCGCAGCACCTGTCCGTCGGCGAGATTGATATTGATCGGGGTCGAATCCCCCGATCGCATCATCTCGGTACGCCGCGCGATGAAGGCGCTCAATTCTTCCTCCGGCAGTTCATAGGCGCCGGTGTCGCGGCCGTGATACATCAGCGCGATGAATGGCGGCCTGCTGTCGGCCTTCTCGTCCGGCAGCGAAAAATAATCGCGGAAGGCGCGGTTGATGAATTCCGCGCGGGTGTCGGAGTCGAGCAGCACGATGCCGATGTCGACCTGGTCCAGCGCCACCGACAAACGCTCCGCGGTGCCATCACGCTTGCGCTGCCGCGCCAACGCGTTGGTCAGTTTGTTCCGCAGCAGGCCGGTGATTGCGGCGGTGCCGGTCGCAGTTACCGCCAGCATCGCAAGCTGAACCAGATCCGTTGCGTCATGGCCTGGCGCCGCGCGGTGGCTGAGAAAAAACAGCGCCGAAGCCGCGATCGCCATGGCTGCGCTGATCATGCCCGACGCAAGGCCGCTCAGCGAGCCCGCGAAAGCGACGATGCAGACAAACAGCGGCGCGGGGTCGGGAATAGCGACAGAACGGGTGTCGACAGAGATGGCGATCAAAGCCGTCACCGTCGTCAGGGCCGGACCGCAGATTGCGCGCCAGTCGAACTGCATGCCTGTTCTCGTTGCCTGCGAGAAGACGTGCCCCAGCTTGACCGATGGTTGCGATCGCGGCGGTGCTTTCTGGCGCGATGCTTAAAAGGCGGTTGACCGAACCGGCACGGCTTTTCCTAATTGTTGGATCAAATGATATCGATTGCGGATGGAACCGGGTTCCACGCCGATGGGTTAGCGCTGAAAATTTCGAAAGGATGTCCATGCCCACGATTTCGCCGTCGGTTTTGCCGGTTCTGATGCTGTTCGCCTCCAACGTCTTCATGACGTTCGCGTGGTATGGCCATTTGAAGTTCAAGGAGAGCTGGCTGCCGCTCGCCATCATGGTGAGCTGGGGCATCGCGTTCTTCGAATATTGGCTGGCGGTGCCGGCCAATCGCTGGGGCAGCGCGGTCTATTCGGCGGCGCAGCTCAAGACCATGCAGGAGGTGATCACGCTGATCGTGTTCGCCGGGTTCTCCGTCCTGTACCTGAAGGAGCCGCTGGGCTGGAATCACGGACTGGGGTTTGCGCTGATCGCTGCCGGCGCGTTTTTTATTTTTCATAAGTGGTCGTGAGGTTGGTAAGCGCCGCGCCACACCTGGTCGTCATACCCGCGGCAAGCGGGTAGTCCAGTACGCCGCAGTCTTGCGATTCAATCACCAGCCAGCAGTGCCCTGGAATACCTGGATCACCCGCTTTCGCGGGTGACGAAGTTGCCGGGTGCGGGCGGATCCGCCGCCCTCTTCGCAGCCGGCGGCGTCAGCACAATTCGTCCCGCAGGCTTGTCTGTAGCGTGCAGCTTTCGCCGCGGGTTCCCGTGGCGATCAGAAATGACGCTGTTAGCAGGATCGCCGCGGTCAGCGCGGCGGCAACAAGGGCGGCAGGTGTTTTCATCGTTACTCGATCGCGATGCCGATCACCGCGTTGGTTCGCAAAATTGCGAACGGCCAGGGAAATAATTGAGTTACGAAGGAATCGGCATCGCCAGCGTGACCTTGATCGAAAACACCGTGAGGGTGACGATCAGAGACAGCGACAACGCGCCGATCGCGAGCGAGGCCGCGACGGCTTGGGTCAATCTGGACGATGCAACAGGGGCCGCGCGGCTATCAAAACCGGCAGCGCCGGACGACCATATCATGGGCCGAAATCCTTGAATGCGCAGGCGAATCACCTGCCGCACTCAAGAATCTTGCAGCAATCGCGGGCAACATTGGGGCAGGACTGCCTTGAAAATGGCGAAATGGCGGCGCGGCCGGCATCGTGGCAGAGCGGCTATGCCATTGTTTTTATTGCTTATGCATCGGCCGCGACGCCGGCCGGATCGTCGACTTCGGCGCAGGGTCGCCAGTCCATCGAAACGAATCCCGGGGTCTGCTCGATTCGCCGCAACCAGGCGCGGATCGCGGGGAAGGTCGCGAGGTCGTAGTCGCAGTGGTCGGCGACATGGGTATAGCCGTAGAGCGCGATGTCCGCGACCGTGAGCTGGCCCGTGGCGAAATAGGCATGGGTCTTGAGGTGATTTTCCATCACCTGCAACGCGGCATAGCCGCGCTCCATCCAGTCTTCCAGCGCGTGGGTCTGCAGGTCGCGGCCACCCTTGACGAGCGCCAGCCAGAAATAGGCCGCGCCGATGTTCGGCTCCAGCGCGTGCTGCTCGAAGAACATCCACTGCAGCGCCTCGGCGCGTTCGATCCGCGATTCCGGCGCCAGCGAGGTGCCGCCGGCGACATACCAAAGGATGGCATTGGACTCGGCGAGGTAACGTCCCTCCGCGACTTCAAGCAGCGGCACCTGGCCGCTGGGATTCCTCGCGAGAAAATCCGGCGTACGGCTTTCGCCGCGCAGAATGTCGATCTCGATCGCGCGATAGGGCGCGTTGAGCAGTGCCAGCGCAAGGCGGACCTTGTAGCTGTTGCCGGAGCGCTGCATCGAATAGAGCTTGTACATTCCGGATTTCGTCCGATCGGTGGCGCGCTGCATGTTGTGGGTGAGAACCTCTTGTCGCTCCGCAACCCGGCTAAACAATGATGCTGATGACGATGCGTCGCAAGGCCCAAGATCTTTAGAGGCCATAAAAAGTCAAAGACCTTGCAAAGCTAACGATTGGAAAAGTTGAAAACCTCTACCGCACTGCAACCGCGCAGTAGATTCCACCACGCGCGGAACAAATCCGTTCACGCTTGCGCGATTTCATCGACAATGGTCGCGCGATCGATCAAGGCGCGCCGCAATGTGAAAACGTAGAAGGCGAGCAGCACCAACAGGCCAAGTGGAATGCCGGTCGCGCCGGCGACGCCGCGCGACAGCAGCGGCACCATCCAGGCTGCGGCCAACAGGCTGATTTCGAAAGTGCGGAAGCTGCGGCTCAGTCCGTGGCGCACGAAAAATGCGATTCCAACCGCCAGCGCGACGAGATCATAGTCGAGCACATAGGGCGTTGCGAGCAAGCTTGCCGTCGCCAAAGCCGAGGCCTTCAGCTCGAATGCGGCGTTGCTCCGCCACAACCACGCAAGACTTGCGGCCAGCATCAGCGCCAGTGCGATCTGCACGGCGTAGGCCAAGTGAACGCCCGCGCCCCACATCCGCATCGCGGAAAATACCGATTGAATTTTCTCCCAGCCGATGCCGCCCTGCTCGAGCACCACCGTCTGCGTGAAGGTCATGGAGTCCGCGAAAGCATGCCAGACGCCGCCGCCGAGTGTGACGAAGCTGACCGCGAGCAGTGCCGCAATGGTCGCGACGGCAGCGCCGATGGTGCTCCATCGTCCGCCGGCCAAAAGTGCCACGGGAATCAAAACGCCGAATTGCGGCTTGTAGGCAAGCAGGCCGATCAGCACGCCCGCGAGCCAGGGCCGGCGATCCAGCCAATGCAGCGCGCCGCCGAGCAGCGCCGCGGTCAGAAATCCATTCTGGCCATGGCCGATGTTGATGAACACCGCAGGAAAGGCCGCCGCGATCAGCAGCGTTTCCGGACGTGGCAGGATGGCACGCATCGCCGCCAGATAGGCCGCAAGACTTGCCGCAAGCCAGATCGCGAGACCCCACGCATACGGAAGGGATGCCACCAGAAACGCGACGGAAAAAAAGAACGGAGGGTAGAGCCAGCCGTAGAACGGCACCTCGCGGCCGCCGAATACGGCTTGCTCTTCGGCATGCTGCAGCGCCGGCTGATAGGCTTCCGCGGGCCGGCCCTGCCAGGTCAGCGAGCCCGCGGCGTAGACATTGGAGAAATCGGTTCCGAGCGGCTTGCCGTTGCGATCGATCAGGCCGTCCGAAGCCGCGATCCAGCCGGCGATCGCGAGGGTGCAGATGCCGAGCAGGATCAGGCTGTAGCCCCGCGCGCGCGCAGGTGTCAGCCATTCGCCGGATCGCAAACCTTGCCAGAAATGAGCCATTTCGCCGCGAAATGTTATGAATGTTGCGCCACGCTAACCGGCCCCTTTTAACGTTCCCTAAAGTTTGGCTGGACCGGACCAAGCTTCTTGCGATGCCGCGTGACGCGCCTTAGGGTGCGGCGATCCCAACAAGACGAGTCGTGGATCGGTGTGGCGGTTTGGAAGTTAATCCCCCGCGACAGGCCAGTTCGCGACGATTGCAAGGAGATGATGATGCCGTTTCTGTCCGCCGCGCTCGACCGTGTGAAGCCGTCCGCGACCATCGCGGTCACGGATAAAGCACGTGAGCTCAAAGCGGCAGGCCGCAACGTCATCGGCCTTGGCGCCGGCGAGCCCGACTTCGACACCCCCGCCAACATCAAGCTGGCGGCGATTCACGCCATCGAGGCCGGCAAGACCAAATACACCGCGGTGGACGGCATTCCCGAGCTGAAGCAGGCGATCATCGCCAAGTTTGCCCGCGAGAACGGTCTCACCTACAAGCCGAACCAGGTCATCGTCGGAACCGGCGGCAAGCAGGTGCTTTACAACGCGTTGATGGCTACCATCAATCCGGGTGACGAGGTCATCATTCCCGCGCCCTATTGGGTAAGTTATCCGGAAATGGTGGCGCTCGCCGGCGGCGAACCGGTGGCGGTGGTGTGCACGGCGGAGCAGGGTTTCAAGCTGCAGCCCGAAGCGCTCGAGAAGGCGATCACTGCGAAGACCAAGTGGATCATTCTGTGTTCGCCGTCGAACCCGACCGGCGCCGCCTATACCCGCACCGAACTGAAGGCGATCACCGACGTGCTGGTGAAGCATCCCGACGTCTGGGTCATGACCGACGACATGTACGAGCATCTGGTCTACGACGATTTCGTCTTCACGACGCCGGCGCAGGTCGAGCCGAAACTGTATGACCGCACACTGACGGTGAACGGCGTGTCGAAGGCCTATTGCATGACAGGCTGGCGTATCGGCTACGCCGGCGGACCCGCTGAGCTGATCAAGGCAATGGCGACGATCCAGTCGCAATCGACCTCGAACCCGTCGTCCATCTCGCAATGGGCGTCGGTCGAAGCGCTCAACGGTCCGCAGGATTTCATCCCCGTGAACAACAAGATGTTCAAGGAACGCCGCGATCTCGTGGTGTCGATGCTCAATCAGGCCAGGGGTATCGATTGTCCGCGGCCGCAGGGCGCGTTCTATGTCTACCCCTCCTGCGCCGGCACCATCGGCAAGACGTCGCCGTCGGGCAAGGTGATCGCCAATGACGAAGACTTCGTCACCGAACTCCTGGAGACCGAGGGCGTCGCGGTGGTGCAGGGTTCGGCGTTCGGGCTCGGCCCGGCGTTTCGGATCTCCTACGCGGCCAAGACCTCCGATCTCGAAGATGCCTGCAAACGCATCCAGCGGTTTTGCGGTAATTTGAGATAGTCAAATCATTTCACTCTTCCGCATTTGATATTTTGACGGCGGGTTTGAGAGGCGCCTTGTTTTGGACACGGCGCTTCCTTCCTGTCCGCCCGCCAACTCATCATGCAGGGAAATGACTCATGCGATTCTCGACACTTTGTATTGCCTTCGTTGCGCTGGTTGCGCCGATCGCAAGCGCCAATGCGCTGCCGCCGGTTCGCGCCGGTATCCTGCAATGCCAGGGTGGCCAGAATGTCGGCTTCGTCGTCGGCTCGGTGACCAGCCTCGAATGCGTATTCCAGAGCGAAGGCCGCCGTCCCGAAGCCTATATCGCAACCGTCCGCCGCTATGGTCTGGATATCGGCTTCACCGAGCAGACCAAATTTTCCTGGGCGGTCAATGCGCCGACCAGCCGGGTGGGACGTGGCGATCTGGCGGGCAATTACGGTGGCGTCGGCGCCAACGCGTCGGTCGGGGTCGGCGGCGGCGGCAATTTTCTGGTCGGCGGTCCGCAAAATTCCTACGCGCTGCAACCCGTCAGCGTGCAAGGCCAGACCGGCTTGAACGTCGCCGCCGGAGTGGCCGATATCGAGCTGCAGCCGCTCCGGTTTGAGCACGGCGGTCCTCGCGGGCACACGCGCCGGCATCACCGCCACGGTTGATTGACAACGGATTTTTGCGAAAAGAGGCTCGCGAAAGCGGGCCTTTTACTTGAACCGGTCATTCCGGGGCGCGCAGAGCGCGAACCCGGAATCTCGAGATTCCCCGATGTGCAATTGCACATCTGAGGTCTGGTCCGTTCGGACCATCCCGGAATGACCTTCGAATGTGTGGCAAACGGGAATCAAAACGTGGCCAAATCTGGCATGGCCGCGGATGTTGTGGCATAGGAAAGCAAGCACCGCGCCGATCGGCGCTCCTTCTGGTTCTCTGCTCGCATCACATCTTTTCAGCCGGAGATTTTCTTTATGCGCCGCTCATTCATCCTTGCCGGGGTAGCCATTTCCATCACCATGCTGGTTGCGCTGTTCGCCGCCGCCCAAGCGCAGCAGCCGCGCGTACAGGTCGGCGTGCTCGAGTGCCGCGGCGGTGCAAGCATCGGTTTCATCGTTGGCTCGGTGACCAATCTCGGTTGCGTGCTGCGCGTCGAGGGCATGCCGGAGGACCGCTATGTCGCGACCATCCGCAAGGTCGGTCTCGATCTCGGCATCACCCAGGAATCGGCGCTGGCCTGGGGCGTCTACGCGCCGGTGGCGCGGCTCGGGCCCGGCGATCTCTCCGGCAACTACGCCGGCGCGCAGGGCAGCGCGTCGGTCGGCGTCGGCGTCGGCGGTAATGTGCTGGTGGGAGGATCGGCGAATTCGATCGCGCTGCAGCCGCTCAGCGTCCAGGGTCAGGTCGGCCTCAATGTCGCGGCCGGACTGGAAAGCCTGGAACTTCGGCCGGGAAGGTAGACGCTTGTTCCCCCTGCCGGGTGCACGCGGGAGCTGCCAATAACGCTGTTCGGGTGACGAGAGGACGCGCAACCTGTAGTATGACGCCAGTCGTGCCGGGCGGGGCTCTATGGCGGACGGTTGGTACCTTTTTGACGGGGCGAGGCAGCTTGGTCCGCTGAGCCTGAGTGAATTGAAGCACTTTTTGGAAGTTAAGAGCTTGCCTGACGTTCAGGTATGGCGCGAGGGCCTGAACGAATGGGCTGCGCCATCCGATTTGCCGGAGTTTGCTCCGGCGGAGCCGCCGCCCATCCCAACAATTTCCGAAGACGGACGCGGCCAGGGTGCCGACGATGATATCGCCACGAAGCCACACCGCTTCAACAACTTTATCGCGATGAACTGGCGCGGCGAATTTTCGCTCGGAACGACTTATTGGCTGTTCGGCTTTTTGGGAAATCTATTCGCGGGTGTTTTGGCAATAGCCGTGATGGCGGCTTTCCAATCCGATGGAGGTTATGAGCCACGAGCCATTTTTGCCACGATCCTCCTCGTATGGGTCGGGATTGTAACCATCGCCATTTGGCAGACGGTTGGGGTCTGGAGATCCGCCGACCGCCATATCAAGGCTAGAGTCCTTCTCGGCAAAAAATCTCCCTGGGCGGGCCTGGCGAAACTAGCCGTGTGTTTCGGAATTCTTCGTCTGGCTGGAACATTCCTAACGTCAGGTTGGCCTCAGTTATTAGAAACGGGCCGAATGTCATTTTTGGATGATCCCGACATTCCGGCCTATTCAATTCGCGTCATGCGCAACGCAACCGAAGCGGAAATCACCGGCGGCTTCAAATATGGTCTCACCGACGATTTCGTGAAAATACTAAATGCCTCACGGCAAATAAAAGTGGTTCATCTCGACAGTCTGGGTGGGAGGATAGGCGAAGCCGAAAAACTCAATAAAGTCATTCGCAGCAAGAATTTGGACACCTACGTGTCGTCGAAGTGCATGTCGGCCTGTACTGTCGCGTTTGCAGGCGGCGCGCGCAGGACCCTTCGAAAGGGCGCGGTTCTCGGATTTCATGCGCCATCGTTTCCCGGAATGTCCAAAGAGGAGCTTGCAGAAGCGTCGACAAGTCAAAAAGATATTTTTGTAGCCGCGGGCTTCGACAAGAAATTTGTTGACCAGGCCCTCTCGACACCGAGTTCGGGGCTCTGGAAGCCGGCGTTCAGCGTGCTTCTGCAGGCTAAAGCGATAACCGCAATTTCAGATGGCAGCGATTATGCCATGTCGGGAATAGGGACATCGCTAACCAAGAATGATTTTGCATTGATGTTATCGAAAGCACTTCCGCTTATGGAAGCGCTGAAGATAAAATTTCCTGACGACTACGATTCCGTAGTGCAAGCGTACTATGACAGTTTCGAGAGCGGCAAAACCGAGGCAGAGTCTGTTGCGGCCAGTCGCGCAAAATTGCTTGTCATCGTCAGGAAGCTCAGACCGCTTGCGGACGATGGCGTTCTCTCGGATATCGGCGCTGTGTATGCGGACCAGTATAAGGCGCTCGGTTCCAAGAGCTTGGCGCTTTGCTACCAATATGCGTCGGGTGTCGGCAACACGGTTGCGCCGTCAGACATACCGGAAGCGCTCATACACAGAGAGAACGATATCAACAGGCGAGTGGTGGAAACCGCATTGAACCGCGCTGCCGTCGATGCAACGGTGTCGCAAGCTCTCTGGAAGAAAGTCGGAACAGTATTGGCTAGTAAGGGCGTTAGAAGTGAGCAATTCGATTTGCTATCGACTGCGAGGGTGCCTACCGAAAAGTACGGCGATTATTGCACGACGGTCACGATGCTCTTTAGGGAGATCAGCAAACTACCTCAAAACGAAGCGGGGATACTGATGCGTGACGTTCTGGCGAAAAAATAACCCCCGCCGAATGCTAAAACCGGCGGCAGCTCCTGCACCGAAGCGACGTTTTTCCGGCTTGCAAGTGGACGCGCTTTGCCGTAAAAAGAATGAACATTCTTTTTACGGAGAGCCCGGATGCGCGGTCAGGAAGTCAGTCGAACGGCAGAGTTCATGGCCGTCTTTCGTGCCTCGGAACATGCGAAAGCGGCACCCTCGCGCGCATTCGCCGATCCCCTGGCGGCGGCATTGCTTCCCGGAGAGCTTCGGCTGGCGGCAAGGCTGTTCGGCTTGCGACCGGCGGCCGTGCTGTTGAATGCCTACATCGACCGTCGCTGGCCTGGCGCTCGAACGTCGGGAATCGCGCGCACAAAGTTGATCGACGACTGGATCGGGCAGGCGGCGTGCGAGATCGATCAGGTCGTGCTGCTCGGAGCCGGGTTCGATACGCGTGCGTGGCGCTTGAATTCGCTCGCATCCGCCAGAATCTTCGAGGTGGACCATCCCAACACGACCACGGTGAAGCAGAACAGGCTGCGATCGGCGCACGCCGACTTGCGCAAAGTGACATTCGTCAAAGTCGATTTCGAAGTGGACAATTTCGATGAATTGCTTCGCGCCGCGGGGTTCGATGCTACGCGTCCGGCGATCGTGCTTTGGGAGGGCGTGAGCCAATATCTAACCGGCGAGGCGGTGTGCGGCGTGATGCGCTGGGTCGGCAGGCTTGCACCGGGAAGCCGGTTTATCTTCACCTATATCCACGAGGGGGTGTTGAACGGCTCCGTCGCCTTCGTGGGCGCCGATAAGGCCATCGCCAAGGTGGACGGATCGGGCGAACCCTGGCAATTTGGCCTGCTGCCCGAGGAGTTGCACGCGTTCTTGCGCGAGCGAGGACTTTCACTGCTGAGCGATCTCGGCGCCGATGAGTATCGCGCAAGAGTGATGGGAGCGGAAAGCCGTCGCATGCAGGGCTACAGCTTCTATCATGCCGTTCTCGCGGAAGTGCCGGTTGCCTAGGATAACGGCGGCACGGGCCAGCGCTCAGCGCGAACGAATTCTGGATGCCGCACTGACTTGCTTTGCGCGGCAAGGATTTCACGCGGCCACGATGCAAGACATTGTCGCCGAATCCGCGCTCAGTCCGGGCGCCATCTACGGATACTTCAAAGGCAAAACCGATGTAGTGATGGCGATCGCCTCCGAGCGGCACGCCATGGAGCGGCGGCGCATGGAGCACGCGCTGGCTGCGGCAGACCTCGACACCAGTTTGGTTCGCCTGGTCGAAGGCTTCGTCCTTGGCTTGCGGGATCCACTGGAAAAGCGATGGCGCCGGCTCGCGGTGCAGCTCTGGGCGGAGAGTCTGTCTAACCCGCGATTGAAACGGGAAGCATTGGGAGGCGTTACGCAGGCGATCGAGGTGCTTTCGCCGATGATCGGCAGGGCTCAGCGTGAGGGGAGGTGGCCCGGGCATCTCGATCCGGAAGCGGCGGCCCGTGTCATGATTGCAATCCTTCAGGGAATCTCCTTGCAGCTCGCCTGGGACGACAATATCGATATCGCGGGTTTTGCGTCCGCCTTGCGGATAATGATCGACGCGCCGGCGGTTTGATCGCGCCAGCGGTCAGCCGATGGCGGGCGTCCGCCAATTTCATGCCGATCGGCTGGTTTCAACTCGCACCGCAGCGACGTTTTTCCGGCTTGCCAAATCGTCGATGTAGGGGGAGCATCAAGCCCGCCGACCCAATCAAGGGCCGAGCTCCAAATGAGGAGGCGGCAATGGGACAGGACGTCAGAAGTCCTCGCGGCCCACGGTGCATTGCGCTGGTGGGCCCCTTCCAAAGCGGTAAAACCACACTTCTTGAAGCGATATTGGCGCGCACGGGCGCGACCCCCCGCGCCGGCAGCGTCGACGCCGGAACTTCGGTCGGCGATGCCAGCCCCGAGGCCCGCCGCCACAAGATGGGCGTCGGCCTCACCGCCGCCACGACAAGTTTCATGGGCGATAGCTACACTTTTATCGATTGCCCCGGCTCGGTGGAGTTCGCGCACGACATGCGCGCCGCGATCCCGGCGGTCGATGCCGCGGTGGTGGTATGCGAAGCCGACGAACGCAAGCTGCCGCAGCTTCAGCTTATCCTGCGCGAACTCGAAGATCTGGCTATCCCGCGCTTTCTGTTTCTCAACAAGATCGACCGCGCCAACAAGCGCATCCGCGAGACGCTCGCGACGTTGCAGCCGGCGTCGCGGATTCCCCTGGTGCTGCGGCAGATTCCGATCTGGAACGGCGAGCTGATCGCGGGTTTCGTCGATCTGGCGCTGGAACGCGCCTTCGTCTATCGCGAACACAAGGCGTCCGAAGTCGTAGCCCTCGAGGGCGGCGATCTCGACCGCGAGAAGGAGGCCCGCTTCTCGATGCTGGAAAAGCTCGCCGATCACGACGACGCGCTGATGGAGCAGTTGCTCGAGGATATTCCGCCGCCGCGCGACGCGGTGTTCGACGATCTCGCCCGCGAATTGCGTGAAGGACTGATCTGTCCGGTGCTGCTCGGCTCCGCGATGCGCGAGAACGGCGTGCTGCGCCTGATGAAGGCGCTGCGCCATGAATCGCCCGGTGTAGCTGAGACCGCAAAGCGTCTCGGTGCGTCCTCGCCCAAGGATGCGCTCGCCTATGTGTTCAAGACCGTTCATTTGCAGCATGGCGGCAAGCTATCGCTCGCCCGCGTGCTTACCGCGCGGCTCGATGACGGCGCCACCCTGCAATCCTCATCGGGCGAGGCGGCCCGGGTGTCCGCGATATCGGCGGTGAATTGCGCGCATGACACCAAGCGCCCCTCCGCCGAAGCCGGCGACACGGTCGCGCTCGGCAAGCTCGACGGCATCAAGACCGGCGATACGGTGTCGAACGGCAAGACCGCTCCGCCGGCGCTGGTCAAGGTCGAAGCGAATTCGCCGGCACTTGCGATCGCGATCGCGGCGACCGACCGCAAGGACGACGTCAAACTCGGCCAGGCCCTGTTGCGGCTGAACGAGGAGGATCCCTCGCTGACCATGATCCAGAACCCCCGGACCCACGACATTGTGCTGTGGGGACAGGGCGAGATGCATCTGCGGGTCGCGCTGGAGCGCCTGCATGACCGCTTCGGCGTCAACGTCAAATCGCAGGCCCCGGCGATCGGATATCAGGAGACCATCCGCAAATCGATCACCCAGCGTGGCCGGCACAAGAAGCAATCCGGCGGTCACGGCCAGTTCGGCGACGTCGTGCTGGACATCGCGCCGTTGCCGCGCGGTACCGGCTTCGAGTTTCACGAAAAGGTCGTCGGCGGCGCGGTGCCGCGAAATTATATCGGCGCGGTGGAAGAGGGCGTGGTCGATGGACTAACGCGCGGGCCGCTCGGCTTTCCCGTCGTCGATGTGCAGGTGACGCTGACCGATGGCTCATATCACACCGTCGACTCTTCCGATCTCGCATTCCGCACCGCGGCGCGGATCGGCGTCAGCGAGGGACTGCCGCAATGCCAGCCGGTATTGCTGGAGCCGATCCACGTGGTGGAGATCGTCTGTCCGACCGATGCCACCGCGAAGATCAACGCGATCCTGTCGGGGCGGCGAGGGCAGATTCTCGGTTTCGACACCCGTGAAGGCTGGCCGGGATGGGACCGCGTCCGCGCCATGATGCCGGAAGCCGAGATCGGCGAGCTCATCGTGGAGTTGCGGTCGGCGACGGCCGGCGCCGGCAGCTTTACCCGGCAGTTCGACCGCATGGCCGAGGTCACCGGCCGCGCCGCCGATCAGATCATCGCCGCCCATCGCGTCGCCGCCTGATTTTGCATGCCGCCCTTGCCGGCCGCGAATTCGTGACAAACTTGACGCTTTGTGCGTCAAGTTTGCACCGAAATGCGTCATTTTTGCTTGTAATTCTGCACGACGCGTCGGCGAACGCCGCAGTTGAGCCCCGCGCCTGATCGCGTTTTGGCGCGGTCGTTACTTCCCAAACCGCCCGCCATCATGAACACTGCGACTGCGACGCGGGGGCGCGTCGCGGTATTTTGCTGCACGGGCATCGCAGCTCACGAGGAGCGTAATGAACGAGATCGATTTGTCGTTGAAAATGCGGCGGCTTGCCGCCTGGCTGGACAGCAGATGCCAGCCTGACAGCCTCATTCGAAAGCAATTCCGTGGTGCTCCCTTCGGCAGTTGTTACGTCACCATCGATCCCGACCGCCAGGGCCCGTTTGCGTCGGCGAATCTCAATCGCGTCTATCTGTGCGGAACGGAAGCCGGAATGGACTTCGACAGTGTCGAGCGTTTGATTGAGCTGTTCGCGACCGAAGGGGTCAGGCGGTTCTTCGTCTGGCTCAGCCCCGGCCCCAACATGGACGAGGTGCGCCGCTGGCTGCAGGGCAGCGGGCTCTCCCGCATTCGACGCACCGGCTATCCGACCCTGTGCCGCAGCGACCGTTCGCCGGTTCATTTCAGAACCGATCTCGAGATACGCGAGGTCAGCGTCGACGACGTGGAAGCAGCCCGCGATCAACTGGGCGATACCCTGTGGCCCGAATATGTGAGGTCTGCGGGGACAAGGGACTTCTTCCATTACATGGCGTTCGACGGCGGACGTGCCGTGGCCATCGCCGCGCTGTGCGTGTTCGAGGACCTTGGATATCTGATGGGGGCGGCGACCGCCGAAAGTCATCGCAAGCGCGGCGCCCAGCAGGCCCTGATTGCGAAGAGGGTCGAGCGGGCCGAACAGGTCGGCTGTTCGATCATGGTGTCCGAAACGCTGTATATGCTCGAGCATTCCTACCGCAATCTGCAGCGCGCCGGCTTTCAGGAAGTGTACGAAAAAGAAGTCTACGAATGGAGCGCCTGAAGCGTCCTCGTTGCCTTCGCCGGTCGACACCGCGGCACCGCATCCGCCGCCCGGCGGTTCAATGCCATGCTTGATTCACGCCGCAACATTGCCCTGGCCTGTGCGCTGAGCGCGCTGGCAGCCTATGTCGCGGCATCGGCTTCCTGCATCTCGGCGGCCTGTTCGTTTCCTTCATGAGCGGCAACTCGACACGGATGGGCGTCGGTCTGGCCGAGGGACATTGGTCGAGCTGTTCGTGATCGGCGCTGCGGTCGGCAGCCTGATCGTGAACGCGGTGTTCCAGATCGAGGGCGGCGCCGGCCTCGGTCTTACCTACGTCACCGGCGCGCTGGTGAAGGTCGGCCAACTCGCGGCCGAGGCGCTGCGCGGCGGCGCGCGCTGGGGCTGGGCGCCCAACCTGCTGTTATGGGCGGCGCTGGTGGCGGGTTCCTTGTGCGGTGCGGCCGCCTATCACTGGATCAATCTCGCCGCGATCTGGTTTGCCGCGGCCTCGGCGCTGGCGCTGAGCGCGGTCGTGGCCGTGACAATTCATCTCTAGCCAATTCATCTCTAGCATTGACAGCGAAGCCGGCTTGCCTGATTTGAGCAGCGGCGATGCCGGTTTTTTCGGCGTCGCGACAGGATTGGCAATGACAGCCCCGACCAAGGCCCGAGCCGCATGCCTGATCGGATGGCCGGCCGCGCATTCGCGCTCGCCGCTGATCCACCACTATTGGCTGCGCGCGCTCGGCATCGAGGGCGGCTACAACATCGAGGCGGTGCCGCCCGAGGGCTTTGCCGAGTTCGTGCTGCATTTGTCGACCCATGGCTTTGTCGGCGCCAATGTCACCATTCCGCACAAGGAGCGGGCGCTGGCACTGACCAAGCCGGACGAGCGCGCCCGGGCGGTCGGCGCAGCCAATACGCTGTGGTACGAAGGCGCCGAACTGTACTCGACCAACACCGACATCGAAGGTTTTATCGGCAATCTCGACGCTTGCGCGCAAGGCTGGGATGCCGCCGGCGATGCGCTGGTGCTCGGCGCCGGCGGTTCGTCGCGCGCAGTGGTTTTCGGGTTGATCGAGCGCGGCATCAGCCGCGTACATCTGGCGAACCGCACCCTCGAGCGCGCGCAGGCGCTGGCGGATCAATTCGGCCCCAGTGTTCACCCCGTCGCATGGGATGCCATCGGCGGCCTGCTGCCGCGCGCGGGCCTCCTGGTCAACACGACGTCGCTTGGCATGCACGGCCAGCCCGCGCTGGAGCTCGACGTTGGCCTGCTGCCGTCACATGCCGTTGTTGCAGATCTCGTATATGTGCCGCTGGAAACACCGTTGCTCGTCGCGGCGCGGGCGCGCGGACTGAAAACCGCCGATGGGCTCGGCATGCTGCTGCACCAGGCGGTGCGCGGGTTCGAACTCTGGTTCGGCCAGCGCCCCGAGGTGACGTCCGAGCTTCGCGCGCTGGTTGAGGCCGATCTCACAAAGGTTTGAGCCAGGAATATCGTTCAAGCACCGGTGTCCCATGTTAGGTGGTGCCACCGGAGACCAGTTCATGCCCATTCGTCGTTCGACCCTCATCCGTCCACTTGTCGCAGTCGCCATGGTCGCCGCGTCGGCTTTGTACGCGATCGCCCAGCAGCCGCCGTCGCCGTCGCGGGTTCGCGGCACCATTGAAGCCGTTGACGGCGACGTGCTGTCCGTCAAGTCGCGCAGCGGCGAGGACGTCAAGCTGCACATGACGGGCGACATGCGCGTGGTGGGGATCACGCGGATATCGCTGTCCGACATCAAGGTCGGCTCCTTCATCGGCACCACCACGGTGCCCGGACCCGACGGCAGCCAGGACGCGGTCGAAGTGCATGTGTTTCCGGAAGACATGCGCGGCACCGGAGAAGGCTCGCGGCCCTACGACCTGCGCCCCAACAGCACCATGACCAATGCGACGGTGGCCCAGACCGTCGCGGGCAATGACGGTCACACGCTGATGATCAAATACAAGGACGGCGAAAAGAAAGTCGTGGTTTCGCCGGATACCCCGGTCGTGACCTATGTGCCGGCCGACAAATCCGACCTGAAGGCCGGCGCCAAGGTGATCGCCTTCATGAAACAGCTGCCGGATGGCACGTTCGAAACCAACCGCGTCAGTGTCGGCCGCGACGGGCTGACGCCGCCGATGTGAAGGCCGCGCCGGCCCGCGGAATAGCTTCGTCGCTGAGGTGTTTTTCCGCATTGCCAGCCAAAACCCAGGAAGGGGAAAACCATGCCAGGAATTTCTTCGTTGATGCCGCGTGCGCTTGCGGCCGCGCTGACGTTGTCAGTACTTGCATTGTCGGTACTTGCATCGTCGGTACTTGCATCGGCCGCGTGGGCGCAGCAACCTCCGCCGGTCCGCATCCGCGGCACCATCGAAAGCGTCGACGGCGCCATGCTGATGATCAAGTCGCGCGAAGGCACCGACATGAAGGTTCGCGTGACCGACAATGTGGCGGTGTTCGGTGTCGCCAAGACCGAGATGTCGGAAATCAAGCCGGGCTCCTACATCGGAGTATCGGCGATGCCGGAGCCCGACGGCACCCAGAAAGCGCTCGCCGTTCATATCTTCCCGGAAACCCAGCGCGGCGCGGCCGAAGGTTTCAGGCCGTGGGATCTCCGCCCCAACTCAACCATGACCAACGCCACCGTCGCCGAGACGGTCAAGGGCACCGACGGCCAGAATATCCTGGTCAAATACAAGGACGGCGAAAAGAAAGTCGTGGTGCCGCCGGACACGCCGATCGTGACCTTCGTCGCCGGCGACAAGTCCGAACTGAAGCCGGGCGCCAAGATCATCATCTTCGGCGCTGTAAAGAAAGACGACGGCATGCTGGAAGCCAACCGCGTCAATGTCGGCCGCGACGGCATCACGCCGCCGATGTGACACGAAGCGTCATTCCGGGATGGTCCGAAGGACCAGGCCCGGAATCTCGAGATTCCGGGTTCGCGCGGAGCCTGTCATCGGGCGCGCATTCGCGCGACCCGTTGGCGCGCCCCGGAATGACCAAATCAAACCGCGATCACCCGCTCGTCGATCTCGGCGATGGTGTTGACGCCGCACAGGCCCATGGTGACGTTGAGTTCGTTGCGGATGATGTCGATCGCCTTCGCGACGCCGGGGCCGCCGAAGGCGCCGAGGCCATGAATATAGGCGCGGCCGATCATGCAGGATTTGGCGCCGAGCGCCAGCGCCCGCATCACGTCCTGACCCGAGCGGATGCCGCCATCGAACATGACTTCCATCTGCGAGCCGACGGTATCGACGATCTCCGGCAAAACCTCGATCGACGACGGCGCGCCGTCGAGCTGCCGGCCGCCGTGATTGGAGACCACCAGCGCCTGGGCGCCGGTCTTCGCCGCTTCCTCGGCGTCCTCGACGTCGAGAATACCCTTGAGGATCAGCTTGCCGGGCCAGATGCTGCGGATCCACTCGACGTCTTTCCAGTTCAGCGTGGTGTCGAATTGCGTCGAGATCCAGGTCCCCAGCGCGGTGATGTCGTCGGTGCCCTTGAGGTGGCCCATCAGGTTGCCGAAGGTGCGATGCTTGCCGCGCAGCACGCCGGCGACCCAGGCCGGCTTGGTGGCGAAATCGAAAAGCTTCGACAGCGTCCATTCCGGCGGCACCGTCATGCCGTTCTTGATGTCGGCATGGCGCTGCCCGATCACCTGCAGATCGACGGTCAAGACCAGCGCGCTGCATTTCGCAGCTATCGCGCGTTCGATCAGCGCCTTGATGAAGCCGCGGTCCTTCATGACGTAGAGCTGAAACCAGAACGGCTTGTCGACATTTTGAGCGACGTCCTCGATCGAGCAGATCGACATCGTTGAGAGCGTGAAGGGAATGCCGGCGGCCTGCGCGGCGCGGCAGGCGTGGATCTCGCCATCGCCGAACTGCATG